>WBZP01002299.1_pt1 | contig 22156 bp, 18 predicted proteins | sample 5204301 | NCBI WGS metagenome assembly WBZP01 (sample SAMN12412401, study PRJNA552823) | activated sludge metagenome | isolation source: activated sludge from nitrification reactor of wastewater treatment plant... | place: USA: Pennsylvania | collected 2017
GAAATACTGTTTTTTTTAGTTAAAAAACTTGATTTGAGATTACTTTTGCAAAAAAAGCAAAACCAAATTGGAGTTAATCTCTTATGTGACTATCGGCGGAACTATCGCATTTGCTGCTTCGGGTGCATTAGCCGGTATCAGGAAAGGGCTGGATATCTTTGGTGTGACGGTGGTGGCTTTTGTAACTTCAATAGGTGGAGGTACCCTCCGGGATATTTTGCTGGGTAAATTCCCCATCCGGTGGCTCTTTGACAGTCAGATATTATTGTTGATAGTGGTGGTGTCGGTTATTACAGTTTTTTTCAGGAAATACATCATCAAACTCGACAAAACACTTTTACTGTTTGACACCATCGGTTTGGCATTTTTTACGGTTAAAGGTCTCGAGGCTGGATTAGCTATAGGGCTCGGGAAAATCGCCTGCATGATTCTCGCAACCGTCACTGCCAGTTTTGGAGGGGTGGTCAGAGATATTATTTTGAATGAAATCCCTGCTATTTTTCACAAAGAAATTTATGCTACCGCGGTTATTTTTGGCTGTTTATTTTATTTTGTGCTACAATATTTTGGCTTGCAAACCGGCCTTATTCAAAATCTGGTGATTGGTTTAATTATTCTGATAAGATTGCTGGCCGTGATATTCAATATTTCTTTACCCAAAATCCTCCAAAATCAATGAATCTGATAGCCAACATTACCTCTTTTTTCTATCAGATTTTGATAAACGCCTTTTCGTTTGTACTGCCGGTTTTGGCAATATTTAGCCCCAGATTGAAAGCGTTTTACCAAGGAAGGCTCGAAAGTGAAGGCGTTTTGGAATATTACGAATTAAATCCTGTCCAGAATCCTGTGGTCTGGTTTCATTGTGCTTCTTTGGGGGAATTTGAACAAGGTCGCCCCGTCATAGAGGCATTCAGAGCACAATATCCTCATTATTTTATTTTGCTGACTTTCTTTTCGCCTTCGGGTTATGAAGTTAGAAAAAGCTATAATCAGGTCGATAAGGTTATGTATTTGCCTGTTGATACCCAAAAAAATGCTGCAAGATTTTTAAAGATTTTTAGGCCGAAAGTAGTAATTTTTGTGAAATATGAATTTTGGCCAAATTTTGTAAATGCAATCAAAAATTCAGATGCAAAATTGATAGGCATTTCGGTGATTTTCCGGCCAAAACAGATTTATTTTAAATGGTATGGTGCATATTTTCGTGGTGTTCTCAGGAAGTTCGATCATTTTTTTATCCAAAATCAATCCTCAGAAAATCTACTAAAAGATTTATCATTTGAAGAGTTCACGGTTTCAGGTGACACGCGTTTTGACCGTGTTAAACAAAATGCAATGCATGTTTCCCCAATAGATAAAATTAAAAACTTTGTTCAGGAAAATACCGTTCTGGTCGCTGGAAGTGTTTGGCCTAAGGATTTGGAAGTATTGAAGCCGGTTTTCAAAGCTTTTCCCCAAATGAAAATTATTCTTGTGCCGCATGATATTCATCCGGAAGAAATAAATGAATGGAAAAATTCGCTGGGTGCGGTTTTGTTTTCGGAAGAAACAAATAAAGAAAAACAGCTTCTAATAGTTGACGCAGTAGGTTATTTGTCAGCCATTTATCAATATGCCGACTATGCCTTTGTGGGTGGGGCATTTGGGAAAGGTCTTCACAATATTCTGGAGGCAGCTGTGTTTGGAGTCCCGGTATTTTTTGGAAATAAGAATTATAGGAAATTTAAGGAAGCGGTTGATTTAGAAGAAATTGGCGTGGCTTTTCCTTTGAGCGATGGCCCAGAAATGATTAATAAAATCCAATATTTTCAGGATAACCTCTGGAAAAAGGCTGATATTAAAAAATTAGCTGACCAATATATTGAATCGGGAGCAGGAGCAACCGACGATATTCTTAAATATTTAGCAAAAATCAGCTAGATTGCCTTTTTGTGCTTATTTTGCTTTTATATTATTACCCCCGATGACTGTAAGTATCATAGGAACAGGCAATCTGGCCTGGCATCTGGCACGTGTTTTCGAAAAAAATAACATAGAAATCTCCGAAATTTATGGCAGAGAGCTAAGTAAAGCTATTCTTCTAACCGACGACTTGTATCAATCGACACCTACAGATCAGCTTGATTTTTCAGAAAGTAAGGCCGAAATTTTCATAATTTGTGTCTCAGATGATGCTATTGAACAAGTTTGTGCCAGGATAGTCTTACCCGAAAATTCCATCCTGGTGCATACCTCAGGTGCAAAAAACATCGATATTTTAGACAAAACTTTGAAGATTTATCATGATTTGGAAGTAAAAACCGGGGTATTTTATCCTGTGATGACATTTAAAAAAGGCAAATCAGTCGATTTTTTGAAAATTCCGGTTTGCATAGAGTCCAACGACGAAAACACCAAACAAACGTTGATAAAACTTGCGAAAGTCATTTCTGATGAGGTTTATATACTTAACTCTGAAGAAAGGCTAGCTCTACATGTTGCTGCAGTTTTTGCCAACAATTTCACAAACCATCTCCTTGCTCTTTCCAAAGCGATTTTGGATGCCGAAGAGCTGGATTTCGAAATATTAAAACCCATAATTTCGGAAACTTTCAAAAAAGCTCTATCCTCTCGGCACCCGGCAGAGGTTCAAACCGGTCCGGCCAAACGAAACGATTTACAAACGCTAAAAGCTCATCTGGATTACATTTCAGATGACGAAGACCTTGTTAGGGTTTATAAAACGCTTTCTGAAAGTATCGAAGATTGGCATCAGGACTGAATAATGCTGTGCCATTTTTTTTTCATACATCTGATAGCTTCTTTTTTATTGCCTTTAGTATATAAAAATCACAAGAATGCCATTTTTATTTTTATTAGAATAAATATGTAACTAATTGTATTATAGTCTTTTGTATATAAGTGTTTTTTGTTTTTTTTCCATAATTAAAAAAAAATTCCAAAAAATGTACATTTTTCCAATGGTATTTATGGCATAAATTTTGAGTATAAAAAACCAGAGTGTTTCTAATAAAAATATTGAGCGGTAACATTCCCAAATTAAAATTTTTGTTCAACGTGGAAGCGTGTTAAAAACGGATTATTAGTCAGGAAACTAGTAAAAGCACATTCCCAAAATTAACCATTTATTTATCATGAAAAAGTCAATTTTGACTACGATTGTACTTACAATTCTTGGATTTAGTGCATTTGCATTTGCACCGGCTGACACTAACAAAGTTGGTCACAATGTGAAAATCATTGCATCTTCGGTTTTAGACATTCAAATGACATCAACCACTGATGTTTTATTTGAATTTGCTACTTCAACAAATTACGAGGATGGAATTACCAAAACTGATGCCGCTGAGTTAAAAGTAAAATCAACTAAGCCATGGACAGTTACCGTAGGTTCTGCTGATGCTAATTTTACTTCAACTTCCGGAAACAATAATACGGAATTGGCAAGAAGTGCTCTTGAGTTTAAGAAAAGCACAGCAGAAACCTTTTCAGCAATGAGTGCTTCGGCTACCGTCGCTACAGGTACCAAAGGTGGACATAGTGCTACATCTAACACATTCAAAGTGGACTATAAATTAAATCCTGGCTATTTTGCACAAGATACTTATACTCTACCAGTAGTCTATACCGTAAGCCACGATTAATATTGATGTAAAATTTTACTAAATATAAAAGGGGACGATTTGAAAATCGCCCCCTTTAGAAGTTATACCGATTAATAATTTATTCCTGATATATTAGGAAATCATATTTTGTTTTTCTATGTTTGCTCTTGTCAGAAGGTCATTATTTCTTTAGAAATGGACTGTTTTGCTCAGGAAAAAACTAAAAAAATGAAAAGAATCGCGTTAACTGTACTAGTTATTGGGTTTTTGGCAGGTATTGGGTTTGCTCAGACTACAGTTTCACATTCCGTCAAAATAATAGCCCATCCTATATTGGATTTAAAACTTGAGAATGCTTCTGTTTCTCCTGAGTTTAACTTTCGGACAATATCCGATTACGAAAATGGTATCGAAAAAACACAAGCAGCTTCCTTAAAAATCAAAGCCAACAGACCCTGGATTTTAAATGTTAAAGCCGGTACCGAGAGTTTTCAAACTTCCGGTAATCAAAACTCTTCAATCAGGTCTTCTGCATTAATAATCAAAAAATCGGGCAGTTCTGAAAATATAGCTTTGACTTCCTTTGACCAGGCTATAAGCAATGGTTCGGCAGGAGGAATCGATAAAAACAAAGTTGTGCTGGATTATAAAGCAGATCCCGGTTTTATCGGGCCTGATTCCTATATTATTGAACTCACCTACACCCTTACAGCCCCATAATTTAATTTTTTGGTTACTTTTTGCTTGAATATTTTGTTAAAAATCAGAGGATTATACTAAATATTCATGTAATAGGCACTTATATTTGGGCACTTTTATTCCCAAACTTTTATCCTCATTGAATTTATTATTTAGTTTTTAATTTAGATTTTTGAAAATATTTTAATATTTAAAATGCTTATAAATAGTAGTTTGGGTATTAAATGTAGCCTATTGGTTAGTTTTGGCATAAATATTGAACTGTCAATAATTAAGAACTTGTGCAGGTCAGTAAAAAGTTGAAAAGATTCGGCATTGACCACCCATAATTAACAATTGCTTTTTTAATAACATGAAGAAATTATTTTGCCTGCTTTACTTGCTGGTACCCTATTTGGGTTTTTCACAAGCCACTACCAAGTCGCATACAGTTACTTACACTGTCAATACAATTTTAGAGCTCGATTTTGACAATACTACCCAAAACCTCGGTTTTACATTTGCAACTGCTACCGATTTTGAATCAGGGAAAACCAATGCTACCGCTGGCGGATTCAGGGTTAGATCCAACAAAAACTGGACTGTAAGTGTTAAAGCGAATGCAGCAAATTTTACCGCTACAGCTGGTGGAGAGACCAACGTTACAGCCAATAAATTATCTGTAAGAAAATCGGGGACAACTGCATGGATTGCTCTTGGGACGGCTGACCAAACGCTTGCAACCGGTACAAAAGGCGGATATGGTACTAATACTTTTCAGATCGATTACTTTGCCAATCCAGGTTATATAGCTCCTGCTACCTATACCTTGCCTGTAGTTTACACCGTGACAGCTCCTTAGAACTGAATTGAACGGATAAAAAAAACTTACGTGCTTTAAAAAATGAAAAAAATTATAATTCTGACATTTTTATTGTCGGGTATCCTAATCAATGCTTGGTCTCAGAGTACTTCGCAATCTCAAACTATTTCCCTTACTATAAACAATATTTTGGAACTGGATTTTGATAATACGACTCCAAATCTTGGTTTTACATTTGATAATGCCACAGCATTTGAAAATGGGATTACCAACAATTCGGCCGCAGGGTTTAGAGTTAGGTCAAATAAAAATTGGATAGTAAATGTGAAAGCCAACTCGGCAAATTTTGCAGCTACTGTTGGAGGTGATGCCAACGTAAATGCCAGCACTTTATATATAAGAAAAAATGGAACAACCAATGGTTTTGGATTAACGACCACAGATCAGCCTCTGGCCAATGGGAACAAGGGAGGCTTTGGTGCCAATACCTTTAAAATTGATTATATCGCTAATCCTGGATACATTTCTCCTGCTACTTATTCACTAAATGTAACTTTCACAGTTACAGCACCATGATTTTTTGTATTTTCTGAAATATTAAATTTCAAATGTTAAAAGTTTTGAAAATATGGACATTGATTTTCTGCTTTTTCGGAGTGAATTTTTTCGCTTCCGGACAGAATTTTGATGAACACGAAACTTTCGGAATGCAGCTTCTCAATGACACTTTAATAGTGAAAAATGGTCAGTTTGCCTTCAACTCTCTTACAGTAAATAATAATTCGAGTCAGGCACAACACTTCAATGTTCAGTATAATTTACCCTCCGGTTGGAACTTTGTGACCAATCCCAGTGCCTCATTTTAAATAAAAAGAGGAGAATTTTTAACCATCCCGTTTCGCATTTCCCCTTCAAGAGCTGCTCTGGGTGATTTTAATTATCCGGTATCAATAATTCTAAAAAATAGTTTGACGGACAAAGAAAAAGTAATAAGTTTTATCATTAAAATAAAGCAAAATACTAATTGGTCGGCAAGCTTAATCTCCTCAGGGATAGTTATTTCAAAAACTGACAGTATTCCTAAATTCGTTTTGAAAATTCGAAATTCAGGAAATAAAAGAGAACTCTTCGATATAGAAATAAAAACCGATCTGAGAGTGAGTCTTCCCTCCACCGGTAATCAAATATTTCTATATCCGGGGAAAGACACTTTGGTGACTGTTTATGTTTCCAAAAATATTAAAACTTCGCAGAATAACAACATCGTTTTTTATGTGAAATCAAAAGCCGAAACCCAAATGATAACCGGAACGGTGTATTTTGCTGAGGATACTTTTGTAGGCCATAAAAAAAAATATGGTGTCCTTCCTTTTGACACGGAGTATGTGGGTGTAAATGCATTTCTGCCAAACCAAGGTTATTCTTATTTAAATATTGAAGGAGAATATCAACCAACTGCCAATAGCAGTTTTACCTTCCGCTATAGAACCAACTCTTTCTCTAAAGAAGAAAAGTTTAATACAAATTCAATGTTTCTTAACTATCAGGGTAAAAAATTTAATGCTTTCGCCGGCAATATGGTAAATTTTGTTAATTATCAAATCAATGGTGATGGTATCAAATTAGGTCTTAAGCTTAATAAACAAAATGAAATTCAATCTTTTGCATTAAAAAGTCGGCTCTCAGATTCGGAAATGTTTGGATTTAAACAGGAATATCAAAATGAAAAGAAAACCTCTTTTTCTTCTAATTTTTTGTTAATAAAAGAACATGAGAAATCTGAAAATATTTTTTTTGGTATTCACAGGTATGATAAACGATTCTCAACTGCTAACCAACTGATGCTTACCACCGGGTACAGCAATAGGTTGAACCTTGAAAATAAGGAAAATAACAAAGGACTAATGGGAGGCTACAGGCTCGAATGGAAAAAAGGGGCAGCTAGAATACAGTCCTCATATCATTATTATTCAAATCATTTTCCCGGGCTTTTCAAAGGCTTGCAATATGGTAATCACGAGCTTTCGGTGGGTCACAAAACTAAAGGTTTTTATTTGTTTTCTGAATCGACTCTCAGAAACCCCTACCTGGAGCCCAATGAAGCAGTTTCAATATATCAGAATTCAAGCATTAATGAGCATGGAGTACGGATGAGAATTAATGACAACGTTAAAATCGCCACCCTGAGCTATTCGCTTTTAGATCAATATCAAAAAAATAACGAATTTGGGAAAATGACTGGCCAAAAAGTTGGACTTAATTTTTCAACTAACAGAATTAAATTTAATCAGTTATTGATGCTCAATTACGTAAAATCAACCATTAAAGGAGCTACCAACAAAAATCTTGATAAAACTTATAGCGTATTTTATCAAATGAAATTTAAAGATTTTGGTTTTAATGGCAATTACAATGATGGAGCGGTTTATTATTTTGATTATCAAAATTTTGCAAATTCGGATATTAAACCCAATTCTTATAATCTCTCCCTGTCATATACTTTAAATAACAAATCAAGGACTTTCTATAACCGAAGTTTTGTTTCTTTAGTTAAAAATACGGGAGTTAGCCAACAATCACTGAATTTTTCAAATGAAGTTTTTGTAGAGATCCCGCGAATAAAAGCTTCTTTTAATTTTTATTCCAATATCAATCTGCTAAATGTAAAATTGGCACCTTCTTTTAATATTTCTTTCAAAAAAGCCATGGGAATTCCATTAGTTTTTAAGAAAAAATACCATTCGGCCAGTATATTTATGTTTAAAGACAAAAATAATAACAATATTTTTGACAAAGGTGAAGAGCCTGTTTCTGAAGTTAACATTCAGGTCAATGGCGTAACATTGCAAACCAATAAAAAGGGAATGGCTTTTTTGAAAAATGTTGATAAAGGTGAATATATTATCGATTATCGCAAAATTCAGAATTTAAGAGGTTGGGTTGTAAATGGAGGTTCTTTAGATACGTTGAATATTCAACAGAATACTTCATTAGGAGTGCCTTTTAAGCAAAGTAAATCAGTGTCAGGCAGAGTGGTTCTGGCATCTGACAATAAAGACCAAAGAAAGGAAAGTTTGGGTGGAATATTAATTTTTGCAATAAACAAATCCGGAGAGTTAGTTAAAACGACCACCAATACCAATGGAGAGTTTTTCTTTAATTTAAATAGTGATAAGTATAATATTCAGATCCCAACTAATATTTTCGAAGAAGGAACAACCATTGAAAGGCCGGTAATATCAGTTGACTTGACAAGAGGAGAAGTACCCGAAGTGATTTTTAAGGTTACACAAAAAAAACGACAAATAAATATTAAGAAAAACTAAGATTTTATTGGGCGGTAAGTGTAAACACTAGTACCAGTGCAAAACTTCCTCCGTCATAATCAAGACCCGGAGAGGCTTTTAAATCAAGTTTGAAATCATTCCCGGAAGCATATCTGGTTCCCCTGGAGCCAGTTGCTACAGGAGAGGGGTTAAGAGAAAACGGGATAAAAGTTTCATCGGAGTTTTTCTTAATACTCAATACTGATGCCGGCATCTGAGTAGGAGAATTGGGGCCGATTGACAAAAAATTGGAAGTTAAGCTGGAGGCATTTAAGACCCAGTTTTGATTGGTATTAATCCTGACAGTGAATCGGTTACTTAATATTATGCCGTCGTTGAGTTCCTGACTGGTGTTGAATCTGATATTTGAATTTCCGCTGAAGGATAAATCGAGCTCGGTATAAGGATTTACCCTTACGTTGATAATTGCATTTCGGGTTATTGTGCTTTGTGCTGCAACAGGTTTTTGAATCGCTAGCAGCCCAAAAATAAAAAATAGTATTTTTTTTATACAGATCATTTTAATATTCTGAAACTGTGATTGCAATTGTATAGTTATAAACATTTGGCGGATTACTTAAATCCAAAGGGTTTAGAATCAGATCATAATTTATTGTATCAGATTTTCTCGCCCTTCCGGTAGCTGACCCTATCAACTGGTCATTGATACCAATATTAAAAGTTTGCTGGTAAGAACTTGACATACTAAAACTGGCACTGTTAAATTTGATCGAAAAGAATGTGCCAGGGTCAATAATGGTTGAAAGTGAATTAATTGGCACGATTTTACAATAAATATTGTAACGACCCCTGTTTGAATTATTTATTGAAAGTACAAATGCTTTGGGTATTACTCTTGTGGAAGTAAAATTTGAGTTGCTTGTATAATCAAATGTTAAAGTGGAGGTCTGGAGTACGTATGAAAATGTTTGTGCTGTAACTTTGCCAGTCAAAAAATTTAAAAAAAACAGACCAAATATTAAACTTACGAAGTGTCTTATTTTGAGCATTTCGTTTTTAAAGTGTTTTTGAAAATTTAAAGTAAACTAAAAAAAATAAATGAAACGTCTTTTTGCAGGTATTTTCTTTTTATTCTTACTCTCCAAGGTTTCTGCTCAGCAAATCAATATTAATCCCTCTTTGATTGATTTTCACCTTCAGAATGTGGGCTCTTCTGAAAATCAGGTAGTGGTTATCACCAATAATTCTAGCTCCAGGCAATCATTCGAATTGAGCCTGGGTGACTGGAACCGCAAACCGGATGGGTCCCATGAATATTTTCAACCCAACTCAAAGCCTTATTCATGTGCCAGTTGGATCAAGCTGGATAAGAATTTCGTCGAAATAGAAGCAGGTAAATCAGGTGAAGTAACTGTGACTATTCTGGCACCCAACAAGCCTGAAGAATTGGAAGCCATGAAATGGGCGATGCTTTTTGTACAAAGTGCCAACATAAAAAAGCCAGTCACGAATGGTCCCAACGAGGCCAAGGCTTCAATTCAGGAAATAATCAGAGTGGGCGTTCATATATACCAGACTCCCGCCTCACTCACCGAAGCATCAGCAAGTGCCATTGGTTTAACTCAGAACGCCAAACAGCCCAAAGTATATGATTTTGAAGTAAAAAATACCGGTAAAGTGATGATTACAGGCAATTTTCACTTGGAAATAACAAACCTGGCTACCTCCGCCGAAACGATTTTACCGGTTAAAACTTTTCCGATATTTCCGGGTGGTACCCGTATCGTTCCATTCGAACTTCCTGCTGATTTAAAGCCGGGTAAGTATTCAATATTGGGTGTACTGGATTATGGTGAAAATTATTCACTGGAAGCGGTAGAAAAAAACATCGAGATAAAATAAAAAAACAGGGTTGAGCATTCAGCCCTTTTTTGTTTTAGGAGTGTGCAAAAATTATTTTATCTAAAAATATATTGAAAGGCCTCAAATTAATTTTAATTTGCATGTTCAATATTTTCAGAGATGCTTCCTAAGGTCATTGCAATTACTAATCAAAAAGGTGGAGTTGGAAAAACCACCACTGCAGTCAATCTGTCTGCGGGCCTTTCTGCCCGCGGGTACAAGGTACTGCTGATTGATACCGACCATCAGGCTAGTTGTACAGTGGCTTTTGGTTTGAAAACTGAATTTGACAACCGAAGCATTTATTCTGCTCTTGTAGGTTTGAGTCCCATTCAGGATTGCATTTTACGTTCCGGATACCCCAATCTCGACATTATTCCTTCAACGCCGCATTTGGTCGGTGCCGAAATCGAACTCGTTAATTTTACTGAGCGGGAATACATCCTCACCGAAATATTGGAGCCAATCAGGCCGCTGTATGATTTCATTTTTATTGATTGTCCACCATCACTGGGAATCGTTCCGGTCAATAGTCTGATGGCCAGCGATTCAATTATTATTCCTCTTCAATGTGAGTTTTTTGGTATTGAAGGTCTGGAATTGATATTGGGTACCTTAAAAATTATACAAAAAAGACTTAAGCCTGAGCTATATGTGGAAGGTATTCTTTTGACCATGCATGAAGAGGGTAATCAGCTTTCCAATCAGATTTTGCAGCTTATGCATGAAAACTTCGGAGAGCAGATATTTGATACTTTTATCCCGCGTGATGGTGCTTTTATTGACTCCACCGCAAAACAGATTCCTGTAATTCTTGACCGAAAAATATACTCCGAAGGAGCTAAAGCTTATGACAGACTTATTTTAGAGTTTTTGGAAAAGTACAATTTAAAAAAGGTAAAAGCTTGAATTTCATTGAGAACAGCATTTTTTTTCTGTATAAACACATTCTGATTTTTAATTAAATCAAATAATTATTCAAATAGATATTTTTTGAAAACAGTGAGTTTCAAAATAGCCTTGATAAACTAATGACGTTTTTTAAAAAAAAATCAAAAATTTTCTTTTTGGCTTTAATTGTCAATTTTTTCCTGACAATCAGCACCTATGCTCATATTGATACTGAGACATCAGGCCTTCATTTTGAGAAAGCTTATCCCGGAAAACTAAAAGCCCGATTCAGGAATAGAAAATTGATACGATCTTTTAAGGGAGGATATTCGGAAGAAAAAATTATTGCAATACCCAAAAATACCAGGCCTCCGGTAGAAAAATACCTTAGAAAAAAATATATCAGACAGCATGGCAGGCAATTTTATCACCGGGGTGCTGCTTTTATAGTAGTAAAAAGCTGGCTTGAGAGTGGCCCTTTTGAAAAATTTCCCCCAAAAAAATACTGCATGTTAAAATCTGATATGAACCATTTATTGAAAGAATATAGAAAGAGTCATGATGTATCGGTTATTGAAAATGCTCTTGGGTACACGCCCGGTACGCTAAAGTCTCTGGAAGATGAATTGTATGTTTTTTATATTGATCATCAAAATTATAAATTTCAAATCCCTGACGGTACTGAAATTGGGGCGAACAACCTGTGGGAACCCGGCGGCTTAACTTCAGGAAAATGCAAAGAAGCGGTAATGATTAATAAAGCCGGAACAGATATCACCATCGTATTTGACAAGCAACTTTCCAATCTGCAAAATCAGCTCAGATGGCAAAAGGTTAGGTTATATTAGTCAGCCATTCTTTTGAAATCATCAACTAAACAGGAGAATTGTTCCTCCCCATATATTTTCCTCAAAAAGTTCTCCACAGTGAGAGTATCCATATAATCTTCATCAAAATATTTTGAATAAATCTCTCAAAAGAAATTTCTTAATCTATCAAAAGAGGGCATTTCTGATCTAAAGTATTTATGGTCAAATAATAACGATTGTCGAAAAAATAAAAAAAATTAATGTTATTCAATGTTTAAATAAAAAAATTTTAAAAAATATTTTTTTAATAAAATAATTTATTAAACTTTGGGTAAATTTTATAACATTTCTTTAAACAAATATGAATATGGTAAGAAAGCTACGTTTATTGGTGGTCCTTTTCATACTTATGAGCTTCAAATCAATGGCCCAGAGTGTGATAGGTACCGTTTCAGATACCAAAGGTGACAGATTGCCCGGAGTATCTGTAGCATTGAAAGGAAGCACGATGGGAACTGCAACTGACGGAGATGGAAAGTTTGCCATAAATATCCCTGCTTCACTCTACAGCAAGGCAGTTTTGGTGGTATCTTATATTGGGTACAATACTCTGGAGGTGCCAGTTGCAGGCAAAAGTAGCCTGAGTATCGCCCTGGAAGAAGGGGCACTTAACTTGAATGAAGTAGTGGTCACCGCTTTAGGTATTGCCAAAGATCAAAAATCATTGGGTTATGCCACAACTCAAATCCAGTCCAAAGAGCTCATCAAGGTTGCAAATACCAACGTTGCGTCTTCATTGTATGGTAAAGCTCCGGGTGTGAGAATCGCTAGTGGACCTGGTGGTGCCACAAGTCCGGTAAATATTACAGTTAGGGGTGGAAATTCACTATCGCTTCAAACTCAGCCAATTATTATTCTGGATGGTGTTCCAATCAGAAATGGTGCAGTGAGCAATGATAACTACTGGGGTGACCAACGTCAGAGAGGTAATGGTCTTAATGATATCAACCCGGAGGATATTGAGAGCTTATCGATTCTAAAAGGTGCATCGGCTGCGGCTCTTTATGGCTCAGAAGCGGTGAACGGTGTGGTTTTGATTACCACCAAAAAGGGTACAGGCAAAGGATTTTCGGTGGACTTTAACACTAATTATTCAGTAGATAAAGTAGCGTATTTGCCTCGTTTTCAGAATGTAAGAGGGGCCGGTGCTCCTTTAAATGTAAGCAATGGCGGCCAGGATGTAAATGGTTTCATATGGTATGATACCAATGGCGATGGTACCAAAGATACCAGAGGTTTATTGCAGTATTCCATAAACTTTGGACCTAAATTTGACGGTCAGCCAATCATGTCATGGGATGGTGTGGTACGTCCATATTCTGCTCAACCAGATGGGTACAAAAATTTATTTCAGGATGCACAAAACTCTCAGGTCAATGTAGCTGTAATGCAGTCTAATAGTATGGTAACGTCCAGACTTTCATTTACTCGTCAGGACAATGAAGGGGTGAGCTTAAATGCTAAAAACCAGAGAAATATCGCTAATTTGAATACCACGTTTAATTTCTCAAAGAAATTTAAAACAGATGTGATGGTGAATTATATTAACCAAAATACAATGAACCGTCCGTATTCTACTGACCGAATGATCAACAACTTTGCAGGTATGCTGGGTAGATTTGATAATGGTGACTGGTATAAAAATAAGTATCAATCAAGTCAGGGTTATAAAGCAGTGATAGGGGCTACCGGACAATCGGTTACACCATCCGAAAATATCATTTACAATGGGTATCGGGCTGATATTCTTGACTATATGTGGAGAGTTTACCGCCACAATGTAGATGAGAAAAGTAATCGGGTCATTGCCAACATTACAAATACTTTTAATGTAACTCCAAACTTCAGCCTGAGAGCAAGATTCTCAAATGACTTTACTTCGCAAAACAGCGACGACAGGAGAGCTACCGAAAAACCGCTTGCATTTGGTTATTCAGGAGAATATATCTCAACTAATGAGCTGTATAGTGTACTTTATGGCGAATTTCTTGCTACCTATATCAATAAATTAACGGATAAATTGGAACTCACGGTAAGAGGTGGCTACAACGCAACCAATAGCTCTTTTAACTTGACCAGCAGGTCGACTGACGGTGGATTAAGTTCAGAAAACTTTTTTGATGTTGCTGCTTCCGTAAATAAAGCAAATAGTGACACTCGTCGTCAGAATCGTATTATAGATGCCCTTGTAGGGGTAGTGAATTTGGATTACGATAATTTCGCTTATCTTGAAGGAACCATTCGTAGAGACCGTACTTCTACCATGCACCCCGATAATAATAGCTTTTTATATCCTTCTATTAATTCCAGCCTTGTATTTTCACAAAAATGGACCATGCCTTCATTTCTTGATTATGGAAAATTGAGAGCCTCCTGGGGAATAGTAGGTAATTATCCCGGCATTTATGACGCTCCAATTTCGTATTCTCAAGGTACTTTGGGTAGTCAGGTAAATGGCGGTAGTTCAGTACTTTATACCGAACTTCCCTGGTCATTTGGAAATGATAAAATTGCCCCTGAAAGAAAATATGAATATGAAATAGGATTGGAAACCAGGCTATTCAAAAACAAAATAGGATTAGATATTACGCATTATAATGCTCAGATCAGAAATCAAATTTTGAGGACTACCCTGGCCGCCACAACAGGAGCGGGTGAAATTTTAGCAAACACTGGTACATTGCGAAACAAGGGTATCGAAGTCGGATTGAATTCAACGCCAATCAAAACGAGTAATTTTAGCTGGGATTTAAGTGTAAACTACGCTTGGAACCGTAATAAAGTTGAGAAGCTGACCGACAATTCAAATGAAATTCTTCATGCTGATTATGATGGAAATGCCGCCCAATTGAAGTCCATTGTTGGACAGCCCATGGGAGACTTATTTGCACATGGTATTGCTACTGATGCAAACGGGAATTACATAGTTCAAAGCGATGGTTTGTATAAACTGGATGCTAATTGGAAAAAAATTGGTAATACCCAACCTGTAGGGGTGGGAGGTATTTTCAATACTTTTACTTTTAAAGGTTTTAGTCTTAATGCCGCCATTGATTACAGATTGGGTGGTTACGTGATGCCTACAGGTGTAAACTGGATGACATCAAGAGGTTTAACCGAAGAATCCATCAAATATATGGATGCTGAAAGTGGCGGCCTTTCCTATTATGTGAAAGACGGAAAGGGAATCCAAACTACTTCTGCCACCGGTCCCAACGGTGAGACAGTTTACCACGATGGTATGCTCCTCGAAGGTGTAACTTCAGAAGGTCAAAAAAATACGAATGTTATTTCTCAGGCTTACTATTACTGGAATGTATATAACTGGGGAGGACCTCAATATAGCAGTGCCAGATATGAGCTTTACATGGATAAAGCTACTTACGTGAAGATGCGTGAATTGACTTTAGGTTATACTTTACCAGCTAATTTAACCAAGAAAATTGGGGCTAAAAGAGTTACTGTTTCAGTTTTTGGACGAAACCTTTTCTTTTTATACAGAAAGCTTAAAGATATTGATCCTGAGGTACTTACTGCAGGTACAAGATGGACTCAAACCATTAATAATGCCGGTACAAACCCCGCTTCGCGTACTGTTGGTATCATGTTAAGATCATCATTCTAAACCAAATTTTGAAAATGAAAAAACTTTTAATAATAGCAACAATTAGCTTTGGACTCACAGTTACTTCTTGTCAGAAGTCAGACTTTGAAGATGCTTATACTGATCCTGCCAAAATTTCTCAGTCAACCGTAGAGAAGCAGTTTGCCGGATTCATATACACTACGCGTGACGCTGTTGTACCTTCCTATTGGAACTATTTTGTAATTAACAGAATCACTTTTAACCGATACAGTCAGGTTGTAGGTTGGGTAAATGCTGAAAATCAGTATGTTCCGGGGTCGGCTGCTGTGGGAGATCGCTGGACAAATTTCTACAAGAGTCTGGCTCAATTTAGAGAAATCGAAAAAATATATGCGGGTCTATCAGATGTAGAAAAGAAAGATCGCAGAATATACATCATCGCTGCCACGACTTTTCTTTATGATCAGCTACATAAAGTTGTGGATATTCATGGTGACATTCCGTTTTCAGAGGCTGGAATGCTTAGTGCAAAAGGTGGAGATTACCTGAATGCAAACCCCAAGTATGATACTGCCGAAGCAATTTATACCAAAATGCTCGATGACCTCAAAACTTATAGTGATGAGCTGAACACAATGACCGTAATACCGGGAATCATGGCCGGGTTTAAAACCCAGGACATTATCAATAATGGTGATTTAATGTTATGGAAGAAATATGTAAACTCTTTGAGATTAAGGTTATTAACAAGAGTGAGTGGAAGCAGTTCACTGGGTGCAAGAGCAAAAACAGAAATTGGGGCTATTTTGGCTGATGGAAATAAATATCCTGTGGTTTCAAAATATGAGGAGAACATTCAGATTGATATCTACAATTTAGGTTCTCAAATTAACGCCAAAGGATTTAGAACTGGTCTTGAAGACTGGGATGGTAATGTAGCGGGGAAAGTAATGATTGACAAAATGGTCGGAAGCTCTGACCCAAGGCTTGATATTATTTTTGAAAAAGGGCAGGCAGCTACTGAGCATTCAGGGCTTGATCCTTTGGGCTTACCTTCCAATCAGCAGGTATTAATAACTGATGGAAAAGTATCACGATACAACCGGTCAACGCTTAGTAGGAATGAATATTTTCCCGGTATATTGATTACAGCCTCTGAAGTGGACTTTTTGAAAGCAGAATATTATCTGAACAATGGAAATGATGCAGCAGCTAAAGAATCATATGAAAATGGTATCAAAAATTCGATTACTTTTTACAAAAAAATGCGTGAAATAAGTAATGATAATACTACACCATCTGCGACAGTTGGATCATCGGACAAATTATTGAACGATAGTCCTGAAAGTTGGAGTAAGGCCAGTACGCCTGCTGCCAAATTAGCACTTATAGCTGGTCAAAGGTGGATTCACTTTAATGTAGTACAACCTTCAGAAAGCTGGGCTGAACTACGTAGAACCGACTTGCCTTCACTAAGTTTTTGGACCGACAATGCCGGTACTCAAAAAACCGTACCATTAAGATGGCAATATCCAGGCAATGAAACAACTTATAATGTTGTCAATTATAATTCAGTAAAAGCCAAAGATAACCTGAGTACCAGGATTTTCTGGGATTCGAAATAAACTTAGGTTAAATTGTTAAATATAGGAAAAGGGGGAGTTATTACTCCTCTTTTTTCATTCAGTTTTTATTGTCCGGATTTTTTCGTTTTTTTGTGATGTAACCCCATAAATTGTTATTTGCAATTTCAATACTATCAAAACATTGAAAACTCAGGAAATCACTTTGTCTGATTCTTTCGGGTCGTCAAAAGAATCAGCCGTAGAAATAAAAAAAGGCAGACAGAAGAAAGATATTTTAAAGGCTCTTTTTGCCGATAAAACTTATACTATCGCCGAGTTATCAGAAATTCTATTTATAAGTATTCCAACACTTGCCCAGCATGTCGAAGATTTATTGATTGATGGTTGGCTGGTGGGAGAGGAAGTTGACAACAAAAAACAGGGTCGCAGGCCAACATTTTACTCCATTAATCCAAGTAGGAAAACCAACCTTCTGGTGGATATTTCAGTATATGGAGTTGGTTTATATTTGGTAAATTTTCGAAATGAAATTTTAGCAGATCAAAATGTTGTGTATGCTCTTGAAGATTCACCTGCTTACCTGGAAGGGCTTCTAAAACATATTGATAATTTTGTTAAAGGTATTGATAGTGGGCGGTATGAAATAGTTTCTGCCGGAATATCTATGCCTGGTCTCGTTGACTCAGAAAATAACCTTAATTATACCTACCCAAACATAAAAATTGGCACCAAAGGGCCATGTAAATCTATTTCCAAAAAATTTGGAATTCCTTGCTTTGAACTCAATGACTCTAAAGCCACTGTTAATGGCGAAGCGTTGTTTGGATTGGGGGCAAACCTTTTACATGTATTGAGTATTAATCTCGATTGGGGTATTGGACTTGCGGTCTTTACAGGAGGAAACATATTTACTGGTGCGAATGGATTTGCCGGTGAGTTGGGGCACATACAGGTTGCTCCTGATGGTGAATTGTGTAGTTGCGGGAAAGTGGGTTGCCTTGACACCATTACCTCTGCAAACTCATTGTTAAAAAGTATAAAAAAGGGTTTGAAAGATGGTAAAGTTTCAATGCTTTCAAAATATCGGGATGATTTGGAATCCATAAACCTGGAGATGATTATTGAAGCTGTCCAAAATGGGGACGAGTTTGCGATTGATTTATTATATAATATTGGAATCGAAATCGGAAAGGGACTGTCAATAGCCGTCCATCTGTTTAATCCTCAGATTATTATAATAGATGGTGTTCTTTCCCGTGCTGGTAAATTTATCGTTAACCCAATCGAGCACTCCATAAATAAATTCTGTCTGCCAGATTTTAAGAATCATTTAAAAATTGAGGTAACACAGCTGGGTAATTCCGCCCGTTTATTTGGTTTGAATGCATTTATTGCACAAAATATTTTCAAAAATGACTAAAATCTCCAGAAGAAAGTTTTCGGAAATGAGCCTGCTTTCGGTGGCATCTTTTCCATTTTTGTCCTTTAGAAATTCGAAAACCCTTTTCCAAAACTTTTCCGATTTTCCTGTCGTTAGGGTGGAGTCTCAAAAGAGAAAGTTTAAGGATGATGCGGTGGAAGCAACTATTGAAAGAATAAAGAACAAATGCAAAGATAAAGAGCTTGCCTGGCTTTTTGAGAACTGTTTCCCCAATACCCTCGATACTACCGTAAGCTACGAAGAAAAAGACGGGATGCCGGATACTTTTGTGATTACGGGGGATATTGATGCGATGTGGCTTCGCGACAGTACTGCCCAAGTGTGGCCATATCTTGAACTTGCTGTAAAATCTGATGGAATCAAAAAATTGATTTTGGGAGTAATTAACCGTCAGTCAAAATGTATTCAGATTGACCCTTACGCCAATGCCTTCAATCATCATCCGCATAGAGGAGACTGGTTTTCAGACCATACCGTTATGAAAGAAGAGCTTCATGAACGTAAATGGGAGATTGACTCTTTATGTTATCCGGTGAGACTGGCCTATCATTTCTGGAAAAAAACAGGCGACAAAAAAGCATTTTCGGAAAATTGGTTTTTAACCGCCCAAACTATTTATAAGACATTTAAAGAACAACAACGCTTTGATGGTCCGGGTCCTTACCGATTTGGACGCACAACCAGTTGGTCAACCGATACAGTTCCTGGCAATGGATATGGTAACAATACTAAGCCCAACGGTTTGATTCATAGTACTTTCAGGCCATCTGATGATGCCACCTTATACCCTTTTCTTATTCCGGCCAATTATTTTGCAATGGTTTCATTGAAACAAATGGCTGAAATATCAAAAACAATTTACCGCAATGAAGCCTTTGCGGCCGATTGTATCAAAATGGCTGGTCAAATTAAAGCCGCATTAGACAAATTTGCTCAATATTCACATCCCGAATTTGGTAAAATAATACCTATGGAAGTCGATGGATTTGGCAATCATTTATTGCAAGATGATGCCAACGTCCCCAATTTACTGGCGATGCCCTATCTGGGAACCATTGATCGGAATGATCCTTTGTATGTCAGAACCCGTAAATTTGTTTTAAGCGATTCCAATCCTTATTTTTTCAAAGGAAAGGCTGCAGAAGGTATTGGCAGCCCACATACATTGGTAAACCAAATATGGCCAATTGCTATTATCATGAGGGCCATAACCTCGGTTTCGGATGCAGAAATAATTCAGCAATTGAGATTTTTGAAAAAAACACATGCGGGTACAGGCTTTATGCATGAATCATTTGATAAAGACGATGCATCGAAATTTTCCAGGAAATGGTTTGCCTGGGCCAACACGCTGTTTGGAGAATTGATCCTGAAAATCGAAAAAGAAAGACCTCATTTGTTGAAAATGGAGTTTTAACCTGGATAAGACCAGCACCGAATGTCAGACCAGACATAAAAATGGAATCAGGTAAATAGAATTAGGTCAGCACCGCAGGTCAGACCGGTTTTATAAGCAAAAGATCATATTCATATTTAACTCTTGAAGTGTCATAAATTAGCCTTATTTTTGGAAAATATGATTGATTTGGAAAAAAATGAAAATATACAATTCAAAAGAATGGCTTAAAGCAGTATTTTATCTTCATAAATCCGATACCGTTAGAAAATTGTTGCCCTATCTTATTTTGATGGCAATATTTTCATGGTTTGTTGCCTATTTGGAGCTCAAATATTTTAAAATTTCGGAAAAAAGCTGGGTAAAAAACGTAAACGTCGTTCATGGATTGTTGGGTTTTGCCCTGTCTTTATTACTGGTTTTCAGAACCAATACCGGGTATGATCGCTGGTGGGAAGCACGCCGTCAATGGGGAACCCTTGTAAACGTAAGCCGAAATCTGGCCATTAAACTCAATGGGATGCTTCCGGAAAAAGAGAAAAACAAAAGGGCCCTTTTCCGTAAAGCTATTCCTTTTTACGCTACCGTTCTTTTTAAGCATTTGAGGTCTGATTACACTACCTATATGCTGGATGAATTGCCCCATCCCGAGCTCGACATGGATCATAAAAAACATGGACCCAATCAGGTAGCATCGCTCATTTTTAGGACCGTATTGCAACTACATAAGGAAAAAATAATTTCGCCAGAAGAATTCAGAGTGTTGGACAACGAAATCAGTGCTTTAACAGACGTATGCGGAGCATGTGAACGTATCAAAAATACGCCAATACCACAGTCATATAGCTCATTTATTAAAAAGTTTATAGTGGTTTATGTGGCTACATTGCCTGTTGGTTATGTTTTCTCCATAGGGTACTTCGTGGTGGTAGCCGTCCCTTTTGTATTTTATGTTTTGGCCTCACTTGAGCTTATCGCTGAGTCAATTGAGGAACCTTTCGGCATAGATTCTGATGACCTTCCAATTGAAAAAATAGCTTCTAACATCAAAAAGAATGTTGAAGAAATCCTGATTTAATCAACAAAAAATGATTTCAGATAAATCATAGAATTATTGGAATTACTTTGATTTCAAACTGACATTTTATTTTAATGATCTCCACCATTTTTCAAACTTTTGGGTCTTATCATTCAACATAAGTGGCTCTCCAATTTTGGGAGTTGCAATATTAATAAGTTCCTTTTGGTTGTTTTGGGTCAATAGCTCCAACGGCTCAGTCCAGCTGTGATTGGCAAGGGCAAACTTTGACGAATGTACCGGTAAAACCCTTCCGGCTTTTAATTCGATGACACTTTTAATAAATTGCTCGGGTAAAATATGAATATATGGCCAGGCCTTATTGTATTGGCCGTTTTCTAAAATTGCCAAATCAAAGGGTCCGAAATTTTCTCCAATTTCAACAAAATGCTTTCCATAGCCACTGTCACCTCCAATAAATATCCTTTTTGTTGGTGTTTTCAAAACATATGCCATCCAGAGTGACTGATTTCGTTTAAGGCCTCTCCCTGAGAAATGTCTGGCAGTTACTGTATTTATTTCAAAACCATGACCTAAATCCAAATGCTCATCCCAGTCTCTTTCTATGATTTTTTCCGAAGAATATCCCCAAAGTTCGAAATGCTCACCTACTCCCAGTCCACAGATTATTTTGCCTATTTTGGGTTTTAATTTTATTAAAGTTTCATAATCAAGGTGATCCCAGTGGTCATGACTGATTATTAGGAAGTCAATTTGAGGCATATCATCAACTGAATACACGTCGGAGCCATCAAAAGCCTTGATGCTAAAAGACATAGGTGACGCATGGCCATTAAATACAGGGTCAACAAGGAATTTTTTTCCATCAGTTTGCATAAAATACGAACTGTGACCAAACCACACCAAAACATCTTCATCTGGTCTTAAAGCTTTCAGATCGGTTTTAACCGATGGTATTTTGGTTGAAGGCTTATTGTTTTTATTAGAAAAAATAAATTCTTTAAAAACTTTAAAATAGTTGGCGTCTTCTGCCAGATCAGGTGTGATTTC
>WBZP01001917.1_pt1 | contig 22145 bp, 18 predicted proteins | sample 5204301 | NCBI WGS metagenome assembly WBZP01 (sample SAMN12412401, study PRJNA552823) | activated sludge metagenome | isolation source: activated sludge from nitrification reactor of wastewater treatment plant... | place: USA: Pennsylvania | collected 2017
GGCTCGGGCTCGGCGAAGCCCGGGATCAGCCGCTCGGCCATTTCCCGAACGGGCACATGGCAATCCAGCTGGCAGGAGATCGCGACGTTGGAGGCGATCACCCGCAGCGGGATCGCCAGCTCGGCTGGCAGGTCCATCTGCCGGGCCATCTTCAGCTGCTGCGGGGCGCGCTCCATGTTCGACTGGGCGTGCTTCTGCAGCCACTTGCGGGTGTAGTGGAACACCGGCACCTCGACGGGCTCCACGTACTGGGCGAGCATCTCGTCGATGGCCTCGATCGACAGCTGCTCACCTTTGCGGATGAAGCCCACCTTCTCCATGGTCGGCAGCAGCAGGTCGTACTCGCGGTGCATGGCGAGCCGGATCATGATGCCCATCTCCTCGGGCAGACCGTTGGGCAGCGGTGCCACCGCGCCGAAGTCGATGACGACCATGCGGCCGTCGTCGCGCAGCATGAAGTTCCCGGGGTGGGCGTCGCCGTGCATCATGCCCACCCGTGCGGGCGCGTCGAAGGTGAGTTCGAAAAGCCTTGTGCCGGAGAGGTCGCGCTCCTTGCGGGTGCCGCCACGGATGATCTCGGCCAGCGGCTTGCCCTCGATCCACTCGCTGACCACCACCTTCGGCGCGCTGCCGACGATGTGCGGGATCGCGAAATGCGGATGTCCCTCATAAGCTTTCGCGAATGCCCGCTGGTTGTTGGCTTCCAGCCGGTAGTCCAGTTCCATTTCGGTGCGCTCGACGAGTTCGTCGACGACGCCCTGCACGTCAGCGCCGGGGGCGAGCTGCTTGAGCACGGACGTCAGCCGGCGCATGGTCTTGAGGTCGGCGCGCAGCGCCTCGTCGGCGCCGGGGTACTGGATCTTGACGGCGACCTCGCGGCCGTCGCGCCACACGCCCTTGTGTACCTGCCCGATGCTGGCCGAGGCGACGGGGTCGTCGTCGAAGGACTGGAACCGGTCGCGCCACTTGGTGCCCAGCTGGCCGTCGAGGACCCGGTGCACCTTGGCCGCCGACATTGGCGGGGCGTCCTTCTGCAGTTTGGTCAGGGCCTCGCGGTAGGGCTCGCCGAACTCCTCGGGGATGGCGGCTTCCAGGACGGAGAGCGCCTGGCCCACTTTCATGGCGCCGCCTTTGAGCTCGCCGAGCACGCTGAACAGCTGGTTGGCGGCCTTCTCCATGAGCTCGGCGTTGACTTCGTCTTTGGACTTGCCGGTCAGTCGCTTGGCTGCGCCCAGCGCGGCCCGCCCCGCGATGCCGACCGGAATGCTGGCCAGCTTTGCGTTGCGGCGGGCACTCCCGCGCTTGATGTCATCAGCCACCGCTCCATCATCCCTGACGAGGGGGGTGGGTCAATGGTGTGGGGCGAGTGAGCTGCCGCGTGGGTGACACCGCAGGTCGCGCCGGTCGGTGGGGGTCTGTCGCACCATCAGTCCCATTCGTCCCACTGGTCTCCACTTCGGGAGGTATGACGTTGTTGCCCACCTCGGAGCGACAACAAGTCGTCGTGCCCACCTCGGAGCGACAGAGATATGGGTTGGTCCCGCATGGCTTGGTCCCGCATGGCTTGGTCCCGCATGGGTTGCTCCCGCATAGCTTGCTCCCGCAGTGCTTCGACCCGCCGGATGATCCGGTACTCGGTGGACCTGGCCACGTCGCCGGCGATGTAGCGCCCGCGACCCCGACGTTCGACCCGACCGCGCCGCCGCTCCCATCGCAGGGCATCCGAGACGGTCTTCGACGGCCGACCCTCGACGGCGAAGCCCCACTTCTGCAATCCGTCGACGAGCTCCGGGATGGTGCGCGGACTGTGCAGTCGCAGCAGGTATATCAGGACGTAGCGCAGGACCGTGCCGCGCAGGACCAGTGGCGGTGGCGGATCCGTAGGCGGTTTCGGCTTAGGCCGGTCCCACCACGAGTTCGGACGTGGGTTCCCGATGGTCGACCTCGCCTTGTCCAAATCCCAGTCCATCTCTTGCGGGCTCCTTTCGTTGTGTCGCTCGAGGGCGAGCGCGACGGTGGTGGGGCGACGTCGTTGTCGCTCAGAGGTGGGCGATGTTCCGATTTGTCGCTCCGAGGCGGGCGCAACTCTTATTGCCTCGGGGCTGCGACACGCCCGGGCGGAGCGACACGCCCGGGCCAACACCCGCACAGCGGATGCCGCACCCAGCGGCGGGCGGTGATGGCCGACGAGGCGACGTCCACCTCCAACGTGGCGTCCAAGGTGGCGGGGGGAGCGGGAACGGGCGCAGCGGGGGGAGCGGGAACGGGCGCAGTGGACGGGGCCGGCGGAGGTCCAGGGGCGGCCGGCGGGGGAGCCGCGCCCACCTCCCGCACCGCGGCGATGATCTGCTGAATCTGGCTCAGCGCCAACGCGGCAGTGGCCAGCAGCGTGGGTCGGTCGGCCACCCCGACCACCTCGCGTAGCTGGGCGGCCAGTGCAGGCCAAGCCGGGTCGCGGTCAGTGCGGTGCAGGTCCGCGCACACCAGGCAACTCGTGCGCCCGGGGATCACCAAGGGCCCCACGACGCCGGCGCCGTCGCGCACCCGCACGGGCAGGTGCGGCACCCCGGCGGTGTGCAGGTCGCGCAGCAGTCGCGGGTCGGCGGCCAGGGTGTCGGCCAGCACCACCAGGTCCACGCCCGACGCGGCCCCGGCGGCGTTGGCGTGGCTGCTCTTGCTCACCCGAGCCCCGGAACACCGCAACCCCTCGGTCAGCAGATCCGACAGCGGCCCGCAGCCGTGCACGCGGACCGCCAGCGCGCGGCGGCCCGGATCAGACCCCACGCAGCGCAGGACTCCGGCGGCCGCCAGATCGGAGAGCAGCCCGTTGACCGCAGCCGGCTCCGGCGCCCCGGAAGCAGCGGTCAGTCGGTGCACCGCCTCCGAAGACAGCGGCGCACCCAAAGCCCGCAGCAGCTTCGCCAGCGCGCCGGACGTCAAACCTTTTGGGGGACAAACCAATACCGCACGGCGGGGATCCCAGCCGATCTGCACGAGGCCGTCGGGCCGCAGCAGCACCGGCATCGCCGGGTCGAGCGCATACCGCATCCGGTGACTGTGTCACCGGCAGCGGCACCTGCGTCTCAGCTATCCACAGGCCCCTCGTCGGACCCGTGCTCGTGAATGTCCTTCTCGAACTCGGCGATCACCGCGTCGATGTCGATGCCGCTGGTGTCCCCGCCGATCACCCGGTCGATGAACCCGGCCGGCTCGTCGAGGTCCGCCGAGGACGGCAAAAGATCCGGGTGCTGCCACACCGCGTCGCGGGCGTCGATCCCGGCGGCCTCGGTGAGCCGCTCCCACAGCACCGCCGCCTCGCGCATCTTGCGGGGCCGCAACTCCAGCCCCACCAGCGTCGCGAAGGTCTGCTCGGCCGGCCCGGCCGTCGCCCGTCGCCGCCGCAGCATCTCGGACAGCGCCGTCGTCCCCGGGATCCGGTCACCGAGGGCGTTGGTGACCACCGTCGACACCCAGCCCTCGATCAGCGCCAGCAGCGTCTCCAGGCGCTCCAGCGCGACCGTCTGCTCCGGGGTGGCCTTGGGCTCGAACATCCCTTGGGAGAGAAGCTCTTCCATCTTCGACGGGTCCATCAGGGAGGCGGGGTCGATGCCCGAGGCCAGCTGTTCCATCCCGCTCATGTCGACCTTCATGCCCTTGGCGTAGGCCTCGACCGCGCCGAGCAGCTGACCCGACAGCCACGGCACGTGGCTGAAAAGCCGGTGATGCGCGGCCTCGCGGGCGGCCAGGAAGGTGAGGATCTCCGACCGCGGGTTGTCCAGCCCCTCGGAGATCTCCTCGATCGCCCCCGGCATCAAAGCCGCCACTCCGGGAGGCCCCAGCGGCAGCCCAATGTCTGTGGAGGTCAACACCTCTCGCGACAGCCGGCCCAGCGCCTGGCCCAGCTGCGAGCCGAACGCCATCGACCCCATCTGGGTCATCATCGCCATCAACGGCCCGGCCATCGCTGTGATTTCTGGGGGGCCACCCTGTCCAAGCGCCGTCGACCAGACGCTCGAAACCTGCTCGGCCATCGGGTCGCACAGCCGCTTCCAGGTGGCCATGGTGTTGTCCACCCAGTCCTGCGGCGTCCACGCCGCCGACTTGGTGGCCCCGGCCGGCAGCGCGCACGCCCCGTCCAGCCAGGTGTCGGCCAGGTGCACGGCGTCGGCCACCGCCTTGCTGGTGGACTCCGAGACGGGCGCGGTGAACCCGATGGAACTCGACGCCAGCTTGCGGGCCAGCTCGTAGTTGACCGCGCCGCCCCCGCCGGACGCCATCGCGCTGCCCGCGCCGGAGAACATCTCGCCGAGCTGGTTGAACAGCTTGCCGAGGTCGCCCATGTTGAACTCGCCCCCCGAGCCCGGATTGCGGCCGGACTTGTCCTTATCGGAGTCGTCGCCAGAGGAGAAGCCAAACGGCAGGTCAGCCATACCCTCACCGTACCGACCGCAGCCCACGGGTGAGCACGCTGTGCGCGAACCGGCTCCGACTACCCTGTGGACCGTGAACAGGCGGATTCTGACGATGATCGTGGCCCTGGTGCCCATCGTCGTGTTCGGCGTCCTGCTGGCCGCCGTGCCGGTGCCGTACGTGGCACTGGGTCCGGGTCCGACGTTCGACACCCTCGGCGACTTCGACGGCAAGCCCGTCGTCGCCATCGAGGGCACCAAGGTCATGCCCACCACCGGGCACCTCAACATGACGACCGTCTCCCAGCGCGACGGCCTCACCCTCGGCCAGGCGCTGGCCTTCTGGGCGTCGGGGGAGGACCAGCTGGTTCCCCGCGACCTGGTGTTCCCGCCGGAGAAGTCCCGCGACGACATCGAGAAGTCGCAGAACGCCGACTTCCAGCGCTCCGAGGACAACGCCGAGTACGCCGCCCTGAACTACCTCAAGTACCCCAAGGCCGTCACCGCGGAGCGGATCAACGACCCGGGTCCGTCGGTGGGCAAGCTGCAGCCCGGCGACGCCCTCGACGCCGTGAACGGCGTCAAGACCCCCACCATCGAGGACTTCACGAAGTTGCTGAAGGCCACCAAGCCCGGCGATGAGATCACCATCGACTACCGCCGCAAGAACGGCCAGCCGGGCACCGCTCGGATCACCCTGGGCCGCAACGATGACCGCGACTACGGCTACCTCGGCGTCGCGGTGCAGGACGCCCCGTGGGCCCCGTTCGCCGTCGACTTCAACCTGGCCAACATCGGCGGCCCGTCGGCCGGGCTGATGTTCTCCCTGGCCGTCGTCGACAAGCTCACCACCGGTGACCTCAACGGCGGCAAGTTCATCGCCGGCACCGGAACCATCGGCCCGGATGGCAACGTCGGCCCGATCGGCGGCATCACCCACAAGATGTCCAGCGCCCAGGAGGCCGGGGCGACGGTGTTCCTGGTGCCCGCCGACAACTGCGACGAGGCCCGCACCGCCGGGGGCAACACCATGGAACTTCTCAAGGCCGACAATCTCAACCAGACCATCGACTCCCTCAAGGCCTTGACCTCGGGCGGAAACCCGGCGCGCTGCTAGTCATCGAGCGCCAAAGCCGCTCGAGCGCTGAATAAGTAGAGTGGCCGCGTGAGCGTCCGCCCCCCGGCCCGAATGCCCGCCCTGACCCGCCGCAGCCGCATCCTGCTGGGCATCGCCGTCGCGGTGGTCGCCGTCCTGCTGGTCGGCCCGCGCTTCATCGACACCTACGTCGACTGGCTGTGGTTCGGCGAGCTCGGCTACCGCTCGGTGTTCACCACCGTGCTGTTCACCCGGCTGGTGGTCTTCCTGGTGACCGCGTGCGTGTTCGGGGCCATCGTCTATGCGGGCCTGGTGCTGGCCTACCGCACCCGCCCGGTGTTCGTCCCGACCACCGGCCCCAACGACCCGGTGGCCCGCTACCGGTTGGCCGTCATGGGCAAGCTGCGGGCCTTCGGCCTGGGCATCCCCGCAATCGTCGGCGTGCTCGCCGGGCTGGTGGCCCAGAGCTACTGGCCGCGGGTGCAGCTGTTCCTGCACGGCGGCAGCTTCGGCATCGCCGACCCGCAGTTCGGCAAGGACCTCGGCTTCTACGCCTTCCAGCTGCCGTTCTACCGGCTGCTGCTGAGCTTCCTGTTCGTCGCGCTGTTCCTGGCGTTCCTGGCGAACCTGGTGACGCACTACATCTTCGGGGGCATCCGGCTGTCCGCCGGGGTGGGCGCGGTCAGCCGCGCGGCCCGCATCCAGCTGATCTCCCTGCTCGGCGTGCTGGTGTTGCTGAAGGCGGCGGCGTACTGGCTGGACCGCTACGAACTGCTCAGCCACACCCGGCTGGCCAAGCCGTTCACCGGCGCCGGCTACACCGACATCAACGCCGTGCTGCCGGCCAAGCTCATCCTGCTGGCCATCGCCGTCATCTGCGCGGCCGCGGTGTTCTCCGCCCTGGTGCTGCGCGATCTGCGCATCCCCGCCATCGGCCTGGTGCTGCTGCTCATCAGTTCGCTGATCATCGGCGCGGGCTGGCCGATGATCGTCGAGCAGTTCAGCGTCAAACCCAATGCGGCGCAGAAGGAATCGGAATTCATCTCCCGATCCATCACCGCCACCCGGCAGGCTTACGGCCTGACCCAGGACGTCGTGTCCTACCGCGACTACACCGGCAACGCCCCCACCAACGCCCAGCAGGTGGCCTCCGACCGGTCGACCACCTCCAACATCCGACTCCTGGACCCGACGATCATCAGCCCGGCGTTCACCCAGTTCCAGCAGGGCAAGAACTTCTACTTCTTCCCCGATCAGCTCTCGATCGACCGCTACACCAGTGGCGACGGCTCCCTGCGCGACTACGTGGTGGCCGCCCGCGAGCTCAACCCGGCCCGGCTGATCGACAACCAGCGCGACTGGATCAACCGCCACACCGTCTACACCCACGGCAACGGCTTCATCGCGAGCCCGGCCAACACGGTGCGCGGAATCGCCAACGACCCCAACCAGAACGGCGGCTACCCGGAGTTCCTGGCCAGCGTCGTCGGGGCCAACGGCAGCGTCGTCTCACCCGGGCCCGCGCCGCTGGATCAGCCGCGGGTCTACTTCGGCCCGGTGATCGCCTCGGCCCCCGACGACTACGCGATCGTCGGCAAGAACGGCAACGACCGCGAGTACGACTACGAGACCAACACCGAGACCAAGAACTACACCTACACCGGCGCCGGCGGGGTGTCGGTGGGCAATTGGATGGCGCGGGCGGTGTTCGCCGCGAAGTTCGCCGAGCGGAACTTCTTGTTCTCCAACGTGATCGGCTCGAACTCCAAGATCCTGTTCAACCGCGACCCGGCCGACCGGGTCAAGGCGGTCGCCCCGTGGCTGACGACGGACTCCACCGTCTACCCGGCGATCGTCAACAAGCGGATGGTGTGGATCATCGACGGCTACACCACGCTGGACAACTACCCGTATTCCGAACTGACGAGCCTGAGTTCGGCGACGGCGGACTCCACCGAGGTGGCCGTCAACCGGCTGCTGCCGGACAAGAAGGTGTCCTATATCCGCAACTCGGTGAAGGCCACCGTCGACGCCTACGACGGCACCGTGTCGCTCTACGCCCAGGACGAAACAGATCCGGTGCTGCAGGCCTGGATGAAGGCCTTCCCGGGAACGGTCAAGCCCAAGAGCGAGATCAGCCCCGAGCTGGCCGAGCACCTGCGCTACCCCGAGGACCTGTTCAAGGTGCAGCGCATGTTGCTGGCCAAGTACCACGTCGACGACCCGGTGACGTTCTTCTCCACCTCGGACTTCTGGGACGTGCCGCTGGACCCCAACCCGACGGCCAGCAGCTACCAGCCGCCGTACTACATCGTCGCCAAAGACCTTGCCAAGAACGACAATTCGAGCTCGTTCCAATTGACGACGGCGATGAACCGGTTCCGCCGCGACTTCCTGGCCGCCTACATCTCGGCCAGCTCCGACCCGGAGACCTACGGCAAGATCACCGTGCTGACCATCCCCGGTCAGGTCAACGGCCCCAAGCTCGCGTTCAACGCCATCTCCACCGACACCGCGGTGTCCCAGGACCTCGGTGTCATCGGCCGCGACAACCAGAACCGCATCCGCTGGGGCAACCTGCTGACCCTGCCGGTGGGCCAGGGCGGCCTGCTCTACGTGGCACCGGTCTACGCCTCACCGGGCGCCAGCGACGCCGCCTCGAGCTACCCGCGCCTGATCCGGGTGGCGATGATGTACAACGACAAGGTCGGCTACGGGCCCACCGTCAGCCAGGCCCTGGACCGTATCTTCGGCGCCGGCGCGGGCGCCACCGCGTCGGGTCCGGCCCCGACCGAAGGTGAACCCGCGGCCAAGCCCGGCACCGGCGGCCAGGCCGCCGCGACGCCCGCCCAGGTGGCCGAGGTGCCCAGCCCGCCCGTTGCCGCGATGCCCCCCGGCGGGATGACGCTCTCGCCCGCCAAGGCCGCCGCCCTGCAGGAGGTGCAGTCCGCCCTCGGCGCGGTCCGCGACGCCCAGCGCAGCGGAAACTTCGCCCAGTACGGTGCCGCGCTGCAGCGCCTCGACGAGGCGATGGGCAAGTTCGACGCCGCCAAGTAAAGGAGAACGCACATGATGTCCGCGCCCCTGTATCGGCGGATCGCCCTCGCGGCCGCAACGAGCGTCCTGATCGGCATGGGCGGGTTGACCGGCTGCGCCACCAAGGAGAAGCCGGCCGAGACCCCCGTTCCGACGAGCTCATCGGCCACAACCCCGCCATCGCCAAGTGAGAAATCCGTTCCGGGGGCGGTCACACCCGGACCGCAGCCAGGCTCGGGACCCACGCAACCGATCGACCCGGGCCCCACGGCGTTGCCGGGCAGTGCGATCACGGGCGGCTGAGGGGGAAACTCAGTCCGGCCACGGTGACTAGCGCCTCCTCGTCGTTTGCTGTTATCCATGACGCAGCAGCTGGGAGAGAGGTGGGAATGTCGCTTCGGGTGACGATCGAGGACCTCGCCGCCTCGGGAACGGCGGTCACCGGCCACGGTGAGGACCTGGCCGTAGCGCACTGCGCTAGCGACGCCCGCATCGACGCCGCCCAGCCCGGCTGGCAGGGAGAGTCCGCCGCCGCAATGGCCGCCAAGGTCGCGACCTGGTCGCAGAACAGTGCCGCCCTGCTTGCCCGCATGCGTGACCACGCCCACGGACTGCACACCAGCGCCGCGCAGTTCTGGGACCACGAGCAGCGCAGCGCGCAGGCGCTGGACTCACCTGCACTGAGAACCCCGTGACGCTGACGGTCGCCGACATCGAACGCTGGGACGCCGGCGACGTCCGTGAGGTATTCCACGCCGCGCACAGCCGCGCCCAGGCCGCCTTCGACGCCGCCGACGGACTGGCCGAACTGCCCGCGTTCGAGACGTGGGGTGGGGAAGCAGCCGACGCGGCGCGGGAGGCGATCGGGCGCACCCGGGTGGATCTGGACGCCCACGGCAATGAGGCGCTGGCCGTTGCCGACGCGGCGCGGCGGGCTGCCGAAAGCATCGACGGCATCAAAGGCGATCTGGCCCAACTGAAGTCCGACGCCGCGAGCTGGGGTCTGGAGGTCGACCCGTCGACCAACTCCATCGTGCCGATCCCCGGCAGCCACCACAGCCGCCGGCTCCTGCAGCAGTCCATCCCGCCGCTACAGGCACGGGTGAATTCGATTGTCGACCAGGCGAACTCGGTGGACGTCGCACTCGCCGCCGCCATCCACCTGGCCGACGGCTCCGCCCCGCTTGCCCCGTCGCTGCATGCTCACGACGCCGCCGTCCAGCAGGCCCTGGCCGGCCCACTGCCAGAGGATCCCAAGGCCTTCCACGACCTGTGGCAGCAGCTGTCCACCGAGGACCGCGACCTGCTCTACAGCCGCGACCACACCATCGGCAACCACCCCGGCATGCCCACCGGCGACAACGACATGAATCCCGGAAGTGACTACTACAACCGCCTGCACCTGGCCGACGAGCTGGCCGCCGCCCGCGCCTCGCACGCCGAGGATCTGCCCGACCTCGAGGCCATCAAGTCCGCGCTCGACGAGGCCCGCAAGGACGGCGCCGACGCCCGTCTGATGCTGCTGGACACCACCGGCGGCGAGCGGGTGCACGCCGCCATCGCCATCGGCGACCCCGACACCGCCGAGCACGTCTCGGTCACCACCCCGGGCCTGAACACCACCGTCCGCGGCGCCATCGGGTCCATGACCGGCGAGGCGGTCTGTTTGCAGCGCGAGGCCCAACGCCAACTGGTCGCCGCCGGCAAGCCGCGCGACACCGCGGCCGCCATCGCCTGGATCGGCTACGACGCCCCGCAGATCCCCGGTCCGGACGCGAAGGTCGGCGGGCTGGGTGTGCCGCTGGTCCCCGGGCTGCCGCTGACCTTCAACCCGCTCGACGTCTTCCGCTCCGAGGTGGGCGCCTGGCAGGTGAGCCACGACGCGGTGGCCAAGGCCGGCGCGGTGGACCTGGCCCGCTTCTACGACGGCATCACCGCCGCCCGCGACGGCGCGCCTGCGCACCTGACCGCGATCGGGCACTCCTATGGCTCGCTCACCACCGGCCTGGCGCTGCAGGTTCCCGGCAGCCACGGCGTCAGCGACGCGATCTTCTACGGCTCACCGGGAATCGAGGCGTCCACCCCCGCGCAGCTGAATCTGCCAGCGGGACATGTCTTCACGATGGAGACCCCCGACGACCCCATCGACTACGTCTACACCGCACCGCCGGTGCTGCACACTGCGGCGACCGTCACCCCCATGCCGTTCGACGACCTGCTGGTGGCCGCCTCCGACGCCAGCGGCACCGGCCACTTCGGACCCAACCCGGCCACCAACCCGAACTTCACCCGCCTGGAGACCGGGCCGATGACGATGCTCGACGGCCACGGGGGAGTGGCCCTGCACCTCGAGGGCGCCTCCGGGCACAGCGACTACCCGCGCCCGGGCACCACTGTGATGCCCGACGACACCCCACTGCCGCGGACCACGGGCTACAACATCGCCGCCGTGGTCGCCGGCCTCGACCCGATCACGGGAGATTAGATGCGCACCCACCGGATGACGGCGGCGCTGTGCGCGGCCCTGCTTCTGACGACGACAGGATGCACCATGACCCACCCCGGCAGCCCCAAGCCCACGGCCTCGGCGGACATCAACGATCAGCTGATGGCCTGGCCCTCGCTGGAGGAGACCAAGCGCCAGCTGGAGGGCGCGGTGACCGAGATCTCCACGGCCGCAACGACGATCGTGCCCGGGATCCGGTTCACCGACTACCACGGCGAGTCGGGCCTGAAGTGCGACGGCCCGTATGGAGACACCGCCGCGCGCGGACGCTACCTGCCCGACCGGGCCGGTGAGGGGGCCAAGGTCTCCGAGGAGCAGTGGGCCAAGATCGTCGACGTCGCCAAGGCTGCCGCGGCCAAGGTCGGCGCGACGGACGTCCAGGTGATGAAGGACAGCCCCGGTGACCACGACGTCTGGTTCACCGGCCCGGGCGGCATCGCGATCAAGCTCTCGTCCCGGGTGAACCTGGTGATTTCCGGCTACACCGGCTGCCGGCTGCTCGAGGAAGATCGCGCGTCGGGCCGCTAGCCTGCGGATTTGGCGGCTCCGGTGCCGCCTGGGTAGCCTTGCAGAGCCATCGCGGGGTGGAGCAGCTCGGTAGCTCGCTGGGCTCATAACCCAGAGGTCGCAGGTTCAAATCCTGTCCCCGCTACCAGGTAAAACGGCCCTCGGAGAACTCTCCTGGGGCCGTTTTCATGCCATTTGGTCACACATTTGGTCACAAGCTTCGCCGGTGCTTGGTCACGAGAGCTCGGTCGGCGGGACATCGCCGGTCTCCTCCCAGGCGTCCCCAATGAGGAAGTCGGCGGCCCGCTGGGCGGCCTCATGGTCGGCGTCCGATCTCACGTGGGCATAGGTCTGCATGGTGAAGCTGACATTGGAGTGCCCGATCCGCTCACTGACCACCTTCATGGCGACGCCACCTTCCAGGGCTGCGGTGGCATAGGTGTGCCGCAGGTCGTGGAAGGTGATCCGCGGGACCCCCGCCTTGGCGGCGTACCGCTCGATCAAATCCACCAGATTCTGCGGGTGCAGCGGCCGGCCGAACTCGGTCGTGAAGACCAGGTCGCCGCCCTCGTAGTCAGGTCCCCGCAATCTCCGAATCTCGTCCTGCTCGACCCGCCAGCGCCGCAAAGCCGCGACGGTGCGGGTGTCGATGGCGATGGTCTTATCGGCATTGACAGTCTTGCCGCCGCGCTTGTCGTGAGTGCGGCCGTGCAGAACGATCCGGCTGTCGCTGAGCGTGATTCGTCCGCGGTCGAGGTCGACGTTGCTCCATTTGAGGCCGCACAGATGTCCGCGGCGGATGCCGGTGGTCAGCTCGAGTAGAAAGAGGGCCTTGAGTCGGTCGCCGGGGACGGCCCGGAGGAATGCCTGCGTTTGTGCGGGCGTCCACACCGCCCGCTGCTTGCGCTCCAGTCGTGGCGGCTTGATGGCCGCGGCGGGGTTGTGCTTGATGTACTTCAGCGCCACCGCATCCTCGAGCGCCGTCCGGAGCGCGGCGTGAATGTTGCGCAGCGTCTTGGAGTCCAGGCCTGGTGGTTTCGGTTCCGGCACGCTGCCGCGTTGATATCGGCGGACCGCCGCGCGTGCGGCGTGGATCGTGGTGCCGCACGCCTCGGAGACCGATCGGGGGGTCGGCGGTCGGCCGGCGGCGACTCCTGCCGCCCAGAACTCGTACATCGGGCGGTTGTTATCGCGCCTGGCCCGGCCTTCCTTGCTCAGCTCGACATAGAGTTGCAGGATCCGCGGCTCATCGAGCTTCTGTAGCTTGAGGCCGCCAACGCGGGGAAGCACGTACAGGTTCATTTCGTCGGTGTAGCCCTGGACCGTCGTGGTGCTGGCGTTCAGCTTCTTGAACTCCAGCCACTCTGCGATGAACTCCGCGACCGTGCGGTCCGACGGGTCGACGTACTTACCCTGCTGCGCTTCCTCGATTGCGGCCCGCTGGGCGTCGGAGGCTTCGGCCTTGGTGCGGAAGCCGCCCTTGGTGATCCATGAGTGCTTGCCCGTTGCGGGATTGATCTGCGGGCTGCGGAACTTGTAGTACCAAGTCTTACCGCGCTTCTTGACTGAGCCGTTCACAACCCGAACTGCTTTCTGAACGGCTCGAACAGGATCAGGATCCGGCCGCCCAGCCGAATCACTTCGATTTCACCGGCTCGGACCATTCGGTAGACGGCGTGAATTCCCAGTCCTGTGCAGTGGGCTGCTTCTTTGACGGTGATAGACACACGGTCCTTGTTGGGATCGAACATTAGGATGCCTCTCTTGGGATTGACGTTTGTGGTACTTGTTCGCGAATCACCCTGTCCTGCTTCGAGAGCCGGGCGTTCCGATCTGAGCGGGGTGCCCCATGCTTTGCGGTTGGGGTCACTCCCAGATCGAGCGGGAGTACCAGATCGGTCAGGTCCCCGCTCTTATTGGCAGTCGGATGACGTTGCGTGGCAGGGTGGTTGAGCAGGTACCGGCTTGATCGCTGGCTTCCTGACTCGTCGAACTGGTAGTCGCGGCTGATGAATCCGCCACGCTCCAGTTCGTTGAGCGCCCGCCGCACGGTGCTTTGGCCGCTCGACGCCGCCTGGGCCAGCCTTCGCACCGACAGAAGACAAGCGAAGCTGCCGTCAACCTGCAGGGCAAGTTGCAGCAGCACCAGCTTGGCCACGGGCGATCCGATGTCTTGATTCGCGGCCCAGGCAACGGCTTTCGTGTTCACCTTCTGGTGTCCTCCCTTCACTCAGGCCTCGCGAGGGTTTTCGGCGAAGCCGACTTCGCGAGGCGCTACAGCAAACGTAAGGCGGACCCATTAGTTATTACGACCACCGCCTGACGGCAATACGGCGATCGGGGTTGACCGCTGAGAGCGGGCAGGATTCGGGACAGCGGGGCCCGTAGGAAAGCGCGTCAGTAAGTCCGCTGCTCGTTGCGCATCGCCGCCACGAACCTGGCGGCGGCGTTCCGTGCATAGCCGTACATCCAATACCGGTGGCCGCGGCCTTCGAGAGTTTCGGTGGCGAGAGCCTCTAGCACGGTCGCGCACGCCCGGGGAGAGCCCAGGACAACCTGAGCGGCCTCGGCCGCCGTGAGGTACCTGGTCCGAACCTCGACCTGCTTCTCGATGCGGACGCGTTCGACAATCCGCTCGACAGGCTTCTCGACGATTTCGGTCCGTACCGCGATCGCGCCATTCGCAGCTGCGCGGCGTTCCTCGTACGCGGCCCGCCGGCAGCGCTGGGAGCACCACGTCGGGGGACGTCCTGGACGCGGCGACGCCGGTGTCGGAGGGAGTGCTTCGCCGCATCGGGGGCACCGTTTGTCGGCCACAACGAGATCGTAAAAGTCTCGTGCATTTCATGCGGACGAAATACCGTTACCGTTCCGTTACCCGAGATGCACTAGGTGTGAGGGAGAGGGAGGGGGTGGTTGTTGAGCTGCGGCGATGCGGGGCGATGGGCGACAAGACAACAAGCTGGTGTGGTCGGAGCGGGATAAGAGCAGGAGCGGAAGGGGACATGCGACATGGGCAGGGTGAGCGAGGAGTGCGAAGGAGTGAGTGAGAAGTTAAGAGGAGGCGCGACCCGGCCGGCTCTCTCACCCCACGACTTTGCGGATCGCCTCTAGCGGACCGCCGTGCCCTCGCCACCACCCGATCACAGCGCGCCCGACCTCTTGGCGTAGTTCCTCCCGGTGTCGACTATCCCGCGTGACCTCGGCGTCCCTGGCGATGTTCCAGCGCTCATGCCGTTCGCGGTCGATCCGTCGGGCGTGCTTCCTGCAATTCGCCGACCACTGCCCCTCCCCGAGATAGAGCACTGGCTGCCGGCAGCGGTTCATACCGTTCTTGCCGCGGACGTCTTGGCACGGGGGCCACTCGTCGGTGATGTGGTGCAGCGGCGAATCGCCACCATCGTCGAACTGGCGCTCGAACTGCTCCAGGAACGTGCCGGCGGTGGACACCGATGAATCGCTACTCGCCAAACCGGGGGGCGACTGGCGCTCCTCCATAGCCGAAACAGAGGGAACGAACCGCTGCCACTTCGTCGGGTCTGACGCTTTTCGCTTGAGCTTGCTGGCGGCCGCGAAGACGCTTTCGGCCCGGAACCTGGCCTCCTCGATGTCGGCGGCGAGCTGATGAAAGGAAACGTCGGACTCCTCCTCGACAACGTCGAAGATGAAGTCACAGCACGTCAGGTGCCAACACACCTGGTCTAGTGCCGCCAAAACCATCTCGGTGACCACCCCGCTTCCCGATGTGAGCGGGGCCGCGGCCGAACCGGGAGCCCAGGGATCGAAGTTGGGGGGCATGGTCGTCCTTCCTTTCGGCCGCTCTCGGATTTAGCAAGATGCTACTTATAGTCTGTAGACATATAGGCATCAACGCCAGGATCGTCGACGGATCGTGGGCAAAGAGGTCTTGGTCGCGTTCGGGCGGCAATTAGCTGCTGAGCGGCGAAAGATCGGTTTGTCACAGGAGGCGCTCGCCGCCAAAGCCGGTATTCACCGGACCTATGTCGGGGCCGTTGAGCGTGGGGAGCGCAATATCTCGCTCCTGAATATCCACAAGCTTGCTGACGCACTGGGGGTAGATCCCGGGGCCCTAGTTCGGCGCACCCCATAAAGGAGGCAAAGTCTTTGAGGCTGCGAGTTACAGGATTCGACCGTGGCTGACGCGCTATCAATCGCCGCTGTCGTCGAGACTCTCGTCGAGATGGATCTCGTCGACCTCAACGGAACTGGCCCTTGGCCGGGTGAGCCTGAAGGGGTCGACGTCCACGAGCCCGATTGGTCTCAGATCCATCCCACGCAATCGGATTTTGAGGACGCGCCGTCAAACTGGGTCGGGAATTCTCAATCCGTGTACGACGAGGTTCGGCGAAGGGCAGATTCGGGCTTTCTTGAACCGCCGAAGGACGTGATTGACGCGCAAGCCTGGTACACGCCTCTTCACTACTTTGGACTTGGCTCGGCGATTTACATTCGTGAAGCCGCGGTTCTTCAGCTCGCCGCCGTCATTCTTAGCCGGCTTAATCCGACCGAGAGAGACGACGATGCGAACGTTCTTGGAGCCTGCCGAGCGGCGATGTCGGTCTTGTATCTCCATGAGGCTTTCCACCACAAGATCGAGTCGATGGCCATCCGTTTCGAAATGGTCGAGAGAACTCGGCGGTACCTGCCCTACCACCAAGATGTGGTGATTCCGCTGATGCGGAAGGGCTCGGACGATGTCCTCGAGGAAGCACTTGCGTGTGCGGAGATGTTGCGTCGCTTCAAGACTGAAGATGTTTATCGCAGAGGTGTCCCCCTCGTGGTGAGGCGGGCAACGCTCGCGTTGCTACCAGAATGGTTCAAGCTTCTCCCTCCGAGCTACCGTCAGGCCGGCCGGTACCTTGCCGATGGCGCTTTCGCCCAAGGTGCGAAGCAACTTATGTGCCAAGTCCAGGAAGCAACGATATTGCCTCGGCGGAACCCGGCCGAGTGGGACCTGGCGCCGCATCTGCACCGAGGCCTATTCGACTGCAAGAGAATCACTCACGTCGTTGTGCCGGTCGGTGTGCGGCCTCTGCTGCCGTGGATTGGCCATATTCCGGCATTGCCTTCGGTAAGCACGAGGAAGGCCACTCGCTTTCTCGAGGACAAGGGTTGGCGGATCATTTCCGGAAGGGGAAAAGGCTCTCATATTCGGATGGATAGAGACGGCGGCCCGCCGTTGACTATCCCGGCGAACCGTGAATCTTTGTCGCCGGTAGTCCTGAAGTCCATCGCGGGCGCCATGGGCGTTCGAGTGGGCGAGCTCCGTTTCTGAGTTCCGAGAGACGGTAGATAGGTGTTCCTAGCGATCGGTGAGTATTAGAAGTCCTGTGGTCCCGTGGTTCTGGGCTGTTTGCTCTGGAGGAGGCAAATTGGTTATGGACTATCCGCCCGAGGCGTTCGCGCCGAATGGCCAGTTGTGGTGGGAGTTGGAGTTCGAGCCCGGAACGAAACGCCCATACGGTGTTGAGCGGAAGCTTGCGGCCTGGCTCCGCTTCAACAAAGGGGTGGGGGAAACCTTCACAACAAAAGAGGCGAGAGCCGCTCTTGGGGAACCATCCCAGCCTAACGACGACGAGCACTTTCAACGGCGCCTGCGCCAGTTGCGCCACAAAGACGGTTGGGTCATTCCGTCGACCAAGTACGACATAAGTTTGCTGCCTGAGCAATACCGTATCGACAAAATAGGTTGGTACCCCGGCTGCGGATACGAGCGGCCGGCCAAGTCGTCGATCAGCCGCTCGAAACGCAGAGCTGTCTTTGACCGTGATGGTTGGACCTGTGTCGTGTGCGGCGCGCGTAGCGGTGAACCCCGTCTCGATGATCCGGATGCGACGGTCGCGTTGACCGTTGGTCACGTGCTTTCCGCCGATTTCGGTGGTGGCGTGGAGATCCGTAACCTCCGCACTGAATGCTCCGAGTGCAACGAGCCCGTCAGGTCTGAATTGGCCAAACCCGAGTCGCCCGAAGAGATTGAGACGGCCGCACGGCGGCTGGGCAAGGCCGACCGAATTCGGCTAGCTGACTGGATCAACGCTGGACGCCACATTCGGGATGCCGCAGAAGAGGTATACGACCGCTATCGAATGCTGGCGCCTGGCGATCGTGAAGTCGCCAGGGCTGCGATTCTGAAGCTAGCTGGCCTGGTGGATCTAAGCTGACCGGACTACGGCAAGCCGCCTCGCAGCCGATGTGCGGCGGCTAGCTCCGAGAGCCTCTCCGATCGCAGTCCCAACTGCCCGGGCTACCGGCGGCGGGAATGCGTTACCAATTTGTCGGTAAGCGGCAGTCTTACGGCCGGAGAATTTCCAGTCGGAAGGGAAACCCTGTATGGCAGCGGCCATTTCGAGCGTGAGCCGCGGCGTATGGTCCACTGGAGTGAGCTCGTTGGGGCCATGATTAGCCAGACCTCTGCCATCAACTCCGAGTTCGAGCCATGCGGCGCGCGCACGTGTAGGGCCGAGGTCTGGGCCGCCGTGTTTGCGGGAACCGCCAACGATTGTGGGGCCGATCCCGCCGGCGCGTTCAGCCCACATTTCAGCACCGGGCCAACCGTCGCGCGCCATGAGTGGGAAGAGGACCTCGCCGACCGTCGGCGGGGTACCTTCGGCACCGGGCCACCGGAAACGTTTGAAATAACGGCGTTGTGTAGCGACAAGAATGAAGCGTGGGCGCAATTGCGGAACTCCGAACTCGCAAGCGTTCAACACCTGCCAGTCCGAGTCGTAACCCAACTTTGATAACTGATCTTGGATCGAATGCCGGTATATCTGAAACTTCACGGTGGACAGGCCGCGGACATTCTCAAGCATTACGGCTTTGGGCCGAGCCTCCTCTACAAGCCGCAGGGCCTCAGGGAACAGGTCGCGCTCGTCATCTTTGCCGAGTTGCTTACCGGCGATTGAGAATGGCGGGCAAGGCACACCGCCTGCTAGCAGGTCGATACCGCGGTATTGGGTTCCGTCAATCTCGCGAACGTCTCCCTCGTAGACACTCCATGACGGCCGATTGGTCCGGAGCGTCTGACACGCTTCCGGCTCTATTTCGACGGCGAGGTCATGCGCGAATCCGGCCTGTTCAAGGCCGAGTGACTGGCCGCCAGCGCCAGCACAAATCTCCAGACAACTGAGCTGGCCGCCCATCCCATGCTCCCATCATTCGAACTAACGTTCGAAAGATACCTCTCGGCCTCCAGGCCGTCAAACCCCTCAGGCGTACGTTAACGAAGTGGACACGTCGCAGATGTCCGGCGCGCCGGCTTCAGTCGAACCGCCCCCTTACCTGACCACCCCGGGCCGGTCCCGAAATATGGCCGCGATCCGTCGGCGAGACACAAAACCAGAGGTTGCGCTGCGATCAGCGCTTCACAGATCGGGGTATCGGTTTCGCAAGGACCTTCCCATCCGCGCAGACGGGAAGTTGATCCGCCCCGACATCGTGTTTACGAAACGCAAGGTCGCAATCTTTGTCGACGGCTGTTTTTGGCACAGTTGCCCAGTTCATGGTCGGCGACCGACTAGTAACACTGATTATTGGGCGCCAAAGCTCGCGGGAAACGCGAAGAGAGACCGCGATCAGACGACGGCGCTCCGCGCCTCTGGATGGACAGTCATGCGCTTTTGGGAGCATGACGAGCTGTGCGCGATCGTCTCGTCTATCGAGCGTGAGTTCAGTGGTGGGTCACCGCAGGCTGCCCTCCCAGGCTGAGGTCAGAGCGATACCTTTCTGAGCGATACCTTTCTGATTTTCCTACGTCGGCTGAATTGCCATCGTTTTGTCGGTTGCTTGACCTAGCCTCTGGGCAACGTATCTGGCGACGGTGCGGGGGTGGGAGTTGGCGCGAGAGAATCATCAGAAGACCAGAAGTCAGCAAAGTATGTTTGAAGGGATTCGTAGTCTCAGAGTGGCCGAACTGAGTTAAGTTCTCAATCAAGCAATCTAACGATCGGCGATGCATGGCGAGCCGGCGGGCCCCGTAGTCACCCGGATGGCTCCGTTCATGGCCGGTACAGAAGGGGGATCGCGTGAACGAAACAGGCGCCGGGGGTGTTCTGCTCTACCCAGTAGGCACGCATTGGCAGTCACTGCCTAAGTGGGCATCGTTCTTTCGTTCAATTGGAAAGTTGTGCACCGCGCATCGGGGCGAATCACAGCGTCTGATCGCAGGCGCTCTTGTCCCCACGCGGTCGTTTGCGGCCGGCTTCGTCGCTCTTGGTGCGGTCGAGGAACGACTGGCGTCGGCTCCAGCGCAGGTGTCTGTAGCCGAACACTTCGCGACTATTTCTGGGCTGCCGATCGGAACCGAAGTAACTGTACAAATGGCTGGAAAGAAGTACCGAGCAACTCTCGTCGGTCGGGAAACGCGGAATGGCAAAGAAGGCATAACTGTCCGGCACGAGAAGGACGGGGTGCAGAGTTTCCTTCCCGTCGACGTGTGCCACCGCGTTACCGTCGGCAGTCTAGGAAAGGACACCCTCGCGAAGCGGCCCAGGATCGCCGATGCAGCAAGACACAGCTGGGACGCTGCGTTCGTCGAAGCCGCACTTGGCGTTCAGGACGCCAATCAATTCGCACGTCAGGATGACTTCGCGGCGCTGATCATCGGGAAGCTTTCAACACTGCGGTACGAGCTTGAGGAGGCCGTTTTCGGCATTCGGGCAAGCTCCGGGGTCTTGACAGGGCACATCGAGGATCTCATCCGGACGAAGAAGTTCGCTGACGATCCAGCAGGAGAGACCTTCCGCACTGAGGTGTTATCGGAGCGTGCCCGCGATCTGGATCCAGATATCGCTGCCCTCGACCCGCCATTGGTGGTTTTCGATGGCGCGAGGGCATTCGAAAAGCATTACTGGAGCTGGCCTGATGCCTCGTGGGTAGTGATCCTCGATCAATCCGATCGCGCTGCCGACGATGGCGCAGAGGTTCTCAACAGCCTCTATGCCCAACGCGTCGGCGACACAGACCCAACCTCTGAGATCGAGGTGCCACCCGGTGTCGATTTCACTTCGTTTCTTGTAGGAAATCATGAGTCCTCGCACGATGAATGATGCGGCTGACATTTACGCGGTCGCCAGCACGGCTGTCGTTGTCTGGGACAGTGTCGACGACTCGCTATTCGAGGAGTTCTCGCTCGGAGTCAGCGCTTTGGAGCGCGTGTTGGCCGAGGACAGAGAGGATGACGTCTGGATCGAGATCCGGCGGATCTTGAGGCGTGCCCGGTCAACCGTTAGTGCTACCCCCTTGCCGTTTTGCCACGTCTCCTTGGGGCTTGAGAAATCTTGTCACGACATCGCCCCACATGTTGCTCGCGCGGATGCCCAATACTCCGAAGAGCCAGTCCTCATGCTCAAGCAATTGGTGGCACTCCTTGAAACCCTTGCTATCTCGCCCAACAACCCACTTGGTGAGAAAGTAATTGAACTCGCATCCGGCGAGAGTGGTATCGGCTTGCTCTTGCCTGTCGCCCGCTTCAAGGACCCAGTGCTGCGATTCATTCGGTCCATCGGGAGTTTGTCAGGAGTAAATGTCGTTACGCCACAGGAACTGGCAGATCGCCGTCGCCCCTATGCTGGTCTTCTAGTTGCAGGGTCGCTTCAGTGGTATCGGCATGATCGACACGTAGTCGCTAGCCCGAGAGCGCATGTGGTTCATTTGCTGCGGTGGAGTTGGATGCGCGACTCTCTGCCGGATACGACATTGTTCGCTGCCTCTCGAGTGGGACAGCGTGGCCAGGTTGATGCGCCTCCTGCGCCGCGGACGAAAGCAAGTTTGGTCGAAGGCACAGACTTGGTTCCCCAAATAGACTGGGCTGCAATCTCGAATAAGTTCAACGACGTTAGGGGCCCGGCTTCCGGGGAGCTAGTTGAAGCCAGAGTTCTCTTGCTCGCCGGTGACCGCGCCGTAGCGGTGAGTGGCGCGCGCGGAACTGTCCATATTGTGGAACCCGAACTGGACGGGCCGAAGCGCATCCGCGAATCCGAAGTCAATGATCTTGAAGTTGGAGACTTCGTTTTGTTGCGCAGCCAAGGCGGCGGGGATCTTGTAGTAGAGGTTGCAAATCAAGAGCTTGGTCCGAATGCCCCGTCACTTCGTGCCTTACAGAAGGAGTGGAAAGCAGCTCTGCGTTCTCGTGTGGCTGCATCGACTTACCCTTCAATCGCCGCGCAGCTCGTTCGCCTCGGCGCTGCCCGCGCGAGTACGCAAAACCTGCGGAATTGGATGTCCCCTCGCTCCCTTAAGACCGCCAACAAAGAAGATTTCGCTGGCATCATGCAATTAATTGGCCGCGAGGACGAAACTGATCGCTTCTGGGAAGCGATGACCGTATTGGACAACGCTCACCGAAGAGCCGGGCACAGCATCCGGCGGATGCTTATAAGTGTAGTCGCTGATGCGGACCTCCGACTCCTTGAGACTGAGGGCGCAATGGAATTCGAACTCAAGGCGAAGGAGGGGGGCCGGCTGACGGCTATCCGCGTCGAGGCAATTGCACCGGATCTCGTTCAGGTTGGGGAGAACCGCATTGGTCGGCTGGTCAGCGCGGGTGACTTATGGCTCGAATGATACCGGC
>WBZP01002302.1_pt1 | contig 22140 bp, 17 predicted proteins | sample 5204301 | NCBI WGS metagenome assembly WBZP01 (sample SAMN12412401, study PRJNA552823) | activated sludge metagenome | isolation source: activated sludge from nitrification reactor of wastewater treatment plant... | place: USA: Pennsylvania | collected 2017
CGGGAGGCACTTGGGGTTCATCCGGATTGATCCGGATCAATTGTCCGCCGCAGTGCAGACCCATCAGGCGCACGGTCGGGATATGCGTCCCGGCGCCAATCTCGATGACGACGAGACGCTCGACCCCGCGCAGCCATTTCTCCAGACGCTGCTGCTGGGCTTCGCTGCGCGCGCCGCACCATGTTCCATCGCCAAACATCAGGATGTTCGGGCGGGCTATCGCGGCACAGCGCGGGCACTGCGGGAACTCGCTGGTGAGCAGACATTGCGCTTCGTCCACTTCGGGCTGAAAGTCGTCGGCCGGCCAAATGCCGCTGTGGCAGCCGTCAAGGCACTGCAGGTAGTGGATCGATCCATGACATTCACTGATTCGCTCCGGGACGAAGCCGGCTTTATCGAACTGGCCATCGACGTTGCTCGTAAAGACGAAGGCGCCATGCGGCAGCCTCTTGGCAAAGCCGTGCAGGAGGGCGAAGCCATGATGCGGTGTTGTTTGCCGGTAGAGCTTCAGCCGATGGCCGTAGAAGCCCCAGGCGAGCCGCGGCCGGCTGGCAAAGGCGGCCGGATTGGCGATCTGCTCGAAGGAGATGCTCGCTCGTCCGAGTGCCGGATAGACCCGCCAGAAGCCTTTTGCCCCGCGAAAATCGGGCAGCCCTGAATCGACGCCGAGACCGGCGCCGGCAGTGATCAGCAGTCCGTCGGCTTGTCGCAGCAGTGCGGCGCAGCGATCGTAGTCGGGCGTCGTCATAGTCTTGCTGCCCAGACAGGGACGCCGGCGAGCAAGCGGCGCGTCGGCAGCATTGGCGCGTCATCGTCGGTCGGAAAGGCGTGCTGGATGCCACTGCCCAGGCGTTTCCCGGTCTGCACGTTGCCGTTTGGCCGCGCGGCCTCATCACGTGCGCGAAAGCGCTTCTGCAGCGCGGAAGACATCTGGCAAGAAGTGCGATGTTTCATGTGCGGTGTTGGTTCTGCTTTGTCAGATTGCATTTGGGTGTGGATCTTCTTGGCCACGCAAGATTGCAGGCAGATCAAAGCGTGGGGGCATGGGGCGCTTGGCGAAGAGGCCTCTCGGGTGGCATGTATCAGGTTACGAAGCGATTACGTACCGCCACAGGAGACCCCTTTCATATGGAAGCATACAGAAACGAGACGTATTGTGACGAGTTTGTCGCCGCGAGTGAGCAGTTTGAGAAGCGTCGGACTTGCTCGGCCGGTCGCCGGAGAGAGGCAGTGGCGACGGAAATCGCCAGGGGTGACAGCGGTGGCCGCCAAAAGCTTGGACAGGCGTTGTCCGCAGCGGACCCCCACGGTTCGCGAAAGCTGGCTGTCGATCCTTCCCGCGCGGCGCAGTGCACGACAATCGACCGGCGAAAGCGTGCGCCGGAGGCGATCCGCCAGGGTCGTTGACCGGGCAGTGAGCACCGATGAAGCAGAGCAAGATGCGCATGGTTTCTCTCCGGCGGAAGAGGACGAGTGTCATTGCACCGCAGCAGCCAGCCGATCGCTGCTTTCCCTGGCCGCCGATGGCCGCGCACGGCAGAGGAAAGTGTCGACCGTATAGTGAGTATAGATGCACGGATGCGTACATGCCCAGTACTCGCATGCTCGGGAGAACGACCGGTGGGCCGGCAGGTCGCTGGCTCGGAACCTGGGCGCCGAACGCTCGTCTTGCCGCGTTTGCCGGATTCCTGCCGCTATAATGAGTTTCAAGGTCGGCTGTCGCTTGCGCCGTGGTTTGGGGCGGCGGATGGGTTGCTTGCGCTGGCTTGTGGATTGGTTCTGCGGAGGTTGGAAAACATGCCTGAGCGTACAAACGAGTTCCCTTTTTCGCGTGGAGCGGAGATGCTGTCCTTCCGGCGGCTCGCCGCGTTCATGGTGCTCTGCCTGGTTCTTGCCGGATGCGGTGGCGCCCCAGAACAGCGCGGGGCGGCAAGCCAACCGCCGTCGGCAGAAGAGCGGCTGCCGCAGGCCGCGGGCGGGCCACCCGCGGCGCGGCGGCGCAACGTGCAAGCCATTCCCCAGGCGGAGAGCGGTGCCGCCGTGGGGGCGATCGTCGGCGGCGTGCTGGCCGAGGCATCGCCGGCTCCCGCAGCGATTCCGCGTTTTGCCTGGCCGCCGCCGAAGGCTTCGGCCGAGGCTTCGATTCCCGACAAGTGGGTGCGCAGCGCAGCGGATACGACCTTGGCGACCGTCGCCGACAAACTGGAGAAAGCCCTTCGCTTGGCCGAGTACGCTGACTGGAGCTACTACGCTGTACCCGGCGGTTTCGCTCTGGCGACCCACGTCGAGCACATCAAGCCAGACGGGACGCCGTTGGCCGGAGGCGATCGCTGGCGGACGGGCACACCTTCAGTGGCGAATCTGTCGCTGCTCGAGTTCATCCTCGCCCTGGCGCACGCGCCACCGGGAAACTACCGGGCGATCGTCTTCATCGTCACGGATGCTCCCTGGGTGCAGGCGGCCGCAGCGCCGGCCGGCGAGGAGATCGAACGTTGGGCAGCCGGCGGCGCCAGCGGATTGCCCGCGGCGGTGGGCAATCTGCGCTACGGTGAGGGCCATCGCGCGCAGGCGCTGATTTATGAGTTCCGTAAGGGTCCTTCGGGACCGGCGGCGCTCGTCACGCCGAGCAGGCTGTCGGGCGAGAGGCATTTGTACCGAGGTGGGCTCTGGAAGCCCTTGAGCATTCTTTGACGGGAAGGGCGCGATGAGCTGGCACTCCGTCTTCATCAGCTATCGGCGCAGCGAAAGCACGGGCGAAGCAGGGCGGCTGAGTGACAGCCTGGAGAAGCTGCTCGACGCAGCATGCGTCTTTCGTGACGCAGACGATATTTCTCCGGGCGACGATTTCGAAGCCACGCTGGAGGGCGAGCTGGCCGGAACGACCGCTGTCGTCGTGCTGATCGGCAAGCAGTGGTCGGCAGAGCTCGCAGCGCGTTTGGCGCGCAGCGAAACGGACTACGTGCGACGCGAGGTGGCGACGGCGCTCCGTCTGGGCAAGCGGGTGATTCCCGTGCTTCTCAACGGCGCCGAGCTTCCCGCTGCCGACGATTTGCCGACCGACCTGCGTGCGCTTCTTCGTCATCAGGCCCTGTCGGTGCGCGACGAAGCATGGAACGAGGACGCCGGACGCTTGGCTGACGCCATCGGTCGCCCGTATTCCTGGGGCAAGCTCGCTCTGCGCGCCGCGCTCGCCGTGCTGCTCATCCTGCTCACGACCTGGTACGGCGTGGCGTCTCTCGCCCCGGCGGACAGCGACCAGATCATGCTGGCGCGCGGCCTCGTCCTCACCTTGCTCTTCGCCTACGCGGGTGGCGAATGGTGGGCTTCTCGGCGGAAAGGGCGTCGCCCTGCCTGAAGTCTGCCGCCTGCGAGCGGGCGGTCCGCGCGGCCAATCCTGCGCTTTGACGTTATCAGGCAAGCGGTCGTGTAACGCTGTTCCTGCACAAGCCACGCTGCTGCGGTACACCGATCGCGGCCGGCGCGTGACGGTGTTCTCCCGACCAGGGTTTAGGGCAGGGCCTGCAGCCCCTGGTAACCGAGGTAGAGGCCGACGAGCAGAATGAGCGCGCCGGAAAGATACGGCGCCTGGCGGGCAAAGTCGCCGAAGCCGCGCCAGCGCCGGGAAACGTGCCTGACGCTCAAGGCCGCCAGCATGCCGGACAGCACCATCGTCAGGGCGAGGCCGATACTGAAGGAGAGGACGAGCGTTGCGCCGAGCGCAATTTCCTTCAACTGCAGGCACAGCAGCAGCACAGTGATCGACGCCGGGCAGGGGATCAGCCCGCCGGTCAGTCCGAACAGGATGATCTGCCAGGTGGTGACCTGTCGATCGGCAAAGCGGCGCCGGATGTCGTTGGCGTGCGCCAGCTCGTGCGCATCCTGATCGTCGTCATCCGTGACTACATGCGGATGACCGTGCTCGACGAACTCGACAGTGTAGTCATGGCTGTGCCCGGCATGCCCCAAGCGCAGTCGGGCGACGAACGCGTGCGGTTCGGGGATTTCCTGCCTCGACTCGAAAAAGCCGTCGCGCTGCTGAAAAGTAAACGTCTGACGGCTGCCGTCGGGTCGCTTCGTCTCGATGCACACTTCGTCGGCTGTCCAGGTATTGCCGGGCGTGCTTTCCCGGAACACACGAAAGCGCGGCGGTACTCCGTCCTCGAATACCTGCAGCCGGACGATGCCATGCCCGGTGTCGATCCGCTTGCCTTCCTCTGGCTGATGACGATGGTGGTGGGCATGATCAAGTCGCTGCTCATGCCTTGCTGCGGCCGACCGCTGTTGCCGCTTGGTGCGCCAGATCATCCACAGCGCGACGCCGACAATGAAGGCTGCGGATGCGAGTTGCAGATAGGGTTCACTGGTTTGCGCACTCCACTTCTGGCCGAAATGAATTCCGCCAAGCGCGATGACCCACACCACGGCCGAATGGGAGATTGTCGCCGCCACGCCGAGGAAAACGGCTTGCGCCACCGTGCCGCGAATGGCAACGATGAAGGCGGCCATCATGGTCTTCGAGTGACCAGGTTCAAGGCCATGCAGGGCGCCGAGCAGGATGGCACTCGGAATGAACAGCCAGGCGTTTGCCGCTCCTTGCGCGAAAAGTGTCGAGAAAGTGGTCATGCGCTTCGCTCAGAGGAACTTGGTGATCGCCCGGCAGGCCTGGATGGCTTCGTCGGCGCTTTGCGAACCGCTACGCACGGCATGTTCGAGGCAGTGATCGATGTGATCATGCACCAGCACCTTCTTGGCGTTGCCCACCGCCTTTTCGACGGCTTGTAGTTGTTGGGCGATCTCAAGGCAACTGCGGTCGTTCTCGAGCATGGTGACGATGCTGCGCAGATGGCCTTCCGCTCGTCTCAGACGCTTGATGATTTCCGGGTGGGAGGTGTGTGTGCTCATAGCATACTATCCTATCCTCGGGGATAGGATGTGTCAAGGCAATAAGCGGCAGACGTCGCGGCGCCACACGCCAGCCGTTGCCTGGGTGCGCGTTGCCGACTCACATCGGGCAGCGGGCAACCCGTGACCGGCTTCGCTCGCGACGCGCGCTAGGAGACGATCACGGATCGCTTTCCGGGTCAGGCCGGCGGACGGACGAAGATCTCGACGCGGCGGTTCTGCGCCCGGCCGGCGTCGGTGGCATTTGTCGCGAGCGGTTCATCCTGGCCCCGCCCGAACTGCTGCAGGCGGGAGGCATCGACGCCGCGAGACACCAGGTAGCCGGCGACCGAACGCGCCCGATCGGTCGACAGCCGACGGTTGCCTTCCGGCGTGCCTGTATTGTCCGTATGGCCAACGATCGTGCTCGTCAGACCACAGTACTCGCGAATCGTGCTGGCGACCGAATCGAGCGTCGTCGCAAATGCCGGGCTGATCTCGGCGCTACCGCTACGGAACATCACCGAGCCAGGAACATTCAGGCGCACCGAACCGTCGGCCAGCTCGGTCATGCCGATCAACGAGTTGTACTGCGACCCAGCGAGTGCGCCGCCCAGGGCGCCGATCAACAGCCCGTTGCGTACGCCGACCGAAGACCTCTTGGCCGCAGCACCGCCAATCGCGGCACCAACCACAGCGCCGGCGACCGCTCCTATGGCGGCGTTCTGTGCGTTGCTGTTCCCTCCGAGGGGCTTGCAGCCACCAGCAGTTGCGCCCAGTGGTGGCGCGGTCTGACAGCCGACGAGAGCAACTGCGGCAATGACGATGGTGGCGACGCGACAGACTTGCATGGCTTTCTCCCTTGGCAATGAGTCAGGTGCTGGACGACAGAAAAGGCCCCTTTTTACGTGATGAAAATCGCTTCGTCAACTGCGCGGCCGCGCGACCAGTGGCAACGCCGGCAGCAGAAAGCGAGCCAACAAGGCATCATACGTGGGCGCAGTCCATAGCTGGTGACCGGCGGCCAGGAAAGCGGCGATCTCGGCGGCGTCCGGCAGTGAACGGTAGCGCCGCTTGCTGCGCTCCTGCGCATTGCCTTCAATGACTTCGCCCGCGGCGAGGCGATTGAGCAGGTCGAGCAGCGGCGCGATCGCCAGCGGGTACAGGTCGGCGATGTGGGCGAACAGACCGAGGTCGCGCCGGTAGGGAAGGCGGTTCAGCGCGATGATGGGCCCGCTGTCGATGCCGGTGTCGACGCGATGCAGGCAGCACACGAGATCCCGGCCGCCTTCAGCGACGGTGCGCAACGGCGCGAACAGGCCGGCATAGGCCGGCAGTTCGCCGGGGTGAATGTTGAGCACGCCGTGGCGAGCGACAGCGATCGCCGACGCGGCGAAGATATGGCTGAAACGCGCCGAAACGATCAGGTCCGGCGCGTAGGCGGCAAGGCCGGCGACGACGGAAGGCGCATTGATGTCGTCGACGATCGCACAGCGCGCACCGTAATGCGCTGCCAGGCCGGCGAAGGTTCGCCATTCGCCGGCGCTGCCGCCAGGCGAGCTGTCGATTAACGGAAAGAGACGTTCGATCGGCAGTCCACGCTCGAGGTAAGCGAGCCGGGCGAGTTCCGGGATACCGTTTTCGGCCGCGCGCGTCTTGTCGGAGAGCAGAATCCACACCTGGTGACCAGCGAGCCGCGGCAACAGCCGGTTCAGAAAGATACAGCCGTGCAGGTCGCGCTTTACGCACAGGATCAGTCGCATTGCTCTCCTTTCGCATGCCGGTCGGCACACCCCTTGCCGCCAACGATTTCCGCCACATCAAGCAGCGGCAGCGGCGGGTAACGGCCGAGGTGCCGCGCGACGCGCAGGTTGATGAGATAGGAGAATTGCCGCGGCAGTTGCACCGGCAAGTCACCCGCGCGCACGCCCTCCTGCAAGATGCGCAGTGCCAGGCGTGCGGTAAACTGTCCGACGTGCTCGTAGCGCACGACGACGCCGAGCAGCGCATCGGCCTGCCTCACCGGGGCTTCGGCAGCGGCGAAGACAGGAATGCGAAGTGCGACCGCCTGCTCGGTCAGCACTTGCCGGCGGCTGTTCATGAAACTGTCCGGGGAGAAATACAGCAGATCGACGCCGGCCGCAGCCAGTGCGGCAAGCAGCTTGGGGAGTGCGGCTGCTTCCGGTTGCCCGTTTGCATCCAGCGGCAGCGTCTCGACCTGAACGCTGAAACCAAGCCGCGGGGCAATTGCCCGCAGGTCTTCGAGACTGATGCGCGAGTTGGCTTCGGCAGGATTGAGCAGAAAGCCGACCCGCCGGAAGTCGAGATAGGCGCGCGCGGCGCGCAACTGCTCGGCAACCGGCAGCAGGTACAGCGTTCCCGCCACGTTGCGGCCGGAGCCGGCCAGTGATGGCACGAGGCGGCTTTGCACCGGGTCGGTCACGGCCATGAAGACGACGGGCAGATCGGTCAAGTGGCGCTTCGGGTCGACTGCGTCCCAGGCGCCGACGGCCTCAAGCGCGATGCTGGTGCCCCAGACGACGACCAGATCGGGTCGCGTCCGCTTGACCTCGGCGACGAAGCCGGGGATGCGCCGTTTGTCCTGCGCGGCGTCGAGCAGCGTAAAGACCACCGGCACGTTCTGGCGACGGAAGTAATCCTGGAAACCGCGACACGATTCCTCGCAGCCGCGGTAGAGAAGCATCACCACGCGCCAGGGTGGCTGTGCCGCACTTGCGGCGCCGATGCTGATGCACAGAGCCAGGAGCAGAAGGCCACAGCGCGTTCTCATCGCAGCACCTTGTCGCGCGCGCCAAGGCAGAGCACGGTGGCAGCGAGAACGATGGTGCCGAGTGCGGCCATGGCCGCCTGCGGACCGCCGCCTGCCAGCCAGAAGCCAGCCCACAGTGGGCCGACGATGCTGCCCAGGCGCTCGAGCATGCGCACAGCAACGGTGACCGCAGTATCCGCTGGCGTTGCCGCGAGACGAATGGCCAGCGATTGCATCGCGGCGCTGGCCAGACCCGTGCCCACGCCAAGCCCGACAATCGCCAGCCAGATGGCGTCCTCGCTGCTCAGCAGGCCGCTGCCGCCGACCAGGCCGGCGCTCCCGATCAATGTGCCGCCGGCGATCGTCAGCGACTGGCGCCAGCCATAGCGGTCGGAAAGCCACGAAGCGAGTGGGTTGATCGCCGCAACGAGAACGAAGTAGACCATCAGCGCACGCCCGATGGCGGCAGGCGTGTAGCCGAGTCGTTGCAGCAGCAGAGGCGTCAGATAGAAAAGGAGGCCGGCAAGGGCCAGTTTTGCCGGCAGCGCGCTGCCGAACATGAGTGCGGCAAAGCGCCGCTCGCCAAGCAGGCGCAGCAAATCGACGAAACGCAGCGGCGACGTCGGCCGTTTCTCCTCACTGTTGCCCACCGGCGGCACGCTGCGGTAGGAAAGCCAGGCCAGCGCAGCAAGCAGTGCCGAAGCCGCGAACACCGAGCGAAAACCGAGCTGGTCGGCGAGCACGCCGCCGAGGGCCGTGCCGCAGATGGCGGCGATGCTGACGGCGGTGACGAACAAGGCGAAAGCACGCGCGCGCTGCGCCTCTCCGCCGAGGATGATCAACTGCCGCTGGCAAGCGATGGTCGCCGTCGCATAGCCAAGCGCGCAGAGTGCGCGCGCCGGCAGCGTTTGCCAGTAGTCTCCGGCCAGCGCGGTCCACGCGAAGCCGATGATGGTGAGAACGACGCCGACCGTGAAGGTGCGCGTTGCCCCCCAGCGATCGGCCCAAGTACCGGCGAAGGGCGTCGCCAGCGCGAAGCAGGCCATATAGACGGCAATCGGGATGCCAACTGCCGTTTCCGGCCGCAAACCGCCGGTCAGCTCGGCAAGCGAGCGGAGAAATAAAGGCAGACAGGCGCGCGACAGCTCTTCGGTCAGGATGAAGAGAAAGAGGGGCAGGCGTATTGCCTGCAGACGCGCGACAGCGGCCGCTGCGCCACCCATGGTGCCTCGGTCGGCAAGCCCACCGAGCAGGGCGGCGAGCAGTTCACGGAAAACCAATACGGCAACAAGGGCGACGATGGCAATGTCCGCTGCCAGTTCGAACAGCCGGCGATCGACGAAACGGGCGTCGCCGGCTACGGCAAGGACGGCCGAGCCTGCCGTGCGCTCAACCCACTCGCCAGCTGCCACGCCATGCCGGGCGAGATCCCGGCCGTCGAGGGAGCTCAGGCGCATAGCCGAGACTTCCGGATGACGAGCAACGATTTCAGCGAAATGCGCCTCGACGCGGGGCAGTTGATCGAGCGGAATGCCGAGCGCCGTTGCCCGTTCGAGCTTGCCGGAAACCAGCGCCGCGATGCCGGCGATTTTCGCGGCGATCGCCGGTCGCAAACTGTCGGCGAACAGCTCGCGCGCCGTCCAGGTGATCGTGCTGCCGGCGGCAACCATCGCCACCAGGGCAACCGACAGGACGCGCCGGCGCACAGCGGCGTCGGCGCTGTGCCGGCGCAGCCAGGCGAGCGCCGCCAGCGTGCTGCAGACCATCACCAGACCAACGGTTGCCAGGCGTAATGCGAGTGCCTTGATCGTCGTTGTCGCCGCAATGGAGAGCGGCGCGCTGGCGGCGTACAGGCGCAGTCCGGCGACGACCTCGTCGGCGCCATCGCGCACGGCAGTGGTCAGCGTCGGCGAGCTGCCCGTCATGCTGCGCAGAAAACCCTCTGTTGCGGCAACCACCCGCCATTCGTCCGGCGCCAACTGCACACCGACGCGTTGGGCCTGGCCGGCGAAGACGACCTGCGCCCGGTCGCCGTCGATGCCGATGATTTCGGCTTGGGCCAGGCTTGGCTCGGCGGCAAGCAGGCGCTGCAACAAGGGTTCGAGCTTCTGCATCTCGACCGCCCGCAGACCGCTGAGGGCGCCGGTGCGCAAGGCGCCGGCGACGTCCGCCGCCTGTATCTCGATGTGTGACAGGGTCAGCTCGACGAGCAGACTGTGGTGCTTGTTGGCCAGCATGACGCCGAGCAGGAGCAGCGTCAGACATTGCGCGGCAAGCAGCAGGGCGGCCATTCGCCACCAGTGTCGGGGGGCGCTCGGCAGCTCGCTGGTTGCGGGATTCGATCGCATAGACTAATGGACGGCGACAGCCGGGGACGAAGGGGATGGTTCGCGCGTTGCCTTTTTATACTACCATTGGCGCTCATGAACACGATGCGTTGGCTGTTTCTCACGTTCTGCGTCATCAGCGCCGTACTGGCAACTTCATCGCCGCTGTCGGCTGCCGAGCAGCGCGTTGCCTTGGTCGTCGGCAACTCCGACTATCGTTCCTCGCCGCTGCGCAACCCCGGCAACGACGCCCGCGCCATCGCCGCGAGGCTGAGGAAGCTCGGCTTTGACGTTGTCGAACGGGAAAACCTGCAGACGCGGCAGATCGCGCCAATGCTGCGCGAGTTTCGCAGCCGCCTGCGAGCGGGGGACGTTGCACTCTTCTTCTACGCCGGGCACGGTCTGCAAATGAGGGGCGTCAACTACTTGCCGACCGTCGACGCGGAGATCACGAGCGAGGACGACGTGCCGCTGAACAGCATCAACGTCAGTCAGGTGATGGAGATCATGGAGGAAGCGAAGACGCGGCTGAACCTGATGTTCCTCGACGCATGCCGCAACAATCCATTTACCCGCCGCTTTCGTTCGACGGCGGGCGGCCTGGCGCGCGTCGATGCGCCTTCAGGTACGCTGATCTCGTTCGCCACCCGGCCGGGCAGCGTGGCGGCCGACGGCGAGGGTGATCACGGCTTGTACACGCACCACTTGCTGCGGCAAATCGAAGTTGCGGGTCAGCCGATCGAGCAAAGCCTGAAGCGTGTCGTGGCGGGCGTGCGCAAGGATTCCGGCGGACAACAGGAACCGTGGATGGAAGGCAGCATCGACGGCGACTTCTTTTTTGTCGGCGCCGGGCAGACAATCGCCGCTGCTCAGCCTCCAGCGGGCAACACCGCCGCTGGTTTCGAGCTGAGCTTCTGGGACAGCATCAAGCACAGTGACAGCGCGGACGATTTTCGGGCCTACCTGCAGAAGTTTCCGCAAGGACAGTTCCAACCGCTGGCGGAAAGCCGCCTGCATCGGCTGACCAAGGCAGTGGCGAGCAACAGCACGCTTGCCGCCACTGCCGGCGAGCGCGCCGTCAATACGCTGCGCGACTGCGCCGACTGCCCTGAACTCGTGCTCGTCCCGGCCGGCAATTTTCTGATGGGCGCGGCAAGTCGCGAAGCCGGCAGCGGCGACAGCGAACGTCCGCGCCACACGGTCAGCATTCCGCGCCCGCTGGCGGTCGGTCGCTTCGAGATCACGCGCGCTCAGTACGCAGCGTTTGTCGAAGCCAGCGGCCATCGCAGCGAGAGTTCGTGCCACGTCTGGATCGGCCAGGAATGGGTAAACCAGATTGGCCGTACTTGGCGCGATGCCGGTTTTCGGCAAACCGACGAACATCCGGCAGTCTGCGTCAGTTGGCACGACGCACGGGCATACGTCGCCTGGCTGGCAATGAAGACCGGCAAAGCCTATCGCCTGCTCAGCGAAGCGGAATGGGAGTACGCGGCGCGCGCGGGAACGCGCACCTCACGCTATTGGGGAGATGACCCGGCCCTGGCCTGTGAGCACGCCAATGTACACGATGGCGATACGCAGGAGGCCCGCCGTTTCAACTGGGAAGCGCACGATTGTCACGACGGCTTTGTGGAAACGGCGCCGGTCGGGCGCTTCAAGGCGAACGCCTTTGCCCTGCACGACATGCTCGGCAATGTCTGGGAATGGGTTGCGGACTGTCAGTCGGTCAACTACGTCGGCGCGCCAGGTGACGGTTCAGCGCGCGAAAGCGAGAATTGCCCGCAACGCATCTATCGAGGCGGCGGCTGGAGCGGCCCGGCGTCGGTGCGCGCGGCCGTCCGCAACAGCAATGTGGCCGGCTATCGTAGTCAGTTGCTGGGCTTCCGCGTCGTTCGCCCGGCGCCTTGAACCTCACCACGGGCCGCACCTGGCGGTTGCAGCCGTCAGCATTGCCGCGTGTCGCGCAGCACCGGACTCGACAATGCCTGGCTGCTGCAGAGACTTTCCCGGACATCATTCGGTCGCAGCGAGCACGCAGGACTTGATCGCACAGCGTCTCGACGGCCGGGGAGTGGCCACCTGCGTGCTGTGGGATACCCGCAGCGCGCACGTGGTGAGGGCTCAAGTCAGGCGATCAGCGCGAAATCGGCGTAACTGAGTTGCGGGTGGCTCTCCACCCCGACGACCGCGATGGCGATCGCCGCGCCGCTGCCGCTGCCGTCGGCGTCGTAGTAGAGATCACCCGTGGTCGTGTTGTAGATGATGCGGTCGCTCGCATCGTGCGCCCCGCTGACGCCGGCGCCCGACCAGAACTGGTCGGCGGTCAGGCTGCCCGGGGTCACGCCGAGGGCGCGGAATGCAGCCAGATTGAGCTGAATGGTGTCGCTGTTGGGCGCAAAGTCTGTGAGCAGGTCCCGGTTGGCCGTCGCGCTGGGCGCCTGATCGAAGACGAATTGATCTGCGCCACCACCACCGGTCAGGCTGTCATTGCCGCCGCCGCCGATCAGCCGGTCATTCCCGCCACCGCCGAGCAGGCGGTCGTTGCCGGTACCCCCGTTGATCGTGTCGGCATAGGCCGTTCCGGTGAGGACGTTGGCGCCCGCGTTGCCAGAGATCGACAGCGAGTTGCCCACCAGACTGGCGTCGACGTTGAGCGCGACGGTGCCGCTGCCCACTGCCACATCGCCCAGCCCGCTACCGATGACCACGCGCTCGATCCCGCGGTCGCCGGCGAAGAGCGTCAGCGTGCTTGCCGTGGTGGCCGAGAATCTGACTTCGTCGCTGCCACTGGTTCCGCTGTCGGCTACTTCTGCCGCCGGATGATCGCTTGCCGAAGCGATCAGATAGATGTCCGTGCCTTCCCCGCCGTCGAGCACGTCGACTCCGCCCTTGCCGTCGAGCAGGTTGCTGCCGGCGTTGCCACACAGCATGTTGGCCAACGCATTGCCCGTAGCGCTGAGATTCGCGCTGCCGGCGAGGACAAGGTTCTCGACGAAGTTGCCGAGGGTCCAATTGACGCTGCTGTAGACGCTGTCATTGCCGCCGCTGTCGGCCTTGCTGCTGGCAGTCGCCGTCTCGAAGACCTGGTCGGTGAGGCTGTCGACGACATAGGTGTCATTGCCGGCGCCGCCGAACAGGCTGTCGGCGCCGAGACCGCCGTCCAGGACATTGGCGCCGGTGTTGCCGGTCAGCACGTTGTTCAGTGTGTTGCCGGTGCCGGCGAGGTCGCCGGCCCCGAGCAACTTGAGGTTTTCCAGGTTCGCTCCCAGCGTCCAGCTCGAAGCGGTTTCGACCGTGTCGATCTCGCTCGCCAGGGTGGAAGTCTCGCTAAGCGTATCGCTCGTTTCGGCGACATAGACGTCGTTGCCGGATCCGCCAATCAGCGTGTCGCTCCCGGCACCGCCGATCAGCCGGTCGGCCCCGGCACCGCCATCGATGCGATCGGCGAAAGCGGTGCCGGTGAGGACGTTGGCGCCGGCGTTGCCGACGATCGACAGCGCATTGCCGACCAAGGCTGCGTCGACGTTCAGGGCGCCAGTACCGCTGCTGTTCGCGGTATCGCCCAGCCCGCTGCCGATCACCACGCGCTCGAGGCCGCAGTCGCCGGAAAATAGCGTCAGTGTGCTGGCAGCCGCCGCCGCGAAGCGGACTTCGTCGCTGCCGATCGTTCCGCTGTCGGCGATTTCCGCCGCCGGATGATCGCTCGCCAGGCCGATCAGATAGATGTCTGCGCCTTCGCCGCCATCGAGCCGGTCGACCCCGGCCTTGCCGTCGAGCAGGTTGCTGGCGGCATTGCCACGCAGCACGTTGGCCAGTGCGTTGCCGGTGCCGCTCAGGTTGCTGCTGCCGCCGAGCAAGAGGTTCTCGACGAAGTCGCCGAGCGTCCAGTTGACGCTGCTCTCGACCGTATCGTTGCCGCCGGCATCGGCCCGGCTGCCGGTGCCGGTCGTCTCGAAGACGACGTCTCCGAGGTTGTCGACGACGTAAATGTCGTTGCCGGCGCCACCAAGCATGGTGTCGGCGCCCAGCCCGCCGTCGAGGCGGTTGGCGCCTTGGTTGCCAGTCAACTGATTGTTCAGCAGGTTGCCGGTGGCCAGCAGATCGGCGCTGCCGAGCAGACCGAGGTTCTCGAGGTTGGCCGCCAGCGTCCAGCTGACCGAGCTGAGAACGGTGTCGATTTCGCTCGCCAGTGTCGAGATCTCGACGATGGTGTCGGCCGTATTGTCCACGACATAGATGTCGCCGCCGCTGCCGCCGGTCAGCGTGTCGACGCCGGCACCGCCATCCAGCCGGTTGGCCAGCGCGTTGCCGGTCAGCACGTTGGCGAGCGCGTTGCCGCTCAGGTTGTTGGCAGCGGTGCCGACGATGGTCGCATTCTCGACGTTGGCGGCGAGGACGAAAGTGGCGCCGCTGGCGTTGATCGCGACGCGCACGCTGTCCGTTCCTTCGTTGGCCGCTTCGGTCAGGATGTCGCCCACGTGGTCGACGAGATAGAGGTCGTCGCCAGCGCCGCCGACAAGCTGGTCTGCGCCGGCCTGACCATCGAGTGTATCGTCGCCGGCGGCGCCTTCGAGCCGGTTGCTCATGGCATTGCCGCTGAGCACGTTGGCCGAGCCGTTGCCGAGGACGTTGACCAGCCCGTTGCCGCGCAATTCGACGTGCTCGAAGTTGGCGAGCGCTCCCGTCAGGCTGATCGATTTCGCTGTTGAAGTGGCAAAGACGATGCGCAGGGTGTCATTGCCGGCGTCAGCGCTTTCGCTGACGGTGGCCAGCTCGGCTTCGGCGTCGAGGACATAGGTGTCGTCGCCGAGGCCGCCGACGAGGGTGTCGATCCCGCTCTTGCCGTCGAGGATGTTGTTGCCGCTGTTGCCGCTCAAGCGGTTGGCCTGGCTATTGCCGGTGCCGTCGATGTTCGCTGCGCCAGTCAGCACAAGCTCTTCCAGGTGGTTGCCGAGCACGAAGCTGACTGACGAGTAGACACGATCAGTTCCGCCGTCGGCGCTGCTTTCGCTGACCAGGTCACCGACATTGTCGACCACGTAGCTGTCATTGCCCGCGCCGCCGTTCATCACGTCGCCTCCGCTACCGCCATCGAGCGCGTCGTTGCCGGCTTCGCCGGTCAGGGTGTCGGCGCCGCCCAGTCCGTAGAGTTCGTCATTGCCGGCCGTTCCGGCGACGGTGTTGCCGTTTTCGTCGCCGCTCACCGTCCGGCCGGCGAAGGTGGCTGCTTGCAGCGTGTAGCTGCCGGTGCCGCCGCGTGCATCGCGGGCGAGCAGGTAGTAGGTGCCAGTCGTCGTTACGGCATAGACGATCTGCGCGTCGGCGCTGCCGGAAGTGGCGTTGTCGTTGCTGGCGATCGCTGCCGGGAGCGTCGTCGCGCTCTTCCCGGCGGGGTGCAGAGACAGATAGGCGTCGACGGCCGATCCAGGTGCCCTGAGATCGAAAACGTAGGTCGTTCCGGCGCTGAGGCTGACGGCGAACAGATCGCTGTCAGAAGAGCGTTCGAGCCAGCCGGTGAGCGGGCTGCCGCCGATGGTCAGCAGGCCGGCCGTCGCCGGTGTCTGACCGTAGTCATCACTGTTCGTCGCGTCGTCGTTGAGGATGATCCCGGTTGCGCTCGATGTTCTGAGAGTCAGGCCGGACGACGGGTTCGACAGGGTGACGACGAAGGATTCGTTGCCTTCGACGACGCGGTCGCCCATTACCGTGACCGAAATGGCCTTTTCCGTCTCGCTGGCCGCGAAAGTGATGCTGCCCGAAGTCGCGCCGGAAAAATCGGTCGCCGCATCGGCTGGCGAGGTCCCCGCGCCCTGCAGGCTCCAGCTCACGGTCTGCACCGACGAACTGGCGGCGTTCAGGCTGACCTTGTACGTGAACACCGTCGAGCCGCTATTTCCTTCCATCTGCTGGCCAGCGTCGGCGCTGATCGATACCTGCGAGCGGAGCGCGCTGCCGAGGAGTTGGCTGAGCGTCTTGCTGCCGTCGGCAAAGACGAAGATTTCCATGTCGCGCACGATATCCGAGCCGCTGACCGTGCTGTAGAAGTTGAAGCCGACGTTTTCCGAATAGGTATAGCTGTAGCTGCCGTAGGCTCCGGCGAAGACGACGGTGTCGCTGCCGTCGCCGCCGTCCAGCAGGTCGTCGCCGAGGCTGGCGAGCAGCACGTCGTCGCCGGCGCTGCCGAAGAGACTATCGTTGCCGGCGCCGCCGTCGAGACGGTTGGCCAGCGCATTGCCGGTGATCTGATCCGCTACCAAACCGCCGACGGCATTCTCGATTTGGCACGAATAGGCGATGGCGATGTTGTTGGTCATGCTGTTGCCCGACGAGAACGAGCCGGGCGCCAGGTTGATGGTACAGCTCGTATCCCAGCCACTGAGGTTGAGCGTATCGACGCCGCCGGCGTCGTAGATGGTCAGAATCGGATTGGCGTTGCGCGCGAAGTCGAAGATCGCTGCCAGCGCGCCGCTGACGTTGCTGTCGAAGCCGTACACGGTGTCGCCGGCGCGCGTCGTCGTTTCGGCGCCGTAGATCGTCTGGATGGCGAGAATGTCATTCAGCATCGGCGTCTGCGGCGAGTAGGTGCGACCGTCGCGCCCGACCCAGTCGGCCCAGGCGATCTGGCTGCTGCTGCCACGGCCGGTGTTCGGTCCGAAGTACGACATTACCGAGTAGACCTGGCTGTCCTGGAACGAGGAAGGCGTCCAGTTGCCGGCGCCGTTGTAGTCGCCCATGTGGTCCAGGCCGAAAGCGTGCCCGAGCTCGTGCACGTAAACCTGGAACGAGTACTGACCGATCTGCGGCGACATCAGATCAGCATAGGCGCGGTTGAACCAGACACTGCCGATCGACGGGTAGTAGGCATGGGCGTAGCTGACCCCCGTGCTCGAGCTGCCGAGCTCGATGTTCGAGCCACTTGCGGTGGTACGGACGAGGTCGGGGGCAATCAGATCGTCCCAAGTCTGCAGAGCCAGCTCGGCGGCTGCCTGCTGCGCTGCATTGAGACCCGCGAAACCGGCCAGCTCCTGGCTTCCGTACATGCCGGAAGAAAGCGTGGGAAACGCGTAGGTGATGGTTGACCCACTCCACCTGTACCCGGAAATCAACTGGTCCAGGATCTGTTGCTGGGTCCACGAAGCGAGTGCCATATAAAGCTCCTGTTGCCGCGTGGACGCAAAGCTTGAGGAGGCACTCGATCAGCGCAATGTGCGCGCGTGATCCGGGCAACCCGGCCACCCTTCCGCGCCCATAGGGCGAATCGGAGTAGGGTCCGTGGCTTTGCGTCCGGAGGTCTCCCTCCGTTTGCCATTGACAGGGCGGAACCGTTGGCCGAACGCGCTAGCCTGATTCACACCCACCGAAAAACGTAGTCACTCTAGTTCAGGAGCGGGGGAAAGTAAAGCGAAATTTGCAGCACATCGCAGGCAATCCGTGATCAAATTCACGCTCGGCCGGCGGTCGGCGGGGTGCCGGCAAATGCCTGCCGGGCAAGGCGGGATTGGGTTCGGCAGGAGCGCCGCCGCGCGGCCGGGGCGAACGCCCCGGCCACATGTTCGCTGGCCCGGCAGGTCGGGAACGGGTTTGGCCAGTCCCTACAGGATCTTGACTTCCACCCGGCGTGGCTGAGCGTGCTCAGCCTTCGGAATGGCGAGCTTGAGGACACCCTGATCGAACTCGGCGGCGACCTTCGTCGAATCGAGTTCCTTCGACAGGGTAAACACGCGCCGATAGCGCGGCAGGCCGACTTCAGCGTGGCTCGCCTCCATTCCCTCCGGCATTTCGAGATCGATTTCTCCTTCGATGGTCAGCGCATCGCCCTCGACGTGCAGTTGGAGCTTGTCCTTCGGCACGCCGGGCATGTCGGCGTACAGGGTGATCCCGGACGCGTCCTCAATGACGTCGACCGGGGGCATCAGCGCGGCTTGCTCGCTGCCGGCGTCCTTCTTGACTGGTCTGTTGTCTGACATGTTCGGCTCTCCTCATTGAATCGTAATGCGGCGTGGTTGGGCCGCCAGCTTGCGCGCAATGCTGATGCGCAATACGCCGTCCCGGTACTTCGCCTCGACGGCGGCCGGGTCGATATCGTCGGGCAGCGTGACGACGCGCCGGAAGCGACCGGCGAAACGTTCGTCGATATGCACGGTGGCGTTTTCGCCCGGCGTTGCCAGCTTGCGCTCGCCAGCGACGGTCAGCACACCTTTTTCGATCTGCACCTCGAGCGTCTGCGCGTCGACGCCGGGGGCAAAAGCGTAGATTTCGACGGATTCAGGCGTGCCGCCGACGTTCATCGCCGGGAAGCCGCCGCGCGCGATACCGCGAATGTTTGGGGAAAGATGGAAAGTCTGCTGCATGTCACGCTGCAGCCGATCCAGTTCCGCCAGAACGTCGCGGGGAAACAAGGAACGGTACATCATCTTCAATCCTCCATGCGATCAGGTGAAAGGGACGCCGTGTTCGGCGCTTGCCACCTAGATGGGGGTCGTCTGACAACTTTCAATATCCTGCCTGTTTAGCCTGTCGGAGCAGCACCGCATCTACTAACATTGTGTCTGCAGCAATACCTTTGCCATTCAAGTCATGGAGGATCGCGCATGGAATTCAAGGATTACTACCAGATTCTGGGAGTGCCGCGCGACGCTGGCGCCGACGACATCAAGAAAGCATTTCGGCGCCTTGCGCGCAAGTATCACCCGGACGTCTCGAAAGAGGCAGACGCCGAGATGCGGATGAAGGAGATCAACGAGGCACATGCCGTGCTTTCCGACGCCGAAAAACGAGCCGCCTACGACCAACTGGGGCGCGGCTATCGGCCAGGCCAGGACTTTACGCCGCCGCCCGATTGGAACGCCGGTTTCGAGTTTGCGGAGCACGGCTTGTCCCCAGGCGAGGTGGCCGGGTTTTCCGACTTCTTCGCCGAGCTGTTCGGCCGCATGGGTGGCGGTCGCCGTTTCACCGGCGATCGCCGGGCGGTTTTTTCGGCGCGTGGCGACGACCACCACGCCAAAGTCCTGCTCGACATCGAAGACGCCTTCACCGGTGCGACGCGCCAGATCAGCCTGCGTACTCCGCATACCGACGCGCGCGGGCGGGTCAGTCTGCAGACCCGCACGCTGAACGTCAAGATCCCGCAGGGCGTGTACGCAGGGCAGGTGATTCGCCTGGCAGGGCAGGGCGCAGCGGGTGCAGGCGGTGCTCCGGCCGGTGACCTGCTGCTCGAGGTCCGCTTCCGACCGCATGCGCGCTACCGCGTCAGTGGACGAGACGTCTCTCTGACGCTGCCCGTCGCTCCGTGGGAGGCGGCGCTCGGCGCCGTCGTCAGTGTAGACCTGCCGCAGGGCGGTCTGAAAGTACGCATCCCGGAAGGCGCCCAGAGCGGTCGGCAGGTGCGTGTGCGGGGCAAGGGAATCCCGGGGCCGACGCCGGGCGATCTGCTGCTCGACATTCAGTTGGTGCTGCCGCCGGCCGACACGGCCAGGGCGCGTGCGTTCTATGAAACGATGGCGCGGGAATTAGCCTTCGACCCGCGTCGGCAAGGGAGGAATTGAGGTATGCCTAATGATGAAGTCCTCGTCGGCAGTTTGCTGGAAGAGTCCTGGCTGACGCTGGAACAGGTTGCCGCGGCGTGCACGGTCGAGCCCGCCTGGTTGCTCCGCCACCTCGAGGAGGGGCTCATTCCACAGGCGGAAAGCGTCGCCGGCGTATGGTGTATTGCCGGCACGAGTGTGCTTCGCGCGCGGCGCATGCGGCAAATCGAGCGCGATTTCGATGCTGTGCCGGAACTCGCTGCCCTGGTGGCAGACCTGATCGAGCAAGTCGATCAGTTGCGTGACGAGTTGCGCCTTCGCCGTGCCGGCGTTGGGTCATCGTTGTAGACTGTACTGTACGCGACAACTCAGCTGCCACCGTCCAGGGAAACCTTCCAATGCCGACCAACGATCGATTCTTCTCCCGTCTCTTCTGGCTGACACTGGCCGGCGCGCTGCTTGTCCTCGTCTGGCGCAGCGCTCCGCTGATTGAAGGCTGGTTCGCTCCGCGCCAGGCAGAACCCCGCGTCGTCACGGCGCGCGGCGAGATCGCCGCCGACGAAAAGGCGACCATTGCCTTGCTCGAAAACGCGCGCGACTCGGTGGTCTTCATTACAACCCGCGGGCAGGTCCGCGATTTCTGGACGCGCAACGTGTTCACCGTCCCGCGCGGCACGGGTTCGGGCTTCATCTGGGACGACAGCGGGCACGTCATCACCAATTTCCACGTCATTGAAGGCGCCAGCGAGGCGTCGGTCAAGCTGGCCGACGGCCGCGTTTACAAGGCTGGTCTGGTCGGCGCCTCGCCGGCGCACGATATCGCGGTACTGCGCATCGGCGTCGGCTTCAAGCGCCCGCCGCCGGTGCCTCTCGGAACGAGCGCCGACCTGCGTGTCGGCCAGAAGGTGTTCGCCATCGGGAATCCCTTCGGCCTCGACTGGACGCTGACCTCCGGCATCGTCTCGGCGCTCGATCGTTCGCTCGGCGGCGAGAACCGGGCGACGATCGAGCACCTCATCCAGACCGACGCGGCGATCAATCCGGGTAATTCGGGCGGACCGCTGCTCGATTCGGCTGGGCGCCTGATCGGCATCAACACGGCAATTTACAGCCCAAGCGGGACGAGCGCCGGTATTGGCTTTGCCGTTCCGGTGGATACCGTTAACCGTGTGGTGCCGCAGGTAATCGCCGCAGGCCGTTACATCCGGCCGGCCATCGGCATCCACGCGGACGAAACGCTCAACACGCGCCTCAAACGCCTGCTCGGTGTCGAGGGTGTCGTCATTCTGCGCGTGGCGCCGGGTTCGGCGGCGGAAGCCGCCGGGCTGAAGGGGGCAATGGTCTCGCCAGAAGGCAACGTTGTTGCCGGCGACATCATCACGGCAGTCGACGGCAAGCCGGTGGATTCGGTGGGCAAGCTGCTGGCGCGGCTCGACGATCACCGGATCGGCGAATCAGTCAGGCTCGAGATCCTTCGCCCGAGCGGCAAAGCCGAAGTGACGGTCGTCCTCCAGCCCGGCGCTTGATCGCCGATAAGCGTCGTTTAAGAAAAGCCCGTTAGAGTCGCTTCCGTGCCGGGTGCACGTGAATCCCGTGCCGATTGCTCGAGTGGGCCCGATCTGCGCGCCGGCCAAAGCACCGTATCACCAGTCAATACTTGCCAAGGACACATGACATGAAAACACGTAGCACTCTCGTTGCCGCCTTGCTGCTGTCGCTCGCCGGTGGTCTGGCCAATTCGGCCCTGGCCGCCGATAGCACGGCTGCGGCACCGGCAACCGTTGCCGTTCCGGCGCGCGAGATCAGCAAGGACCAAGCCGTCGAAATGGCCCTGAAAGCCCACCCCGGTGAGGTGACGAAGGCATATCAGGATACCAAGAAGGGAAAAAAGACCTGGGAAGTGAAAATCAACGGCACTGACGGCAAGAAGTGGGAGATCCACTACGAGATTGCCACCGGGGCACTGATTGCCGAGGAGAGCAAGTAAGCCGCCAGGCGTAGCGTGGCGCCGCTGACCCGCCTTCCTGGCCAACGTCGGGGGGCGGGTTTTCTTTTCGTGACCGACTTGTCTTGCCGATCCTATGCGTACTCCTGATCCGAGCGAAATCACCGTTTGGGACCCACTGGTCCGTCTTTTCCACTGGCTGCTCTTCCTGAGCTTTTGTGTGGCCTATCTATCACAAGGCGAACTGTTCGAGCGCCTGCAGGATCGCATGGACGGCGAGGTGCTGCAAGTCGTCCATGTCTGGGCAGGCTATACGATCGCCGGCTTGCTGCTTTTTCGTGTCGTCTGGGGCTTTGTTGGTCCGCGCCATGCACGCTTCGACGACTTCGTCTTTCCCCCGACGCAAGTCGTGGCTTACCTGCGCGAGGTCCTGACCCTGCGCGCCCGTCGTTTCTTGGGACATAACCCTGCCGGCGGCGCGATGATCGTCCTGCTGCTGCTTGGTCTGCTGCTGACGGTTCTCAGCGGTCTGGCGCTCTACGCCGCCGACAAGGGCTTGGGCCCGCTAGCCGGTTGGCTGAGCGAGAGCAGCGAGTCAACCATCGAGATGCTTGAGGAACTGCACGAGGCGATGACGAACGGCACGCTCCTGCTCGTTGCCGGTCACTTGCTCGGCGTCGTCTGGGAGAGTGT
>WBZP01002303.1_pt1 | contig 22134 bp, 16 predicted proteins | sample 5204301 | NCBI WGS metagenome assembly WBZP01 (sample SAMN12412401, study PRJNA552823) | activated sludge metagenome | isolation source: activated sludge from nitrification reactor of wastewater treatment plant... | place: USA: Pennsylvania | collected 2017
GGGCTTTACAACCCGCAGGCCGTCTTCACCCACGCGGCATTGCTGGATCAGGCTTGCGCCCATTGTCCAATATTCCCCACTGCTGCCTCCCGTAGGAGTCTGGGCCGTGTCTCAGTCCCAGTGTGGCTGGTCGTCCTCTCAGACCAGCTACCGATCGTCGCCTTGGTGGGCCTTTACCCCACCAACTAGCTAATCGGACGTAGGCTCCTCCACCAGCGCGAGGCCCAAAGGTCCCCCGCTTTCCTCTCGCGAGCTCATGCGGTATTAGCCTGAGTTTCCCCAGGTTGTCCCCCACTCGTGGGTAGATTCCTACGCATTCCTCACCCGTCCGCCACTAAGGGCCGAAGCCCCCCGTTCGACTTGCATGTGTTAGGCATGCCGCCAGCGTTCAATCTGAGCCAGGATCAAACTCTTCAGTTCAATACTGCTCTTATTCACAACATATCACTCCGCAAGCATCCCTTCCGAAACTTCCGTTCCAAACAAGAGACGACTCGCTTCAATCCCAGTTCCCTCCAGGCCGCAAGCCCCCTCCCCAACAACCTGCCACCTTGTCAATGAACTCTTAAGCTCTAACTACCCAAAGAGTAGCAAGACAGCCATTCTATCCTAACCTCGGGCTCACTGGCAAGAGGATTCCCTGAGCTTCTCGGTTTCCTGGAGCGCTTGGCTTTTGGCAACCCATCGAAGGAGCTGTGGATTATAGAGGGAGAAATTCTGCTGTCAACTTCCTGTCATCAAAATTTAAAAATCCGGTCACAACACCACAACCCGCGCCACCCGCTGTTTGCCAACCCGACTAATTCGTAGTTACTCATGGTGGGTGGGAGTAGGGGTCGGATTAGGGGTCACGGTCGGATTAGGGGTCACAGTCACTGCGGCTACCCGCCGTTTGCCGACCTGATAGACATGCCTGCTACCGGCCACCAGTTCAAGGCCAGGGTTTTCGATGCGTTCGCCGTCGATCCGCACCGCGCCCTGCTGGATCGACCGCAGCGCTTCCGAAGTACTGACCACCAGCCCAGCATCCTTAAGGAGGTTGGCGATCGGCAGGCGGCCATCACGGGACTGGACTTGCATTTCGGCCAAATCCTCGGGGAGCGCTCCTTTTTGAAACCGTTCGATGAACGCCGCCAAAGCCTGACCACCAGCGCCGACGCCATGGAATCGGTCCACCAGTTCCTCGGCCAACTTGAATTTGACATCGCGCGGATTCAGGCTCTCCTGGGCAGTCTGCCGCCGCCATTCAACGATCTCGCGCGCCGGACGGAAGCTGAGCAGTTCGAAGTAGCGCCACATCAGGTCGTCGGAAATGGACATCAGTTTGCCGAACATCTCGTTCGGTTCGTCGCGGATGCCAACGTAGTTCCCCAGCGACTTCGACATCTTCTGCACGCCGTCCAGGCCTTCCAGAATCGGCATGGTGAGGACCAGTTGCGGTGGCTGGCCATAGTGTTTCTGCAACTCGCGACCGACCAGCAGGTTAAATTTCTGATCGGTGCCGCCCAGTTCCACATCCGCTCGCATGGCAACCGAGTCGTAGCCTTGCACCAGTGGGTACAGGAATTCGTGGATGGCGATGGGCTGACCACTGGCGTAGCGCTTGCCGAAATCGTCCCGCTCCAACATGCGGGCAACGGTGTGCTTGGCCGCCAAATGGATGAAATCAGCCGGCGTCATCCGGTCGAACCAAGTTGAATTGAACATGACCTCGGTCCGGTCGGGATCGAGGATCTTGAACACCTGCTCCTGGTAGGTTTTGGCGTTCGCCAAAATTTCCTCGCGTGTCAGCGGTTTGCGAGTGACGTTCTTGCCGGTCGGGTCGCCGATCATTCCAGTGAAATCACCGATCAAAAACATTACATGGTGGCCGAGATCTTGAAACTGGCGAAGCTTGTTGATCAGTACGGTATGGCCGAGGTGCAGATCGGGAGCGGTCGGATCGAAGCCGGCCTTGACTCGCAACGGCCGACCGGATTTGATCCGTTCAACCAATTCCTCCTCGAGCAGCAGATCCACCGCGCCGCGTTTGATCAGTTCCATCGATTCTTCAAGCGGGCGCATGGGTCACGCGGAGAAGGACGAGCCGCAACCACAGGTGGTAACGGCGTTGGGATTGCGAATCACGAACTGGGCGCCTTCCAACCCTTCGCTGTAATCGATCTCGGCGCCGACCAGATACTGGAAGCTCATCGGATCGATCAGTAGTTTCACCCCATGATTTTCCACCACGGTATCGCCGTCACCCAGGTTCTCGTCGAAGGTGAAGCCATACTGGAACCCGGAACAACCGCCGCCGCTGATAAACACGCGCAGCATCAACTCGGGGTTCGCTTCCTCCTCCAGCAGTTCCTTGACCTTCAGCGCCGCAGCGTCGGTGAACAGCAGGGGGTCATCAGCAGGGGTAAAGGTTTCCACAGTGGCGCTCATCACACGATCCTCGTTGTTAAAAAACGTGGGGGAATTCTCCGATTGTTGACCTTGCGGGTCAAGAATAGTTTGGCCTCACTCCAGCAAGCGCGGGCCAAGCCGTTCAATCTCCCCGCCGATCAAGGCAGCAGTGCAATCTGCTCCAGCCCAGTGGTTTCCGGCAAGCCGAACATCAGGTTCATGTTCTGCACTGCCTGGCCCGCCGCGCCCTTGACCAAATTGTCGATCACCGACAGCACCACCACGGTTTTGCCGCTCTGGGGCCGATGCACCGCCAACCGGCACTGGTTCGCTCCACGCACGCCGCGGGTTTCGGGATGCGATTTGGGCGGCAGCACGTCCACGAACGGTTCGTTGGCGTAACGCTGCTCGAACAGCGCCTGCAAATCGGCGTCGGAATCGCTCAGGGTGGCGTACAGAGTGGCGTGAATGCCGCGGATCATCGGCGTCAGGTGTGGCACGAACACCAGTTCCACTGGGCTACCGGCCACCGCCGTCAGACCCTGGCAGATCTCCGGCAGATGGCGATGCGCCGGCACCCCGTAAGCCTTGAAGTTGTCGCCGGCTTCGCACAATAAAATGCCGATCTCGGCCTTGCGGCCGGCGCCGCTGACCCCGGACTTGGCGTCGGCGATCAGCGATCGCCGGTCGATGATACCCGCTTCCACCAGCGGCAGAAAACCCAGTTGTACAGCGGTTGGATAGCAACCGGGGTTAGCCACCAGCCGGGCATTGCGGATAGATTCGCGGTTGACTTCGGGCAGACCGTAAACCGCTTCCGCCAGCAATTCCGGGCAGGCGTGCGGCATCCAGTACCACTGCTCCCAGTCTTCGACCCGCCGCAACCGGAAATCAGCCGCCAGATCAATGATTTTGACCCCTGCTTCCAGTAACACTGCCGCGCTCTTCATGGCGGTGCCGTTGGGAGTGGCGAAAAACACCACATCGCAGCCTTTCAGTACGGTGTTGTCCGGCTCGACGAAGACCAGATCCACCCGACCGCGCAGATTGGGAAACAGCTCGCTAACCCTGACGCCCTTCTCGCCGCGCGAGGTGATGATGGCCAGTTCCACCGCCGGATGCAGGGCCAGCAACCGTAACAATTCGACGCCGGTATAGCCGGTCCCGCCCACAATACCCACCTTGATCATGGCTGTAATCCTCCCGCAATCGGTCACTGGAAAGCGCGCATCATAGGATGTTCGCCATTCCGTGCAAGCCAGGCCGGGTCTGGCATAATCACGCCCGGTTACATTCGGCGGTTACCGCAATCTCAATTCCGGCGTGCGGCCGTCATCCACCGCGAACCGAACCGCAGGAGACTCATCCGGTGAAGCTGAACAAAGAAACCCTCATTGCCGGCATCGCGCTGGCGGTAGTTCTGGCGGTCGCCGCAGTCTGGCTCATGCCCGCCGGCCTGCGCCAGGCGCCACCGCTGGTCGGGCAAACCCTCGACGGGCGCACCCTGACCCTGGAACAGTTGCGCGGCAACCCAGTGCTGGTGACCTTCTGGGCGACTACCTGCCCCTCCTGCATCGAGGAAATGCCGCATCTGGTCGAGCTTTATCGGGAACTGCATCCGAAAGGGCTGGAAATCGTCGGGGTAGCGATGGCCTACGATCCGCCGGAGCAGGTGCGGGCGATGGTGGCGCGGCGGCAAATTCCCTATCCCATCGTGCTGGACACCCAGTCGCGTATCGCCCGGGAATTCGACGACGTGCGGCTAACTCCGACCACGGTGCTAATTTCGCCGGAGGGGCGCATCGTGCATTACCGGCTTGGACCGCTGGATCTGCCCAAGCTGCGCGAGACAATCCAGGGGATGTTGTGAAGGGTGAAACATCCGCCGGGAGCATCCTCCCCCGCTCCCTCCCACTCGGCAGGACGCGGGGAGCTTGGTATGGCAATCAAACGAAACAGGCGTTGGCCCGTTCCAGGCATTCGCATGCCTGATCGAGATCGGCGTGACAGCGCATAACCCAGGCGTCGCCCCAGAAGAAATTGCAACTGGTTTCCGACCGCAAGACCCGCCGGTGCGCTTCTTCCAGCAGATTGAGCAACTCCGGGTTGCGCAAGCCGATGTGGGTGGCGTTATGCAACGCCGCCTGGACCGCCTGACTGATCTCGTCCACCCGGATCAGGGCGTTCTTCTGCGCCGGCGTACCGGACCATTGCACGAAATCGTGGCCATCGTGCCAACCAGTATTCCACGCGCCCGGCCCGACCGTGACCTCGCCATGAGTACCGAATCGGTCGAGATAATCCCGGATGAAAACCGGCTGGAGCGCGCTGGCGCCGGCTCGGACCTTGTTTAGCAACGGCTTGTAGAACGCATCCCAGAAGTTGCCGCCCGGCGTGGTGTTGCGGAACCAGTCGCCGTTCTCGCCATCGCAGCAGGTGGTTACCAGCGGTGCGAACTCGCAGTCCTGGGTACGCTCCCGGACTTCGCGCAGAAACCCGTCGGGATCCACGCCGTTCGCTTGGGCGCTGGACAGCTCGCGGTCGCGCACAACGACCACGATCTCCTGGTCGCCGAAGCGGGCGACATGTGGCCGGTAGCGCAGTTCCTCCCAGCCCATCGGGGTGACCGGTTGCACATGCTCGCTATCCACCAGCACGAAGGAATAGCCGCAGCGCCGGAGCAGGGGGATCATCTCCATGCAGAACCCCATTTCCGGAGGCCAGAAACCCTGGAACCCACTGCGCGGGAACAACCGGCTAGCGAACCGCCGCCAGCGTTCCAGGTGCGCTTCCCAGTCGGCGGGGGGAATCAGCGGCAGAACCGGGTGGTAGTAGGCAGTGCCGAGCAGTTCGATGACCCGCCCGTTCAGCAACTGCTGGAGCAGCGCGCCGCAATCCACGATGCCGCTGGCCCGGATCTGAAAATCCGGATTCCCCAGGGTCTCCAGCAGGGTGCCGGACAAGGACAGATGGACCCGGCCGAACTCCTGCTCGTCCCGCAACGCGCGGGGAATCCGATCCATCGCCAGCAGAATTTTCCGGGCTTCCGGCTCGTTGTGCGTCAGCAAGTGATCCAGATTGCCGGCCGGCTGGTGCAGGCTCAGCACGAGCGCGTGATAAAGGATGTTGTCCACCATGGTTCAGCCTCCTCCTGTGATGGGTCGTGGCAACGGGCGGCGAGAAAAACCACGCCGCCCGCCACTACCCCGCTTTTTATAATGATGATAAATCGGGAACCGACATGGCGGAATGGCCCGAACGGCTAAAAATCGGTTTCGACGATGGCGCTGGTCCGCCGGCAGAGTTCGCGGCCGTAGTCGGTCCACAACCCTTGCCCCCAGTAGCGGTAGCAACTGGTCTGTGAGCTCATCAGATGGAACAGGGCATTGCGATAGCGCGAATCGCTGGGCGACACGCCCGGCTTCAGCACTTTTTCGTGGAAGACCGAACTGGCTTTTTCCATCGGCCCGAGTACGTTGTCGTAGCCCCGCACCCAGGAGATGTCATTCGTCCAACTGCCGCCTTCCATGTGGAAGCGCCCGTCTTCCTTCTTCAGCTCGACGATGACTTTTTCCAGCTTCTCCGGGCCGTCGCCCGCTTTGAACCGGTCCCAGATCCGCTTCTGCAACAGCGGCTGCAATGCCGGCAGGTCGGCCTCCTTGACGCCTGACGCGAACAGGTGCTCCAGGTACTCGGTGCCGTTCATGAACGGCACATCCGATCCAGAGGACTCGCGTACCGAATCCATGAACTTGCCGGGGAACTCGTTCATCATCACCCCGCCGTTCTCGCCGTCGGCGATCTGGGTCACCAGCGGCGGTACCGATTGGCCGGCCAGTTCCCAGCGCGACAGGCTCTTGGCCTCGTAGTAGGGCTGCATCTGCGCCACCAGCTTGGTGTCGCTACCCTGGGTCTTGATGAGGGCGATTATGCTGACGGTCTCGCCCTTGGAATTGGTGCAGACCAGGCGGTGCGGTAGATGTTTCTTCTCTGGACCATGACCGTTTTCCGGCCGTTCCACGGTGTGCTCCTGCACCAGCAACCACTGATAGCCGCAGTCCACCAGGGTCTTGATGTAGGCGTAGGCGATGTCGGGGTGATTGGGCAACGCCATTTCCGAGGGCGAAAACCCGCGCACCCGCGCCAGCGCCTCCAGCCCGAAGATGGCGGCGAAGTGGTGCTGCCAGGCCTTGACGTGCAGCCGGAAATCCTGTGCCGGGGTCGATGGCGCCACCGCGTGGCCCCACGGACAGCCCAGCCATTCCACCGCCCGCCGGTAATCGGGATTGCAGGTGGCGTTCTTGAGCGCATCAAAGACATCGTGCAGGCCCATGGCGCGCATCCCATGGAACAGGGTGCCGGAATACTCCAGCATCACCCGCGGCTCCTTACCTTCGTGGATCAGTTGCGGGACGAACTCCCCGATCCGCTTGTAGCACCAGTGGAATACCGACGCGTTGTGGTTATCGCCGATACCCTGGTTGTCCATCATGTACTTGAGATTGCTGATAATCGCCGCCGTGGACAAATCGCCGCCGCCGGCCGGAATCAACGGCTGGTGCATGTGCAGGGCGATGGCGCAGGCGGCGCGGATGCGGCCGAAATCAATCCGGCTTTCCGGCAGGAACACCGGTTGGTTCCGGGCGGCGCGCAGGGTCTCTTCCACGAGCGGCTCCGAACCGCAGATGTTCGGCAGACCGTCAACATATTCTGGAAGCTGGCTCATGCGGGTTATTCTCCTGGACTGGCTGGACTGGCTGGACTGGCTGGACTGGCTGGACTGGCCGGGTGAGCAGGAGCAAACGTGATCGCGAAATCGCGGCCAAGAGCGCTCCTACCGATACTGATGCTAACGCAAGCGAACGGACTCACGAAATTGCGGCCGATGCCGCTCCTACTTGCAGCGAATATGTTCGTAGATGTTCAGGTAATCCTGGCCGGGCCGGCACCAGGAATAATCGCAGCTCATGCCCTGGATCATCAACTGGCGGAAATCATCGGGATAGTCGTACCACAGAGCGATGGCGCGGTGCATGGCCGATTCAACGCCGGGGTGATCGGCACCCTGGAACACATAGCCATTCCGCTCTTCATACGGCTTGTGGGCATAATCTTTGTCGAACACCGTATCCTTGAGGCCGCCGACCTCGCGCACGATCGGCACCGTGCCGTATTTCAGGGCGATCATCTGGGTCAGCCCGCACGGCTCGAACAGGCTGGGCATGACAATCATGTCGGCGCCCGCGTAGATCAGATGCGACAAGTCCTCGTCGAAGCCCAGTTCGAGATGGCAATCCGGGCTGTCGTTGAGATGCCGCTTGAGGTTCCAGAAGTGCTGGTTGATGAGCGGATCCGGGCTGGAACCCAGCAACACGAACTGGGCGTTGTTGTGCAGGGCGTAGAAGAGGGCGTGATGGATCAGGTGGACGCCTTTCTGGCTGTCCAGCCGGCCGACGTAGGCGATGATCGGCTTGTAACCCTTGCTCAGCCACAACCGGTCGCGCAGCGCTTCCTTGTTGGCGTACTTCTGGTCCAGGGTGTCGATGCCGTAGCGGCTGGGAATATGCCCGTCCACTTCCGGATTCCAGATGTCGTAGTCAATGCCGTTCAGCACCCCGCCGAACTTGCCCTGATGTAAGTTCAGGGTATGGTTCAACCTGCTCCCCTGATCGGTGAAGCGGGCCTCGTGGGCATGAGTCGGCGATACCGTGGTTACGAAGTTGGAATAGACGATACCGCCCTTCATCAGGTTGATGGCGCTGTGGTAGAAGTTGTCGCGCAGGCGGTCGTAGTTGAAATAGTGGGCGATGTTGGTCAGACCGGTGGCCAGCAGCACGTATTCGCCGGTCACGCCCTGATGCTGGAAATTGTGGACGGTGTAGCAGACCCGCGAGCGGCCCATCCCCGCGTGGGCGTACTGCTCGAACAACAGCACCGGCACCAGTCCGGTCTGCCAGTCGTGGCAGTGGATGATGTCGGGCCGGCGGTTGTCCTTAAGCAGGAACTCCAGCGCCGCCTTGCTGAAGAAGGCGAAGCGGCTGACATCGTCCTTGAAGCCGTAGAAGTGGCCGCGATTGAAGAAGTTGTCCTGCGAGTGCGGCTCGATGAAAAAGCACTTGCGGCCGTGGACAAAGCCGAACCACACCGTGCAATGAATGGCGCCGTTATACCAGGGCACCCACAGATCCTGCATGCTGACTTGCAAGCCCCAGATTTGGTCGTAGCGCATGCAGTCGTACTTGGGCAGGATGATGTGGACCTCGTTGCCGCGGATTTCCAATTCCCGGGTCAGACCAAAGATCACGTCCGCCAACCCGCCGACTTTCGCCACGGGAGCGCATTCAGGAGCAATCTGTACAATGTACATAAACGTTCATCCTTTACTTATTTCGGGTTCCGGCCCCGGACCCGGCGGTCCGGGTCTCCCTCGCCCACAAGATTCGCACTGCGATCGCGCGGTGGTTCAGCCGGGCAGATGATCGCGGCTGGTGACCAGCACGAACGCCTGGCCCGGCCGCAAATCGTAGGAAAACGGCCGCGGGATGTATTCCAGGGGGTATTCCGGCGACACGTCCACCAACGGCGCGCCAGCCTGAATGTAGGTGCCGAGGTTTTCGGCGTAAAAGTACTGGTGATTCCAGGGATCCTTGTTGAGCAGGATCAGCGCTTCGTCGTGGGTCTTGGACGAAGCCTTCCACATCACCAGAATGTTCGGATTCTGGTAGGGCAGGATGGTGGTCGGGCATTCTTCCTGGAAGACCGTGTGCTGGCGCTTGATGGCGTTGACGCAAGTAATGAATTCGCATAGATCGACGTTCGGCTGTTCCCAGTCGCCGGGCCGGGTATTGACCACATGCAAGCGGCGACGGAAGCCGTACTCGAAGCCGATGGGGATCATCACGCCGGCGGAAAACAGGGCGGAAAACAGATAGCGCTGTTTCATCGCCGCTTCGTTGCCGTGGATTTCCTGGAACAACCGATCGGTGTCGTGGCTTTCCGGGAAGCTGATGGACGGGGCGATCTCGCGCACCAGTTGATATTGCTCCATCAGCCAGGCGCCGTTGAAATCCCACCACTTGGAACTGTTGAACACGTAATCGAAGCCGGCCTGGGCGGTCTGCTTGGTCTGGTCGGCGGTACAGCCCAGGGTTTCGGCCAGAAACGCCGTGCCGGGGTATTTTTGCCGGATGTCGCGAATCAGCCGCCCCCAGATTTGACCGGGAATCTGATAGGCCGCGTCGCAGCGAAAGCCCTTGAAGCCCAGGTCCAGCAAGTATTCGACGATCTGGTGGCAGTAGCGGTAAAGCCCTTCCGGGTCGGAGGTGTGCGGATGGTTGAACAACGCCAGGTCGCCCCACACCACCTTGTGGCCATCCTCCATGCAGAACGGATGGGCGACGTTGCCGTTTTCCTGGACGAACCATTCCGGGTGCTGGCGCGTCAGTTCGGAGTCGAAGGCGCAATGGTTAATGACCAGGTCCACCATGACCTTGAGGCCGAGTTGATCGGCCGTGGCGAGCGCCGCCTTGATCTGTTGTTCGGGCGAGAGTTTGGATTTCGGATCCACCAGCAGTGGATTCAGTTGGAAATAATCCACGATGGAATACAGACTGCCCGAGTAGCCGGGTTTCTGGACCGGATTGATAAAAATCCAGTCGAAGCCCATGTCGGCCGCCCGCTTAAAGTGGGGCTCCCAGTCCCCAAACGGGCCGGCCAGCAAGGGAAAAAGATTGTAGATGAGCATCGGCGACTCCCCTGAGTTCTTGGTTTTGAGCGCTCGGACGCGGCGGCGGCCCGGGCGACAGATCATAGCGACCGTGGATACGGCGCAAATAGGTGGAAATCGTAGCACGAAACCGCCGGGCACGGCAGTTCGAGCGCGCCGGCGGGCTTGCTGGCCCGGCGAATGGTTTATAACTGGGTTTGCAGGTAAGCAGGCAGACCAAGGCGGGCAATCAGCCCCAACTGGGTTTCCAGCCAACCGATGTGCTCTTCCTCGCTGGCGAGAATAGCCGCCAGCAGATCGCGGGTCACGTAGTCACCGCAACTTTCGCAATAGCCGACCGCTTCCCGGTAGAGCGGATGGGCAAGCTGTTCAAGCTTGAGATCGCCGCACAGGATTTCCTCGACGTTCTCGCCGATGTACAGCTTGCCGAGGTCTTGCAGGTTGGGCAGGCCTTCCAGGGCCAGGATGCGCTGGACCAGCCGATCGGCGTGCTTCATCTCGTCGATGGATTCGTCGTACTCATGCTGGCCGATCCGGTTCAATCCCCAGTTTTCCAGCAGGCGGGCATGGAGGAAATACTGGTTGATAGAGGTCAGCTCGTTCTTAAGAGCCTTGTTCAGATACTCGATAACCTTGGCGTCGCCTTTCATTGGGATCTCTCGCAAAATTTAGACATCGATCGCGAACCAGACATGAGCCGGGGCGACCTCCTTGGGAACCGGCGTGGGCGCGGCGTTCGCGGGGATCAGCGCCGAGGTGGCCTCCGCCGGGACCGGCGCTGGAGCGGCAACAGTCAGGCACTCCCGGAGAAAGTCGTTGATGCTGTCGATGCATTTGCCGCATTCGATGCCCACGCCGAAGCGGGCGCTCAGATCGCCGAAGCCGCGGGCGCCCTGTTCGAACGCCTGCCGAATCTGGTGGTCGGAAACCGACTTGCAAATGCACAGATACATGATCGCAATTCTCCTGGTCGAAGCGTTGGTGGAGTTTTCATCGAGCCAGTATAGGAGACTGTCCGGAAACGGTTTGGTTGCGAATCGCGCTGTTCGCGCCAACCACCTGCTGGCCGCCGCCGAACCAAACTCAAAACTCTGGGAAAACCGCCATGACCACCGCGCTGTTCTGGTTCCGCCGCGACCTGCGGCTCGCGGACAACCCCGCCCTGCATCATGCCGCCGCCACGCACAAGCGGGTGATTCCGGTCTACCTCCACGTCCCGCGCGAGGAAGCTCCCTGGCAACCCGGCGCGGCCTCGCGCTGGTGGCTGCATCACAGCCTGGCGGCGCTGGCGGCGGCGCTGGGCGAGCGCGGGTCGCGCCTGATCATCCGCCAGGGCGACAGCCTGACGGCGCTGCGCGAACTGATCCGCGAAACCGGCGCATCGGCGGTGTACTGGAACCGCTTGTACGAACCGGCGATCATCGCCCGCGACCGCGCAGTGAAAGCCGCGTTGCGCGCGGACGGCGTCGCCGCCGAAAGCCGGCAGGCGGCGCTGCTGATCGAACCGTGGACTCTGTTGAAAGCGGATGCAACGCCTTACCAGGTCTTCACCCCGTTCTGGAAAGCCTGCCTTCAGCGACTCCCGCCCGCCGGGCCGCTGCCGGTTCCGACCCTGCCCGGTTCCGAACGCTGGCCCGCATCGCTGCCGCTGGCCGAGCTGAATCTACTGCCGCGCATCCGCTGGGACGACGGACTGGCCGCCGCCTGGCAACCGGGCGAAAGCGGCGCGCTAGCGCAATTGGACTGGTTTTGCGAGACGGCGCTGACCGGCTATGCCCAATGGCGCGACTGGCCGGGCCGGGACGGCGTATCGCGGCTATCGCCCCACCTGCATTTCGGCGAACTCGGCCCCCGGCAGATCTGGACCGCAGCCACTGCGGCAACGAACGGCGATCCGCTGGGCAACAAGGGCGCGGAAACCTTCCTGCGGGAAATCGGCTGGCGGGAGTTCGCCCATTACGTGCTCTATCACTGGCCCCACACCCCGGAGCAACCGCTTCAGGAACGCTTCGCCGCCTATCCATGGCGCGGTGAGTACGCCAAGCTACTACACGCCTGGCAACGGGGACAAACCGGTTATCCCATGGTGGATGCCGGGATGCGGCAACTGTGGCGCACCGGATGGATGCACAACCGGGTGCGGATGCTGGTCGCCTCGTTCCTGGTCAAGAACTGCCGCATTCCATGGCAGGAAGGCGCCCGCTGGTTCTGGGACACGCTGGTGGACGCCGATCTGGCCAGCAACACCCTCGGCTGGCAATGGACCGCCGGCTGCGGCACCGACGCCGCACCCTACTTTCGGATTTTCAACCCGATCCGGCAGGGCGAGCAGTTCGACCCGGACGGCGCCTATGTCCGCCACTGGATTCCGGAACTGGCGCAATGGCCGGCATCATGCCTCCACCAGCCCTGGAACTTATCCCCCGCCGAACATCTGACGACGGGCTTCACCCCGGGGCTGCATTACCCCCCGCCTGTGGTGGATTTCGCCGCCAGCCGCGCCGATGCGCTGGCCGGTTACGAGCGCGTCAAGGCCGGCTGATCGCGCCGATTTCGCCCGTTGGCGGGAATACCCGCCTGAACCTCGGCGGTGAATCCCGGTCTTTTCCAGTAACTATTTTCCTACTGGAACAAGAGGACATAAGCCATGACGTTCCCCAGGATGACGAAATACCTGAACGCCGCCACCTTCGGCGTGTTGCTGCTGGCCGACGCCGCCCTGCCCGCCTGGGCCCTGTCCAGCAATCGCCAGGAAGAGGTTTTCCAGGGCGTCGCCCGCGACGCGCGCGGCGAAATCGCCTACACCGAGGAGCACCGCATGATTTACGAAAACGGTCGCCCCCAGCGCAACGAAACCCGCTATCGGGACGCCAAGGGCGACGAAATCGCGGTGCTGAAATCCAATTTCACCACTCACCCCTACGTGCCAAGCTATTCCTTCGAGGACCGCCGCTTCGGCCGACAGGACGGCACTTTCGTGGATGGAAATTGGGTCAAGATCTATGGCCGCGCCGATCAGGACGCGCCGGTCCAGCAGGAGAGGGTACGGCTGGAGGACGGCATGGTTACCGGCCAGGGTCTGCACATGTACCTGCGCGATCACCTAGCCGAACTGGCCGAGGGCAACACCATCCAGCATCTGCGGTTCCTGGTCCCGCTGGATGGCCGCGATTACGTCTTCCGCATCCGCCGCCTGGACACACCCGACGCACCGGGCACGGCGGCGTTCAGCATCGAGGCGGATAGCTGGTTGTTGCGGCTGGTCGCGCCCCGGTTGGAAGTGCGCTACGACCATGAAACCCGCCGCCTGCTGTCCTATCGCGGCGCGTCCAACCTGCTCGATGCCGACCGGGGGGTGCGGAACGTGACCATCACCTACCGCTATCCCGACTGATCCGGGGGAGCGCGGGCGAAACCACGTCCGCGCTCCGGTTCAGACCGCCTTCCGGCGATACGCCAGCATCAGCAGGATCACCCCGACCGCGATCAGCGGCAGCGACAGCAATTGCCCCATGGTCAGCCAGCCGAAGGCGAGATAACCGAGTTGCGGGTCCGGCTGGCGGACGAACTCCACCAGAAATCGGAATACGCCGTAGCTCAGCGCGAACACGCCCGACACCGCCATGGTCGGGCGCGGCCTGGCCGAAAACAGCCAGACGATGACAAACAGCGCCGCGCCTTCCAGCGCCATCTGGTACAACTGCGAGGGATGGCGCGGCAGGTTATCCCCGGTCTGGCGAAACACCATTCCCCACGGCAGATCGGTCACCCGCCCCCACAGTTCACCGTTAATGAAATTGCCGATTCGCCCGAAGAACAACCCCGGCGGGATCAGCGGCGCGATGAAATCGACGGTCGGCCAAAATCCTTTTTGGTATTTGCGGGCAAACAACACCATCGCCAGCAGCACGCCCAGAAAACCACCGTGGAACGACATGCCGCCTTCCCAGACGCGGAACAGCGCCAGCGGGTTGTGCAGAAAATTGCTGAAGCCGTAGAACAGGATATAGCCGATCCGGCCACCGAGAATGACGCCCAGGGCGACGTAGAACACCAGATCGTCCATCTGCTCGGCGGTCCAGCCGGAGCCGGGTTGCTTGATGCGGTAGCGACCCAGCGCCCAGCCGATCAGGAACGCCATGAGATACATCAGGCCGTACCAGCGCACCTGCAACGGTCCCAGGCTGAACGCTACCGGGTCGAAATCGGGATGGATAAGCATGGAAAACTCCGTGAGAAGGGACGGGCCGGCGAGCGCCCCACGCCGCCAGCATCCGCTATAGTTTGCGTGTTTCAAGACCTTGAGGAGAGCAATTCGTGCAATGGCGCAACAGCATAACGTGGTTCCATGTGATCGGCGCCACCGATGTGGTTTACGCCGACTGGAGCCGCCGGGGATTTTCCGCTGAAATCCCCCGATGAAAGAACCCCGCTGGACGACGATTTCGGAGTCAGCCTTCGCCTGGGAGAAGGAAGCCCTCGACTGGCTGCGGGAACGGCTGCCGGACCGCGATCCCTGGCATGTCTGGTCGAATTTCGAGTTTATTGACGATCAAGGCAAGGTCAACGAGGTTGACGCCCTGGTGCTTTCGCCGGTCGGCCTCTTTCTGGTCGAGATCAAGAGCCGCCCCGGCACGGTGACCGGCGACGCCCATACCTGGACCTGGCGCGGCGATGGGCGGGATTACGCCCATGACAACCCGCTGATTCTCGCCAACCGCAAGGCCAAGCGGCTGGCGGCGCTGCTGCGTCGGCAATCCTCGGTGATCAAGGCCAGATCGCGGGTGCCGTTTATCGAGCCACTGATTTTCCTGTCGGCGATCAGCCCCGAGCAATGCAAGCTGTCCGGCAACGCCCGCTCGGGGGTCGTGCTGCGCGGTCGGCCGGATGCGCCCGACGATGACGGCATCGTTGCTCGCCTGTCGGGTACCGGCCACTATCCCCCGCGCGATCCGCTGCTGGGCCGCGAAATCGGCAGGGTCGTGTGCCGTGCGGTGGTCGAGGCCGGGGTGCGCCCGTCGAACCAACACCGGCGCGTCGGCGACTATCAACTGGGCGCGCTCCTCCTTGAGAGTGAAAATTTTCAGGACTGGGAGGGCGCTCACGTTGTTGCCGCGGGAGTACAGCGCCGCATTCGGATTTATGGCTACGCCCTCGCCGCCACTCAGGAGGCGCGCCGAGCCCTGGTTCGTCAAGCGACCCGCGAGTTCCAGATCCTCGAAGGCGTCGAGCATCCCGGTATCCTCCGGGTGCGGGATTACCAGGAAAGCGAACTGGGTCCGGCGCTGCTGTTCGACTACGATCCCCACTCCCGCGGCCTGGACTTTGTGCTGCGCGAGCATGGCGCGCGCCTGAATGTGGATCAGCGCCTGTCCATCCTCCGGCAGCTCGCGGAAACGCTGAAATACGCCCACCAGAAGAAGCTCTATCACCGGGCGCTCGCGCCGTCGAGCATCCTGGTCCAGAACCCGGACCGCGAAACGCTCAAGCTGGCGATCATGAATTGGCAACTCGCCGCAAGGGGCGAGCAAACCCAGGGCGAAACGCTCGGGCGCACCGCGGGCACCCAGCATGTCGAGGACTACGTCGATGATCAGGCCAAGATTTTCCTGGCGCCGGAAGCCCTCTGGGACGGCGCGACCGCCGGCCCCCATCTGGATGTGTTCTCGCTCGGCGTGATCGCCTGGCAGGTCTTTGCCGCTCAGCCGCCGGCGGCCACCGCCGTGGAGTTGCAGCAAAAACTCAAGGCGGGCAACGGCCTCAGGATTTCGGATGTCCTGGATGGCGCGGGCAGGGAACTCCAGAACCTGATCCAGTTCTCGACCTGCCCGGACGTGTCCGCCCGTCTGGCCTCGATGGACGATTTCCTGGAGTACCTGGAGCTGGTCGAAGACGAACTCACGGCCCCGGCCACGGTCGCCAGCGTGGATCCCGCCCATGCCAAAGCGGGCGACCGGATCGACGGCGGCTTCACCGTGGTCCGGCGCCTGGGCAAAGGGTCGTCGTCGGACGTGTTGCTGGTCAAGCGCGACGGTAGCGACGAGGAGCTGGTGCTCAAGGTGGCGCTGGACCGCAGCCACAACGATCGGCTGGTGGCCGAGGGCGAAGCGCTCGCCAAGCTGCGCCACGCCAACATCGTCGCATGGCGGGAAACCCTCGCCGTGGCCGGACGGACCGCGCTGTTGATGAAAAGCGCCGGTCCACAGACCCTGGCGCACCACCTGCGGCAGGAGGCGCGCCCCTCGCTCGATCTGATCCGCCGCTTTGGCGAAGAGCTGCTGCAAACCGTCGCCTATCTCGAAGACCAGGGCATCCACCACCGCGACATCAAGCCGGACAACATCGGCCTCTGCCCCTCCGCCCACAGCGGCAAGCTGCAACTGATCTTGTTCGACTTTTCGCTCTCGCGCACCCCGGTGGACAATATCCAGGCCGGCACCAGGCCCTATCTCGACCCCTTCCTCAGCCTGGGCAAACCGCCGCGCTGGGATCTCTACGCCGAGCGCTTCGCCGCCGCCATGACGCTCTACGAGATGGTCACCGGCGCCCTGCCCGTGTGGGGCGATGGCCTCTCCGATCCGGCGCTGATCGAAGACGAGGTCACGCTGGACGTGGGCCGGTTCGACCCGAATCTGCGAGAGGGCCTGAGCCACTTTTTCAGCAAGGCCCTGCATCGGGATTTCCGCGCGCGTTACGACAATTCCGAAGACCTGCTGCGCGCCTGGCGCGCCACCTTCGATCGCGTCGCAGCCACCACCGCAACGGATCCCTTCGAAACCATGGCTCGCTGCGCCACCCGGGATACCACCATCGGCGAGTTGGGTTACAGCGTCGAAGCCCAGAACGTGCTCGACCGCATGGGGATTCACCAGGTCCGCGACCTGCTGGCCGTGGATCGGGTGCGCTTCCGGTATCTCAAAAGCGTGGGCGACAAGGTCCGCAAGGAGATTCGCCTGACCGCCAAGCGGCTGGCGCAACTCCGGCCCGACCTGGCGGCCGGGACGCCCACGGTTCTTGACGCCGCCCCCGGCAGGACCGGAATCCGCAGTATTGACGAGTTGGTCGACCACCTTCTGCCGGGCCGGAGCGCGGCGGAGGATCGACCCGAAGAAGAGGCGCTGGCCTTCTACCTGGGCATCGCGGAGCTTGGTCCGGCCGCCAGCGCTCCGGACCCCTGGCCCACGCTGTTTCCGACCCTCGGCGACGCCGCCCAGGCCGCCGGGATCGCCCGGCCAGCGCTGACCCATGCCCTGGCCGCCGCCCGCGCCCGGTGGCTGAAGTCGCCGGCCATCACCGACCTTCGCGAAGAACTGGCGGCCACGCTCGGCGCCAGCGGTGGGGTAGTGTCGGCCGCCGAGGCGGCAGCGTCCTTGCTCGCCAGTCATGGCTCCATCGAGCAGGACAACGCCGTTCGCCTGCGCCTCGCCGCCGCGGTGCTGCGCGCCGTGGTGGAAGCCGAGGCGGATCTCGCCCAATTGCGCTTTCAGCTCTTTCCTGGCCCGCAACCGGGCGTGGCGCCGCTCGTCGCCGCCAGCGTTGACCATGCCGATTACGCCCTCCGCCTGGGGACCGCCGCCGACCAAGCCGTCAGCACCGATGACGGGACCGGTGGGCTGCCCACCCCCCAGCAGGCCATCGAGAGGCTCGAAGCCGTGGACCGGCCCCATACCGTCTCACCCATGTCCGCCCAGCGGCTACTCAGGCTGGCGGCGGGTTCCAGTCAGCGGGCCGCGGTTTCCAGCCGGCTGGAGCTGTATCCGCGCGGCATGGCGGCGCAACGGGCGATCCAACTGGCCCTCGGCTCCCTCGTTGGCCCCCGCCTCCTCACCGAAGCCCAGGTGCGCGAACGCATTCTGGGTCGCTATCCCGAGGCGGAAAACCTGCCCACCCGCTCCAACCTGGACCGCCTGCTGGTCGCCGCCGGGGCCGACCTGGTCTGGCGCGGGGACGGCGAGTTGGGACCGGGCTACTACCCTTCGCGCAAGAGCTTTGGTCCTTCGGCGGGGAGCAGCACTTACACCCACCGCAATAGCGCAGCGTTGGCGGATGAGAACATCAGCGAAGAAGTGGCCGCTGCCCGCCAGTTCGAAGACAAACTCCGCCACGCGGCCAAGGCCGGCGGCTTCCTGGTCTTGACCGTCGCGCCGCGTCCGGCCCATCGCGCCGCGTCCGCCATCACCGCCCGTTTTGCCGAGCCGCTGGGTTTTCGCACGATCTCGCTGGATCGCCTCATTCTGGAGTGCCTCCAGGAAGAAGCGGCGCAACTCCGGGTGGCGTGGAGCAAGGTGCTGGAAGCCGACCTGGCCGGCCCTGGCAGCCGGGACTGGAACCACCTCATCCGCTTGGCCTCCCGCGCCAAGGCGCGCGTCAAGGCCCGACTGCTGGCCGAACAGTCCTCGCTGTTACTACTTCACCCCGGGCTGTTGGCCCGTCTGGACCTGATGGACCTGGTCAGCGACCTGCAAAGTCTGGCCGGCGCCGCCACCGGCATTCCCTCGGTCTGGTTGCTCGCGCCCATGGCCGGGCAGGGTCTGCCGACGCTCGATGGGGTACCGATTCCGGTCATTAGCCAGGCCCAATGGGCGCGGGTTCCGGAAGCGTGGATGGGTCTGCACAGCGCGGCCCCATGAACTAAACTACATCGATTAAAACTAAGTTTAGTTCAAACCCAGGAGCGATCATGCAAACCATCAATATCCACGCCGCCAAGACCCATCTTTCCCGTCTGGTCGAGCAGGCTGCCGCCGGTGAAGAAATCATCATCGCCAAGGCGGGCAAACCGATTGCCCGGCTGATGCCGCTGGCTGTGCCGAAAAAGGAGCCGCGCAAGCTCGGCATTCTGGAGGGGAAGCTTAAGGTGCCCGACAACTTCGATGATCCCTTGCCCGACGATATCCTCGACCTTTTTTACAACGCTCCTCTCTTTCCGCCCGAATCAGCTCCTCCTGTGGAGGAGCGCTAAATGCTTGTGCTCCTTGACACCCATATCCTGATTTGGTCATTGAACACACCGAAGTGCTTGTCTCAGGAGGTACAGGACACCTTGACCGATCCCAACAACGAAATCTTTTTCAGCGCCGCCAGCATTTGGGAGATCGCCATCAAGGCAGCGCTGAAAAGGTTTGATTTTCATTATCGCCCCGATGACATTGCCGAGGCGGCGCGTCAGATCGGGATGGTCGAAATTGGCGTGTCGTCCCGTCATGCGGGTCAAGTGGCTGACCTGCCGCTGATCCATAACGACCCTTTTGACCGCTTATTGATTGCACAGGCGCTTTCCATACCCGCTCGGTTATTGACCGCGGACACCCTCTTGGCGCGCTATTCCGACCTGGTGCAACCCATCAAGATCGCTCGCCCATGATCTCCGCTCCCGCGCTGCTCAAAGACCTCAAACGCCTCACCGTCATCCTCGAAGCCGACTTGCGCGACCGGATTGCCGCGACGCCCGACCTCGACGCCTCGCTCAGCGGCGAATGGCGGGCGGCGAAGGACGCCTCGCGCACCGCCGAAACCCTGCACGACTTCAAATCCGAGGCGGTCACCCAAGCGGCGGCGCATTGGTTGCTGATGGGGGTGTTCGTTCGCTTTCTGGAAGACAACGCGCTCATCGAGCGGCCCTGGCTTAGTGCCGCCGACCCGGCGCGGCGCGCTTTGGCGCAGGATCGGCACGAGCGCTACTTCCGCGCCCATCCCGGCGAGAGTGATCGGGATTATCTGCTCGCCGCCTTCCGCGAGCTGGCGTGCCTGCCCGGCATGGGACCGTTGTTGGACGAGCGCCACAACCCGCTGTTCCGGCTGCCGGTCTCCGGCGACGGCGCGATGGCCATGGTTGGCTTCTGGCAGAAGATCGACCCGGACACCGGCAAGCTGGTGCATGACTTCACCGCCCCGGACTGGAACACCCGCTTCCTCGGCGACCTGTATCAGGATTTGTCCGAGGCGGCGCAGAAGCGCTTTGCCCTGCTGCAAACGCCGGAGTTCGTCGAAGCCTTCATCCTCGACCGCACCCTAACCCCGGTGATTGGCGAATTCGGCTACCGGGAAGTGCGGCTCATCGACCCGACCTGCGGCTCCGGTCATTTCCTGCTCGGCGCGTTTCAGCGTCTGCTCGACCAGTGGCAGCGCAACGAGCCGTCCCGCAACGCCGCTGATAGCGTCCAGAAGGCGCTGGACGGCGTGTTCGGCGTCGATCTCAACCCCTTTGCCGTCGCCATCGCCCGCTTCCGGCTGCTGATTGCCGCGCTCCAGGCCACCGGCATCACCCGGCTGGCCGATGCACCCAATTTCACGCTCAACCTGGCCGCCGGCGACAGTCTGCTGCACGGCCCGCGTCTGGGCTTCGGGCAACTCGAACTCGGCGGCGAAGCGGAAAACTTGGCCCGCGCCGGCGTGGTGCATACCTTCGAGACCGAAGACCTGCCGGAACTCAACCGCATTCTTGGCCAGCGCTATCATGCGGTGGTCGGTAATCCGCCTTACATCACCGTCAAGGATGCGGCGCTGAATGCGGCCTACCGCGCCCGGTACAGCGCCTGCCACATGAAGTATTCCCTCGGCGTGCCTTTCACCGAGCGCTTCTTTGAGCTGAGCCTGCCGGGGGACCGGGAGCCGGCCGGCTACGTCGGCATGATCACCGCCAACTCCTTCATGAAGCGCGAGTTTGGCAAGAAGTTGATCGAAGACTTCCTGCCCCAGGTGGACCTCACCCACGTCATCGACACTTCCGGCGCCTATATCCCCGGCCACGGCACGCCCACCGTCATTCTCTTTGGCCGCGCGCGGTTGCCGGTGGCGTCAAGCATTCGTACCGTCATGGGCATCAAGGGCGAACCGGCGACGCCCGCCGACCCGGCGCAGGGTCTGGTGTGGCGGGCTATCGTCGAACAGGTGGATGTGGTGGGGAGCGAATCGGCCTATGTCTCGGTGGCGGATACGCCGCGAGCGACCTTTGCCAAACACCCGTGGAGCATCGGCGGCGGCGGTGCGGCGGGGTTGAAGGAACTCGTTGAATCCATTGCATCCAACCGCCTTGGACAGATTGTGTCCGAGATAGGTTTTGTCTGCATCACGAAGGCGGACGACGCGTTTGTCCATCCCTTGCGAGTGTTTCTCCGCAGTCAAGTCGAAGCAACGGCTCTTCGGGCATTTGGTATCGGTGAAGAAGTTCGGGATTGGAGGGTTGCGGAGGGTGAATGGTGCTTGTTTCCGTATACCAATCAAGTTGAACTGCTGGACCATTCGGAGATTCCGGCGGGCCTAAAATTCTTGTGGCCCTACCGAACGATGCTGTTTGATAGAAAAGTCTTCGGGGGCCAAACATACCAGGAGGTCGGAAAAGGCTGGTACGAATATGGTCAAGTTCCGATTGAACGATTTCAGATTCCCCTCTCCATCACCTTCGCCTTCGTCGCCACCCACAACCATTTCGTCCTTGATCGAGGCAATAAGGTGTTCAATCGTACCGCGCCGGTCATCAAGTTGCCGGCGGGGGCGAGCGTAGATGAGCACCTTGTGCTCCTTGGGTTACTCAATTGCTCTGTGGCCTCTTTTTGGTTGAAGCAGACTTTGATGGATCGTGGCGGTGGCGGAATTGGCGGAGGCTTGGCGACAGAGAGTTGGGAGAGGTTCTTTGAGCACGATGCTGGAAAAGTGAAGAATTTTCCCCTTGCCGATCCCGCCCCACTCGACCTCGCCCGCACCCTTGACCGTTTGGCGCAAGAATACGCCGCTTGCCTGCCGCAAGCTCTCGTCACCGCCCGCGTTCCCACCCCTGCCGAACTCGACGCCGCCCGCACCCGCGCCGAATCGCTGCACCGCCAGATGATTGCGGTCCAGGAAGAACTGGACTGGCGCTGCTACCGGCTCTACGGCCTGACGGAAACCGAACTTAGAAGCTGTACAAAAACTCCAGCCAATAGCGGTATTCAGGATTCCCCCCCTCGATTGAGGGGGGGTGGCGCGGAGCGCCGGGGGGGTTTATCCACCGAAACGCTCCAACCACCCCGGCGCTCCGC
>WBZP01002304.1_pt1 | contig 22126 bp, 10 predicted proteins | sample 5204301 | NCBI WGS metagenome assembly WBZP01 (sample SAMN12412401, study PRJNA552823) | activated sludge metagenome | isolation source: activated sludge from nitrification reactor of wastewater treatment plant... | place: USA: Pennsylvania | collected 2017
GCCATCAAAATTCAAGGCAGCTGCAGGAGTGGAAAGTGGACAGGTTAAGCTGTATGTTGCGCCTGCATCTTTTCCCGCACCCCAGGTGTTATTCATGAAAGTCGGATTATCCACCTGAATACAGGTTAAAGCCGGATTGGCACTAGCTGAGAATGCAGACAGGCTTAAGTTGTTTCCATTTTGGATATTCAGGCTGGTCAGCTGATTTTCTTCGCAGGTCAAACTTACCAAATTGGGGTTAGCGCTCAGGTCTAAGCTCGTAATGGCATTTCCCTGGCAAGCTACGCCTGTTAGGGTAGCCGTAGCTGGTAGAATAAGGCCGGTAAGTGCATTGGCGGGAACCCCTACACCAATCAGGTTGCTGCAACCCGAAAAATCCAATGTTCCGTTTAACTGATTGCTTCCAATACTTATATTATGGTAATTACTATTCGGCGTAAAATTAAACGTGCTGATTGAATTGAAGGAAGCCTCCAGGTCTTGCAAATGAACGTTGGCACTGACGTCGAGGCTGGTCAATAAATTGTTTGCACAATTCAGGCTCGTTATATTGACAAAAGCCTCTATCCCGGTTAAATCGGATATAAATAGTCCGGTTACATCAATGTTACCTGTATAAACTGTCGCTTCTGCACACTGGATTTCATCATCATTGTTGGTATTGATGGCCAGATTGGCTATCAGTGCGGCTTTGAAGCTGGCATTGGGTATATTGACAATACATTCAGAAGATTCACCAATCTGGAATTCGCTGAAAGAATTCAGATCGAGTACAGATAATGAAGTAGCTGTTCTGGCTGAAACAACCGGTTGCGTCCATGAGACGCCATCCAGTTTACCTAAAATGAAATTATTGGGATCCGCGCTTCCGTCCACATCGGTCGGATCCCAGTTAAAGGTGACGTCGCATTCAGTAAAGTTCAGTCCGTTATTGGTGAACGTCCAATAGCGGTTGACAGATTTGGCCGCATCGACACCGGAGTTCAGCACATCCGGATGATCATTCACCGTTGTTTTCACTACAACGGCACCAGTTCCTGTAAAGCTCGGGTCCAGTGTCACGGGTGCATATCCATTCCAACCCACCGGGGCCAGTTTTGGACCGGGGTTGCCCTGGTCAAAACTCAGTTCAACATTTCCATTAACATAGGATCCATTATCCCCACCCGATACGGTTGCAAATGCACCCAGGATCAGGTTGTTCGGACCGGTATTGATGCGGCCCTGGCTCAACGTCAGGGAACTTGTTACGATCTGGTCGGAACCACCACCGGAAAATAAGGTGCCCACATCCATCAGGCTTACACCCTCAAGATTATTTATGTTCAGGTTGGTAATGGTACCAATGCCTGTAACGGTTTGTTCAGAAGTGCCGGAGAAAATAAAATCAGCAAAATTGATCTCCCCATTATTCACGAGAGAGTTTCCTTCATATTCAAACACACCACTACCCGATAACGTTGCCCCGCTTTGAATGGTGATATCGCAGGCATGTGTGCCCGGGCCGTTGATCACAACAGTACCCACATTGATTGTGATGGCGCCTGTTGAATTGAACGTGAGGTCTGGGTTATCCGTGATTACAAATGTTCCAAGGCCGCCCTGCCTGTTGATGAGGCCGGTATTGGTGATGACCGGGCTTACACCATCATTCAAAAATCCTCCAATTCCGTCTATGACAATTGTTCCTTCATTGACAAACTGATTTTCGGTGCCTTCGAAACTGATATTGGCATCGGTATTCCAGTTAAAGAACCCGCCACTCTTGTTATTGAACCTGGCGGTACCGCTTAGCCTGAAAACATCAGTTCCGGTGAAATTACAGTTGCTGTAATTATTAACCACCAAGCTTCCGCCTATGGTTGTGCCGTTGCCGCTGCTGATTTCAAAAATACTGCCGGATTGAAGATCGATGGTACCAGTTCCTGAAACATTAGAGAAGCCCTGCAGATAAAGGGATGACCCCGTATAAAACTCAGCCGTTCCATTTACCACTAAAGACATGGTATTAACCGGTATTGATCCATAGCACTGCAGGTCGACACCGGGGCCATCATTGATGACCAGGCTTCCTTCTACCGAAGAAACAGATGCGTCAGACTGAATAACCAGCTGGTCAGCTATGATAGAAGTGCTGCTTGCACTCAAGTTGTGGTTACTCCTCACGGTAATCACATTGCTGTTCGATCCATCGGGCGCTTCGGTAGCGGGCAGCCATGCCGATCCGTTAAATGTTTGCCATACATTCGTATCAAACCAGTCGCCGCCTGATACTGTACGATAATCGCCGGCAGTAGCAGGAGAACTAAGTTCACCTACCTGGAATTCCCATTGGGTGCCTGAACCATCGTAATGAAAACCAACGATATCAATGGATGTGGCTTGCGGGTTGCTGGAAGAAACAACAGGATTCCAGTTAGAGAAGTCCACATCATAGGCATCGACAACCAGGTTACCCGTTGTAATGCCTCCATCAACATCACCGGCATTCCAGCTCAGGTTAATGTCGGCCGTGGAATAACTGCCGGAGCTGTTGAAGAACCAATGCCTGTTGATTGATTTCAGGCTGTTGATATCTGAACCTGCAATATCGGGATGATCGGTAGGTGTGGTACTTACGGTAAAGGATGCGGGTGTAACCACATCATTGATGGTAACAGTAACTGGAGTATATGAATTGTTGTCGCCAATATTGAATACCACAGCATTGGTGCCATCTGTAAGGTTGTATTGCAGTTGCCCGTTCACATAAGAGTTGACGGAAGCGCTGGTAATGGGTATATTGGTAATTACTTTGGATCCCGGACCGGCGTTCAGTTTACCAGTCAAAAGGTCTAAGGAAGTAGTAAAGGTTTGTTCACCGGTTATTGTTACCCCTGCCGAGTTATCGATTTTAAAATTACTGATCTGGCCGTTGCCGTTAATGGTTTGAAGGCTTGTGCCGGCCATGACCAGGTTACTGATTCCAATGATCCCGTTATTGGTAATTTCTGTACCCGTAAAATTGATCAGCGCTGTTCCACCCATTTCTGCTCCGGAACTGATATTGTAAACACCATCGTGCACCCCATCACTTCCAAACATATTAAACACCCCGCTCAGCACATTGATGGTGCCATGGTTATTAAACAGGAATCCGTTATCAGATAAACTTGCAGTACCGGTAGCATTGACGTTAATGATGCCGCCAATCATATTATTGAAAGAGCTATTGGTAACCCCATCATTACTGATATAATTACCATCGCTGATGTTTAAAATGCCATAGTTGTTGAAACTGATCTGGTCTCCAGACCAGGTCATGTGGCCATTGTCCTGCCAATCACAGGTTGTATAGTTATTCAGAACGATCCCGTCTTTAAAGTTATGATTGCTGTTGCCGGTAATGGAAAACGTAGAGCCCGACAGCACATTGATGGTGCCCGCCCCGATCAGCTCAGCGCTGAGCCCCCAGTTAAAAATGGACCCATTATTAAACCGGGCTTCCCCTAGCACGGTAAACTGGCTGGAAGAGTGCAGGAATGAACCATTACAATCCAGGTCGATGCCCGCTCCGTTTTCGATCGTCAGATTACCTCCGATCGTTGTAATAAGGGTGCCGCCTGCATCAACAATAACCTGGTCGGCAGTAACAGTCGAATTGACCGTTATCGTGTGTCCGTCACGGATAGTGATAACATTGCCGGAAGAAGATGGCGCTGTAACCGCTGCAATCCAGGATATGCCATTATACTGCTGCCAACTGGACGGATTGCTCCAATCGCCCGAGTTTACGGAACGGTAATCTCCCACCGTTGCAGGAATGGTTTCCCCAACGGCATAGGACATATCCGTGAAATTGGTGATACCGGTTGTTGAAATAGAAGTTGCCTGCTGATTGGAAGATGGAAGTACCGACCATTCTGAAGCATCCGAATAATATTGCCCGACCCTGAAATTGGTCGTGTTGGCTCCACCGTCTACCTGCGCCGCGTCCCAGTTGAAGGTAATATCGGCGGAAGAATATACGCCACCGTTTTGATCGAATGCCCAATAGGTGTTTACTGATTTATTAGACTGAATATCTGATGCGCCGATCTGTGGATGTTCATTTCCGAAATTCCTGACACCGATTTCGGCCAGGCCCGCCACGTTATTCAACGTAACAGACACCGGTGAATAAAAACTGGCACTTCCCACGGGGAAGTCAAGCGTACTGGTACCCAGTTCATACCCCCTGTACACACTGCCGACCACATAACCCGATGATGACCCTGCACCCGTGATCAGTCCGCCCTGGTTGATAACAATGGTATTGCCCCCGGTAGAGATTTTTCCGTTGATGAAATTCAACGCACCGGTTGACACGGAGCCGCCACTCAGCGTTACGCCACTGGCATTGTTCATATTGATGATGAAAATACTGGTGCTGTTGAGGGTGGTGCTGTTGAGGGTTTGTGCATTACTGCCATTGAATGTCACTTCCAGGTTGATATCTCCCCTGTTGGTCAATACGGCACCGGTATAATTTAAGAGCGTTCCTCCATCTATCGATGCCTGAGCGTTCACCGTTAAGCTGGCAGTTGCTGCAGTCCAAACAAGAGAACCATTAACGGTCAGGTCCGATCCGCTACCATTGTTGATTGTCAGGGTTCCAGCTGAAACGGTCAGTGTACCGCCTGCTTCCACTACTGTTTGATCAATGGTTACACTGGCGTTCACGGTAACATTGTGACCACTGCGGATGGTGATATTATTATTGGTGAATGATGGGGCCGTTACAGCAGGTACCCAGGCGCATCCGTTGTAGGTTTCCCAGGTGGAAGCATTGTTCCAGTTGCCAGAACCGGCACTGCGATAATCATTTGTTGGTACACAAAGTGATTCACCTACCTGGAAGTCTGTTCTTCCGTTAGAAACGGTACGTACCCTTACAGAAGTGGCCGTCTGGCTGATGATCGTGCCAACGAACCAGCCTGGCAGGGTTGACACATATTCCCGAACGATAAAATTATTGGTATTCACTCCTGCATCCTGGTCGGCCACCGTCCAGTTAAATGTGGTCCATACATCGGTATTGCCCACGGCAACTTCTACCGACCAATACCGGTTTACACTCTTGAGCGGATTGATATCCGATGTGGCAATATTCGGATGATCGGGGTTGGTGGTTGACACGGTTACGCCTCCTGCGCCGTTTGAATTGAATACGGTTACATCCACCGGCCTGTATCCAAGCGCATCGCCGATCCTGTATGTTTTGGTACCGGTTCCCGAGCCATAATTCATTTGCAGATTTCCATTCACATACCATTCCGTTCCTGAGTTATTCTGCACCGAAGCCGAACTGGCCACAATAAGTTTGGCGAGAGCGTTTGTGGTGGTGATATTGCCATTATTAAAATTGAGCAAGCTGGTGATGGTTTGAGTACCTGTTATTGAAACGCCCGCCGAGTTGGACATGGTCAGATTAGAAAGGGTACCATTACCATCAATGACCTGTGCCCCGGGATCGGGCGACATACTTAAAGAGCTCAGGTTGATGGTTCCATTGTTGGTCAGCGTTGCCCCCCTGTAGAATAAGTTGGCACTGGGGCCTGAAACAAGCGCACCGCTGTTTACATTCAACAGCGCGCCATTTACCCATAAGAGTGCATTGGAACTGTTTAATGCAAGGTCCGTTCCGGTGCCGTTGTTGATGGTGAGTGTGCCTGAATTCACCTGTATGTATGCATTGCTCAGCACGGTCGTCTGATCCAGGGTGAGGTTGCCATTGATGGTCATGGCATGGCGCACACTGATATTATTATTGCCAGAACTAGGTGCTCCCCCTGCAACCCATGCCGTTCCATTAAAGCGTTGCCAATTGAACGAATTCTCCCAGGTACCGGAAGCAATTGTGCGGTAATCGCCAAGCGTGGCTGAACAGGAGCTATTGCTGGTTACACCACCTGGTGTTACCCAGTTGGAGCTTGCGCCCGTGAGTGCAAAATTGGTCAATGTGCCATTGCGCCCGTTGGTACTGATATCTGTCAGTGTGGTAACACCTGGATTGTTTAGGCCTGCATTTCCCTGATTAAACTGGTAATACATCTCAAGACCGGTTTGAGGAACCTCCAGTTCACAGGCATAACTGGCTGCTATTTCTGCCGGCGTACGAACAACACTCCAGATCCTTATTTCATCAATATCGCCAACAAACTCCCGGCCTGCACCACCGGCCCAGCTGCCGATCCTAAAGGCCTGGTTGGCATTGATGCTGGGTGGCGTAAGTGCCGTGAGGGTTTCCTGCGGCGCACCATTGATATAAAACTTAACCTGTGCCAGAGACTTTGAATACGTGGCCGCCACATGATACCAGGTATTCAGTGAAAAAGAAAAATTGGAATAATAATCCCCCGAATTACTGATGGCTAACATTAACCTTCCTCCATCGAATTGAAAATGGACATTACCGGTGCCTGAACCAAAGTTATTATTCATCACGATGGCCCTATAGCCCAAACCCAACGCGGATGGTTTAACCCATGCCTCGTAGGTAATGTTGTCCGTGGCGGCATACCCGGTTGAAACGGCTATAAAGTCGTTTGTGCCATCAAAATTCAATGCAGCTCCAGACTGGGCTTTCACCCCACCGGGGCCCAAGACGAAACAGAGGATGGTTGCAAGGAAAAGAGATTTTACACTAGCCGATTGGCGGAAAACCAACCTGTTGGCAGCACGGGAAAGAGTATTCATCGATCGCAGTTTAATTTTAGTTTTATATACATGTCACCCCATAGGACAAAATGTTCCCTTTTGAAGAAAACTGTCATCCGGTTGCCATGGTCATGGCAGGGAGTCATTGAACCAACTTGAAATAAGGGGGGATCCTTTTCGAAGGAGTATTGGAAGGATAAATATCTACTAAATCAACGCTAAAGGCCTGTAGTTTTTCGCCATTAATCTGTACTTTTTTGTCAAAATGCGTCGAAAGAGCATGATAATCAATACAGAACAGTATTAGGTAATTTCAGGCTAACTGAACCGTTTTCTTTAAGGAATCCCAGGGGTAACAGTAAAAAAATCTGGAGGGGCCGGCATTATGCTATCAATAACTATCTTGCCGAGCAACAAGTATAGAGATTAATTCTCAAATATTATAATTTTTGTTCTCTTATTCTTTAAAAAAGAGCAGGTTTACTGCAAAAAAACGATCGTCACGGATCTTTCAATAGTCGCCCTTTTATTAAGGTCATTGTTTGGAGCGCCATTCCTGGGGCGTTTCTCCATACTCCTGTTTAAATACGCGGGCAAAATAACCCGGATCATTATACCCGCATTCATAAGCCACCGATGCAATGCTTTTGGCCGGATCTTTCATCATTTGCCTGGCTTTTTGTAACCGGATCATCCGGATGAACTTATTGGGTGATATCCCGGTAAGTGCGTCCAGTTTCCGGTGCAATTGGGAGTGGCTCATATATACTTTCCTGCATAATTGTTCCACCGTGAAGTCATTATCGGCCAGGTGTTCTTCTATGGCGGCCCTTACGCGGTTCACAAATGATTCGTCCGGTTTCATGTCGGCAGGCGGTTCGCTTTTGGTTTCCGCCTGCACCACGGATGGAGTCAATCCTGCTTTATTAAGATAATACTGCTGCAGGGATCGCCGCATCTCCAGCATTTTCGATACCCTGATCAATAACTCCTCCCTGTTAAAAGGTTTTTCAAGATATGCATCGGCCCCTTGGAGGAAACCCTCCATTTTACTCTCAATGCCTGCCTTGGCCGTGAGCATGATGATGGGAATATGGCTGGTACGTTCGTCGTGCCGCAACTTTCGGCATAGTTCGAACCCATCTACAAATGGCATCATCACATCGGTAATGATCAGGTCGGGCACCAGCTCGGTGGCAATGTCAAATCCTTCCCTTCCGTCTTTTCCAACCGCCAGGCGGTAATCGGGGAGGCATGAAGCGGTATAGGCTACCACATCGGCATTATCTTCCACCAACAACACCAGGGGCCGCTTAATTATTTCAATATCGGTTCCGGGTTCGTTTGCCAGGGTGATCGCTGTGTTTTGAGCGGGTACCCTGGTTGCCGGAAAATGAGATTGCTCATCCGCGGGAACCATTTTGATCAAAGGCAGGGTGACAGAAAATTCTGTTCCTTTATTAGAACCCGCAGGCGGACTTTTGACCGTGATATCGCCATCCATCAGTTTCACCAATTCCCTCGTGAGGGCGAGTCCGATTCCGGTACCTTCCGTTTTACGGGTATGGCCGTTGTCGAGCTGGTAGAACCTGTCGAAAATTTTCTCCAGATGGCTTTCCGGTATCCCGATTCCGGTATCCTTCACTTTAATGACCAGTGAAACGCGGTCGGCGCGGCCCGGTATTTCCTGCTGCATGACCGACATATAGATATTCCCTTTCTCCGGGGTAAACTTCACGGCATTGGACAAGAGATTGGCAATGATCTGCCGCAATTTTTCCGGATCGTATTTTGTATGCAACGAATCAACATCCGAAAGAAAGTGCATTTGCTTATGCTGGCTCTCTGCCAGTGAGTGAAACGATTCAACGATATACCGCAGGAAGTTGATGATATCCCCATGGATCAGCTGGAGGTCCATTTTTCCTGTTTCCAGTTTCGACAGGTCGAGCATTTCGTTCACCAGGTTAAGCAGGCTTTGCCCGTTGCGCATGATCATATCCATCCCGGTATTCAAATGGGCCCCCGGGTTATCTTTAACCTGTTGGGCCATACCCAGTATGACAGTAAGGGGTGTACGAAATTCATGGGTGATATTGGTATAGAGTTCCGTTTTCACGGTATCCAGTTCTTTAATTCTTTTGGCTTCCAGTTGTTCAACATGCAGTTGCGCCTTCAGTTTTTCCCGGTTGATGATGAACCTGAAAAACGTCCAGGCGCCGAGCACTACCAGTAATGCATAGGCGATATATGCCCCCCAACTGCGCCACCAGGGAGGAAGCACCGTGATATTCAATGCAGCTATCTTCGAACTCCAGATCCCCTGGCTGTTACTGCCCTGTACCTTAAATACATAATGCCCGGCGGGCAGGTGCAGGTAAGTGGCCGAACGCCGCGTGCCGCTTTCCACCCAGTCTTTATCCACGCCAGTCATCTGGTAGCGGTATTTATTCTGCGCGGGTGCGGTCAGGTCCAGTGACGAAAACTCAAGCGTCAGGATATCCTGCAGGTGAGTCAGCCTGATATCCGATGAAAGTTCGATCGTTTTCTGCAACACGCCCGTTCCGTCACCGGGAGACAAAGCCTGGTTATTGACCAATATGTCCGTGATAAAAACTTTGGGCTCAAAACCGGTGGTCAGTACATCCGCCGGCTTAAAGATGTTGATCCCGTTAACGCCGCCAAACGCCAGCTTTCCATTGGGTAAACTGGCGGATGCGCCCGTATTGAATTCATCATCCTGCAAACCATCGGCCTTGGTGAATGTGCGAAACGACCAGCCTGTCCTGCCCTTTTGTGGCGGCTGCATACAAAAGAGCCCCTTATTGGTACTGCCCCAGATATTGCCCGCCCCGTCTGCCAGCATCGTATATACCACATCATCGGGCAAACCATCATTGGTGGTCAGGTGCGAAAACAAACCATTGGATTTATCCATCCTGTTCAATCCCCCGCCTTTGGTGCCGATCCAGATATATTTACCGGGCGTGGCCGGGTCATCCAGGAAGCAGGAAACATTATTGTAATTCAGTGAATGACGGGTGCGGATATCATTGTAAAACCAATCCACCCGCTGCGGGCTGCGGCTTTTAAAATCAAAAAGACATTTTACAAAACCCTCCTGGGTGCCGATCCAGAATATGCCCTGCCCATCTTCATAAATGGCCGTGATGATGGCTTGCGGAGGCATTGGCCTGGCAACATTGGTATTGATGGTAAAACTGTCAACCTGATCTGTAATAGTATTCCGTATAAAGAACCTGCCCCCCAACCCGGGTACCCAGATATTTCCTTTACTGTCTTCCAGCATCGGCTGCTTATCACCTTGACCGTCATAATAATTGATTTGCGGGTAGGCCTTTAATTTTCCGGAAACGGGGTTATATGCAAAATATCCCATGTTATCGCTTTTGATCCAGTAATCTCCAGCGCGGGTGATGATAAAATTATCCCATTGCGTAATAGACGGGATTTTGTGAAACGGATCGGGGTTCACTGAATCATTCTGCATCTGCCTCCATCCATACGCGAAATCGCCAAAAAAGATCGTGTCTGCATTGGCTGGTACAATAAACCGTACGCTGTAACCTGGAAGCTGTGTCCTGAATTTACCGGCGGCGGCATTGTATTTGCGTAATCCGTATCCCACGGAGCCAGACCATATAATACCCGAACGATCAATAATGAAAGGATATACCAAACGGGTAGTGGCCGGTAATTGTTCGTTCCATTGCAGTGGTTTCCCGGGCTCCAGCTTACTTACATCGTAGAAATACAACTCACGGTGATGCTTATCCCACAATGAATGATTCGGTTTGAATATGATATTACCCGGAGGCGTCGTTTCCGTATCGAACAAAGGGGTGGCGTTTTGTCCGTCATATAAAAACAGGTTGTTGTTGATCAATATACTTCCATCGGGAGTGAAATAACCATTATTGAGGAGCTTTGCACCGGGCAATGGAATGAACCTGTTGGCAGCAGGGTCAAACCTGTATACCGCACCATCCATTCCACCAACCCATATATTATTGCCTTTATCCTTTCCCATCCCATATACCTGTACTTCATTGGGAAGCGACAACTTTGTAATGACCGGGGCGGCGCCTCTGGAATAAAATTCATTACCCGCATCCACGATATTCAAACCCGGCATTTCGGTTGATACCAGCATCTTTCCGCCGGGCAATTCCACCAATCCTTTTATTTCATTGCCTGAGAGGCTGAAGGGATCCGACACGACCTGCGCGATACGGTAAAATTTTCCATTGGACTTATCATAAATATTCAGTCCGGCGTTCTCCGTTCCCACCCAAATCCTGCCCTTTGAATCTTCATAGAGTTTTACCACCGTATTGCTGCTCAGGCTGTGGCCGTTATACGGATCGTTTTTAAATACCTTGAAATTGTAACCGTCATAGCGGTTCAGGCCGTTTTTGGTGGCCACCCAAATGAATCCTTCCTTATCCTGCAACATGTCAAACACCATCCCCTGGGATAAACCCTCCGCCGTCGAAATGGATTCATACGCCAGGGGGTTTTGCGCCGATACACAGGTCAATAGACCGATTAGGACCGTTGTGGCAAGAACCCTCAGGTATGTAAAAAAACGATACATCCACACTAAAGATAAAGGCAAAGGATTTTCAATGTTACAGGAAATAGGAGAAAACAATACTCAAAACCAAAATTGACGGATAAATCCTACTGATGCACAATTTGTCCGGATCTGGAAAGCTTGACAATGTTACTTACATCAGGCTGCTCAAAATAAAACCGGACAACCAAACTCCTGTCGGTAGAAAATAGCGGGTACGGCTGTTTGCAAGAATTACTCTCAATATCAGATCTTTTCTAGATCAGCCCCCTGGTATAAGCAATCCTTAAAGCCTGCGCCTTGCTGTTCACGTGTAGTTTTTGATAGATGCTGCCGGTGTGTTTCTTGACCGTGTTGGGGCTGATGAATAACTGGGCGGCGATTTCTTTATAATCATATCCTTCACTGAGCCGCAAAAGAATTTCACGTTCGCGATCACTGAGTTGAAAAATATTAGCGCTGTCTTTTTCATTCCGGTTGTCGGGCTGCTGCACCATCTGCAAAATCTTGTAAGCGATGGATGGGGAGATGGGACCGGCCCCGCTTTCCCACAAATGCAGGATTAAGTCGGCCAGCGTTTCACTGCTTTCTTCTTTGAGCAGATAACCACAGGCTCCGGCACGGATGGCACGGAATACTTTGTCATCATCATCAAAAATCGTCAGCACCACAAAGCGCATGTCAGGATATAATGAAGAAGCCGTGGCAATAGCAGTAACGCCATCCACCTGGGGCATTTCCAGGTCCATTAACACCACATTGGGTAAACCTTCTTCATTGGCAGCCTTTACTTTTTCCAGGAAGTCTTCTCCATTCACGGCCTCCAGCACACAAGCGAATGCCGGGTGACGAGATAATTTTTCCCGGATTACCTGTCTGTTATTGGCCTTATCATCCACGATGCCGATTCGTATCATGCTGTCAGTTTAAACAGGAAAACATATTTCCACCTCGGTACCCTGTTGCATCACACTGCGCACTATCACCCGGAAATGACCGGCAGCAGCTCTTTCTTTCATATTAAGCAATCCATTTGAATCGGGTTGCCCCTCTTTCGCCATCACATCAAATCCTTGTCCCTGGTCGCGAATGATAATCTTCCATTCATCCTGATAAGAAGACTTGATGCTGATGGTTGCCGATGCCGAATGCCTGATGGCATTATGCACCGATTCCTTCACCACCATCATCAGGTGCAATGCCCGTATCGATGTGATCTTTTGTTCAGCCGGCGTGTCACCGGAAATGCTGAACTGAATGTCCGAAAAATTCCTTTTCACCTGTGAAACAAAATGGATAAGCCTGATCCAGGTTTCCGCACAGGTCACATCCGTCCGTTTTAAAGCCCATACCGTCTCCCGCAGATTACCCAACATATCTCTGGCGGTCTCCTGAAGATTATTTACCAACTGTTCTCGTTCCAGTGATTCATCATTCAGCAAACGGCTGTTATGCAAAATCGCATTGGCCTGAACACCGATATTGTCATGCAATTCAGCGGCAATGCGTCGTCTTTCCTTTTCTTCAGCATCTTTTACCGCAACTAAACTTTTCTCCGCCTGCGTTCTTTTATACCGCCGGATATAAAAATAAGTCAATGGAACCGCGATGGCCAGCAACAAGAGGCTGGCAACAATATAATTGAAGCGCCGGGAGAGTTCCAGTTGCTGGCGAATGATGGTGGCCTCCTTTTTCTGTACATCATAACGCGTGGATATTTCCGCCATTTTTTCTGCTGCATTCAACCGATAAGCAGTATCTGCATCCAATATAAATTGTTCCAGGGATTGACTGTATGCACGGTAATCTCCTTTCGATTTGTATGCTACCGACAGTAAAGCAAGTATCTGCATTTGAGGTTCGCTGAGATGGCCCCGCTTCATTTCCTTCATGGCCCGATGTAATACAGAAATACTGCTGTCGTACTTTTTCTGATGCAAAAAGAAAGAAGCCAGGCGGATCAGGTCGTTCGTTGTGTATAATGGATCGCCGATCAGGTTCCGGATGGCCACTGCCTGATTGAAATCCTGTTCACCCTCGTTCACCCGGCCGGCCATGGCATAATAATCTCCCCGGTAAGTCAGGGCTGAAGCCTCAATCCAATATACCTGGTGCCTGCGGCTCAGGTCAATAGAGCGATTGGTATAATAGAGGAAGCTGTCGGTCATCAGTTTATTCCTGCCACTGTCCAGCAGGTTAAAATAATACAGGATCAGGTTGGAATGGATCACTGTTTCGATTTCATCAAAATCCTTTGATGGATGTTCGCGTATCAGTTGAAGGCCTTTCAGCCATTGCTCCCTTGCATCAGTTGTCCGTCCGGTATTGAGATAGGTTGCACCGATATAATTCAAAAGATAGGTTTGCGCCAACAGGTAGCCATCCTTTTCCGCCTGCCTCAACAATTCATACTGAAGGTCCAGCGCTTTTAATCGTTCATTTAAACGGTTCAGCGCATTGGCCTTTAAGAGTTTCAGTTTATAATACAGGGGCTGATCATCGGATTGTTTGAATTGGAAAATGCGCGCGGTATCAATGAGTGAAATAACTTTTTCCGTATGCCCTTTTTTAAGTTCACAGGCGGCCAATACATAGGATGCCCATCGCTGGAGAGACTGGTCTCCTGTGCGTGCGGCCATCAGGGATGCTTCTTTGAAATAATGCGAAAGGGTGTCAACCGGAACCGAATTCATGTACCTGGTTAGTCCGAGGATTGCCTTGGCCCTTCCCGGATCATCGGCACTGCTGATGATCTCTCTTCGCACTGAATCGATTGGCGGGAATTGCGCAATTCCTTTATGGAACAGCAGCAACTGTAGTACAAGTACACATACATTAAATTGATAGCGATTAGTCACCGGCAAACTTTACCCGGTAAATATAGGAAGCCCCGGCTGCCTGAAAAACTACCCATATGGGTCATTGATGAATCAGGTTGTATGAAGCAGATTTGTATTAATCAATCAACTTTAAGCTATGCGTCAACTAAGATTAGTACTCGTCAGCCTACTGCTGACTGCCGGCATGATTTCCTGTAAAAAAGACAAAGAACCAACACCCAACCCCCTTGCCTCCCTGCAGGGTAACTGGCTCACCAGTGATTGGGGCGGTGCGGCTGGAAATAACCTGGTGATCAACATCAGCCAGACTTCTGCATCAGCGGTCATTCAGTCGATAGGATCGCAGACTTTTAATTACTCCGTTGGCGAAACCATCCTGAGCAATATCACGGCCGCATCGGGCTCATCAACCGTATTCAACTGCAATGCCATTTTCAAATACGGCACGGGCAATCAAACCGTGGCAAATACCACAGCCCAGATTACCTTACAAAGCAACAACCAGCAGATATCGATCCTGTATGCGCCGGTTAATGGCATTCAGCCACCGGTATATGTGTATAACAAACAATAATCCATTCATAAAAACTAGGATATGCCCAGGTTCTTTATCCGTGGCTTTCTCATCAATTGCTTATTGCTGATGCTGCTGTCATGTAACCAGTCTGCCTGTAACCAATCCGCAGGTAAAAGCGGTACAAAATCAGGAGATGGAGCATCGGCTGCAGTGGAAGGAAAAGATTATTTTCTTCTTAAACGGTTCCGCATCACCGATCAGTCGGGCCTATCTGAACCGGTAGAAGCCATTTCATTCTTATTGCCGGCCAACTGGAAAGTGGATGCCGGTATCAACTGGAACCTTAGCCGGTGCCTCTCGGATATTGTGCAGTTCTCCCTGCATGGCGTATCGCCGGATCAACAATATGAACTGTCCATACTGCCCACCACACAATTTGACTGGGTGAATAATGAGCAAATGATGTATGCCCTTCGGAACGGCGGATATGGAAGCGGTTGCAGCATTGCCGAACCGCTGGATGCGAAGGCTTATATCCAGCAGGTTATGCCAAATCTGGTTGGCGCCAGCTCTGCCACAGCATCTTCCATCAGCAGTATAGAAAACCAGTTGAAGCAGCAGGCCGCACAGTATTCGGCCTCCGGAATGACATTTGTTCCCTCCGTTGCGGAAGGCAGGATGAGTTATGCCGATGGCAGCGAAGGCATCGCGTTGTGCAGTATCTCCCAAATCATTCAAAGCATGCAGGGCTATGATGGCAGTATGATCTCGCATTACCAGACATCCGTCAACACCCGGCTGGTGCTGAAATATCCGCATGGAGAAGAAGAAACAGCCCGTAAGATTTTAGGAACGATACAATCAAGCCTGCGGGTTAATAAAGTCTGGGCATTAGCGATTCAAACCATGTTTAACAATATCCGTAAAGCGGTGCAGGATGAAACCTGGAAACGCATCCAGATCACGCAGCAAATGCAGCAGGAGATTGGAAACAATATTACCCGTTCATGGGAAAAGCAAAATGAGAATACGGATAAATCTTCGGAATGGTTCAGTCAGTATATCCGGGGCGTAGACAGTTGGACAGGTGAAGATGGGACCAGGGTGGAACTGACTTCCGGTTATTCTAACGCCTGGCAGAAAGCTGACGGCAGTTACCTGCTCAGCAATGATCCTTCCTTTGACCCCAATGTTACTTTCCAGGAAAGCTGGAGCCGGCTCAACAAGTGATTTCCGCTAATCATGAATCGCTACCAGGCGAATGGTTTGATTCGGATTGGCGCATAGGTCGATTATTTTCGTGTATCCGGTACCAATACGATTCCATTTAAACCGGATTTCCGACTGGGGCGGCAGGGTTTTAATGCAGTCAAAGCAGGCAAGATCAGCAGATATGAAACATTGGCGGGAGAGTGTGGCAGCCAGGCTTTCCAGGTTCTGCCGGTTGTATGGTATCATGGTAAAATCAGGAATCAACTGCAGCAACGACATACGGAGCTCATCCGTATTATACCTGAGAACCGCCTGCTCCATCTGTTCACAAGCAGGTTCCACCGTCTTTTTACATCCGGTTATCAATAAACAGCAGAGTGCAAAAACAACCGGTTGCTGATTGATATTCATACCCTGATTATCATTTCATGATCCACCCAAATTAAAAACGCAGTACATTATTTTACGATCACCGTGGTTGATCCGTTAAAATAGTTGCCTGTGGTCAGTAAGGTTGGGATATTGTTTTTCCATATCCTGACTGGTCCGCCCATCAGGCCTGATTCTGTAACATACACATCACCGTTCTTGACAAATACGCTTTGCGCAATGCCGTTGCTGCCGCTGGCTGATAATACGGTGGCTACTCCATTCTTCCACAACTGGGCCATTTCCCCGGAACCGTTTGATGATTTCCGGCCACATACATAAACATCAGAACCATCAATGAAAATATCATTAGCCATGGCATCGCTGTTGATGCCATCGGTGAGGTATGTAGGTACTCCGTTTTTCCAAATAACAGCACGTCCGGTTCCATTGGCCCCGAGGTTATCCTGGCCTACCGCATACACATCTGATCCAACAACCAGGATTTTGCGCACGATTGAATTAAACTGACCGCTGTTTAAATACTGGGCCACGCCATTCTTCCAGATGACGGCACGGGAAACGATGGAAGCCCTGGGTGTACGCACACCGCCTACATACACATCACTGCCGGAAACATACACACAGTTGGCGTTAAAGTTAAAAGTATCGTTGGCCAGTGTTGTGCTGGTGCCATTCTTCCATAACCTCGCGATCTTATATCCCGTTGCAATATTGTCCATGGAGTACGACACATACACATCAGAACCATTGACAAATACACCTGATGCATACGAATCTAAGAATGATAAACCGGTGATATCGGTTTGTACGCCATTAACCCAGAGTTTAGCATTGCCGGTGGTGCCGGCTGCATCCCATTCCACCCCCGCGATGTAGATATCATTGTTGGGTGTCATGCTTGCATGGTAGGTATAGCTGGCCAGCGTGCCATTGGTCACGATGTTTTCCACTCCGTTTTTCCAATATTTTACACTGCTGTTAGGACCCGGGTTGTCTTCATATCCAAATACATACACATCAGTGGTTGGCGGTTGTGTGGCACAGGCAAAGACATTGCCGAGATTAACCGTATGAGCTGTGGTGGATCCTGTGATCACTGCGCTTTGTTGCCCGGTACCAAACTCAGTAACCTGGTATTCGTAATCAAGTGTGGTATTCTGACAGGTATAGACGGGGAGTGTGAAATAACCGGTTGCGCTGTCGGGAATAAAAATATAAGACCCGGAATTGGGCGTGTACAAAGAGATATAACTGTTGGAAGCCACTCCACCCTGGCAGTTTTTAATATAGCCTGTGAACAGGGTGTAGGTTGTGGTTGGCGCAGTAATCCAGATAGTATCCAATGTGGTGGCGGTTGTAATGGAACCGATATTTCGGGTGTGAAGGGTTGTGCCACAGGCATTGGACACTTCGATCTCCATCACAATTGGCTGTCCGATGGGCACGCCACTCATAAAAAAGCCGGTACAGGCTGTCAGTCCGGAGCAGTTCATGGAACTACCCTGAACGGATAAACGCACCAACTGGTTACCAACAGGGGTTGAATCAATTGAATTCATGATCACACCACTCAGGCGAATAAAACCTGCCGAGGTATTGATGCTCCAGAAAGAAAACTTCGACACCTCCGCTTTGATTTTACCACCTGTTTTGGTAGCCTTGCCTTCTTCCAGCCACCGGGCACGACTTTCGTCGAAATGCCACAATGCAATGGTATCAACCACGGCAGGTTGCACAGCAGCCGGAATGGGAAATTCAAGGCTTGCTGTTTTTCCGCTGGCGATAACGAGCGCCTGGCCGTTGTTATCAAATAGGTCGGCACCCATGATGCCATAGGATGAAAGAATGGTTTCCATGCCATTCTTTCTGATGCCGCGTAAATCACCGGGAACGATTTCATGTAATGCAGGGTTCTCAGGATTCAGGTATTTGGCATACACCTGTACATCACCGGAATAGCTGGTTCCATTAGGATAAGCAAATGCATTAGCCGGAAAAATGATACTGGCACCACTGCCCAGGTCAACCGTTCCACCGCTGGCCGAGGGAATGGTTGCGGTAAGTGATTGACGGATGAGTTGAATCCTGACAAACTGGATCTTTCCTTCCGCCGTCAGAAAGTTTTTCGTGCCTTTGAAATAACCGTCCTTGGTAACGGTAACGGAACCGTTATTTTTTGAAACGGATATATTCTTGAAAAAGAAAATACCCATGGTATTCGTTACCATTGTCTGATTACCACAACGAACGGTAGCCCCGGCAAATGGCCTGTTATTTTCATCCAGTACCACACCATTGACGGAGGCAGTTACCTGGGTGGCATCGTCAACCACATAAGTGGTATCTGTACCCCCGCCTCCGCCACCACCGGGATTGAATGTCGGGTCTTTGACTTCTTTTTGACAGGCAGAAAAAAGAAAAGAAAATGTTATTCCAGACAGAATGGAAAGGATCAGTTTTCTCATATAAAGAGTCAGTTCGATTTACTTATTATTATATATAGCAGTTGATAAAACTAATCTTTTTCCTTGAACAGGCCGGTTTTTTAACATCTGTACTACAAAATCAGTACGTATTAAACGGTTATCAATACACGAGGTTGAAGTAGAAACATTGAGACTGAATGAATTGCGCGGAAAATGATGTCTTACTGGATTCACGCGGGCAGGCCCGCCTGACTGCGCCACGCAGGCAGGGAACCTGTTATGAAACTCATCAACAACATCTCATATACACAACAGACAAAGCAACCTTTCAATAACATTATACAATAAAAAAATCCAGCCTGATGCTGGATTTTTTGTGGCCTCGCCAGGAATCGAACCTGGATCTGGAGCTTCGGAAACTCTTATACTATCCATTGTACTACAAGGCCCTCATTAGAATAACATCTTTTCTGCCCTGGATCTGGAGCTTCGTCCCGATAAAAATCGGGATTATACTATCCATTGTACTACAAGGCCCTCATTAAAATAACATCTTTTCTGCCCTGAATCTGGAGCTTCGGAAACTCTTATACTATCCATTGTACTACAAGGCCAAAATCAATGCACCGCTGTGATCTGTGCCAGGTTAGAACTGAAGATCTTTACGGCAATGGCCAGCAAAATTACGCCAAAAAACTTTCTGATCACTATCATTCCATTGGGGCCCAGCATTTTTTCAATCCAAACCAGGGATCGTAATACAATGAAAATAACCACGCAATTGATCAATATGGCGAGAAATATGTTTTCATCATGATAATTGGCCTTTAAACTCATAATGGTGGTCAGCGTACCCGATCCCGCGATGAGCGGAAAAGCTATCGGTACAACGGTGCCGCTTTTTGCATTGCCCTCCTGCTTAAAAAACTCAACTCCCAGGATCATCTCCAGCCCGATGATGAATATAACGATACTCCCCGCTACCGCAAATGACTGCACATCCAGCCCCAGTACATTCAGGAATTCCTGACCAAGGAAGAGAAAGAGGATCATGAGCCCGCCGGATACCATGGTTGCCTGAGCAGACCTGATCTCCCCTCCCATCTTGATGCGCAATGACGCTAACACTGGTATGGAACCTATGATATCGATCACCGCGAATAAAGTGAAACTTACCGTAATAAGCTCCTTAAGGTTTATGTCGGTCCAACTGAACATAGAACAAAGGTAGTTGTTCGGTTGAATTGTTGAATGGTCAAGAAGTACGAATAAGCTGAAATAATAAAACCCGATTGTAATATACACTTCAATCCCCCATCACTCCACGATGCCTGTTACCTGTTGAAGACAACCTTGTTCGGGTTTACGCCCGGCGTTGCTGAAATACTGAACTTCCTGACCCCTTCTTTACTAAAACAGGTTACTGTTCCTGCCGACACATAATCTTTGGCATCGGTGATATATACATCGCCGTTTTGTTCATCGATATTGATTCCGTAAGGAGTGGTAATGGCGGTACCGTCGGTGATGAACTCATTACGTACAACCGTATTCGTTGCCGTATTATACACTTTGGCCGTTCCCGATCCACCATAGTTATTGTAGAAGTAGGCCAGCTCGCCGCTGATTCGTACATGAGAATAAGCAAAACCGCTGCCCAACGTAGTACGGAGGGTATTGGTTGTTCCGTCTATGATAGATATTGATGCCGGGATGGATGAAAAATTCCCATAACAACTAACATATACATCACCGTTAGGTGCCACTTCAATTTTGTTGGGATTCTTGCCAACCGTAATTTTTCTGGTCTCGGTCAAAGTATTGATGTCAATGACAGAAACGGTGCTGTCCACATCCGGGAAATTATAGCTACCCGAATTGGCCACGTATAAATAATTATTGGTGGCGGCGATGCCATCTGGGTTGGCCCCAACCGTTACAGAGCCAACTATAGACAGCGAGCTGGTATCAATGACGCTCACCGTATTGTCGTAAGATGTTACAAATACACGACCGCGGGCTGCCGTAGCATAGCGTGGCGATTTAGGATTGGCTCCGTCTACAAAATCAATCCGGCGGATCAATGAACCGGTTGACGCATTGATGACCGTTACCTGGCTCGTGCCGTTCATCACCACATAAAGCTTGCTGCCGTAAATGATCATATCATTGCCTGTATCTCCCAGTCCGGCCTGGCCGGGGTTCTGCTGCCCGAAAAAATTTCCGGTAAATGATGAATTGGGTATGCTGTAGTATCCCAACGTTGTGTTATTGCCACCAAAGCTGCCCTCGCTCAACACATAAATACCGGTGGCGGGATTGACCACCGGTCCATTGTTTACCTGCTCATCCTTTTTACAGGAATTGAACATTATGAGTGTAAGAAGTGCGGCTGCGAATGCGGATCTTTTCATGTTGTTGTTTCGGTTCTTGTTTATAAATGTTGTTTACGAATGAATGTTGAATGAATAGCCAACCCGGTATTGTACGCGGGGCATGGGATAAAAGCGAATGATCTCGTATTGCCTGTTGAGGGCATTGTTCAGTTCTATGAATATTTCGTGTTTCCTTTCCGCTGCGGTAACCTTTGTCCAGCCTAACCTGATATCCAGTGTAGACCAGGCCTGGAGGCGGTTTTCCGGGATCGGGTCGCCGGGGCGGTACCGTAGAGAAGAAAAAACGGATTGTGCGCTCAGCGACATGGGCCCGTACTGGAATATCGCCGATAAACTGCCGGTGTGTTCCGGTGAGTATGGCAACTGGTTCTTATAAGAAGGGTTTTGCGGGTCGGTTACATCTTTTGCCGATTGATAACTGTATGCCAGCCTGGTGGCCATGGTCAGTTTTTGTATCAACTTCCACCTCATCATCAGTGAAAGATCGGCTCCCCGTATATCGGCTTTTCCAATATTCATCATCGACCATTGAAAGAGATTTTGCCTGGGTACAGCCATGATCTTATCCCGCACCCGGTTGAAATATGCATCCACAGAGATCGCATATTCTTTCAGCACGGATCCCGGTTTCCCTTCCAGGCTGAACCCAACATTTAACTGGCGGACGAATTCAGGTCGCAGGTTCACGTTTCCCACGAACGTATAGTACAGGTCGTTGAAAGTGGGCACGCGGAATATTTCCTTATAAAAAAAACGGAAACGCAGCGGAAGGCTGTCGGATGGTTGATATTGCAGGGCAACGGTGGGGGTTATGCGATGAATAGCCTCAGCGGTATTGACCCTTGAAATCCTGTCGCTTACCTGCGTGGCCAGTAATCCGGATTGCAGGCTGACCTTTCGGAACCGAAGTAAAAGACCCAGGTTGGTCAGCCAGCTGTTCCTCGTTGGATTCGAACTGTCGCCAATGAACTCCCCGCTCCGCCGGAGCTTTGTATGATAGATATCGGTGGCGAGCGACCATGTCATGAATGAAGCCGGCTGCCATGTTGCGGCGGCCGATCCGTACC
>WBZP01002305.1_pt1 | contig 22125 bp, 21 predicted proteins | sample 5204301 | NCBI WGS metagenome assembly WBZP01 (sample SAMN12412401, study PRJNA552823) | activated sludge metagenome | isolation source: activated sludge from nitrification reactor of wastewater treatment plant... | place: USA: Pennsylvania | collected 2017
AAGACGTGCAGCGATCGCCAGTTGGCCACCAGGGCGAGCGTTCGCGGACGTGGCCTCATCGAGTCGGCCAGGAATTGCGGGAGCGCCCTGTTTCCGGGCTTTCGCGGGCGATTCAGCCACCCTCGATGCCGCCGCCGGCGATCGCTGCACGCACCCCAGGCGAGCGGCCGCGGCGCCGGGCGCGTCCCCAGCTCTCATCAGGGCGAAGCGCAGCGGCGGCGATCGAGGCCGGTCGGTTGCCGATGGTGCCGGCAGCGGGTGCGGCCGGTCGGTGCCGGATCGGGCTTGCCTCGCCGGCGTCGGCGATCGGGCCGGCGCGTACTGGTTGCCGATGGCGGGCGCGGATCCGCAGGCCTCGCGCCTGGGTGGCGATCGGGCTGGCGCTGCAGCGGTGTGGTCGGCGCCGGGCGCGTCCCCGGCTTCCACCAGGGCGAAGCGCAGCGACGGCGATCAAGGCCGGTGCCGAGCGGTCGCCGGCGGCGCATGCAGCGAGCAGGACGCGCCCATGCTGGCCAGGGCAATAGCCGGCGACGGCTGTCCGGCCGGCATCGGATCGGGCTTGCCTCGCCGGCGTCGGCGATCGAGCTGGTGCGTACTGGTTGCCGATGGCGAGCGCGGATCCGCAGGCCTCGCGCCTGGGTGGCGATCGGGCTGGCGCTGCAGCGGCGCGGTCGGCGCCGGGCGCGGCCCCGGCTTCCACCAGGGCGAAGCGTAGCGACGGCGATCGAGGCCGGTCGGTTGCGGATGGCGCCGGCAGCGGGTGGGGCTGTACCCGTATGGAGGGGAAATCCGGGGAACGATTCAGGCCAGAATCCGGGGAACGGGACCACTTCCGGGGAACACGCTTGTCATTTCCGGGGAACGTGAAACCCAGTGATACCAAGGATCGCCGCGCCCATTCCCCGGATTCCCCAAGTTCCCCAGCCCAAAAACCGGGAGCGGGCGCGAGCCCGGTAATTCCCCGGTCCCCCTATATCTGACATGATGGGACTATTTATTCAAACAACATAGAGCAGGTTTCCTGTTGCCAGGCCCCTGACCTTAACCCCCCCCTATCGAATTTCGCGGCGCTGCGAATGGTGATAGGTGCGCGGTCTAGGGTTGTCGAGTGACGGAGATTTTCACCCCCCCCCTAAGGCAATAACTGACGGCCGTGAAAATTTGGTTAAGTGACCGGTCCTGCCCCTTGGGGCCGCAGACATCGAAGGCCCCCTGCCCTACCAGGTCAGGCCCGGCCATCGCTCGCGGCCTGGTCGCTGGTCGGGATCGTCGGGCGGGGGCTTGTACGCCTCGCATCGCTTCGGCATGTCCCGCGCCGGCTCATAGGTTCGGCTGGCCACGATCTCACGGCGAGCGGCTGCGCTGCATCGGCCGGACTCCGCCAGGTTGCCGCACAGGTCGCATGTCCGAAGGTCGCCCAGGACCCGGAAGATTGATTCTCTGGCGCAGTTTGTTTTACCCATACCCACACCCCCCGCGCTCCGTTCCGTGTCCGTCCCGTGTTTTTTGTTTGGGGAACTTGGGGAATCCGGGGAACGGGCGCGGCGATCCTTGGTATCACTGGGTTTAGCGTTCCCCGGAAATGACAAGCGTGTTCCCCGGAAGTGGTGCCGTTCCCCGGATTTTGGGGAAATATTGCCCAATTCAGAGGGGGCGGCAGCGTCAGTGGACGGTATCAAGGCATCCCAATCGAGCACGGCTGTTCCCCTATTCCATCTCGAAAATCGCGGGCAGGACATGGAACATTCGCTGCTTTGATTCGCCTGGTGGTTTGATCTGAATATCAGCCCGGTCCTTATCGGTTTTCAGGTAGCCGCGAGCGGCGAGCAGCTTTGCCACGGTGCGGGGGTTGAAGCCCTTGCAACACTCAGCCCGGAACACCTGCGGCAGAATCAGGTATTCCGTGACGTACTCATCCCCCAGGAAGCCGCCCGGATCGGGTGCATCAACCACGCGGCCGTTTTCCTTTTCAAGCATGCGCCGCCATCCCGCCCGATTCATGACGCGGTTCGCGTGCGTATCCTTCGCCACGGATCTCCGCCAATCGGAAAAGCGCGCTTCGCCGTGCATCTCAAGGAAGCCACGGACCTGCATCAGCATGGCCTTTTCTTCCTGGTTGCCTTCGCCGCCCCGGTGATGCAGCCACGCCTCGAAGCACGTACCGGCCTGCTTCATTGCTGCGCCGGCTGGCCAGCCGGTAATCCCCCAGCGTGTCGCTAGTTCGCCGGCCGCGCCGACCAGGGCGCAGCGATCGGCAACCCTCAGCACCTGGTTGCCGGCCTCACGCGTCAAATACCGCTCGGCAAACATCTTGCGGGCTTTCATGAGCGTTTCCCGTATCTCGTCGGGATCGCGCTTCACCAGCTCGGCAAGGAAGGCAGGCAGGGCGGTGCCGTGGTATTTCTTGACGGCGTGCGCCAGGCGTTGAGACAACGCCTTCGGCGTTGCCTCGCCGTGCAGCGCCTCATAGATGCCGGGCGGGTTGTCGCTCACGCGTGCGGGGATTTCAGCCATACGGCCTTCCATGCCGGCCGTGGTGGTCATGTTCACGCTGGCGACGTGCGCCGCCATGCCGACTTCGCCCGTCGAGAGAAATAGGATTCGGAATTTCGCGGTTTCACGCAAGCCGCCTTGTGCCTTCGATCGGCTCTTGCCGGCCGCGTTGCCCAGCATGTAAATCGTATCGCCTAGCACCTTGGCATTGATCTGTGCCAGCTCATCCAGGGCGAGCAGTGCATCACAGTGTTGCAGCGCCAGGTATTCCATGCTGTTGTCGCTGGCGCGCCATTGCTTCATATATTCCGGCCCGCCGCACACACTGGCAGCCACGCGCAGCGCCGTGGTTTTGCCGTCGCCTGATTCGCCGGAATAATGAACCCCGCCCGATTCGCCGCCGACCAGATCAAGCAAGGGCGCGGCGAAGGCGAGGCAAACGGCGAAGGTCAGGCGGCTGTTATCCAGGCACAGGGCGGCTACCTCTTGTCGCCATTCTTCAAGCGTGCCCCGCGCCCGGTAATCGGCCGCCGCCGCGCCATCCTCGAACAGCCATACTTCGTCAGCTTTGCCGATGGCGCGATCCGGCAGGACGAACACGCGGCCGTGTTCGGATTCGTGCCAGCCGGTGCGTGCCGTGGTGCGCGCCCGCGCCTTCGGTTGCTGAGTAATCAAGTATCGCTGCACCAGCGGTTTGCCCTTGGGGGCGATCTGCAAGCCCCAGCCCCGCAGCAGCCTTTCCAACTCGTTGCCGTCGCCGCTCAGCATCGCGTCAGGGATAACCTCCCGGTGCGGCCGGCGATCCGGGTCAAGGAATTCCACCAGCTTGCCCCATCCCTTTTGACTCGGATCGCGCACCATCGCTATCACGTCAAGCGTGCGGCATACCCAGTCAGGCGCGAGCAGATCGCCATCCTTGGTTGTGCCGACGAACCAGACGCCGCGGGCGTCGACGTAGAAGTGCGGGCGCGGTCCGGTTGCTGAATCGCTCGCCGTGTCGCCGGCACCGACTTTTGCGGCATCCGGCGCAGCGGGCGCGGCCTTCTCGAATACCGGAAAGGCATCAGGCAATGCCGCCAGGCGCTCGGCAACCAGGGCAGCGGTGTAGCCCTCGCCTACTGCGTCGGCGGCGTCCCAGCCGGCCGGCAATGCCTCGCGGGGCGTGCCGTCAGGCAAGGCCAGGAAAGCCGCCGAATTCAACCGGAGCACTTCGGCCGCGCCCGCCGCGTGCAGACGTTTGGACACTTCGTCGGCATAGCCTTCGCCGGCCGCGTCGGCATCTGGCCACAGCACGCAGCGCCGGCCAGCTAGCGGGGACCAATCGCCCTTATCCGGCGCCTTCGCCCCGTTCGGACTGGTGACGGCGACATGCTCGGGAAACAGCAGCGCCGCCGCGTCGGCGGCCTTCTCGCCTTCGGCAATCACGACATCAGCACCAGGGCGAGCGGCGAGGCGATCAAGGCCATACAGCGGGCGCAGCGGATCAACCCCCAGCCAGCGCCATTCCAGCTTGCCCGATGGCACGCGGCGCAGGCTCAAGGGCCGGATTTCCTTGCCGCCCTCTGCCTGGTCGAAACGGCAGACCTTGAACAGCAGCCGGCCGGCAGCATCGCGGTATTCCCATGCGCGGGATACCTTGCCCAGCTTTGAATGCGACTGCGGCGGCGATGGCGCATCGTCGGGAACGGGTAACACGCACTCCCCCGCCGAATGCGCCGCGGCGTTTTGCGGCCCTTGGCGGGGTTTGGGCGGGGCGGTCGGTGCCCTCGCCTTGCCGGGATCGCCTGCGGCCTGCAGTGCGCCATCCTTGCGGGCGGGCACGGCAATGCCGAAGTGGTGCGCCAGTCGGCGGGCGGCGTCGGATTGCTTTTCGTCTGCCAGGTACGCAGCCAGGGAAACCAGATCAAGGCCACTCGCGCCGATGGCGAAGTCTCCCCATGCGCCGGTAGTGGTGTTGATGCTGAAGCTCCCCGGCGAATTGTCCGGCCGGCGAGGATTCAGCGGCAGGTATTCCGGGCCCTGGTGCTTGCCGTTCGCCAGACCGAGAAATGACATCGTGTCGGCGAAGCTCGCCAGGGCAGCCGCGGCAATACGCGGGATCCATTCGGCGCTCATTGCTTCACCCCGCTTACTGCCAGCCGGCTGAAACCCTCGATAGCCTTGCCGGTGTCCACGGCGTTTGCAATCCCATCCCAATACGCCAGCGCCATGCCTTCGGCGGTGGCGAAGATCGCGGCATCGATCGCCGCCTGGTCGCCATTGGCGGCGAGTGCCTTTTGCACCAGGTCGGCAAGCGGCACGCGGGTTATCGTGACCAAGTTATCGAAGTCCATTGCGGGCATCCTGGTAGCCGGTGCCGAGTTTCTTGAACTCTTTCGGCAGCCGGGTGCGGATGTAGTCCGCCATTGCCTCGATTGCCGCCTGCGCCTTGCTATCGAAGGCCGGACGCATGAAGGGCTTGGGCCGTGCGCCGGGATGGTCGACCAGCTCTTTCAGCAGTCCGGCGATAAACAGGCTCTTGCGGCTCTTGGGCTTGATCCAATGTCGGGCCGTGCCGAACTCTACGAAGTGCGCATAGAACGGCGCGTGATAGACCGGCTTGCCGCTTGCGCCAGTGGTCTTGTAGGCGGCGTCCTTGATCGCTTTGCCGGACGCATAGACCTTGAACCGGCCGCCCGCCTTGACGGTGGCCACCAGCTTCCCGCCAGGGAAAGGCCGCACCGACACGCGAATGGATTCCTTGAGCTGGCCCGTTTTCACGGGCACCAGTCGCCGGGCTTCCTCTGCAATCACGTTTGCCCCAGCCCGCAGGGCCCCGCGCAGGATGTTGCGTTCGATCGCCGCGGGGAACTCGTCGAGCGCCTTTTGCAGTTCGGCAAGGCCAGTCACATGCACCATGCCGCCGATGTTGGTTGATGAATTCCAGACGCTCATGGAAGCCCCCTGCAAATGGTTTCGCCGGCTTCCTCGATTGCCGTCGCCAGGCGCTCAGTCGAAGAATTGAGCACGCATGACCGAAGGTCGGAAGCGGCGGCGAGAATCATCGCCGCGATAACTTCAGGATGGCGGGACAGAATCTCATCATCGGTAATGCGCGGATTGGTGAAGCCGGAGATTTCCCGCACGCTGCGAATAGCCCGCCGCGTGAAATCATGGGCGGTATCGCCGGCCTGTTGCATGGCCTCGCTGGGTGTCAAGCTCATGGTGCAACCTCCCCGCCGCCCACGCCAACAACTTCGCCGCGCTCACGCTCGAGCAAGCCGTCGACGGCATCGCCGAGAGAATCAAGGCGCGTCGCCAGCAGATCGGCGAGGGTGGCCAACTTGTCGGTGAGCACGGTATCGGTGCTCAGACGGCCCGCCAGGTAGAAGATTGCACACGCCTGCACGCAGCCGGCGAGCATGGCGGGATGCTTTGCCGAGTACTCATCGCCGAATTTACCGTCGAGCAAGTCGTGCAGAGTATCCAGCGCGCTCCATGTATCTTGCACGGCGTTGGTCTCGATCTCCGTCAAGTCCGTGAGGCGATCGTCATTCATGACCGCCCCTCCAAGCCCCGCGAGGCTGCGACACGCTCACGCAGCCAGGCGTCTATTTCAGATTCCAGCCAGCCCACGGACTGCGCGCCTAGCTGGATCGGCTTGGGGAAGGTGCCAGCGGCGACACTGGCATAGATGGTAGAACACGAGAGGCCTACGCGGTCCTCTACTTGCCTTCGCCGAAGAATTCGCAGCTCCCCGGCGCGGGGTGCTTCGGTACCGCTTTTCTCTTGCATGGTTGCGTCCTTTTGCGAAGCGTTCCGTTACGCACCATGCGCAACGCAACGAATAGGACGCAGCTTATTCGTGCAAAAAAACCAGCGTAATGGCGCTCAATGACGCCAAAAAAGAGAAATCCGACCGGGGCGGATTTCAATTCAAAAGCGAGAAAATGCGCCCCCTGCTACGCTTTCCGCGTATCGGGGGGCAAGCCGCCTTACCTCCCGCTCTGTCATGCTGCAATCGAATGCCACGCTAGTGAAAGTTGCCACCTCTCGCCGCATCAGCTTGCCGAAAATGAAGCTACAGGCTTCCGTCGCGCACTTGACGAAATAGGCGCGGCGGGCGCTTGCGTCGTTTGGTTTCGACAGGGAAACGGCGGGCTGTTGATCGGCTTCGATGGCGCGGGCGAACTCATCCAACACCCTCGACACCCGACCGAGAAACCATCCCCTTGTCGCGCCCACGGCATCAATAAGCCCCTTCGCTTCGCTGTTGGCGTAGAGGGCTGCCAATGCCGGCTGCCACTTGGGATCGGTCGTAACCATCATTTCCAGATTGGCCACATGCCGCCATAGCCAGATATCCAAATTCGTGCCGTAAGTCAGTAACGCCAATTCGTCGGCCAGGGCCGCCGCCCGCTTCCGATGTTTCGTGAATTCGGCCTTCGTCATCCGCTCATCGAACATCGGCCCCCAGCAAGCGCGAATCAGGAATTGCGACAACAGCGACGGCGGGTCAATGGTCCCGACTTGTTTGGTTGCGCTCTGCTTGCCCACACTCTCCCATGCATCCTTTGCCTGGTCAGTAAGCAGGCGCTCAAACACGTCGGACGGCAACGGCGCGCCATCCTTCCGCCATGCTTCGATCATGACTTCCTGAACGGTATGCGTAGCCCCGCGGCCGGTAGCCGGACGGCTCTTGCTCGCATCGATCATGCGGGTCTCGCGTTCCACCGCTTCCTGCCATGCCGATACCGCCCCGGCCGGTACCCATTGAGGAATTTTCTTTGCCATCATTACACGCCCCTTGTGCGCCCCTCAATTCAGGATCGCCGCGCCGGCCGGGTAAGGGTGCCCGGTGTTCGCCCTTGGTGATCAGCCGCAGGCTAGGCGCAGCGAAAGCTTAATGCGGCGAAGCCAGTAGAGGTGCCGATTAACCCCTCCCCCGCAAGTCTGCAAGCGTCAGTCGCATGACGGCCGATTCCGCCATCGCTGCCAGGCCTTTCGCGTGCTCCAGATACACTTCTGCAAGCTCGCACATTTCTCCGTAGAGTTCAGGGTCTTCCGTGCTGACCTTTTCAAGCTCGGTCAGTCCTCGCCCCACTGCCACCAGACAGATACGGCGCTGCTGGCCTCTCTCTTGCGTCGATGCCGATGTCTCCAGCTCTTCGATTGTCTTGTCATCAATCTGCGGAGGTGACATCTTTGCCCACAGTGCATCAAGTTCGGTATCGGTCATGCCAGAACTTTGCCGGGCCCGCCTGGTGTGACGAGTAGAATTCTTTGTAGCCATGGTGCATCCCCTATAAAGGTGCTTCGTGGTTAGAAGCCGGCATGCATACACGTGCACCCCGGCTTCGCTTTCTGCCTCTCGACAAATTCAGGTCATTTCTTGCCCTCGAACAAGTCAGGCTCTGCCTTGATCCGCTTCGCCAGGGCAGCGGCACGGCCGCGCAGCTGGCGATCATCAATAGTCGGCGCCGGTGGGACGGCGGCGCTCATGCTGCACCCTCTTGCTGGCCGGCTGGAAGGTGAAAGCTCAGAGTTTCGGAACAGGTTTCAAGGATCAGCCCAGCACCGTCTAGCATTTGCCGGTCGTCAGAGAATTCAGGCCCCTCACGGAACACGGCCGCCATGAACCACAGCACGTTACGGACGCTGGTTATCGCCTCTACCTGGTCGGCAGAGTGGCAAAGCATGGGGCGATTGTTGGTGTTGGTGCCGCGGGTAGAATTGGCCTTAGCCATGGTGCATCTCCTATTTAGGTGCTTCCTGGTTAGAAGCCGGTGTGCATACGCGTGCACCCCGGCTTCGCTTTTTTGCCTTTCGGCAAACTCAGTTCATTTCTTCCCGCGCCTCATTGGTGATGGCGGCCAGCTTCGGCGAGGGGCGGGCAGAAAATCAATCAATTCCTCTTCCATTGTGCCGGCGGTTTCCAGCGCGTCGGCCAGGCGCATGACTGCCTGCCACGTTTCCGGCTCTCTCAAAACCCGCTCGGTCTCGGTGGCGAGGCGGTCGAATTCTTTGCGGAAGGGAAGTAGCCAGCAAAGGGCTTCCGCCACGGTCAAATCTTCGCCACGCTCGTATTCCGGTTCAAGATAGATACTCCCTTCCGGTTGCCCCTCGCGGATCGCGTCGGCAATCGGGCCGGCAAGCGCTCCGCAGATATAGGCGCGTAGCTGGCGGCGTTGCTCCTTACTACTGCCGCGATAGCGGCTGTCGAGTTGGTGCAGCAAGTTGGCATAGCCCTTCCGGTCGCCCTTATAGTAGCCGCCAAAGCCCTCATCATCCCATCGAATGAACATCCATCCCGGCGCATCGCTGGTGTGACAGCATCCCCACAAGTCAGCCAGAAGCCCGCCCTTACGGTCCTCCGTAACCCAATCGGCAACGCCCTCCGGTGCCACCTCCACGCCATACACAGACGCGCCACCAATGGCGTGAACAACTGCATGAGCAGCCTCGTGGACGCAGACTTCGCGGCGGTGCCGGGCGGTCAGTCCGACGCACATTTCTTACCCTCGAACAGGTCAGGGTCTGCCTTGATCTGCTTCGCCAGGGCAGCGGCACGGCCGCGCAGCGGGGCGGTGTTATCACGGGCCGGCGCTGGTCGGTTCATGCCGCATGCCCGTGCAGCGGAATCACTTGGGCGCCGGCCTTGATCTTGTCCAGGTAATCAGCCCAGCGCTGCATCATGGTGGCCCGCTCCCCCAGGTACTCGGCACGGTTGTACGCGCCCCGTACTTCGTCCCGCTCGCAATGCGCGAGCTGGCGCTCTATCACGTCCGGGCGGTAGCCCTGCTCATTGAGCATGGTTGAGGCCACGGCGCGGAAGCCGTGCCCGGTCATCTTGCCTTTGTACCCCAGGCGGTAAAGCGCAAAAAGCATGGTGTTGTTGCTGATCGGCTTGTCTCGATTCCTGCCAGGGAACACGAAGCGGCTGCGGCCGGCGAGCGTCCGCAGCTCGCCAAGGATCGCCAGGGCTTGCGTTGAAAGCGGCACGATATGTTCGGTTTTCATCTTCATGCGGGCGGCAGGGATAACCCATAGCGCCGCCTCCTGGTCGAACTCCGACCACTCCGCCCCTATCAGCTCATTGGTGCGGACGAAGGTGAGCGCCAGCAATTGCAGGGCGTGCATGGTCTGCTTGTCGCCCTGGTCGGCATAGGTATCGATCGCTCGCAGCAGGGCGGGCACATCTTCCGGCCTGACGGCTGCCTGGTGCTTTTTGACGTGAGGCGTCAGAGCACCCCGCAGATCGGCGGCAACATCCCGCCGACAGACGCCGGCCGCGATGCCATAGCGAAACACTTGTCCACACGCCTGCATTAGCCGGTGCGCCAGGTCGTGCGCTCCCCGCTTTTCAATCTTGCGGGTCATCTCCAACAGTTCCGGGGCTTCAATCTCCGCGATCGGCCGCGCCCCGATGAAGGGAAAGGCATTGACCTCGAACCGGCGAAGAACATCGTCGGCGTGCTTCGGCACCCAGGTATGCAGCTGCTTGGCGTACCACTCACGGGTTACCGCCTCGAACGAGTTTTCAGCGGCCCGCTGTTGCCGTAGTTTGCTGGCCTTGCGTTCGGCGGACGGGTCGATAGACTCCCCCATCAGCCTGCGGTTATCATCACGGCGCTGCCGCGCTTCCTTCAATCCAATTTCTGGATAGACGCCAAGGGATAGGGATTTTTCCTTGCCGGCCATCCAGTACCGCAGCCGCCAGTACTTCCGCCCGTCCTCATAAACCCACAGGTAGAGGCCCGCACCATCGTGAAGCTTGCGTATGCCCTTCCCCTCGCTGGTGGCGTTGTCGCATCCCTTCGCCGTCAGGGTGTTCTGTTTTGCGGCCATCGTGGTAACTCCTCAACCGTGGTAACTCCCTACCACGATTTTTACCACGGTCTTACCACGGAAGCAATAGGCACAGTTTGGAGCGCACTGGAACTGACTGCACGTGAAAAAGCCCGCTGGGTGCGGGCTTTTTGGAAGAATCTGGAACGGCCGGGAAGTGAAGCTGGCGGAGGGGGTGGGATTCGAACCCACGGATGCCTTGCGACATCGCCTGATTTCGAGTCAGGTACATTCGACCACTCTGCCACCCCTCCGTGGGCGCGGATTATACCTGCGAAGCGTCCGTCGATTGCAGCACTCAGGGAGGGAACGCGTTGCCGAAGCTGCTGCGCCTGATCTGCTGTCTTGCAACGGTCTGCCTCGCTGGCTGCACCCGCATCGAGCCGCCGCAGGCGGACGGCAGCCTGGTGGTTGCGATTCGCGAGGCGCCGGCCTTTTTTCAGCGCGAGGGCGCCACCGCAAGCGGCTTTGAGCATGATCTGGTCACGGCATTTGCCGACAGCCTTGGCCTCAAGCTGCGCTTTGTCGAGGCCGTTGACGCCTTCGAACTGAACGACCTGGCGCTCGCCGGACGGGTGCATCTGGCTGCGTCCGTGCCGCTGGGCAACGGCCACTTGCAGTTCTCGACACCGATCCGCTCGGTGACCCAGTGGATCGTCGGCCACAACAATGTCCTGGGGCCGGAGCGGCTGTCCGACCTGGCCGGACAAACCGTCGAGGTGGTGGCGGGATCGCCGCTGGCGGATACCCTGCGCGGGCTCGACGAGAAGTCGCGGCCGCGGGTCGTCGAGGTGCCGCACATCGATGAAATGGAACTCCTGGCGCGCGTTGCCGAAGGCAAGGCGGCGCTGGCCGCCGTGTATGAAATCCATCTCGACCTGGCTGTCAACTTCCACCCGGAATTGAGTCCCCTGCTGCAGCTTCCGGGCAAGCTGGAATTCGGCTGGGCATTCGGCGGCGAAGGCGCCGGCGCGCTGCGCGCCCAAGCCGACGCCTTCCTCACCGGCGCCCGCGCCGACGGCACGCTGGCGCGCATCCACGACCGCTACTTCGGCCACATCAAGCGCATCAATGCAGCCGGCATCGCACAGTTCCTCGACGATACGCGCAGCAAGCTGCCGGCCTGGCGGCGTCAGTTCCAGTCGGCGCAGGATCTCTCCGGCATCGATTGGCGCCTGCTGGCTGCCCTGGCCTACCAGGAATCGAAATGGGATCCGCTGGCGACCTCGCCCACCGGCGTGCGTGGCATGATGATGCTGACCGAGGACACCGCCGACCACCTGCGCGTCAGGAACCGCCTCGACGCGCAGGAAAGCATCCGCGCCGGCGCCCGCTACCTCGCGGAACTGGCGGAGCAGATTCCCGACAGCGCCAAGCATCCCGATCGGCTGTGGCTGGCGCTGTCGGCCTACAACCTCGGCATGGGCCATTTTCGCGGTGCGCGCTCGATTGCCAAGAGCATGAAGCGCGACCCCGACGTCTGGTACGACATGAAACAGGTACTGCCGCAACTGGCGCGGCCGGAGATCTACGCGCGGCTCAAGAGCGGCGCCGCGCGCGGCGGCGAAGCGGTGATCATGGTGGAGAACATCCGCAGCTACTACGACATCCTCAGCCGCTTCGAGCCCGCCTACGCCTCACCCTACCCCGCGCAGTCGGCACTCAGTCAGCGCCAGGTGCGCTGATCTTCTCAATGCCGTTCATGTAGGGCCTCAGGACAGCCGGTATCTCTATCGATCCGTCCGGCCGCTGATTGTTTTCCAGCACCGCGACGAGTGTGCGGCCGACAGCCAGGCCGGAGCCGTTCAGCGTGTGCAGCAATTCGGGCTTGTTCTTTTCATTGCGGAACCGGGCCTGCATGCGCCGCGCCTGGAAGGACTCGAAATTGGAACAGGAGGAAATCTCGCGATAGGTGTTCTGCGCCGGCAGCCAGACTTCGAGATCGTAGGTCTTGGCCGCCGAGAAGCCCATGTCGCCGGTGCACAGCGCGACCTTGCGGTACGGCAGTTCGAGCTTCTGCAACACCGCTTCGGCGTGGCCGGTGAGTTCTTCGAGCGCTGCCCACGATTGCGACGGATGCACCATCTGCACCAGTTCCACCTTGTCGAACTGGTGCTGGCGGATCATGCCGCGCGTGTCCTTGCCGTAGCTGCCCGCCTCGGAGCGGAAGCAGGGCGTGTGGGCGACGAACTTGAGCGGCAAGGCCGCCAGGTCGATGATCTCGCCGCGCACCAGGTTGGTCACCGGGACTTCGGCGGTGGGGATCAGGTAGAGCTTGTGCTGCTCTTTCGAGCGCATCGTCCCTGGCGTTTGCTTGTCGAGCTCGGCTTGAGCCATCTCTTCTGCGCTATAGACGGAACCGGCGTTCACCGAAAAAAGGTCCTGCTCAAACTTGGGCAGTTGGCCTGTACCACGCATGCTGTCGTAATTTACCAAGTAGGGCGTGTACACCTCTGTGTAGCCGTGCTCCGTCGTATGCAAATCGAGCATGAACTGCGTCAGTGCCCGGTGCAGGCGCGCGATGGGTCCCTTCATCACGGTGAAACGCGCGCCGGAAATCTTCACTCCCGCCTCGAAATCGAGCCCGCCCAGCGCCGTGCCAAGATCGACGTGATCGCGTGGCGCCGCGATGGAACGCGGCGTGCCCCAGCGCAGCACTTCGACATTGCCGGTCGCGTCATTCCCCACCGGCACGCTCTCGTGCGGCAGGTTGGGAATCAGTTCGAGGAAGCCATCGAAGCGCGGCATCAGTTCGGCCAGCGCCGCCTCGCCGGCCTTGAGCTCGTCCCCCAGCCCGGCGACTTCGGCCATCACGGCCGAGGCGTCCTCGCCCTTGCCCTTCAGCATGCCGATCTGCTTCGACAGCGAATTGCGCTTCGCCTGCAGGTCCTGGGTATGCGTTTGCAAGCGCTTGCGCTCCGCCTCGAGCGCTTCGAAGCCGGCGGCATCGAAAGCGGCACCGCGCAAAGCCAGACGTTCGGCGACAAAGGGAAGGTTGCTGCGGAGGAGTTGAATATCCAGCATGGATGAAACCCTTACTTGAGTTTGGCCTTGCGGTCGAGCTCGCGCAGGTGCGCGAGCTTCTCGGCGATCTTCTGTTCCAGCCCGCGCGCCACGGGTTGATACCAATGCACCGCGGGCATGCCTTCGGGCAGGTAGTTCTCGCCCGCGGCATAGCCCTCGGCTTCGTTGTGGGCGTAGCGGTAATCGGCGCCGTAGCCGAGCTCCTTCATCAGCTTGGTCGGCGCGTTGCGCAGGTGTTCGGGCACGCCACGGCTCTGGTCCTTCGCGACGAAGGCGCGGGCGGCATTATAGGCGACGTAGGCAGCGTTCGACTTCGGCGCCACGGCCATGTAGAGCACGGCGTTGGCCAGCGCCAGTTCGCCTTCCGGGCTGCCCAGGCGCTCATAAGTGGCACAGGCGTTGAGCGCGATCTCCCAGGCGCGCGGGTCGGCCAGACCGACATCCTCGATCGCCATGCGCACGATGCGCCGCCCCATGTAGAGCGGATCGGCGCCACCGTCGAGCATGCGCACCAGCCAGTACAGCGCAGCATCCGGGTCCGACCCGCGCACGGACTTGTGCAGGGCCGAGATTTGGTCGTAGAAGGCGTCGCCGCCCTTGTCGAAGCGGCGCAGGTCGGCGGCCAGCGTCTGTTCCAGGAAGTCGGCGCTAACCACACGGCGCCCGGCGGTGGCAGTGGCGGTGCGCAATTGCTCGAGCACGTTGAGCAGGCGCCGCGCATCGCCGTCGGCGTAACCGAGCAGCCGCTCGCGGGCCGCCGGATCGAACTCCAGATCATCCAGCACACCTGCCCGGGCGCGGTCGAACAGTTCGCCGAGTTCGGCCTCGTCGAGGCTCTTCAGCACATACACCGAGGCGCGCGAGAGCAGCGCGGAATTCACCTCGAAGGACGGGTTCTCGGTGGTGGCGCCGATGAAGGTCACGGTGCCGCGCTCCACGTAGGGCAGGAAGGCATCCTGCTGCGCCTTGTTGAAGCGATGCACTTCATCGACGAACAGTATCGTGCGCCGCCCCTGCTGCGCCATGAGCTCGGCCTGCTGCATCGCCTCGCGGATGTCCTTGACGCCGGAAAACACCGCCGACAGGGCGATGAACTCGGCATCGAAGCTGTCCGCCATCAGGCGCGCCAGCGTGGTCTTGCCGACGCCCGGCGGCCCCCAGAGGATCATCGAATGCGGCGTACGCGAGGAAAACGCCAGGCGCAGCGGCTTGCCCTCGCCCAGCAGATGGCGCTGACCGATCACCTCGTCCAGCGAGCGCGGCCGCATCTGCTCGGCCAGCGGCGCAGGCGGGTTGGCCGTGGGAAACAGGTCAGTCGCCGACAACATCGGCCCCGGCGGGTGCGACGAAACGAAACAGCGACGCGGGCAGTGGCGGATTGGCCTCGAACTGGGTAAAGCGCAGCACCGTCACCTGGCCGAAGCTGTCATGGATTTCCATGCTCACCGGCCGGTTCGCGGCGAAGCCGATCTTGACGCGCTCGAAACTGGCGTCGCCGCCCTTCGGTGTGGCCTCGACGAACTCGAGGCCGTCCGCAGCCGTGCCTTCCTTCAGCACGAAGTGCTTGTCGAGGTCCTGCCCGGCCAGCAGCGCCGCGGGACTGGCACCGAAGGCCGTGCCGAGCTTCTTTACCGCGACCTGGTTCAGGTCGGGGTCGTAGCTCCACAGCTTGTTGCCGTCGCTGACCAGCAACTGCTTGTAGGGCTTCTCGTAGGACCAGCGAAACTTGCCCGGCCGCTGCAGGGCAAAAATGCCCGCCGACTGCTGCGGCTTGCGTCCGGACTTGGCGATCACGGTTTGCGTGAAAACGCCGGTGGCGCTGCGGTTGGTTTCGAGAAAGCTCTTGAGCTGGTCGAGGCCGGCCGCCTGCGCCGGTGCCAAAAGAACCAAGCCACAGAGAGCACAAAGGACACGCTGAAAGGTTTTCATTCGGCGATTATCGCAGCCCCGCGCGCGCCGTGCTTGATTCCGGGATTCCGGCCCCGGCGTTTCCGCGCCTATTCGGGCTCGCGCTTCGCCAAATCCATGAACCGCGGAGTATGGCCGCGCGACTTCAGCCAGTCCGCCAGCGCGTAGCCGGTGCCGGCCGGCCAGCACTTGACGGCCTCTGGCGCAAACAATCGATAATCCACCAGTTCCGGCGACAACCGCACCTCGCCATGGCACAGCGCATGATAGGCAATGATGACCTGGTTCATGCGCTGGAAGTCGTAGACGCCGATCAGGGTCAGGGCATCCGTCGCCAAGTTGGTCTCTTCGAGGATCTCGCGCACCATGCCGCCTTGCGGCGTATCGCCCGCTTCCATGAAGCCGGTGATCAGCGCAAACATCTTGCCTGGCCAGGCCGCGTTCTGCGCCAGCAGAACCTTGCCTTCGTACTCGATGACTGCCGCCAGCACCGGCGTCGGGTTGTTCCAGTGCGTATAGCCGCAGGCAGGGCAGCGCAGGCGCGCCTTGTCGCCACCATCCTCGGCCACCGTGATCGCGGCCAGCGGCGTGGCGCAACCGGGGCAGTACTTGAAGGGCTGGCTCATTGGCTTGAATGTGATCGGCGAAAGTACGCGAAGATCTCTTCAGTACTGTCTGGCACTGCCCCTGATAGCCGGGGATAGCTCAGGCCGCCCGTCTCGCATGACCGCCCTTGGGCTGAGCAACCGGCTTTCTTGCCACCTTTGCCCGCGCCACCCGCACACCCGGAAGCGGTCTGATGGACAAACCAACACGCATACCAGCCCGAGTCGCCATATTCACCAGCGCATCCAGGCTGAATTCACCAATCTTGCCCTTGAGCAACTGGTTAAGGCGCGGCTGCGTGATGCCAAGCGAATGGGCCGCCCTTGCCTGCGTCAGGCCGCTGGCCTTGTACCAGCTTTCCACCGCCATCATGGCTTGCGAGCGCAGTTGCAGGTTCTGCGCTTCCTCCGCAGCGAAGCCCAGATCGGCGAAGACATTGCCGCTGCCTCGGGTCATGGCCAGATCGCTCATTTCTTCTTCCTTTCCGTCAACAGGTCACGGTAACGCTTGTTCGCCAAGTCGATATCAGCCTTCGGCGTGCGCCGGGTCTTCTTCTCGAAGCCGTGCAGCACATAGACCGCCTCGGCAAACTTGGCCACATACAGCGCCCGGTAGCCGCTCTCCGCATGAACCGAATCTCCTTCACCCCGACACCTACCGTTTCCATCGGCTTCCAGTCGGTCGGCTCCCTGCCATCCTGTACCAAACCCAACTGGTGCCCCGCTTCTCGCTTCGCATCGGGCGAGAACGACTTGACAGCATCCAGACTGTTGCCGAGCCAGATCAGCAGCTTTTGCGGAGGCTTGATCATGGGCCCAGATTATTCTAGTTTCAGTATAAATACAAGAAGGAAATGCCAAGCATTCCGGGTGCTGGCCAGACGACGAGCCAGGCAGGGATTCGTGTTGCTTGCGCCGCCCTATTCCGCCCGGTTCGGCGCAATCACCTCGCGCCCGCCGGCCCCGTTCATCGGCGTCACCAGGCCGGCCTTTTCCATGGCTTCGATCAGGCGCGCGGCACGGTTGTAGCCGATGCGCAGGTGGCGCTGCACCAGCGAGATCGAGGGCCGCCGCGTCTTCAGCACCACTTCGACGGCCTGGTCGTACATCGGGTCGGACTCGGCATCCCCCGCGGTGTCGCCGGCGCCGAGTTCCGCGTCGTCCGTGGCGGGACCGTCGAGCAAGCCATCGACATAGTCGGGCGGCCCGACCTTCTTCAGGTGATCGACGACATGGTGCACCTCCTCGTCGGCGACGAAGGCGCCATGCACCCGCACCGGCAGGCCGGTGCCGGGTGCGAGATACAGCATGTCGCCCTGACCGAGCAAGGCCTCGGCGCCCATCTGGTCGAGGATGGTCCGCGAATCGATCTTGGATGACACCTGGAAGGCGATGCGCGTCGGGATGTTGGCCTTGATCAGGCCGGTGATCACATCGACGCTCGGGCGCTGCGTGGCGAGGATCAGGTGGATGCCCGAGGCCCGCGCCTTCTGCGCCAGCCGCGCGATCAGCTCTTCGACTTTCTTGCCCACCACCATCATCAGGTCGGCCAGTTCGTCGATGACCACCACGATGTAGGGCAGCGCCTCCAGCAGTTCGGGGGCTTCCGGGGTCAGCGAGAAAGGATTGGCAATCGGATCGCCGGCCTTCCTCGCCTCGCCGAGCTTGCTGTTGAAGCCCGAGAGATTGCGCACACCCAGCGCCGACATCAGCTTGTAGCGGCGCTCCATTTCGCCGACGCACCAGTTCAACGCGTTGGCCGCCTTGGTCATGTCGGTCACCACCGGCGCCAGCAGGTGCGGAATGCCTTCGTAGATCGACAGCTCCAGCATCTTGGGATCGACCATGATCAGCCGCACGTTCTTCGGCTCGGACTTGTACACCAGCGACAGGATCATGGCATTGATGCCGACCGACTTGCCCGAACCCGTGGTGCCGGCCACCAGCAGGTGCGGCATCTTGGCCAGGTCGACCACCACCGGCAGGCCGCCGATGTCCTTGCCCAGCGCCACCGACAAAGGCGAATGCATGCCGTGATAGGCCTGCGAGCCGATGATCTCCGACAGCCGCACGATCTGCCGCTTCGGATTGGGCAGTTCCAGCGCCATGCAGGATTTGCCGGGCACCGTCTCCACCACGCGGATCGACACCAGCGACAGGGCGCGCGCCAGGTCCTTGGCCAGGCCGACGATCTGGCTGCCCTTGACGCCCACCGCGGGCTCGATCTCGTAACGTGTCACCACCGGCCCCGGATGCGCCGTCAGCACCTTGGCTTCGACATTGAAGTCGGCCAGCTTGCGCTCGATCAGGCGCGAGGTGAATTCGAGCGTCTCGGCCGCCGGCAGGTCGGCCGGATTGTGCGAGGGCTCGGCCAGCAGATGCAGCGGCGGCAGCGCGCCGCCCGGTGCATCGAAGAACAGCGGCGCCTGGCGTTCCTTGTCGGCGCGGGCGACAGCCTTGGGCGCAACCGGGACCGCGAGTTCCACCGGCTCGATCCTGAGCGGCGGCTGCGGGCTTTCTTCGTGCTTGCGGCGCTCGGTTTCAACCACCTCCTCGCGCTGTTCGGCCAGCGCCCGACCGTAGCGCCGGTCCTGCCAACTTTCCCACAAGCTGCGCAGGCCGACCTGGGCGCCTTCGAGCAGGATGCCTGTCTTCTCGGCAATGCCGATCCACGACGCGCCGGTGAACAGGCTGAAACCGATCATCGCCAGCACCAGCAGGACCAGGGTGCCGCCGGTATAACCGAGAATTTGCGTGACATGACGCCCGACTTCACTGCCAAGCATGCCGCCGGGCGCCAGCGGCAGGGCGAACTTCAGGCTCCAGAAACGCATGGCTTCGAGGCCGCAGCTTGCCAGCAACAACACGACGAAACCCGCCAGGGCAATCAGCAGCGAGCGCCTGTCACCGCCAAACAGCCTGGTCAGCCGATGGTAACCCCAGGCCAAGAGGAAGAAGGGCAAGGCCACCCACCACCACGCGGAAAGCCCGAACAGATACAGCAGCAGATCGCCGAGCCAGGCGCCGAAGCGCCCCCCGGGATTGGCGATGCGCTCGACCGTGGCGGCATGCGACCAACCCGGATCGGCGCGGTCGAAGCCCCACAGGACCAGGCCCAGGTACAGCCCGACGAGGCCCACCAGCAGCCAGCGCGCCTCATGCACCAGCACGGCGATCTTCTCGGGCAGCGGAGTGGAAACGGATTCGGATGCGCTGATGGCACTCATGGCTGGAAGCCGGTCCGCGGTTGAACCCGGGCCGGAATGACGGACACTGGCAAATTATGGCCGCCCGCCGGAGGGCGCAACCCCAAAAAAGCCGCCCAAGTCGGGCCCTGTTCCGGCCTTGCGCCAAGGCTTCAGTCGCAGACTCCCTTGTTGATGCCACCCGACGTAACGGTTTCGATCAGCGACGACTGCGGAATCGAACCCAGGCCGGGATCGCCCGGCAAGAGTTTCGGCAGGAGGTTGGCCGCGGCGATGAAGCCGAATTGTCCGGCGGTGATGGACAATGTCCCGGCGCCGTTGGTCACCAGCACCTCGCCATCGCGTACGCTGACATACACGCCCTCCTCCAGCGCGGTGTCGCCGCTGCCGCCACCCTTCTTGCAGGCGGCTGTCTTGCAGTCATCCACATCCCAAGTCGTGCCGCGAATGCCGATGGTCGCCGTCACAGTGTTCATCTGGTAGGCAGCTTCGCGGCCGCGCTTGCTGATCAGGCCGGACACCGCGCGCAGGCCGCCTTTCAGCAGGCTGAACACCGCGTTGTCTTCCTGCGGGCTGGCTTCATTGAAGGCATAGGCGGTAACTGCGAACTGGGTATTGGGCTTCAGGGTGATTACTGCGCCGTCCCTGAACTTGATCTGCGCATAGCTTTCCTTCTGCGTTTCCAGCGTGTCGCCGGGAATCACTTCCGACTTCATCGAAAGAATCCGCGTCGAACCATCGGCGCGCTTGACCGAGAGGGTTCCCGCAAGCTGGATGATCGTGCCGTTGGCGAGGGCGCTGCCGGCAATCAGGCAAGCCAGCAGGGCAAGAATGGTGCGACTGGTGTTCATGGATGATCTCCTTAACTGCACTGTCCCGCGCTCCTGCGCTTGAAATTGCCCTGATCCGACGCCCCGCGCCGCCCCTTGGCAATCGTTTCGGTATTGATCGCAAAGTTGATGTAGGCCAGCAAGGACTCATCCACTCCGAGCGGCGCCCGCGACTGGACGATTCCCTGGGCAAAGGTTGTCATGTCGGTTATCACCGTGAGCGCCCCGCCGCCCGTAAACGTGTAGCTGATCGGGTAGTCGTTGGTGGTCACCGGATTGTTGTACACGTCATAGAGTCCGGTGCCATTGGCGCCGGCGATGATCAGTCCGGCCCGGATACCGGGCCCGAGAGCCGTCGCGACAGCCGCATCGGGATGCGTGAAGCTACCGGTTCCGCCGATGGTGAACTTGATCGGGCCGGCGTTCAGTATCTCGGCCGCCGCCAGCAAAGTCGGCGAAGAGGAAGGCGCCGAGCCACCTACCACGGCAACGCTGCCCGCGGTCTTGATCAAGAGCGGCACTTCCGGATCGAATACCGCCAGCGCGGTAGCTCTCGTCCCGGTTCCCGTGATCGTACCGCCGGTCAACAGGAAATTTCCTATCGTTCCGGGCGCGCCGGCACCCAACCCGGTCACCTCGACACCCTTGCCGCCGGTGGTCAGCACTATTCCGTTGGCATTCGCCTCGCCGCCGCCCGGAGTCGCGGAACCGCCCTTGATGAAGAAATTACCGCCGACCTTGACATCCAGTGTCCCAGCCTTGAGGAAGGCGCTCGCCTGGGCCACGCTGCCGGTCGTGCTGGTCGCGCTGCCACCCTGCAAGGTGAAATCGTTGGTAACGTCGATGCCAAGGTGCCCCCCCGCCTGGATAACGACGTCGTTGGTGAGGTTCAGCCCCGGCGTACTTGCCGTCGTGGTGCCGCCGCTCACCAGCAGATCAAGGGCCTGGATGCTTAGATCACCCGTCGCATTGATGGTCAGGTTGTTTGACGCACCCGGTGTGCTGCCGCCCACGAATGTAACGCTGTTGGGAAAACTCAGCGTAATGTTATGTGCGGAGATCGTCCCCGGACCGGTAATCGTTATGGCGCCAGACGTGCTCAGCGTCACATCGCCTGGACCGGCGTTGATGTTCAACGGACTGGCCGACCCGCTCACGGACTGCAGGCTGATGGTTCCCAGCGAGCCGAGCGTCAGACCATTGCCGAGCGCTTGCGCCACTGTGAAACCGAGATCTTGATAGAAAGCCAGCGCACCGGGGGCAGTCAGATTGAGGTTCGTCACGTTATTCGCGGCATTCTGCAGCGTGATGCCACCGGCCCCCGAAACCGTGGCATTCAATATGTTCGTAACGATGGGACCGGTCTGCGTAATCGCGCCGCTGGCGGTATAGGTAATCGTTCCCGGCGTGCCGGTACTCGCGCCGGCGATGAGCAGCGGCCCGGTCTTGTCTATGTAGATGTTCCCGGCCGTGGACCGTGTCGCCAGCGTCGGTACGCTGGCACCAAGCTGCATCGATGACCCGGAAGCACCGATGTCGCCAAAAGCGTTCAGCGTCACGTTGTCGGCCATGTTGATCAGCCCGGACCCCGAGATGGTTCCAGCGGTACCGCCGACGCCGTAACCCGAGTTGATGGTAAAGCCGCCGGTCGTTCCGGTCGGTTTCGTGACCGTGCCGCCAACTGATATGGTGGCCGTGTGCGCCACATCACCAACCGTCAGGCCTCCTGTGGTGGTCGGGTTGTTGAGATCGGCTTGACTCAACATCAGGCCGCTGCCGGCAATCAGGCTGATGGCCTGTCCGACGCTGCCGGAAGTCAAACTTACCGGTGCCGCGTTGCCGGTTACCGCCCCGCCGCCAATAGCCATGCTGTCGCCCTTGAGAACTATCGGAGCGGTGCTTCCAACCCCACCATTGGTGATGGTGCCGTTGTTGGTCAGGGTGCCGGCGCCGGCATCGACTGTCACGCTGGTTGTGCCAGTAATGCTGCCGTTGTTGGTGAGCCCCCCGCCCTTGAGGCTGACCACTTGCCCGCTCACGCTGCCGGAAACGACCAACAACCCTCCCGCGCCTGCCGTCAAATCTCCACTAGCAGGCACCACAGAGAGAGTCAATGCATTGAGGTCCTTCAGGCTGACGTTGTTGCCGCTGGTGATCGTCACGGCACCACCAAAGTTGTTGCCCGCGTTGGCCAGCGTGATGTCGTTGCCCGCTCCGTTGGTGAAGCCGCTG
>WBZP01002306.1_pt1 | contig 22125 bp, 27 predicted proteins | sample 5204301 | NCBI WGS metagenome assembly WBZP01 (sample SAMN12412401, study PRJNA552823) | activated sludge metagenome | isolation source: activated sludge from nitrification reactor of wastewater treatment plant... | place: USA: Pennsylvania | collected 2017
GCGGCAATCTTGTTCGCGCCCCAGCGCTTCAGGTACTCGCGCCGCTCGGTAGCCGTCGCCGGCTTCTCAGAAAACATCGCTTCGCGGTATTCGTTAAACCGGCTTTTCTTACTCATGTTCGCCTCCGCGGCGGTCGTTTATCGTGCTGTTATTGTAGCACAACAAATACAGATTGCAAGCATTATTTGTGGCACAGAAACATAACACAACGCTCCAGCGGACGCCGGCCATAAAGCCGGCCGTCTCCGCTGAGTTAGGCGTTAGATGACTCATCACCGATCCTCACGCGGGCTTCCCATGCTTGCCCGTCGTCAGTCCAGCTTGCCGCCATCGCTGCGCAACATTCGGAGCACCAGCGGTAGCTCATCAGTTGCCCATCAAACACCGCCGCCAGTAGTCGCACGCGCTCGCCCGGCACAATCTCTTGCCGGCACATTCCGCAGGTTCCGCCCTTGCGTGCCGTGCCGATCTTGTCCTTCAACACCTTGTCGCCTGGGCTGCCAAAGTCGCCCTCGAACGGGTTTACTTTCAGGCAGTCAGCCTCATCAAACGTCGTCATCTAACCCTCCGCTCCAGCGGGACGCTCGCTATGCTCGCGCCCCTGAGCTATGGCGTTGGGCGTCAGCTTCGCCCGCGCATCCGCTGCATGCTTCACAAAGTCACCATGTCTCGTCGAATACAGAGCGTCTTTTTTCTTTGCCCATTGTTCATGCACGGAAGCACACACCTCCCAAGCTATCGCGGCTTCTTTCCATCCGGCCCGAAGGCGTTCAATTTCATCAATCAAGTCTCTCGCCACTTCATAGCCCGGCTCTGGCAGCAAGCAAATGCACGCACGCATCCTTTTCAGCCGTTCCTCGTCAATCATTGCTTTTCTCCGTAGTAAATGCCGCCCAACCCGTCAATGCAGCCGACCGTGCGCGATGAGGCCGCGCCTCACTTCGGGCGTTATGCGTAAGCCAGTCCGCTTGAGTTTTCAGCGGAAGCGCCGCCCCTATCGAACCCCGCGCTCGTGCCTGGACGTGACGCCGTGGCCGTTGGTCGCGGTTTTATCATGCGGCGCGATTACTTAAAATACCTATTGACAACGCCGTCACTATCCGTCAATAATTCAGGCAAGTCAAGTAAATTTTAACCCGAAGGAGAACCACGATGAAAGTAACGATTGAGTTTGATACCGAAACTGACCGCGAATTACTGGACTCGGTACTGAACGCCCGGACCATGAGGTCCCCGCTTCCCGACGCCGACGCCGTTCCGATCCCGCCGCCCACTGCGGTATTCGCACCGCACGACGCCGACGCCGTTCCGATCCCGCCGCCCCCTCCCGTCCCCGGCCCGTTCGATGCCCCCGCCACGCAACGTGACGCCGACGGGCTCCCATGGGACGGTCGTATCCACTCGTCCAGTAAAGCCCTGCTGGCTGACGGACGCTGGAGGCAGCGTCGTAATACCGACCCGGCCCTCGTGGCGTCCGTTACGGCAGAACTAAAGGCGGCGTTATCGGCACCTGCTGCCGTTCCGATCCCGCCTGTCGCTGCCGTTCCGACCCCGCCTGCTGCCGTTCTGACCCCGCCTGCTGCCGTTCCGACCCCGCCGGCCGGAGACGGCACCGGCATGTCCTTCCTCGACTTCATGCGCGCCATCACCGCCGCCCGTACCGCCCCGCAGACCGTGCTGGAGGCGTGCCAGTCTGTTGGTATTCCGAACATCCCGGCTTTAGCGCAGCGGCCCGATCTGATTCCGTCCGTCGCGACGGCGCTGGGGGTCGCATGAAAACGATTACGGAAATGGGAGGGTTTGTATTCCCTGGAGACCCCGATTCAATGGGCGGCGGCGGCATAACGCTACGAGACTACTTCGCAGCGAAGGCGATGCAAGCCTTAGCGCAAAGAGATATGTCAGATGAAGACGTAGCGAAATTTGCATACGGTTTAGCTGACGCCATGGTTGAGGAAAGTAACAAGGCGTGGCCGGAGGTGCCGGAATGACCGACCACACGGAGCACGCCCCGCTTCCCCCCTCTTCCGCGCATCTGTGGCGCTACTGCGCTGGCTGGCGCACTATGCAGGCGCGGGTCGAGCCGCTAGGCGAGGACGAAACGAAAGCCGCCGAAGGGGTAGCCGCGCATTGGGCGGTGTCTGAAGTCTTAAACGGGCGTTTGATAGACGCCGGGCTGGTCTCTCCGAATGGGGTCGCGCTGACGGACGAAATGTGCGAAGGGGCCGACCTGATGGAGGATGCAGTCGGGCCTAACCGCGACAGTCTGCACGTCGAGGATAGGGTCGCCGCGCCGTATATTCACGCGGATTGTTGGGGTACTCCGGATGCATGGCGGTTGTATGGTGACGTGTTGGATGTATGGGACTATAAATTTGGCCACCGGCACGTCCCGGAGCATGAGAATTGGCAGTTACTGTCCTACGCATGGGGCATTGTTTCGTCGCTATATCTGCACGAAATGCCCCCCTCTTACAACATGCCCGTCCGCCTGACTATCGTTCAGCCGCGCGACTACCATGCGTCTGGGCCTGTTCGTACCTGGACGCTGACGGTACGGGAACTGGCAGGGTACGCGGAGAAGCTGAAGCATGCCGCCGAAGCGAGCTACGTGCCAGAACCCACCTGCACGCCGCACCGGGCATGCGGGGACTGCAAATCCCGGCACGTCTGCCCTGCCCTCCAAGGCAGCGCGCTTGCCTGGGCCGAAGAGGCCACGCCGCCGCTGCCGATTCTGCTTGACCCTCCGGCGCTGGCGCGGCAGCTCGCGCTCCTGGACTGGGCGGCCGACCTGATTAAAGCGCGGCGGGACGGGCTGGAGGCTCAGGCCATGGACGTGCTGCGACGGGGCGGTACGCTGCCCGGCTGGACGCTGAGGCAAGGGCAGGGCCGCGAAAGATGGGCGCCGCCGCTTGACGAAGTGCTGGCCATGGCCGACATGATGGGCGTCGATATATCAAAACCGGGCGCGCTGACGCCCAAGCAGGCGATCAAGAAAGGGCTGCCGGCTGAAGTTGTGGCCGGTTACTCGGAAACCCCCGTCGGGGACCTTAAACTCGTGCGCGACGACGGCAGCGCAGCGCGAATCGCATTCAAAGGACAGAAATGACCATAAATTTCACCACCCCCGTCGGCCGGATCGTTCAAGGCGATCTCGCTAAAGCCCAGCCCGTGCTGGACAATGCAGGCAAGCCGAAGCTGACCCGTGATGGGTCCCCGATGATTCAGCATTTTATCGCCCTGGCGATCCCGAAAATACCCGGCCATACGCACTGGGCGCAAACCGAGTGGGGTAAACAAATATGGGACGAAGGCAACCGGGCGCATCCAAACTTCGCACCGCACGCTGCGTTTAGCTGGAAAATCGAGGATGGAGATTCGGCAGTCCCGAACAAGAAGGGAAAGATGAACAAAGACCGAGAGGGCTTCCCCGGCCACTGGATTCTGAAGTTCCGCTCCGGTTTTCTGCCGAAGACGTACAACGCAGATGGGTCAGCGGCGATCCCGGCCGAAACAATCCGCTGTGGATATTACGTACAGGTTAATTGCAGCGTGGCAGGGAATACCGGGGACAGTCCGGGCGTGTACCTGAACCCGAACCTGGTCGCCCTGTCCGGGTACGGCGAGGAAATTATTGCAGGGCCGGATGCCAGCGAAGCCGGGTTCGGTGCGGCCCCGCTGCCGCCGGGCGCATCGGCTACGCCGTTGGGCGGGTTCGTTCCCCCCGCCGCCAGCGCGGCTACGCCTGTCGTGCCGGGGGTGCAGTCGGGAACTTCCCCTTTCACACCTGCCGCACCGGTGGGTACGCCATTCCCCCCTTTCACACCTGCCGTATCTGCGGGTGTGCAATTCCCCCCTATCATTACCACGCCGGCTACACCGAGTTCTGCTCTGGCTGCGATCCCGACGACATCCCCTTCTAACCCTGCCTTTCTTGAGCCCCCGCCCCTGCCTCCCGTGGCGGTACTCCCGGCGAAGCAACTCACGGCGAAAGCGAATGGGGCCAGCTACGCCGATCTGATTAAAGCCGGCTGGACAGACGCCCTGCTGGTGCAGCACGGGATGATGATTGTAGCAGGAGGGCCGACGCCATGATGAGAGCGAGAGACCTTAGAGCGCCTCTCGCTGCCGGCAGCCACGATGCTCGCGTCGTGGTTCGTACTGCCGACGGGGAGGAAGTCGATGTAAAGTCAGTGACGTGCTATGCGCAGCGGTGCGTAATCGAGACGGATGCCCCGGTCGATACGGGCGCTGTAAAGGGCCGAGAGTTTGTAACCCCGAAGCAGTTATCCGAACTGCTGGACGCGCATACCGCCAGCATCGGTGAGTGCACCAAGATGCTGAGGGAACTTGAGAACCGAAGGATCAATAGTCGGGATCAACTGGCAGCGGAATTGTCTCTGGCGGGGGATGAGTGACCTTCCCCACAATCGACTTCGAGACGTACTCCGAGGCCGGTTACGTCTGGGACGCCTCCCTCAGTAAATGGGGGGCGCTCCCCGGTGCCCCGTCTGGCAAGAAAGGCCTGTCCGTGGTCGGTGCGGCGGTGTACGCCACGCACCCCAGTACCGAGGTTCTGTGCCTTGCTTACGCCCTCCCAGATGGGATTACGCGGCTCTGGACCCCCCGACACCTCCCGCCTGTTGCCCTGCTCCGCTACGTTCAGGCCGGCGGTCTGGTCGAAGCGTGGAACTCATCATTCGAACATTGGATATGGAATCACGTCTGCGTGCCGCGCTACGGATGGCCGCCCCTGCCGCTCCGGCAATTACAGTGCTCCATGGCCCGCGCCCGCGCACACGCCTTGCCTGGATCGTTGGAGAAAGCGGGGGAAGTGGTCGGCGCGGCACAACAAAAGTCGCCTGAGGGCAAGCGGCTATTGCGGAAATTCAGTATGCCGCGCCAGCCGACGAAGAACGACCCGAGGACGAGGATACCTCCCGTTCCGTCCGATCCTGATACTGACGCCCTGTATCAATACTGCGCCCAGGACATTGCGGCGGAAGCGTGCGTCAGCGAACTTTGCCCGCCTATCGAGGGGGAGGAACTGGAATACTGGCGGTGCGATCAGGCCATAAACTACCGTGGCGTGGCGATCGACCTAGCGGGCGTGGAGAACTGCATCGCCGTCATCGACGAGGCGCACGCGGCCGGTAACGCCCGCCTGTACGAACTGACCGGCGGGGCGGTATCACGCGCCAGTGAGGTCTCCCGGCTGACCGCCTGGCTGCACGGGCAGGGCGCCCACATGGACTCGCTGGACGAAGAGCATGTTACTGAGATGTTAAAGCAGGTGATCCCTCCTGCTGCCCGTGAATCCCTGACGATCCGCGCCGCCATTGGCAGTGCCGCCGTCAAGAAAACCTATGCCATGCATAACCAGTGCGCGCCGGACGGCAGGCTGCACAATCTGTTCTCATACCATGCCGCGCGCACGGGCAGGGCGACCGGGAACGGGCCGCAGCCGACGAACCTACCGAACAGCGGGCCGGAGGTATTTCGGTGCGAGTGCGGGAGGCATTACGGTCGAACGCTGCCCGCATGCCCGTGGTGTGGGCGACCCCCCGCGAGTGGCCCGGTCGAATGGAACGCTGCCGCTACCGAGGACGCGCTGGAAGTTATAGCGACCCGTAGTCTGGACGCCCTGCTCTACTTTTTCGGTGAAGGACTGCCGGTCATATCCGCCTGTCTGCGTGGCCTGTTCGTATCGGCGTCCGGTCACGATCTGATCTGTTCGGACTACAGCAGTATCGAAGCTGTGGTGCTAGCCGAGATAGCCGGGGAGACGTGGCGTCGGGAGGTATTCCAGACGCACGGGAGAATTTACGAAATATCGGCCGCGAAGATTACCGGCATCCCGTTCGACGAGGCGGTACGGCACCCCCGCCGGAAGCTCGGGAAAGTGGCCGAACTGGCGTGTTTCACCCGCGATACCCAAGTATTGACAAGTCGCGGGTATGTGCGTATCGTGGATGTCCTTACTACAGATATGCTATGGGATGGGGTCGAATGGGTGCATCACGAAGGAGTAATACCGAAGGGAAAACGGGACGTCATAACGCTGGATGGCGTAAGGATGACCCCGACGCATCCAATCAGTATCGGGCGTTCATGGCGGGAGGCGAGCGAACTCGCTTCCAACGAAAACACCCTCGCCCTAGCGTTGGAGATCGGTTCGGAGAACTTACCCTCGAACGTTTTGAACTTGGCGACGCCGGGGGTATTAAAGCGGTTTGGGCGAGATGCTCTTGCGGGGCTGTCAATCCTGTGTCGATCTCTAACCTGCGGGGAGGGCGAACGACTCGATGCAACGCCTGCGCCAAGAAAGCGTCCGCCCGAGGAATCAAGTACTACTGGGGCTACGCTGACATACTCCCAGACGATCAACACCGTCGGAGACTACTTAACCGTATCGCTTCCTGCATCCGGCGTTGTTCTTGTCCTACCGACGCCGGGTTCCCGAACTACGGGGGGCGTGGAATTACCGTTTGGTGGGGGAAAGACAAGCGGGCGTTTCTCGCCTACCTTATCACGCTTGAAGGGTGGAATTTGCCGCATCTGGAGTTGGATCGAACGGACGTTAACCGGGGGTACGAACCGGGAAACCTGCGGTTCATCACGAAACGACAAAACCAAGGGAACCGACGATCAGTTCAGGAGCTTCAGAAACGAATTGAAGAACTCGAAGCCCGTCTTCGATATTATGAACTCGGGATCGAGGAACCGCTTCACGATTAAAACCGAAAGCGGCCACCTGATCGTCCACAACTCAGGATATCAGGGGTGGATAGGCGGCTGGAAAGCCTTTGGCGCTGATGAGTTTCTATCCGACGAGGAAATCAAGCAAGCGATCCTCGCGTGGCGCGCGGCAAGCCCAGGCATCGTTGAGCTATGGGGCGGGCAGGGACGAGACTGGCGACCAGAACGGTATGGATGTGAGGGCATGGCGATCCAGGCGATCCAGTACCCCTGCACGCCACATCACGTTTTACGGCAGGACGGCAGCTACACCGGCGTATCTTTCCAAGCACAGGGCGACGTGTTGTACTGCCGTCTGCCGTCTGGGCGCGCCCTGACCTACCACCACCCCCGCCTGCGGGAGTCAGAGCGTCGACCCGGTACGCTGGCGATCAGTTACGAGGGGCAGAATACGAACCCGAAGAACGGCCCTGTGGGGTGGATTCGGATGGACACGTGGGGAGGCCGGTTGGTCGAGAATATCGTACAGGGTACCGCCCGAGATATTTTGCGCCGGGCGACGATTAACCTAGAAGCGGCGGGGTACCCGATCGTGCTGCATGTCTATGACGAAATTGTGGCGGAAGTGCCGGAAGGGTTCGGCTCGATAGCCGAGTTCGAGCAGATCATGGGAACCATGCCCGAATTTGCTGCCGACTGGCCCGTTCGGGCGCAGGGGGGCTGGAGAGGAAAGAGGTACCGAAAATGAAGATCGACCTCTGGGCGCTGCTTGGGGTATCCCTGGTACTGGTCCCCGGCTTGATTCTTTGGGTTCTGCTGTTCTGGCGCGTGTTCGTTGGACCCTGCCCTTGCTAGCCGGGGCCTCTACTCTTTTACCGGGCATCTGTTCTGGAAGCAGTACGCTTGCCAAGCTCCTACTTTGGCGGAGTCGGAGGCGCACTCTTGGATGAATCCGGGTTGGACAGGAACCCATTCTGACTTGGTTCCATCATCCACCGGGTCACTGGTGCTTGGTCCGCACACGGTACGGCTACCGGAATTTGAGAAGCGCAGCTTGTAAGTAGCAACAGCGCCAGAACGGATAGCGGGAATGCGTTTTTCATAGTCGGTCCTTAGGGCTTCAAGAGTTTCGGAATGTTTCTTTTCAATCGCCTCTTTTTCCTTCTTCGCCTGTTCGCCTATCGCAGCGACGCTTGCTTTAAAAGATACCAATTCGTCGCGTTTCTTCACGTAGAGGTTCGTTACAACAGACAATGAAAGAACGAAAAAGGCCACGATAACGTAGGGGGCGGCCTTAATAAGAGTCAAGGGGTTCATAGCGTTTTATTCTCCTGATAGATTTTATATACCAAGACGATATAGGACGTTGCAATCCCTTGGACCACTGCAATGATAGCGGCAATCTCCGTCCCGCTCAGGGGGGACGAAGCGGCAAAGCGCGTGCCCCAGAGGTATGCGTGGATATTCATCCAGACCCCCGTCGTCACTAGCACCCTCGTCGTTATCTTGTACCTCGTCAGCCATTTGTCGAAGCTCCAGTCTCCGTTCATTTCGCCCCCTCGCACTCGAAGGAGTAGTGATTCCCGTCCGCGAATCTACCGCCCCACCGTGCTTGGGGGTGTTGCGTCTCCCACCACTCCCCCAACGCTCGATGGGCCTCGGTTCCTGGAAGGAATTGCCCGTACTTGAACAGGTTCAGGTCTATCGCAAGCCTTTTCTTGTGAACGGATCGGGCCGCTCCGTACCCTACTTTTACTCCAAAATCCCCATGTACCCTCGGGTCGCGGAATGCATCCCCGAGGGTTACTTCATACCCTAAGTCCCATGCTTTCTCTAGTAGCTTCGGAACGAGCCTGGTGAATTCACACTGAAGCGCAAAAGTATTCATTTAAGATGAGCCTTTCCCCACTGAATGAGGCTCCAAAGCCCTACAGAACAGGCCACGAGCGCCGGAATAAGTATTTTTGATGCTCTCCACAGAAGGACGATCTCATCAAGCGCCTTAACCACCGGGGCGTTAATCTTCTTCTGTTCCTTCCCCTCTGCGATATGCGATACGAGCATGTCCCTGATCTGGAACAAAATCTGATCCTGGGAGTCGATCCTTCGATGCAGGTTCATAACCGCCGGGTACGGCGCTACGCGCCGCTCCGGCCCCCCGTACTCGCTCTCTTCTTGGTCACTCACGGAAAAGTACCCCGATAGCGGCCGCGAGTCGTCCTATGACCGCCGCCTCGGCTGGAGGCAGTGATGGCAGAAGCGTTTTAACCTTTGCGATAATCGCCGCGTCTGTGTGGCGGGTCAGGTACTGGATTGTCGAATCCCCCCGTACTGCTTCTTGCGCGTCCGCTTTCTCTTTCGCGGCGAGTTTTCGTGCGGCGGCCTCGTCCCGTTGTTCCTGTGGCCGAAGGGTATAGACCACATACGGAGCGTCGTCCTTCTCAGTGCGGAAATAGGTGTCCTCTGAAAAGTCCGCTGGCGGAGGCGGGTCTGGAATCTCTACCACATTCGCCCTTGCCCTGATCTCCGGGGAGTTGAGTCGGCTAAACTCCTTATAGGCGTAATGGATGTTCACCCGCAGCTTTGTCTCATTGTCGATATAGATAGTCATTACGGGTTCCCTTCCGCGTTGTTGTACTTGAAGATATTCTGTATGTTGCTGTCGATCGTTGCCGTCCAAGTATTACTACCCGCCGCGTTGTAACTTGACGAAGAGGTACGCAACTTGAAGCCGCCCGCTATCCTGTCTGCATGGGTTCCAAAGGTGACGGCGTTACCGTTAATTGTCAGCGTCTTGGGTACGCCGTTCATCCAAACAAACGGGCCATCAGCACTAGCATTGCCCGTAAAGCTACCGCTAACTATTACTGTGCCCTCGGCAATTAAACTAGATTGACATAGCGCCTTGAAGCCGGTTGGTGGCGTATAACGGAAGTAACCACCTGATGCACTATCGTAAGATGCAGACGCATTAAGAGGCGCTTGTCCGAAGTTTGCGTTACATGCGGCAGAACTTTCACCAGAGTAACCAATAACATATACTCCTGCCGTTACGGTAAATGCAGAGTTTGTTCCTGCCGCTGGATCACCAGACGCCTGCCAAACACCGTTTTTCGCCCACCATATTTTATTGCTATCCATATCCACAGCAACCCCAATAACATCAGTGTTTGTGAAAGTGGACCCGTAAGCGGCAGAACTGTTATTGTCTTTTGTTCCGTCTGCTTGATACGCATAAGACGTTGATACTCCCCCGAACGGAACTTCTGATGTGCCGAATACTGTACTGGTGATTGTAGCTATGCCGATACGTTGAGAGCCGTCAGTGCCGGCAATAGTGAATTCTGCGTACCACTTACCGGAGGAAAAAGCGATAGAGGATGAAACAGCCCCATTACTAGCAGAACTACGACTCCATTTCAGATTTGCTTCGGAATAGGCCGTTGTAACCCGTTGATACTGAATTGGAGTAAGTACAGCAAACGAATTTCCAGGAACATCCAGCATCCAGTCATAGGTGACACCCGCTGTCAGGCTGATGTTGTTCAACGTCCAGTTGTTGCCCTTGCTACTCTTGTCGTAACCCAGAGTTGTCAGAGACGTAGCATTGTCGAAATCCAGCATGAAACTGTTGGTCCCGCCGGCATCAACAACGGCCTTGACCTGTGATTGGGCTTTCGTGACCCACCCATTGATGCTGGTACTGAGATATCCGAAGTTCGTATAAGCCGCCGACGAACCAGCTACACAACCAAGACGAGCGATGTACCCGTCAAAGTAATTTGTGCCGTCGAAACCAATACGCGGATTTGTGAGCGCGGATGTCGTCACAGCACCAAAACTTACTCCATTGACGTACAAGCCGCCGTTGCTTACGTGGATGAAATACCAAGCTGACGGATCACGAAAAACTGCCGTGGTAGTTAAACCAAAAGCGGTTAGTGTGTCGTTAGCATTGAACTTGATATTGGTATCAAAGATCGGAGAAACAACACCAAGTTTTCCACGCTTGACGGCTGCGAAATACGTGGATGTTGCATCTGTCGTTATAGTCCTACTCAAATAAGCACTAGCAGAACTTCGAAACCGCAACGAATGCCCAATGTCGCCGACATCGTATCCGCTGCTGCCGAAGCCTACCGGAAGGATGCCCATTACACGCCCGCCGAAGTAAGAGCCGCAGAGACAACGCAGTACGCATTCGTGCCGTTGTCCAGATAGCTAATAAGGTACGTGCCGGAGGTGCCCAGCTTGGCCAGGTCGGCTGCGGCGATGTAGGTTGTAGCGGCTGCGGTTACTGCGTAGTTACTGCTGTTAACGAACAGAATCAGCCCGCTCTGCCCTGCCGTGTGGTTGGTGAATGTCAGAGCAACAGCGCCCGTCGGGGTGCAGAAGAAGTTGTTGGTAACTGATTGGCTGAAGCTGCCGTCGTTATCTGTGGTCACTGTGCCGCGTTGTGCCGCAGTGAAGGTCTGCGCCACGTCGGTCTTGGCGGTATCCACGTCATAGGCTTGCGTAATCGAGCCTAGTCCTGAAGCTAGTAGAACAGCACTCCCTTCGACCGCTATAACGCCCGCGGATGCCCGCGTGATCGTAGTGTCGGAAGCATGCCCCAGCTCAATGCTGGTTACTCCGGCAAGGCCCGTTATATCAGTGTTAACCCCCGCCCCGTTAATCTTCGCCACTTGCTCGTATCGTACCGAGTCTCCCGGGGACGTCCCAGCTCCCAGGCCCGTTAGCCTATATCCTCCCATGGCCTGATTTGCGGCGTTCAGTTGCTGTCCGTCCTTATAGAGCGCGGTCGAGAGCGCCGCCGCCACATCGGCGGTATATGCGTTGAACGCCGCTGCGGTTATCGTAGTATCCGTGACGACGGGCTGGCCTACTGTATTAACGTTGAAAACGCCAGAACCATTAAGTGACATGCTATTGCTCCTTTAATCCGTAGCACGGGAAGCCACGCCCTGCATCACCCTCTGCGCCCACAGGGACTCGAGAACCTTGCGCTGCGCCGGCGTGGCCGCTTGCATCTGTCTTGCCATTTCCGTCGGATTGTCCATTACCTCTGAGGCTCGACGTAACGCCTGCTCGTGCCCCGTTCCGAGCCCCCTGTTCACCCAGCTACGGGCGGCAGAAATATATGGCTGGAACGCGCCGGTCGGGGGGACGACCGGCGCCCCGATACGTTCCTCCATAGACTTTCTGCCGGCCTGAGCAAGTTCCTTGAACTGCTGCCCCCTTGAAAAATCTTCTTCTATGGCTCGGACCACCTGGCGTTGCGAGGGGGTGAGGTCTTCAATTAGTGGGTTCCCCGACCCTTTACTGATCGTGTTTTCGGCCCACCGTACCTTCGATCCGAAGGACGCCGCTCGTTCGGCGCCCGTCGCCGGGGCGACTAACGCCTGCTCAAGCGACTGCCCGACCCGCATCTGATTGATCGGTTTCGAGTCCGTTATATGGCTCTGTCTTGCCGCGTCATACAGAGGATTTTTACCCCCCATCCACGATACAAGGTTTGTTTTTGCATCCTGGACGGCGCTTCGTGCGGCATTGGAAATAGCCGGCAAGTTCGGGTTACTGGCAGCCTGTAACTTTGCGTCAAGCCCCTCCTTCACGAAATGTAAAAATTCAGTAAGGTCCGACTTGGGGGTAACTCCGTTGGCTTTTGCCAGTTTCAACGCTTCGGGTACAACGTCCTCGACGTAGGGGTTCTTGAATAACTGGACCAACGCCGGGTCGCCCTTAATTTGTTGGCGGAACGCTTCCCCGTAGTTCTGCTTGGACGCCGCAGCTCGGGTCGCCACGGCCGCCTCTAGGTCGGCCGGGGTTCTCCCGAACGACTGAACGGCTTCCTGCCGCGCCGTTGCCTGTTGACCTTTTACCCCGGCGGGCCCGTAGAATTTCGAGGGGGCTTCTGCGGCGGCGGCTTTCTGAAACGCGGCAAACTCCGCGCTATTGGCCGGGACAGACGCTTCCCCCGCAGTCAGCTTGACCCCCGGTACATTGCTTTGCGTCTGTAGCAACGCCGCAATTACGTCATCTGCCTTGTCGCCGGCCGCCCGTCGCCCGAGCGCCCCGACTGAAGGGTAAATGGCGTCCTTGACGGAGCGGGCGGCATTGATCGTAGCCCCCACGCCTGCCGGGGCTACCGCCCCCGCCAGTCCAGCGAGGGTCTGCGCGACCGGCCCCCCTCCTTCTTCCCGAACAATCCCGCTACCGGCACCGGCTCCCCCCGCCGCTGCGATCTGTGCGGCGGGTTCCGTAGCGAGTTGCTGCATAACCGCGTTCGTCATGCCTGACGTTACCGGGAGAGCCAGTTGCGCGCCTTTCAGAAGGCCCCCGCCCGCCGCCATCGATCGGGACACGTCGCCCGCGAATCGCTCTATGCCTGTTTCGGGTGACGGTAGCCCAAGGGAATCCGCGACCATCGGTCCTGTTCGGCCGCCCCTGGACTGCATCCCTCCTGGCAATATCGCGTTCAGTACGCCACGAATCGGGGAGGATAGCAGGTCGAGCGTCCCGCCGACCCCCTCTATACCGTGCCGGGCAGTTAACCCGATCTGGCGTGCCGCTTCAGAAAGAAACGGACGCGCCTCAGCAGAAGTCGGCGCTGGCGATACGGCTGGCGCGGCTCCCCCTTCGGCGCGAATCTTCTCAATGCGCGCCTTAATAACCTCGTCCGGCGTCCCGTCAGGAATGCCCCGAAGGAGTATGCCGTCTTTGGTCTGGACGTCCATCACCAATCCACAGTTCGTACTGCTCCACTGCCAGAAGCAGCAGGGGCGGCGGTCTGTGCCCCCGTCTCTACAGGGTAAACAGGTATTTTCCCCGTCTCAAATTGCGGGTACTTTTCAAAATACTCTGAATATCTGCGGTCGTATGCATCTTGAACGCGGGCTGCCGCGCCTTTCGATTGTATGAGGACGTTATTCAACTGTTCAGATAAATTGCCGGCGGTCGGGTTGATGGCGTTAACCATATCGGAAACGATTTTCCACTCCTGCACGGCCATAGGCCCGATTGATCCGCTCAAGGCCGCCATCGTTTTACCCATCGAGGTTATTTTCCCTTTCAGCGTGTCAATACGGTTCTGCGCCGTCATGGCGTCTTTCCCTTGTAGGTACGGCGGGAGGTAGCCCGTGTATCCTTCTCTCGCGGATAGCCCTTTCGAATTCACAACATCAGAGACCGCCTTTTCCATTGTCGCCATGGACTGAATCGCTTGGCCTGTGGCTTTGAAATCGTTGGTGATGTCTTTTTCAAACTTCTGTTTTTGCATGGGGGTTTGAGGCTTTTCCAGCGACTTCTGTTGCCGTTCTGCCGCCGCGTCAATCCCGACTTGCTGCCGTTCTGCCGCCGCCTCCTGAGACTGAGATGCCACCGCCTGTCGGCCCGGCTGTTTGACAAGGGTTTCCATTTCCGCCTGCTTGTACCCGTCTGAAATGGATTTTCCGAGCGCCATCAGCGGCTTATTGCCGCTGGCCATCATCGCCTGCGCCTGCTGCGGGGTGTACTGCTGCCGGCGCGTATATTCCTCTAGGGGCGTAGCGGGCGTAGCGGGCGTGCCCGTAGCCAACGCCCCCGCCTGCCCCGGCACGACTCCTGCCGCCTGCGCTTCCTTGACGAGGGCCGCCCAAGACGCCGGGTCTTTCTGATTGTCCGGGTTGTTCAGCTCCTGCTGGATTATGGCCCGGCGCGAGGCGTCCATCGGCGCGACCACCCCGGCCCCGTACTTTGGGGAGTTCGGGTTCTGGGCTAGTACGGACGGGTCCCAAGCAGGGTCACGAACATTGCTCGGGGTAGGCCCGGCGGGCATCTGTGCCCCCTGCCCGGCTCCGCCGAAGGACCGCAGTAGATTCTGCGTTGCCTGCTGGTCAAGATTCGATTTGAACGCGGCCTCGCCCATGCGGCGAAGGCTCGGGGCGTAGGAACTAAGCAACGCCTGCGCTATCTGCTCCTGCGTGCCGGCGGGTTGCCCTGGTCGTGGCGGGCCGGCCTGGTCGGGAGGCAGTACCTCGTCGGGCCGCCCGCTGATTACCTCTCCCACCCGCTTCACTTCGTTGGAGTACGCCTCCTGCCCGCGCCGTCCGACATCCGCCATGCCCGTATCGGCCTTGTCGGCTATCTTGCTCGATAGATACGCCTGCGCAAGTTGCGCCAGCCCCGCCATAGGGCTGATCGCCCCTTGGAATCGGCCTTTAACTTCAGGCGCTTGCAGTGGCTGCATGGCCTGGTCGCCCATCGCCTGCGCGATCCGTTGCTTTCGTTGCTCGGCTCTGTACTGCGCCACCAGTTCAGGGGGCAGCTCATCCATCATCGGGTCGTACTCAGGGGAGGAGAGTCGGGGCATTACAATCTCCCGTAATCGACTTGATAAAACCCGCTCGGATGTACGCTGACCGCTTCCGGCATAACCGACAGGAGTTCTTGCGCCATAACGCCCACGTCGCGCTCGCCGAAGATGTCGTATTCATAAATCCCGACGCCTGTCGGATGCGTCCCGATTCTGACGATGTTCGACTTCAGGCGGGCATCCGACATATACATTTTAAGCCCCGCCGCCCCCAGACCGAACAGCCCGCTCATCATGGAGTTGTTGTTCGCCTGCTGTTGGTTGTAAACGTCGGTGTTGTACTGCCCGGTTTGCATGGCGGCGTTATACAGCGGCGCGGGCTGAATGTTCGTGTTCTGGGAGGCCCCCGGCACGGCGAATGGATTCGTTACCTGCGTACCGGACATCAAGGCGCTGATTTCGTTCAGTGGCGTCTGACGGGACGCCAGCATCTCCGCAATGGCATTCTTCCGTTCCTCGGTCCCCATGGAGAAGTCCCGCTGCCCTTCCGCTCCGGCGGCCGTAATCGCCTGCTGCCTAGCGTCGTTTGCGCCCCGGTCGATAGCAAACATGGCATCCTGATAGGCTTTCGTTCCAGGTCGAACCCCCGCCGCGATCAACTGTGAGTTTCTTTGATCCTTGCTGGCGGAGGTGTCCTCATTGACCCGGGACATGATCGCGTCATACGCATCTTGTCGTGCGCCTCCGGCAGACGGAGCGCCGGGGATGCCGGAAAAATCTAGGTTCTTGCCGACCACCCCTTTAAGCGCAGTAGCCCCCTGCTCGCCTAGACCGCCGAGCAGTCCCTGCGTTCGGGACGTCTGTTCGTACTTCGCCTGCTCCGAGGGGCTGAACGTCTGATGCAATGTCGGACGGCTACCGTCCTCTCCCCCCGTCCACGTCTGAGTGCCGTAAGGATTGTCTACGTTAGGATTGTTGAGTAGGTTGCTGGCGATTGCTGTTTCTTTATTCGCCGCACCTTGCGCTACCGCTGCGCCCGCATAGTCTGGTGCCGGGGGCGGACTGGGGGATGACTTACCCATGTTAACTCCTGTAATGCTTCAGTTTCTCGGAGAATCGGGCTGTCAGCCATTGATGCGCTCTACGTCGAGTCAAACCATAAACGATTAAATCGTCATCGTCAAGAGCATCTACCATAATCCCCTCCTGGACTCCGCCGAACTTCATCGCTAGGGAACGGGATCGTTCGTTCCGCCCGGCCACAAATGCGGTAACCCGGCGGCACTGCAACTGTCGAAACGGGTAGTCCATCGCGGCGGCCACAAACGTCGGGTAGAACGTTCTACCCGGAGCGCACGCAATATGAATCTGGATGTTCGGGCCTGAGTAGTCCGTAAAAACAACGCCCTGGACGATCTTCCCGTTCCGTTCGTAGCCAATTGCCGCGGCGCTATCGGGGTACTCGTGGCCCGTCATGCCTCCGACCCATGCGAGGACGCGGGGGCCGAACGTCAGCATCAGAATATCCCTCCCACCTCATAGATGTAGTCGGTACTCATCCACTGAATCGTAATGTTGGACGTTTGAACCTTCACCTTACCTGCGGCCCAGACGCCCGTCCACGCCGTGGGGGAGGTCCATTCTTTCAGCACTTGGTAATCTGCGGCCCAGACCGCCCTGTCCCAAACGGCCGCGTCCCACAAGACAGTCGGATTTACGATATACGCCGCCGTTCCCGTAATCTCGTCGTCCTTAAAGTCGACATCAATATCGGTAAGAAACGAAAAGGAACCGTTCGCAGCCATGACCGGCCTCATCATTTTGAATTGCTTGTTCCGGCCGGGAGAGCCGAAAGAAGAAAACGCGGTTTTCGCCGTGGCCACAATTCCCGACCCATTATCCGAGGTCCCCGACCACGCTTTGTAAACGGCGGTCGCGTGGCAAAAGTACAGTTCCCCGTTAAACACGGCAAAATCTTCTGCCGGCCAGTTCGTAAATCTGCACCACGCTTTCGTCAATGTGTTCATTACATACTGGTCGTGCGCGCCGTCAACCGCCTTCGGGACGTTCACGATCAGCGCGGTTTGGGCGGGATAGACAAGTGCCTTCCACCCAGGAAGAGACCCATAGTTGCGAGCCGCTTCCGTGAAAGCATGTTCGATCACGGCAGACAGGGCGAACTTGGCGTCTACTGCCGCCGAGGCCAACGCCGAGGAAAGGAGGAACGTTCCATTCTCTGTGGTGACTAGAAGGTCTCCGGCATACGGAGTCATAACGCCGTCACTCAGGGGTCTTCCAAGGAAAAACGTGCCGACCTTGGCCCAGTTGGTTGCGCTAGACGGGTCGTTCCCTTGATAGATAAGAACTTCCCCCTCCGACGTGAGAAATACCGCATAGTCGTCCATCCCGGCCCCACCGTCGCGCGTCCAAGTGGCGAACGCCAGCAGGTACCCGCCTCGCGCTGCCTCTCCGTCTAGCGGGAATTCGGTCAGTGCCCCGCCCGCAACCCCGGATGCTAAATACCAAAACGACAGAGTGTTTTTCTGAATGAATAGCAGACGCCCCTTAAATACGTGAGGGCTCCATAGGCTTGTGGTCGCAACGCCGGTCAGTGCGGGGCTGGTCCCGCCGTCAACGGCCGTCCAAATCGAACCGTCGTAGTACAGCGGCTTGTCCGTGCCGTTACACGCGATTAGCCAACTATTCGTGGCGTCCCCAAACATCGTCCAGCGGTGCCGCCCCTCCGTTCGGGACGCTACGGATGCCCCGACAGCCCCGGAGGACGTGACTTCGTAGGCATGCGTCTCCGTCGTGCAGAACATCTTTTTTGTGCCGCTCAGGGAGTTGTGCACCAGTAGCGTTCTACCGTTACCCGTCATCCCCGTAGCGTACGACGAGTACCCAGCGCGAATCTGGCAGTACGTCGGAGTCGGGAACCAGTTATCCAATTGAATCGCCTCGTCCGGCTTCATATCAGCTAGCGAGGTACTCGCGTTCCATCCTTTTACCGGGGATGGGTAGGTCGTGGCGCTCGATATTTGCGCTCGCGGGCTTCGGGCCTTTGAACGGATCGGGACGCGCATTACGGCACCGCCCAGCTACCTTGCGGCACGAACACTCCGGGCATCATACCGCCCGGGCTGCCGTTCATGTCGAGTACCTTTCGACCGCCGTCTCGCCCCATGGCGTCCTTGACCTGCATCTCATACGTGCGAAAATCTTCGGCATACTCCAGCCCGGTATCTTTCCGCCAGCGCCATTTCAAGCCAGCAATCAACAGGTTCTCGGGCAGCAGCAGCGCGTCCGTGTCGAGCGTAAATCGGTTCTTGTACGTCGTTCCGTCCGCGCCCAGAATCCAGTTTGATGAAATGTACTCGAACGCCCACGAACGTCCTGCGGATGGAGTCGGAGTAACCAACAGCCGACCGCCCCGTATCCTGAAACGGTAGTCCGGGCCTGTCGGCACCATGGCTTTCACGGCCTGCCACTCCTGCGCATTCAGCGGGCCGAGAATCTTCAGCTGCATCGTCCGATCCCAGATCGTCCCGTTACAGATGTAATTGAAGTTGTTCGACGCAATGGCGCTCATCGCCCCCTGGTCTTCCGCCCCTACAGACGTGTGCGTGGCCTCGAACATAATCCCCTGCCACTGGTGACGGGCAGACAGGTCGTCCCCCTCTTCCTCCAGCAGCGCGCGGAGATTGATGACTTGCGCGTCCGTCGACCCCATCACGGTGGCCGGTACCGGGATGTGATTCCGGGCACAGAACGCCTGAATGACTGAAAGCATGCTCATGCCGCCGCCTTACGGTGCTTGCGCCGAACGGGCGCGGTGTCGTCAGCGTCCAGCAGGTCGGACGAGGTGATCTCGCGCACGTTACCATAGGATGCCTGCGGCCCGTCGACAGATACGGCGTCGGCAGGTACGGCAGCCGCAAGCGCGGAGACTCGTTTTTCCAAGACCTCTATTGACGATTTCAGAACGGAATTCTCCTGTTCAAGCGCGGCGATCTTGATAGTCGCTCCGCCGTGATCTTTCATGGACTTGAGCCATGCTTGCGCCTTGTTACGCAGGTCTAGTGCGCCCATCCCGATGCGGCGCATTCCTTCCTCGTTAACCGCCGCCAGGTCTTCGACCGTCTTGCAATTTACATGAATCAAGGTCGCCTGCTGCGACGGGGATATTACCCCCCACCCCTTGATCGGCGTGCCGTTTAACGGTAGTTCTTGCCCTTCTTTCCATCGCTGGTATGAGGATCGCCAGTGCTTTGCCCACTCTTCTGGGATGCGCCCGTCTCGCAAATTACGATCAATATTCGATAGCCACTGATCGACCTTGAACTCTACCGCGTCCTTGCTGTACGGCGGAGTAACGATAGCCACGTCAAACTCGCGGGCAACATATCGGCCTTCTTGCAGGCTGGCTACCTTATCTTCCGCCGTTCGCGTTTCGAACTGAACGTAAGAGGGGCGCTCCTTCCGATCCGAAATATCTTCCAGGCTCATCAGTTCGCCCTCAGCGCGGCTAAAATAGTCGCAGCCTGCGTGGCGGCGCTATCGGACGCGGTAGTACGAATAAATTTCGCACGCCCCGGCGCGTCCCCATTCCCTTCGACGTACCATTCCTGAAACGTTCCGACGACCCCGAGCTCATGTACGACGCGGGCGTTAGTTTCCAACGGACCGAGCGCGGCCTGGAGTGCCGCCCTGGTGATAGCCATGTGCTTCCCCTTGAAAAAAAACCCCCCCCCCACCGAAGCAGGGGGTCGGTTCTTACGTGATAGCGCCTTGCGCGAACGGATGATTGATCTGGCCTTGACCGTAACCTGTGTAGGTTCCCGTCAGGGTAATCAGACCTGACGCCGTGGCGTTCTTATCGCCCGCAGTGCCAATAGCCGAACCCGTGTAGATCGTCCTTCCATCCGGATCGAGACGAGCCACTACCGTCGAGGCGGGGATGCCTGTACCGGATAGCGCCATGCCAAGGAAGAACCCCTGATACCCGCCTTGACAAACAACTGCGGCGGAACCCGTAGTCGTACCCGCGTAGGTGGTGTTCGTACCTGTTGCCGCGACCGTGTTACGGACGCCGACCAGTTGCTTGCCCGCGCTGTTGGCCGCGACGACTCCCGCAGCCCCGATGCCGACGGCGGTATCCGCCGCCACGGTAGCGGAGGTCTTGTAGACCGCCGTACCGGACAGCATGATCCAGCCAAACGTACCTGACGCCATTGGAGCCATGGCCACGCCGAAGGGGAACCCCTGACCGGCGGTAGACGGAAGCAGCGTGCCGAGAAACGAGGTATTGACTCCGAGGGCAGTAGCCGCGCCACCATAGGCAACCAAACTGCCCTTGAGGATGGCGTCGTTTGACTTGACGTACATGAACTCCCCGCACCCCCAGAACTCGTCTACCGCACTGACGCGGAGGCCCAGCGGGTGTCGCTGCACGGTGTCTGGCGCAAACCAGTCATTAAATGGCTGATTGCCTGCAAAATCTAAAGACGCATACATTTTGATTCTCCTTGATTAAGCGTGAATAACCGCTTGCAGCTTGCGGTTCGAGAGGGTCAAATTACCCATCCACAAAATTGGGATAACTTCCCCGTCCTGGTTGATTGGGCGCTGCCCGTCAACTACGGTAAGGTCTGCGTCTTTGTGGACAACGAGGTCAAAATAGTTGGTATTCAACAGGTACGCATGCGCCGCCGGGATACCGGAGTTGCCGTCGAAATACACGTCGGCCCCTTTGTACTTCAGGGAAACCAAGCCAGCATTAGCGTTGCCCGCGTCCATGTACCGCTTGATGGAAGTCTGCGAAGCCTCAAAGTATTGGTAATAGGTGTTGTCCATGACGATCAGGTCCGGGCAATCGTCCGGGCCGCGATCGATAGCCAACCAAGCCGGCAGAAGCATCGAATTTTCAATGGTGGTCGCGCTTGCAGTTACCGAGTTGTCCGAGCAGTCGAATACGGTATTCGCCCAGAAGGCGAAGCTGGCCGAGTTGATCCCCCCTACGGTTCCTGTGCCGAGATCGGAAACCAAGGCTTGCAGCCCCCCGATCTGGTTAGACGCAGTGCCGTCCGAATACAGGTCGAACGAAAAGCCGTTATTGAACGTGCGAATAGCGTTCTTCATCTTCGACTTGGCAAGACTGAAAATCTTGCTTTCGCCAGAGTTAATGCGCTTCTCGCGGCCGGACGCCACGATATTGATAGCGATCTGCTTCCACTGGTACTCAGCAGCGGAGATCACATCGGACGCGGCGATGTTCAGCGTATCCCAATCCGAATACCGCTGATAAGTTCCGTTCGCGGCGTAGTCAAGCGGAGTAACGATAGTTAAACCGCCATCTTCCGATCTATAGTTGCCGCGCTTGTAGATGTGCTTCAGAAGGGCGTTACGATTCGAAAGGTTGTCTTTCACATCCTTGCGAACCTTGCGGAAAGTCGAAGTGACTAATTCCGTAAAGGTGCTATTAGGGCTTGCCATGGTAGGCTCCTATTAAGTTAATGACGAGAGGTGATTTCCCGCATGGATTCGCGGAGTGCTTCATCAAGATTCCTCATCGTTGCCCTTTGCTCTGTAGGAGTACGTTGGGTGTCCCGATTACGGATATTTGCTACGGTTGCTGCTTTCGCCTTTGCGGCCTCTTCTTGCGCCTTCTTGGCCCGAGCGGATTCGGATTCTGCGTTGATCCTCTCGATTTCCTTTTGGCGCGTAATGGGGTTGGCCCATACGGCTTTTTCATACGCGGTAGGCAAGTCTAGCCCCGTCTTCAAGAGCGTAACTATATCGTCTGCCACGTCCTCGAAATACGGGTGCGCCTTGTCTGCTGCAAATTCGTTAACTTCGTTCATCGTCGCCGCGCGTCGCTGCTCCAGTTCGACAGACTGTCGGTGAGTAAGTGCTTGCTCGGTACGGTCCAGCCGTTCTCGCAATTCCTGGACCGCCGGGTCGGTGGCTGCCGGGGCTTGCCCAGACACGTCGATGCCGTAGTCGCGGGCTAACTGCATGAAGTATGCGTGCTTTTGATCGGGCGTCGAACGCACCAGCAATTTGTGGGCGTTCAGCAGAGCCTGAACGGCTCGCGGGGCATCCACCCCCGCCTCCTGAATTAAGTCCTGATAGGG
>WBZP01002307.1_pt1 | contig 22109 bp, 18 predicted proteins | sample 5204301 | NCBI WGS metagenome assembly WBZP01 (sample SAMN12412401, study PRJNA552823) | activated sludge metagenome | isolation source: activated sludge from nitrification reactor of wastewater treatment plant... | place: USA: Pennsylvania | collected 2017
ACTGACGCCAGGCGCCTGTCGGTCGCCAGTTTTCCGAAAAGAGCGCCTTGAGAATCGACTCCTGTTTGTCCGGACTACGACCCCAGAGAATGACTACAGGGACAAGCTGCACATCAAACTGCGCATCGCTGACGGCACAGCCGATCAGCTGGACGAGCAAGGGAGAACGACTGCCGCCAGCACTCCTGCCGCCCTGTAGGCGGCGGTCGCGGTTGAGAAAGAAGAAGGACCGGGGCAGTCGCTCCCTGCCCGTCACAATCGGCGCCTCGGCGCGCGGCAAACCTGCCCGCCGGGTCTCCTCGCCGAGGACCAGCAGGTTGGACAGGTGCCGGTCCTGCAGGACGTAACAAACGGGTCGCGCCGGGTCCAGTCCGAGTTCCTGCGGACTGGCCGGAAAAACCGCGGTACGTACCCAGAAGTAGAGTGCGCGGCGTGCGAAAGGGAGAAACCAGCCGGACAGCACGCCCCCAGCCATGCTGGTGCTTCTCCCGCCTTGCCCAAGAGACCTACTTATTCTTCCTCGACCACCTTGTGCTGCGACGCGAGTTGCTGCTGCGTCGCTGGCGGAACCTGGGCGTAGTGCGAGAAAGCGATACTGTACGAGCCCTGGCCGCCGGTCAGCGACTTCAGGCGCGACTGATAGCCCTCGAGTTCGGCCAGCGGCACCTGCCCGGTGATCGCCATGACGCCAGGACCACGCGGCTGGGTGCCGGTCAAGTGCCCACGCTTGCTCGACAGATCCCCGGTCACGTCGCCGGTCATTGCGTCGGGAGCCAGGATCTCGATGTCCACGATGGGTTCGAGGATGATCGGTTTGGCCGCCCGTATGGCATCGGCGGTCGCCTTCTTGGCGGCCGTAAAAAAGGCGATGTCCTTGCCGTCCACCGGATGCGACTTGCCGTCGTGCACCGTAACCCGCAGGTCCTCGACCGGAAAGCCGGCGACAACCCCGTCGGCGAGTGCTTGGCGAACGCCTTTCTCGACCGCCGCCATGAAAACGCCGGGGATGACACCGCCTTTGACGATGTCCACGAACTCGAAGCCGGCCCCTCGTTCAAGCGCTTCGACACGTAGCATGACCTCACCGAACTGCCCTGCACCACCACTCTGCTTCTTGTGCCGGCAGTGTCCCTCGGCCGAACCGGTGATCGCTTCACGATACGCGATTTGCGGCGGCTTGGTGTCGAGTTCAAGCTTGTACTGCTGTGCCAGGCGGCCCAACTTGGCGCGCAGGTGCATCTCGCCGATGCCGCGGATGACAGTTTCGTTGGTCGCCGCATGCCGTTCGATCTTGAAGCACGGGTCTTCGACTTCGAGCTTGCGCAGGATCTCGACCAACCTCTGCTCGTCGGCCTTCTTTCGTGCCTGCACGGCAAGACCCTGCATCGGTTGCGGAAAGTCGAGCGGCTTCAGGTGGATATGATCATCGTCATGCGAATCGTGCAGCACACAGTCGAATTCGATTTCCTCGACCTTGGCAATCGCACCGAGATCGCCCGGAACCAGCGCCTCGACTTCGACGTACTCCTTGCCCTGTACGCGATAGACATGTCCGACCTTGAATGGCCGCTTGCCGTCGGCAACGAAAAGCTGCGAATCCTTGCGAATCGTTCCCTGATGCACCCGGAAGATACCCACCTTGCCGATAAAGGGATCACTGACGATCTTGAAAACATGCGCCAGAACGTGTCGTTGCGGGTCGGGCTCAGATTGAAAGGCAGCCACTGCCCCGCCAGGCGCGCCGCGATAGAAAGGTGGTGGATTCCCCTCGCTCGGGTTGGGCGCCAGCCTGGCGAGAACGTCGAGCAGCTGCGGTAGGCCGGCACCAGTCTTCGCCGAGACGAAAAGAATCGGCACCAGATGTCCGGCGCGCAAGGCGCGCTCAAAGGGCAGATGAAGTTCCTCGGGACTGGGATCAACACCGTCTTCGAGGTATTTCGCCAGCAGATCCTCGTCCTCCTCGACGATCTGGTCGATCAGCGCGCGGTGTGCCGCGGCGACCGATTCGAAGTCGCTCTCGCCATCGTCGTGGCCGAGCAGCTCGACGACTTCACTGCCGTGCTTTGCCGGCAAGTCGAGCAGCATGCATTCGCGTCCGAAACGTTCACGAAGCTCAGCCACCAGCGCCGGAAGGTTGACGTTCTCGGCGTCGATCTTGTTGATCACGATCATTCGGCAGACGCCACGCGCTGCCGCCAGCCGCATCATGCGCTCACTCGACAGCTCGATCCCGTTCTGCGCGTTGATCACGACCAGTGCCGTATCGACCGCCGCCAGCGCACCGATCGCCTGCCCGGCAAAATCGGGGAAGCCAGGCGTGTCGATCAGATGAACCCACATGCCCTGCCAGTTGAAACCCACCAGCGCCGAATTCAGCGAGTGTCCGAACTCCTTCTCCTGGGCATCGAAATCACAAACGGTGTTGCCTTTTTCGATCGTCCCCCGGCTGGTGATGGCGCCGGCGGCGGCGAGCAGGCTCTCGGCAAGCGTCGTCTTGCCTGCGGCGCCGTGCCCGACGAGAGCGACAGTGCGAAGGTTACTGGTGGCGGTCTGGCCCATTCATCATCTCCCATTCATGTCGAAAGCACACCGCAGCCGCAGGATGCGCCCCATGGCTTGGACGGTCGCGCGTGCGCCGAGCATTTTACCGCGGCGGCGAGTGGCGCGCTTGTTCGCCATCGCACGGGCTGACCGGTATCCGCGGGCACGGTTTCGCCAGTCCGCCCGGCGCACGCTTGGTGCATTTCCGGCGCGAAAAACATGAAAGTACACTCCCCGGCGCGACAGTGATGCACGTTTTTGGCAACTGCGTTTGCCGAAAGCGCGTCCAGTCAGCTAAAGTGGCGGCCTTTTTATCCGGCTTGAACATCGCACCAGGAGGAAAAATGGAAAAAGTCCCACGCCAGGCTGATCTGCGCGAAGCCGCGCTCGAATACCATCGCTACCCAACTCCGGGCAAGATTTCGGTCCAGCCGACGAAGGGACTGAGCAACCAGATGGACCTTGCCCTCGCCTATTCCCCGGGGGTCGCCTATGCCTGCCATGCCATAGCCGACAATCCGGCATCAGCCAGTCTCTACAGTTCCCGCGCCAATCTCGTCGGCGTGATCACCAACGGCAGCGCGGTCCTCGGTCTCGGCAACATCGGTCCATTGGCCGCGAAGCCGGTCATGGAGGGTAAAGGCTGCCTGTTCAAGAAGTTTGCCGGGATCGACGTCTTCGATATCGAGCTCGCGGAGAGCGACCCCGACCGCCTTGTGGACATGATCGCCGCCATGGAGCCAACCCTCGGGGGAATCAACCTGGAAGACATCAAAGCGCCGGAGTGCTTCTACATCGAGGCGCGGCTGAAGGAGCGAATGTCCATCCCGGTCTTCCACGACGACCAGCACGGTACGGCGATCATCTCGGCGGCGGCCATCTTGAATGCGTTGGAAATCGTTGGCAAGAACATCGATGAGATCAAGGTCGTCTGCTCGGGGGCCGGGGCAGCGGCAATTTCGTGTCTCAACCTCTGGTGCGACCTCGGTGTTCGGCGCGAAAACATCACCGTCTGCGATTCGAAGGGCGTCATCTATGTCGGGCGCGATCCTGACCTGGAGCCAACCAAGGCACGCTATGCGCGGGAAACCAAAGCGCGCACGCTGGCCGACGCGATCGATGGGGCGGATGTCTTCCTCGGCTTGTCGACGGCGGGGATTCTGGACCCGCTGGTGTTGCCCACGATGGCCCGGCAACCGATCGTTTTCGCGCTGGCCAATCCGACCCCGGAGATCATGCCCGAAGCTGCGCGTGAAGCACGCCCGGACGTCATCATGGCAACCGGTCGTTCGGACTATGCGAACCAGGTCAACAATGTCCTCTGTTTTCCGTTCATTTTTCGCGGCGCGCTCGATGTCGGGGCGACCAGCATCAACGAGCAGATGAAGATGGCCTGCGTGCGGACCTTGGCGGCGATGGCGAAAGAGGAAGTCAGCGACGAAGTGGCCATGGCCTATCCTGGGCAGGAGCTTTCGTTTGGTCCCGAGTATCTCATCCCCAAACCGTTCGATCCGCGCCTGATCACCACGATTGCCCCGGCCGTGGCCCAGGCCGCCATGGCGTCCGGCGTGGCGACGCGGCCGATCGCCAATCTAACAGCCTATCGCGACAAGCTGAGGGACTTCGTCTACCAGACCGGAGTCGGCATGCGCGCCGTCTTCTCGGCCGCCAAGCGAGGACGGAAAACGCGCATCGTATACCCTGATGGCGAGGACGAGCGGACACTTCGTGCCGCGCAGACGATCCTCGACGAGGGATTGACCCGCCCGATCCTGATCGGCCGTCCGGACGTGATCGCGGCGCGCCTGCAACGGATCGGTTCGAAGCTGCGCGTCGGCTCACACCTGGAGGTGGTCGATCCGAACAGTGATGCGCGCTACAAGGAATGCTGGACGGCGTATCACCAGTTGCGCAAGCGTCACGGCGTGACGATCGATATCGCCAAGACGCGCCTGCGCAACGACAACACGATCATCGGCGCCGTGCTGCTCCGCCTCGGCTATGCGGACGGGATGATCTGCGGCCTGACCGGACGATTTGCCCATCACCTGCGACAAGTCGAGGAAATCATCGGCAAGGCTCCCGGGCGCAGCATCATGGCGGCGATGACGCACGTCCTCCTGCCGGATCGCGCCCTCTTCCTGTGCGATACGCACGTCAATGACGAACCCGACGCCGAACAGTTGGCCGAGATTGCCATCATGGCGGCAAACGCAGTGCGTCGCTTCAAGATAAAGCCGAAAGTGGCCATGCTCTCCCATTCGAATTTTGGCTCATCGCAAAGCGCGGCCGCCCGCAAGGTCGCCGCAGCGGTGGCCATTGTCCGCGCACAGGCGCCGGATCTCGAACTCGATGGAGAAATGCACGGAGAAAGTGCGCTTTGCGAAGCCATCCGCAAACAGTCCGATCCCGAATCGCCGCTGGCCGGTGAGGCCAACGTGCTGGTGATGCCGAATCTGGACGCGGCCAACATCTCCTACAATCTTCTCAAGATGACCGGCGGTGACGGGATGTCGGTCGGACCGATTCTGCTCGGCGCGGCGCGTCCAGTGCATGTTCTGGCGCCGACATCGAGCGTGCGTCGCGTGGTTGATATGACTGCCCTGGTTGTTGTGGACGCAGCGATCAAGTAGCCGGCGGCGCCTGTCGACCTGCGGCCGGGCGCCAAAGGCCGCTTCGACAGCGCGTCCGGAAACAACGCTGCTTTACAAACCAGCGCAAGCAATGCATCATCGATCCGGCAAGCCCGGCTTGGCCGGGAACTGATCGTTTTCAGCGTCTTGCGCAGTCCCTTTTTCGAGAAATGGCAGCCAACCCCCAATCAGTGCCGCTCAGCGGTCTCGCTCGCGCGCTTGTCCAGGCGGACCGGCTCAAGGAAGCCGAGGCCGAGTCTATGGTTGCCCAGGCTGCGGCGACGAGGACCTCACTGATCGAACAGATCGTGTTGGCCAAGAGGGCGACGTTTCTTGAAGTGGCTCGTTTTGCTGCCGACAAGTTCGGCTATCCGCTGCTCGATCTGGCTGCTTTCGATGAGGCCCTGATTCAGCGGAATGCCATCGACAGAAAGCTCATCGCATCGCATCGGGTCGTACCGCTGCACAAGCGCGGGAACCGTCTGGCGATCGCCATCGCCGATCCGACCAACCTGCGCGCGCTCGATGAAGTACGCTTTCAAACCGGCCTGGCGGTCGATCCGGTCGTCGTCGAAGACAACAAGCTGTCGCCCCTGGTAGCCAAACTCTCGGAGTCGGTCGAGGAGACGCTCAAGAGCCTGAGCAGCGACGACATTAACCTCGAATTCACCGACGAACAGAGTCCGGAAAAGGTGGACGAGGCCTCCAGTATGGAGGTCGATGATGCACCGGTGGTTCGCTTCATCCAGAAAATGCTCCTCGATGCAATCAACGAAGGCGCGTCCGACATCCACTTTGAGCCTTACGAGAAAAGCTATCGCATTCGTTTCCGCAGTGACGGCATCCTGCGAGAAGTGGCCGCGCCGCCGCTTGTCATCAAGGACAAGATTGCCTCGCGAATCAAGGTCATTTCGCGCTTGAACATCGCCGAGAAGCGCGTCCCGCAGGATGGCCGCATGCGGCTGGTGCTGTCCAAGAGTCGGTCGATCGACTTCCGTGTCAGCACCTTGCCAACCATGTACGGCGAGAAGATCGTCCTGCGGATTCTTGATCCGGGGAGTGCAACCCTCGGAATCGACGCATTGGGCTACGAACCCGAGCAGAAAGTGACTCTGCTCGACGCCATCCATCGGCCTTACGGAATGATTCTGGTGACCGGACCCACAGGTTCTGGAAAGACCGTCTCGCTCTATACCTGCCTGAACATTCTCAACAAGCCCGGTGTGAACATTGCCACCGCAGAAGACCCGGCCGAGATTCCCCTGCCGGGGATCAACCAGGTGAACGTCGACGACCGGGCAGGACTCACCTTTCCCATTGCTCTGAAAGCGTTTCTCCGCCAGGATCCGGATATCATCATGGTCGGCGAGATTCGCGATCTGGAAACAGCCGAAATAGCGATCAAGGCGGCGCAGACGGGGCACATGGTTCTGTCGACGCTGCACACCAACGATGCGCCGGCAACACTGACCCGCCTGATGAATATGGGCATCCCAACGTTCAATATCGCTTCGAGCATCCTCCTGATCACCGCGCAAAGACTCGTCCGTCGACTGTGTACCTGCAAGAAACCGATCGACGTGCCGGTTCAGACCCTTCTGAACGCCGGGTTTTCCGAAGCCGATCTCGATGGTAGCTGGATCCTCTATGGTCCGGGCGAATGCGAGCGCTGCAAGGGTAGCGGCTACAAGGGACGCGTCGGGCTCTACGAGGTGATGCCGATGACGGAAGCGATCCAGCGGATTATCATGGCGAACGGAACCGAGCTTGATATCGCCCTCCAGGCGAGAAAGGAAGGCGTCAACGACCTGCGCCGCTCCGGACTGCTCAAGGTCATGCAGGGGCTTACCTCTCTCGACGAGGTTCTCGGCAGTACCAACGCTTGAAGACGAGGGAATAATGGCGATTGCAGCAAGACCAACCAAGAAGAACCCGACCGAGGTCAAGCACTTCGTTTATCTCTGGGAAGGGAAGAACAAGGCCGGCAAGGTCGTGCGCGGCGAACAGCGAGCGACCAGTGAAACCGTTGTTCAGGCGACGCTCAGACGTCAGGGCATCCTGGTCAACAAGATCTCCAAACAGCGCTTTCGCGGTGGGCGCCAGATCTCCGAGAAAGACATCACTCTATTTACACGACAGTTGGCGACGATGATGAAGGCGGGCGTACCGCTGTTGCAGACCTTCGAAATCGTCGGCCGCGGGCACGAAAACCCGGCGGTAGGCAAGCTGCTGCTCGACATCAAGTCGGACGTTGAGACCGGGAGTTCGCTTTCCCAGGCTTTCCGCAAGTATCCCCTGCAGTTCGACCCCTTGTACTGCAACCTGGTCGCCGCCGGCGAGCAGGCTGGCATCCTCGAAACACTGCTTGACCGCTTGGCCAACTACAAGGAGAAAATGCTCGCCATCAAGGCGAAAATCAAGGGTGCACTCTTCTATCCTGTGTCGATCATCATTGTCGCCTTCGTCATTACCGCCGTCATCATGGTCTTCGTCATTCCGGCCTTCAAGGAGGTCTTCAAGAGCTTTGGCGCCGATCTGCCGACGCCAACGCTGATCGTGATTGGCATGTCGGACTTTGTCGTGGCCTATTGGTGGGCCCTGTTTGGCGGCATCGCGGGGTCGATTTACGCCTTCTTCTATGCCTGGAAAAGGTCGGAGGCGATGCAGATCGCCTTCGATCGAATGTTCCTGCGCCTGCCGGTGTTCGGCGATATCATACGCAAGGCCGTCATCGCGCGCTGGACGCGCACCCTGGCCACAATGTTCGCCGCCGGTGTCCCACTGGTCGAATCACTCGACTCGGTCGGTGGAGCCGCCGGGAACTACGTGTATAAGGCAGCCAGCAGGCAAATCCAGAGTGAGGTCAATACCGGAACCAGCCTGACCTCATCGATGCAGAACACAAACCTCTTCCCTAACATGGTTACGCAGATGGTAGCCATCGGCGAGGAGTCCGGCGCCCTCGATTCGATGCTTGGCAAGGTGGCCGATTTCTTTGAAGCCGAAGTCGACGACGCGGTGGCTGCTCTCGCCAGTCTGATGGAACCGATGATCATGGTTGTTCTTGGTGTGCTTATCGGCGGCATGGTGATTGCCATGTACCTGCCGATCTTCAAGCTGGGGGCGGTTGTCGGCGGATAATGGCGGTGCTTTCGATCGTCGAGTTGTACCCATGGCTGTTCATCCTCGTCTGCGGCGGTATCGGGGTTGTCGTCGGCAGCTTCCTCAACGTCGTGATCTACCGCCTGCCGCGCATGATGGAGCGCGAATGGCAGCTTCATTGCGCCGAACTGCGCGGCGAAACGCTACCGCCTGGAGAGACCCTGTCGCTTGCCCGACCACGCTCCAGATGTCCAGCCTGCGGACACGCGCTCGGCGTCCTGGAAAACATTCCCCTGCTCAGTTGGCTGGTCTTGCGTGGCCGTTGCGCGGCGTGCGCAGCACCGATCTCGGTACGTTATCCGCTTGTCGAAGCAGGCAGCGGGCTGGCTTGTGCCTACGCGGCGCAGCATTTTGGCCCAGCCTGGACGACAGCCGGTGCGATGCTCCTGATCTGGTGCCTGATCGCGCTGACCTGTATCGATCTCGACAAACAGGTGCTGCCCGATCTGATTACTCTGCCGCTTGTCTGGGTCGGTCTTGTTTTCAACATTTTTGCCGTATTTACCGACCTGCAGTCGGCGGTAGTCGGCGCGGTGAGCGGCTACCTGTCACTCTGGCTGGTGTATTGGGCGTTCAGACTGACGACCGGTAAGGAAGGCATGGGTTACGGCGACTTCAAGCTGCTTGCCGCTCTCGGTGGTTGGCTTGGCTGGCAAGCACTGCCCTTGGCCATTCTGCTTTCTTCGCTGCTCGGCGCGTTGGTCGGCGTGACGCTGATCGTTCTGGCCAAGCGTGAGCGAAATGTGCCCATACCGTTTGGCCCCTACCTGGCGGCGGCCGGGATCGTGACCCTGTTCTGGGGCAAACCGCTGACGCGGGCATACATTGGCTTCCTCTAACTGCGTGCCATGCGCCAGCCCAAGGGCCTGTATGGTGTCGATACGATACCCCCGGGCCTGGCGATTTCGCGTCGGGCGCAATTTGCTGATCGACCGGCTGCGCCTGAGCAGGGAACAGGTGCCGCTGCCCGCACACGGTCTGCCGCCGGATGGAGGTCGGCTGATACGACGACCGAGCTGGCAGACGGTGTGCTGTGGTGTCTGGCGTGTCTCTGTCGAGCCTGACTTCGCTTATCGGGATTGCCGACGGAAGCGGGAAAAGCCCAGGCCGAGCAGGCTCAGCCCAAGGAGCGACAGGCTGGCCGGTTCGGGCACGCGGCCGACGTCGCCCTGGACATCGGAGGCTACGATCCTGAAGTTGTCCAGCGCAGCATAACCACCCACCAGCTCGTCGATTACCAGGGTGACGTTGCCATTGGTGTTCCCCGTCGCGTCCAGGCCGACGATGTGATTGGTCCAGTTGAAACGGTTGGCTGCTGAAGACAAGTTGCCGGTAATGTTTGCCGAAGCAAGCAGGGTGCCTCCACCCAGGCCGACGGCGCCGGTCGGGTTATCCCAGAGCGATAGATGGAACGTCGGCGCCTGTCCGCCGCTAGCAACAAAGGGACCGCCCCAGAAATTAAGGTCGATCGAAGAAATGTCCAGCTGGAAATTCAGAAACCGGTAGGCACCAACGTTGAAGGAGAGGCCGAGCAAATCGTCGTTGGCGTGCGACAGCATCCCAATCACATACTGACCGGCGACGCCCTGCGAGTCGATGAAACCGGCGCCGCCCCACGCTTGATTGCCGCCAACGCGCAGCGTTTCGACCGTATATCGTTGCGCAAACGAGAAACCTGCCGGCTGGTTGTTGTAGATGCTGTTGACCGAGCTATAGCTCGCGTCGGGTCCGGCGAACGCGTTGAAGGAGGGCAAGTCGGGGGCTTCGAAATTCTGGGTGTAAAGCACCGTTGCAGCGTGGCTGGCACCGACAAGGCTGAGTGCCGAAATGAGTCCAAAAGCAATCTTCTTCATGGTCTTCTTCTTCTCCTTGGGATCAGTTATCGGCGCTTGGAACGAACGCCACAATCAAGAACGTCACGGGAAAAGCAAGACACATGCCATGCAAGAATCTAAGTCCGTTTAACAGCGGTCTTGATCGCCATTGCGCGGCTGGCGGCGGATATCTGTAAAGAATCTCGACACATGGCGCACCTCGACGCCGCCTGCTCACGAGGCCGCGTTCTGCCGGAACACGCTGCGGTTGGCTGGCAGAACGGCCGAGAATAGGCTGCCTCGTCCGATTTCCGAGTGAATCTTCAGCCTGCCCTGATGACGCACCAGGACATGCTTGACGATGGCCAGGCCGAGACCAGTGCCGCCGGTCGCCGAGGAGCGGCCCTTGTCGATTCGGTAAAAGCGCTCGGTCAAGCGAGGAATGTGCTCGGCCGGGATACCGATACCCGTATCGGTCACCGAAAAGACGGGGCAGCCGTTTTCGATTCGCCAGTCGAGCGTGATTGCCCCACCGGCGGGCGTATAGCGCACGGCATTCGATACCAGGTTGCTAAAAGCGCTTCGGATTTCATGGCTGCTACCTTTCAGGTCTCCGGCCGACATCTGGTCGATCCTGACGGTCTGCTGACCGTCGGCCAAGGCCTCGGCCTCGGTGCGCAAGGATTCCAGCATCTCGGCCATCGGAATGGTCTCGTCCGTCGGAGGCTGTGTATCGTTCTCCAGTCTTGACAGGGTCAGCAGGTCGGCAACGAGGCGGGCCATTCGTCCGGACTGTTCGGCGATCAGTTTGTAGAAGCGCCTCGCGGCCTCACCACGAGGCGGTGTTTCGCCAAGAAATTGCTCGATGAACCCGGAAATAACCGTCAGCGGCGTGCGCAGTTCGTGCGAAACGTTGGCGACGAAGTCGCGCCGCATGGTATCCGTGCGCGCTCGGTCGGTGACATCTCGCGAAAGCAGGAGCGTTCCCGTCCCAGCGTAAGGAATCAACTGGATCGAGAAGACCTGCTCAGGCCCGTTGCCGTTGATGCGCAGAAGCAGCGGTTCTCCCTGACCAGATCGGCGATCGGCCGCGAGCAGCTTGTGAAACTCGCTTTGTCGGATCAGGTGACCGATCTGGGTACCGATATCCCGCGACGAATCAAGAAAGAAATGCCGGCACGCCGTCGCATTCAACCACTCGATATGTTCCCCGCCGTCAAGCAGGATGACACCATCCGGCAAAGCCTCGGCCGCGAGCCGAAAACGCTCCAGCAACCTGGCAAGCGCGTTGTACGCGCTTTGTTCCTCCTTGTGCAGCCTTTGCAGGCGGGAGAAGACTTCACGCCATGCCCCAACGCCATCGGGCACCTCTCTCTGGTCAGGCGCTTCCAGCCACTTGTGCAAGGCCGCGCGCTGCCGGATCTGCACCTGCAGTAGCCCGGCAAGCACAACGACGAGCAGCAGCAGGAGAAGCCAGGTGTCGCCAATGCCCATGACTCAAGGCTTGCTCACGAACTTGTAGCCGACACTGCGTACGGTCTCGATCATCGCGTCACCAGTTGCGCCGAGCCCGGCGCGCAAGCGCCGAATATAGACATCGATCGTACGATCCTCAAGGAATCTGTGGTCGCCGCGCAAGGCATTGAGCAATTGGTCACGGCTCAGCGCACGATTCGGGTGGTTCATCAGGTATTGCAGCAACTCGAACTCCGTCGGTCCGAGGTTGACCGGTTCGTTGTTGCAGGTCACCGTACGGGCTTGCGGGTCAAGACGCAGTGCTCCGGCTTCGACCACGTCACCGGCCAGGTGAGGCGCCCGGCGGCGTAGCACCGCCCGGATGCGAGCAATCAGTTCCTTCGGTGAGAAGGGCTTGGTGACGTAGTCGTCGGCGCCGATGTTCAATCCGGCGATACGATCGACTTCTTCGGCCCGGGCCGTCACCATGATGATCGGCAGGTCGCGCGTTCGTCCCTGGGCACGCAGATGCTTGGCCAGGGTGATCCCCGACATGCCGGGCAGCATGAGATCAAGGAGGACGACAGAGGGCAATTCGCTGCGGACCTCGGCCAGTGCCTGCTCGGCGCTGGTGACCACGACAACTTCGAATGGCGCCTGCTCAAGGGAGTAACGCAGCAACTCCTGGATGGCGACCTCGTCCTCGACAACCAGAACCTTGGGCAGGATGCTCATTCCGCACCCACCTCGCGCGCCAGTCCCTTGAGACCAAGGTGGCGCACATCCCGGCCCTTGGCGATATAGATGACATCCTCGGCGATGTTCTTGCAGTGGTCGCCGATGCGCTCGATCGACTTGGCAATGAAGATCACATCCAACGCCGTGGAGATGGTGCGCGGGTCTTCCATCATGTAGGTGATCAACTGGCGCACGACGGCGCGGAAGTGCTGGTCGACTTCCTTGTCGCGGCGCACGATGCACGCTGCCGCCTCGAAATCAAGCCGCACGAAAGCGGCCAGGATTTCGTGCAGCATGGTCGCTGTCTGCTCGCCCATATGGCGTACCTGGAGGATTTGCGCCAGGCATCAGCCGCTGCCCCGTTCGATGATCTTGCGCGTTGCCTTGGCAATCTTCTTTGCTTCGTCCCCAATACGTTCCAGGTCGGTAACGGCCTTGCTGACGGCCATGACCATGCGCAGGTCGATTGCCGTTGGTTGACGCCGGGCGACGATGTTGGCGCAGGCCGTGTCGATGGCAACCTCCATCTCGTCTACACCTTTGTCGCGTTCGATGATCAGTTTGATCAGATCCCGGTCACTCTCGGCAAAGGCGCTCAGCGCGCCCCGAAGTTGTTCTTCCACCAAGCCGCCCATACGGGTGACGTGGGCGCGGATCGAATCAAGCTCCGTATCAAACTGCTTGGAAAGATGCTCACTCATGAATCGGCTCCCGTCGGGCCAATCAACCAAATCGGCCGGTAATGTAATCCTCGGTGCGCTTGTCGCGCGGTTTGATGAAGATCTCGTCTGTGTAACCGAATTCAATCAGTTCGCCAAGATACATGTAGGCGGTGAAGTCGGACACCCGTGCGGCTTGCTGCATGTTGTGCGTGACGATCAGGATCGTCACCTTCTCCTTCAGTTCCGTGATCAGTTCCTCGATGCTGGCCGTGACAATCGGATCAAGCGCCGACGTTGGCTCGTCGAAGAGCAGGATTTCGGGGTCGGTGGCCAGCGCCCGAGCAATGCAAAGCCGTTGCTGCTGGCCTCCCGACAGGGCAAACGCCATGTCGTGCAGGCGGTGCTTCACTTCACCCCACAGCGCCGCATCGGTGAGCGCCTCTTCGGCCTTGTCGTCGAGTATCGAACGCTTCGTGACGCCACGCACTCGCTGGCCGTAGATGACGTTTTCGTAGATCGACTTGGGAAACGGGTTGGGCTTCTGAAAGACCATCGACAGGCGCATGCGTACCTCGATGGGATCGACGCGCGGATCGAGCAGGTTGGTCTGGTCGGGATGAAGGATGATCTCGCCGGCGTAACGATTCCCCGCATAGAGGTCGTGCATGCGATTGAACGAGCGCAGGAGCGTCGACTTGCCACAACCCGAAGGACCGATCAGTGCCGTGACCTTTCTCTCGCACAGCGGCATGGTGATGTCCTTGAGAGCGTGGAAGTCGCCATAGTGAAAATTGAAGTTGCGAATCTCTGCCTTGATCGGCAATGAGCTGATGGGGCCATGCGATGGGTTCATGATCTTCCTACCACTTGATGTTCTTGCGCAGACGGTAACGCAGCCAGATTGCCAGGCCATTCATGATCAGCGTCATGGTGACGAGGATGACACTGGCAGCGGCAGCATTCTGCTGAAACGCCGCTTCCGGGCGGGAGGTCCAGTTGAAGATCTGGATCGGCATGACGGTGAAAGGCGCCTGCAGCCAGTCAAAATTGAGGAACGGTGGCGCGTCGGAAAGCGGGGCCGGCGGCAGAAAGGCGATGAAGGTCAGCGCGCCGATGGTAATGATGGGCGCCGTTTCGCCGATCGCGCGGGCCATGCCGATGATCACGCCGGTGAAAATGCCTGGCATCGAGTAGGGCAGGATATGGTGTTTGACCATCTGCCAACGCGTGGCGCCCAGCGCATATGCTCCCTCCCGGATGTTTTGCGGAATGCCGCGGATGGCTTCGCGCGTGGCGACGATGATCATCGGCAGGATCAACAGCGCCAGAGTGAGGCCGGCGGTCCGGATACTCTGCCCGAGGCCAAGAGCATAAACAAACAAGCCAAGCGCCAACAGGCCATAAATGATCGAGGGAACCCCGGCAAGATTGTTGATGTTGATCTCGATGATGTCGGTAAGCCAGTGCCTGGGCGCGTATTCCTCCAACCAGACGCCGGCGGCAATGCCCAGGGGTACGGCGACGCTTGCCGTGACCAGCATGACCAACAGGCTGCCGACCCAGGCCGACAGGATTCCAGCTTGTCCGGCACGTCGGGAAGGAAAGTTGGTAAAGAACTCCGGCGTCAGGCGCGCCCACCCGTCGATCAGCAGGTCGACGAAGAGCGTGGCGATAGTCATCAGGCCGAGGGCAAGCGCAAGAACGCCGAACAGACCGAACAACAGATCCCGGCGCTTGCGACGGGCGATGTCGGCGCGGATAAGCGTGACGTCGGTCGGACCATGTGGATGCATATCAATACCTTTCGCGGTACTTCCGCTGCAACCAGAAGCCCAGAATGTTGAACATCAGCGTAAACAGCATCAGCGTCAGGCCGGCGGCAAAGATGGTCTGGTAGCCGACCGAGCCGTGCGGCAGATCGCCAAGGGCCACCTGAACGATAAAGGCGGTGATCGTGGCCGCCGGTTCGCGCGGATCAAGAGTCAGATTGGGCTGCATGCCGGCCGCGATGGCGAGAATCATCGTTTCGCCGACCGCCCGCGCGATGCCCAGGATGTAGGCCGCGCCTATGCCTGAGATGGCTGCCGGAAGGACTACATGGAGGGCGGTCTGCAGGCGGGTGGCTCCCACCGCGTACGAACCTTCGCGCAGCGCCATCGGCACCGCGCGCATGGCGTCCTCGGAGATCGAGCTGACGATCGGGACAATCATGATGCCCATGACCAGGCCGGCGGACAGCAGATTGAACCCCGGCAGCTCGGGCATCAGTCTTTGCAGCAGCGGGGTGACGAACATCAGGGCGAAATAGCCGAAGACGACGGTCGGCATGCCGGCGAGCAACTCGAGAACTGGCTTGGCGACCTCGCGCGTTCGCTGGGTGGCGAACTCGCACAGGAAGATGGCGATTGTCGTGCCAAGCGGGATGGCAACCGCCAGGGCAACCGTTGAACTGACCGCCGTACCGGAAAGCAACACCATGATGCCGAAGTGCGCATCGTCGAAGAGCGGCGTCCATTGCGTATCTGTCAGGAAATCGACGATCGAGACCTGCCGAAAGAACGATAGAGATTCCCGAACCAGGATGAAGACGATGGCCAGCGTGACGAAGATCGAGACGGCCGCAGCGGCAAACAGCATGGCTTCGATGAGGCGTTCGCCGACATGGCGACTGACCTTGCGGGCCAGCCGCGCACTGACCGTCCCGCCACGCGACGATGGGTTCACAGCTTGGCTTCGCGGGCGAGGAGGTCTTCGATCTTGACGCCAACCTCGGCCTCGCCGCCGAACATGCTGCCCAGTTTACCCTTCTTGAGGTGCTCGGCATTCAGCTCGTAGGCCTTGGCCGGCAACTGCACATACTTCACCTCCTTGGCGAGGGTTGCAGCGTTCTGCAGATAGAACGTGACGAACTCGCGCACCTCCGGCTTCTTGTAGCTCGCTTCGCTGACGTAGATGAAGATTGGACGCGACAGCGGCTGGTAGATGCCGTCGATCACGGCTTTCTCCGACGGCTCGACTGCCCTGCCGGTCTTTGGATCGACAATCGCCAGGGCCTTCAGCTTGCCCTTGTTCTCGATGTAGTAGGCAAAGCCGAAGTACGCCAGGGCACCCGTATCACGCTGCACGCCCTGAACCAGGACATTGTCGTCTTCCGAAGCGGTGAAATCGCCGCGCGACGCCTTTGACTTGCCGTTGACGGCTTCGGTGAAGTAGTCGAAGGTGCCGGAATCGGCCCCCGGACCGAACAACTTGAGAGGAGCATCCGGGAAGGTGGGGTTAACCTGCTTCCAGTTGGTGATCTTGTTCTGCGCTGCCGGTTCCCACATGGCCTTGAGGTCGGCGATCGTCACCTGCTTGAGCGGGTTCCGGGGATTGACGACCACCGTCAGCGCATCATAGGCGATCGGCAGCTCGAAAAACCTGATGCCGGCCTGCGCACATGCTTCCATTTCCTTCTTCAGGATGGGGCGGGAAGCATCGGCAATATCGATCTCGCCCCGGCAGAACTTCTTGAAACCGCCACCTGTGCCGGAAATGCCGACCGTCACCTTGACGACGTTCTTCTTCGCTTTCTGAAACTCCTCGGCAACCGCTTCGGAGATTGGATAGACCGTCGACGATCCGTCGAGTTTGACGATCTGGGCGTGCGCGCCACTGGCAGCAAACAGCGTAGCCAGGGCAGCAATCGTGGTCTTGAGTGCTTGCTTCATCGTGCTTCTCCTGTGGATGATGAAGCAGATTCTCGCCCAGGACTGTTACACCTTGATGACAGCGGAGCGTCGCGACACGTTTGCTTGCGAAGATCAGCCTGACTGCCCGAGAGGCAGGGCTTTGACCACGGGACGAGCTTGACAGATCTCAGGGCGTCCGTCGCAGCAGTGGTCGGTCAGAAAGCCAATCAACCCGTCAATACGCGCCAGTTCGGCATGGCAGCGAACGAATCGCCCTTCCTGTACCGTACTGACCAGACCGGCATGAGTCAGCGTCTTGAGGTGAAAGGAAAGTGTCGGAGCGGGCAGATCCAGTTGCTCGGCAATAACCCCGACGGTCAGACCGGTGGGGGCATGCTGTACGAGCAGGCGAAAGATGGCGAGACGGCTGTCTTGCGCCAGCGCAGCCAACGCGGTCACGGCATCATTATTGTTCATCCTGCCAACAATACCGAATATTGGCCGGGCGGCAAAGCGTTTCAATTCGCCAGGGGGCATGCGCGCACCAGTGTCGGGCGGGGCCGGCCGATTCCTGCACCCGGAGCCGTCTGCCCGCAGACCGTCCTCGCCGGACCTCGAGACCCAGGTGCATGAGGCTTCCACAAGAAAGAAGACGCCTCGAGTAGCCAGATCTGTCGGCAAAGGGCTTTGCCAGCCGCAACAAGAAAGAAGGCATCGCGCGAGCGATGCCTTTGCCCTGTTGTCGAGAAACCGCTTAGAAACCCGCGCCCTTGATCGACTTCAGACCCTTGTAGACCGCCTTGCTGCCCAGTTGCTCTTCGATGCGCAGCAACTGGTTGTACTTGCAAATCCGGTCGGTGCGCGACAGCGAGCCGGTCTTGATTTGCCCCGCACCGGTGCCGACAGCCAGATCAGCAATAAACGAGTCCTCGGTTTCGCCTGAACGATGTGACGAGATGACGCCATAACCGGCCTTCTGCGCCATCTTGATGGCGTCGAGCGTTTCGGTCACGGTACCGATCTGATTGACCTTGATCAGAATTGCGTTTGCCGCCTTCATCTCGATGCCCTGCTTGAGGCGCACCGGGTTGGTGACGAAGAAATCGTCGCCGACGATTTGCACTTTGTCGCCGAGTGCCTTGGTGAGCTTGACGTAGCCTTCCCAGTCGCTCTGATCGAGGCCATCTTCGATCGAAACGATCGGATATTTGTCACACCATTCGGTGTACTTGGCAATCATGTCGTCGTCAGTGAACAACTTGTCGGGATTCGACTTCCAGAACTTGTAGCCTTGGCGACCACCTTCGTCGAAGAGTTCAGAGGACGCGCAGTCGAGAGCAATGGCGATCTGCTTGCCCGGCTTGTAACCGGCGGCGGCGATGGCCTGCATGACGACTTCGAGCGACTCGTCGTTGGTCAGGTTGGGCGCAAAACCGCCTTCGTCGCCGACCGCCGTGACATGTCCGCCCTTCTTGAGAATCCCTTTCAGCGCATGAAAAACCTCGGTAATCCAGCGCAGACCTTCGGAGAAGGATTCGGCGCCGACCGGCATGATCATGAACTCCTGGAAGTCGATCAGATTGTCAGCGTGTTTGCCGCCGTTGATGATGTTCGCCATCGGCGTCGGCAGAGCGAAGTCGCGATTCTTGTGGATCTTGCCGATGTACTTCCAGAGCGGCATCTTGCTGACGTTGGCGCCAGCCATCGTGATCGCCATCGACGCACCGAGAATGGCGTTGGCGCCAAGGGCGGACTTGTTGGGCGTACCGTCGAGCGCAATCATCGCTTCGTCGAGAGCGCGTTGATCGAGCGGGTTCTTGCCCTTGAGCAGTTTGGCAATCCTGGTATTGACGGCGTCGACGGCCTTCAGCACACCCTTGCCCAGGTACACCTTCTTGTTGCCGTCGCGCAACTCGCAGGCCTCGAATTCCCCGGTTGAAGCACCCGACGGAACGGCAGCGCGGGCCATGAAACCATTGTCTAGCGTGATATCGACTTCGACCGTCGGATTGCCACGTGAATCGAGGATCTGCCGACCGACAACTTTCGTGATCGCGACGAATTCGGCGGGTGCAACGGCTGCCGCCTCTTCGCTTACGGCTGCTTTTTGTGACTTCTTGACTTTCTCTGGTTTTGCCATGATGGAACTCCGTAGGAGTGGTTTGGAGGAAACGTCGGCGGAAAGCTCTCAGACTGATCATACCGAATTCGGATGAGGCGGTGCAATCCTTGCGAGCAGGGAATGAAGCCATTTTCCCAAGGCAAAAAAAAGGGCTCCCGATGAAGCCCATCTTCTTGCCGATCCGGCGCGGCCGATCAGTAGAGGATCGCTTGCGCGCGGTTGGTCGCGTTGCCTTCCAGTTGCGGGTTCTGGGTGAACTGTTTTTTCATCAGCGCGCGCATCTTGCTCACCACTTCCTTGCACGACAGCTTGTTCTGCGTTTCGCGCATCACCTTGACCAGGTAATACGTGAAGGCGCCGTTGTAACGCCCGCTGAAATACGCATCGGCACTCGTTTCATTGGCTTTGCAGCCGGTCCACAGAACATGGTTGGCGCCGGCGACGGCTGCCTTGTCAGCGCTCGATTCGCCTTTCTTGCCGCCCGAGCCGAGCGTAAACCCACGCATCTTGGCGCTCTTCTTGCTGAATTCGTGATCGGGTGGCGCAATGTAGCGCGGTCGTGGGGCAAAAAGACCGAATTCTGCACCGCGCAGCCCGGTGCCGCTGTGGCAGGTGTCGAGATAGACCTCGAGCAACACGTTGGCCGGCAGTTGAACGAACAGATCGTGCAACTCGTCGTCGCTGATGATGTGCGCCGGGTCCCAGGCGCCGCTCTTTTCGGCGATGTCGTACGGAACAAAAGCTTCGTCCTTGCCATCCGGTTCGTCGCCACTCGCGTCGTTCATCTGGGTTCCGTGAGAGGAAAGACTGAAGACCAGATAGTTGAGTTTGCCTGCTTTGGCCTCGGCGACCATCGCATTGAGTTTGCTCATGATGTTGGCCTTGGTTGCCTGGGAATCGGTCAGGCTGCTCATTTCCGTGGCCTTGAAACCAAGCAGATCCTTGTACAGTGCGGCCATATCCTTGGCATCATTGACACAGCCATTCAGCGCTAACTGTGGATAGTTGGCAAATTTGTTGATGCCCACGAACAGTGCCTTCTTGCTAGCCATATTCTGTCTCCTTCCAATGCCGCAGCGAAAAGAATCCACGACGGTGCGACATCCATCGCTGCCGCATTATGCGGCGATCATCAGGCCGTCGCAATGGGCGAAGGGCAGTCAAACCGAAAAAGGCAGCCGTCTGGAAAGCATGCCGGGGGCAGATTCCGGCGTATTGCCTGATCCTGTTCCGACCAGGCCGGATGGTCATCTGGCGACATCGGCTGTTCACTCCGCAGCAGGCGCGGACAGGACACGGGCAAGCGCCCTGCCCGCCGGTTGGTCTTGCCCATTGGGCGACAGTTGCGCGTCGAAGACGCTGAAACGGTGTTTGCCAGCCAGCTTTGCCTGGTACATGGCCTGGTCCGCCTGGCGCAGCAACTGGTCGGCATCGACCTCCACGGTCTGCGGGTAGAACGTTGCACCGAGGCTGGCCGATACCTGGAGAACGACCTGAGCGACCTTGACCGGCTGGGCCGCAGCGAGGATCAGGCGGTTGAAGATTGGCGCGCCGGCCGTGACATCCGGCAAGTCGAGCAGAATCGCGACGAACTCGTCGCCACCCAGACGAGCGAGCGTGTCGCCCTCGCGCAGGGCGCCCTTCATGCGCCCGGCCAACGTGACCAGAAGCTGGTCGCCGATCTCGTGACCATGCTGATCGTTGATCGCCTTGAAGCCATCGAGGTCGACGAAAGCAACCGTCAGGCGCTGCCCACGCCGCTGCATCTGACTCATTCCGTGGCGCAGACGGTCGCTGAGCAGGGTACGATTCGGCAAGCCGGTCAGCGCATCGTAATGGGCGCGCATTTCGAGCTGCTTTTCATACTCCTTCAGGCTGGTAATGTCGGAGAACATGCCGACGTACTGTCGGGTGGTGCCCTGCTCATCGCGTACGGCGCTGATGGTGAGCATCGCCGCAAACGGCCGGCCGTCCTTGCGGCAATTCCAGATCTCGCCGCACCATTGTCCCCGCGCGAGCAGTTCCCGCCACATCGCACGGTAGAACTCTTCGCTCTGTCGACCGGAACTTAAGAAGCGCGGGTTTCGACCAATGGAGTCCGCGCGGGCGAAGCCCGTTATTTGCGAAAAGGCGTCGTTGACGTCGATGATCATCGCCTCGGCGGAAGTGATCATGATCCCTTCCCGCGCATTGGTGAATACGCTCGCGGCATTGATCTGCTGCAGGCGCTCGGACTGGGCGCGCTGTTCGGCCAACTGCACCTGCCGGCGGTAGTAGGCAAGGGCAAGCAGCGTGATGGCCAACAACGCCGGCACCAGGATGCCCAACAGTGACTGGGCGGCGCTCCGCCATGGCTGCAAGGCGTGTTCCTGGCGGAGATGTGTGAGGACAACGAAAGGATAGAGGCGCGAGGCTCGAAAGGCCGTCAGCAGACGCTGATCGGCGCCAAGTCCGTCTGCAAACTGGCCAAACTCCATCTCCTCCAAACGCAGAGCAGACAAGATGCTGTCATCCACTGAGCCTGGTCGGCCATCCGGTTTGCTGTGCATGAGCAACGTTCCGTCGTAACGCAGCACCTCGACCCAACCTTCGTCGCTATGCAGCTTTTGCAGAATGTGACTGATGAAGTGGTCCGGGTTCAACGCGACGAGCAGCGTTGCCGTCTTGCCACGCAGGTCAACGCTGCGGATTACCGGAATGAAATGCGCTTGTTCGACACCAACGGGGCGCTCGGCGCTCGATGGGCGGCCATCGGCAAAATCGCGCCCTGACCACGGCGCTCCGATGCGCAAAGCGCGAGTGTCCCGGCTGGGGACCGGCAGATAGCTGTCTGTGGTCACGCGCACGCCAACGTTGCCGGGATTCGAGCTGGCGGCGATGCGACCGTCCTCGTCGAGCAGCGACAGCGAGCGCAGGAAAGGTGCATGCTGCAGTGTGGTCACGAAACTGCCTGCCAGATCACGGTTTTTCGCTGCACCCGAGGCGAGAGTCAGGGTGCTCACCGCGACCAGCTCGGTAACGTGCAGGCTCTGCGTCAGAAGGTCCTCAAAGCCGCGCGAATGCATGGCCGAAATGCCGAGACCGTAAGCGATCGCATCGCTGCGCAGGCGCACCAGCGTGAACGCGGCCAGCGCGCTCATCCCGCCGACAAAAAGTGCCAGCACAAGCAGATACATCCTTCGCAGGTAACTCCTCAAAAACCTCGGGCATAAGCGTTCACTGAATTCGAGGTGCTTGCTTGCAGGAAGGGCTGGACACAGCGCGCGAGATGTGATTCAATCCGCAGCATGAGCACGGAAACCCCACGGAAG
>WBZP01002308.1_pt1 | contig 22106 bp, 18 predicted proteins | sample 5204301 | NCBI WGS metagenome assembly WBZP01 (sample SAMN12412401, study PRJNA552823) | activated sludge metagenome | isolation source: activated sludge from nitrification reactor of wastewater treatment plant... | place: USA: Pennsylvania | collected 2017
TGGTCGACTGGCCGATATAGACGCCCATCGAGATCACCGAGCCTTCGCCGACGATGACGCCTTCGACCACTTCCGAACGCGCGCCGATGAAGCAGTTGTCCTCGATGATCGTGGGCCCGGCCTGGATCGGCTCCAGTACGCCGCCGATGCCGACGCCGCCGGAGAGGTGCACGTTCTTGCCGATCTGCGCGCAGGAACCGACGGTGGCCCAGGTGTCGACCATCGTGCCTTCATCGACGTAGGCGCCGATGTTGACGTAGGAGGGCATCAGCACGACGTTCTTGGCCAGATAGGAGCCACGGCGGGCGGTGGCCGGCGGTACGACGCGGAAGCCACCGCGGACGAAGTCTTCCTGCGTGTAGTCGGCGAACTTGGTCGGTACCTTGTCGTAGAAGCGCATCGGTCCGCCATCCATCAGCTTGTTGTCTTCCAGGCGGAAGGACAGCAGCACGGCTTTCTTGATCCACTGATGCGTGACCCAGTCACCGTCGATCTTCTCGGCGACGCGCAGACGACCGGCGTCGAGTTCGCCCAGAATGGCGGTGACGGCTTCGCCGACCTTGGCCGGTGCCGTGCCGGGCTGCAGGGAAGTCCGGTTTTCCCAGGCTTCTTCGATGATCTGCTGGAACTGTTGCATGTTCTCTTTCTTTCCTAGAGTTTTGAAACAAATTGTCTGATGCGGTCGGCCGCTTCGAGGGTTTCAGCGAGCGGGGCAACCAGCGCGATACGCACGAACCCCGCACCGGGATTGACCCCGTTGGCTTCACGGGCGAGGAAACTGCCCGGCAGGACCACCACATTATATTCAGCGAGCAGCCGACGGGCGAATTCGGTATCGGTGATCGGCGAGTTTGCGTTGACGCGTGCCCACAGATAGAAACTGGCGTCGGGCATGCCGGTCTGCAGCACCGAGGCCACGAGTGGCGTGACCTGGGCGAATTTTTCGACATAAAGGCGACGGTTCTCGACCACGTGTGCCTCGTCGTTCCATGCGGCGACCGAGGCCGCCTGAATGGCCGGGCTCATCGCGGCGCCGTGGTAGGTGCGATAGAGCAGGAACTGCTTGAGGATCGCCGCGTCGCCGGCAACGAAGCCGGAGCGCATGCCCGGCACGTTGGAGCGCTTGGACAGGCTGGAGAACATGACCAGGCGTTCGTTGCTGCGGCCGAGCAGCTTCGCTGCCTGCAGGCCACCGATCGGCGGCTTGCCTTCGTCGAAGAAAAGCTCCGAATAGCATTCGTCGGAAGCGATGATGAAACCGTACTTGTCGGAAAGCGCGAACAGCTGCTTCCAGTCGTCGAGGTTCAGTACCTTGCCGGTCGGGTTGCCCGGCGAGCAGACGTACATCAGTTGCACGCGCGACCAGTCGGCATCGGAAAGTGCATCGAGATCGAGCGCGAAGTCGTTTTCCGGCAGCGTGTTGATGAAGCGCGGCTCGGCGCCGGCGAGATAGGCGGCGCCTTCGTAGATCTGGTAGAAGGGGTTCGGGCTGACGACGAGCGGAACGATCCCTTTCGACGGGTCGATGACTGTTTGTGCAAAGGCGAAAAGCGCCTCGCGCGAGCCATTCACCGGCAGGACTTCGGTCTCGGGATTGATCCCTTCCAGCCCGTAACGGCGGCCCATCCAGGCGGCGATGGCCTGGCGCAGGGCCGGCGTACCCTGCGTGGTAGGATAGTTCGCCAGCCCGCCAAGGCCGGCCGTCAGGGCCTGCTTGATGAATTCGGGCGTCGCATGCTGGGGTTCGCCGATCGACAGCTTGATTTCACGGTATTGCGGGTTCGGCGTGACGCCGGCGAAAAGCTGGCGCAGCTTCTCGAAGGGGTAGGGCTGCAGCTGGGAAAGATGGGGATTCACGGGTCGGCAGGCGGGGTTTCAAAAACCGGATTATAAGGGGCATCGCCGAGTGGCGGAAGGAATCGGGAACGAGGCTGGAACAGGCTCGGGCGGGGAGGCGGAATGCATGGCCGCAGCCCCCCGCGAGGGCCGGGTCGCCATTGCCGCGCTGCTGACCGGTGCGCTGGTCTGGGGGCTGATCTGGTACCCATATCGCGTGCTGCGCGATCTCGGCATCGACGGACTGGCGGCGACCTCGCTGACCTACCTCGTCGCCTTCGTCGTCGCGCTGCTGGTCTGGCGACCGCGCCCCGTGCGACCGTCGCATCCGTGGTTGCTGCTCGGACTGGCGCTCTCCGCCGGTGGTTGCAACATCGGCTACGTGATGGCGACGCTGACGGGCGAGGTGATGCGCGTCCTGCTGCTGTTCTACCTGGCTCCTCTGTGGACGGTGCTCCTGTCGCGGCTGATCCTCGGTGAGCGTCTCAATATCTTCGGTGGTTTCGTCATCCTGCTCTCGCTGGCCGGTGCGGTGACGATGCTGTGGCGCCCCGGCAGCGGCCTGCCGCTGCCGCACAATGCCGCCGACTGGACGGGGCTTGCCGCCGGCTTCTTTTTCGCGCTCTTCAACGTCCTGTCGCGGCGCGCACGCGACTTGCCGCTAGAACAGCGCGTGCTTGTCTCGTTTCTCGGTGTCGTCGTCATCGGCGGCCTGCTCGCCGGCAGCCAGTTGCCTGCCACCGCAGCGGCACCGGCCGGTGCCTGGGTACTGTTGCTGCTGACCGGCCTGCTGCTGCTGGCGGTGAATCTGGTCGTGCAGTTCGGCCTGACGCACACGCCCGCCAATCAGGCGATCGTGATCATGCTCACCGAAGTCGGTTTTGCGGCGCTCTCCTCGTGGTGGTTGGCCGGCGAATCCCTCGGTCTTCAGGAGTGGGCTGGTGGCGCGATGATCATCGCCGCCAGCCTGTTCACGACCAAGATGGAGTCGTGAATTGCCGCATGCCGATCAGTCGGCGATTTCGATCTGCCCGCTGATGCTGACCGATACCGTCGACTCTCCGGCTTCCATCGGCATCGGGGCTGCATCCATGGCGGCCGCGGGCGCCGCTCGCATCATCGGCGTCGGCGGGCGATACCCCTGCTGCCCGATGCTCATGTGCTTGATGCGGTAAGGCTTGCCGAGTGCGTCAGCAACCAGTTTGGCGCGACCGCGAAAGGCGGTGATGGCATCCAGCGTCGCATCGGCTTCAGCTTTCCTGCGGGTGTCCGGCGCCGGCATCAGGGCGATTCCGGCGAGCCCGAGGCTAGCCTGCAGCTTGCCGATGAGTTCCGAGAGCGCCGCCGTATCGCCCGATTCGAGCGCCAGTTCGGACCGCATGCGCCAGGACTCGACCTTGCCGCCCTTGGCATAGACGGGATAGGTCTGCGTACTACCGGATTGCACTTTGACCTTGGCGTAGCCTTTGGCAGTTGCCAGTGCCTCGCCGATGAGGGCGTTGACCTTTTTGGCAGCATCTCCCGGTGCTGTGCCGGTCGCTTCCGCAAACAGGGTTGCGCGCGCAAGATCGTTCGCCGCCGTGCGGCTTGCTTCTGCGCCGAGATCGATGGTTGTCGCCTGCGCGAGGGAGGCACCGAGCGTCTGCAGCGCGGCAAAAAAGATCAGTGAGGGCAGCTTCCGTTTCATCTTCGTCTCCGGTAAGTATCAGGATGCAAAGGGCTTGTTCGAGCAGGTGGACTTGCTGACGTCATTCTAGTTCCGCCATGTGGAAAATTGCATGTGCGCTACCTGTAGTCACCGCACGAAAAGTGTGTTTAGAATCCGCCAAACCCGTCGCGCGACGTGTTGCACGCAAGGCCGCAGGTGGCGCGAGTTTCGTCTTCGAGGAGGCGACATGCTGAAAGAAGGGCAGGCAGCACCCACCTTCGTATTGCCGGATGCCGACATGGAGTACGTCGATCTCTCGCAATATGTCGGCAAGCAGAATCTCATCCTCTTCTTCTACCCGAAGGACGACGCACCGCAGTGCACGCTGGAGGCGACGGATTTCTCCGATCATGAGGATGAGTTCCAGCGCTGCGGCTGCACCATCATCGGCATCAGCCGCGACGATTGCATCCGCCACGCCGAGTGGCGCGACAAGCACGGGATTTCGGTCCGCCTGCTCTCCGACACCGAGGGCGAGGTCTGCAAGCAGTACGGTGTCCTGCAGGTGAGGGAAGTGGATGGCGTCAAGCGCGCCGGCATCGTCCGCTCGACCTTCATCATCGATAAACACGGCGTCCTCCGGCACGTGCTGTACGGCGTCAACGCCAAAGGTCACGCAATGGAAGTGTTGCGGACGGTAAAGGATCTTCACTGATGGTTGCACAGGTCGCAAAGAACACGGTCGTCACGCTCGACTACAACGTCACCGATTCCGACGGCGAACTCGTCGATGCCGGCAAGGAACCGCTCGTCTATCTGCACGGCGGCCATGACGACATCTTCCCGAAGATCGAGGAAGCGGTTCAGGACAAGAAGGTGGGCGAGACTGTCAAGGTCAAGCTGCAGCCCGAAGAGGCTTTCGGCGATTACGACGAGGAACTGATCCAGATCGAACCGCGCGACCAGTTCCCGAAGGAACTCCAGGTCGGGATGCAGTTCGAGGGCGGCCCGGAAGGTGGCGATGACGACGATTTCATCATCTACCGCGTGACCGACATCGCCGACGACAAGGTCGTGCTCGACGGCAACCACCCGCTGGCAGGCATGTCGCTGATCTTCACCTGTACGGTCACGTCAGTGCGACCGGCGAGCGAGGAAGAACTAGCGCATGGTCACGTGCACAGCGGCGATGGCGAGGAAGGCCACTGCCACTGATTGTCCGCACGATAGCATCCGGAAGGGCCGCACCGGTTCGCTGGTGCGGCCCTTCCTTTTTCAGCGGAGCAGCTTGCCTTCTTTGTTCAGGATCGTGATGTCGACGTAGCTCATGCCGACGTGGTTGCCTGCCGAGAAGCCGACATACTGGCCGCCGACGTCGTAGTCCTTCAGTTGTTCGAGCGTGTCGCGCAGTTTCTGCCGGCTCGGGTTCGCACCGACACGGCGCAGTCCCTCTCCGAGAATCTTGGCTCCGACGTACCCTTCGATGAAGGTGTGGTTCAGCGTCACATCCTTTGGTCTGAACTTCTCGAAGGCCTCCTGCACTTCCCGGATCAGCGGTGTCGAACGGTTGTTGGGGTCGGGCACGACCTGCGTGATCGCCAGTCCCTTGGCGGCTTCGTTGCCGATCTTCTGCGCTACCTGCGGGCCATCGGTGACGGAGATGGTGACGAACTGGGCGAGATTGCCAGCAGCGCGCGACTGCTTGAGGAATTCCGAACTGGCCGCCGTGTTGGAAACCATGATCACGGCCTGTGGCGCGGCGGCGGCAATGGACTTCACGGCTGCGGCGACTTCGGTCGTGTTCTTTTCGTAGCCGGCCTTGACGAGCAGTTGCCCGTTCGCCTTCCTGATCGATGACTCGGCACTGGCAAGGCCGTCGAGCCCGAAGGGATCATTCTGGTAGAAGACGGCGAAGCGCTTGTAGCCGATCGTCTCGTACTGCTGGACGATCTTGTCGATCTCCTGGGCATAGCTGGCGCGGGTCAGGAAAATCCAGGGATTGCCGCTATTGACGACGGTCGACGCACCGGTACGCACGGTAATGAGCGGTGTCGTGGCACCCTCCAGAATCTTCTCCTTGAGAACAGCCTCGACATTGCCGGTGCCGACGAAGCCGAAGAGCGCCATCGGCTGTGACTCGGCCAGCAATTCGCGGGCCTTCTGGACCGTCTCGCTCGCCTTGTAGCCATCATCCTTGCTGATCAGGCGCAGCTTGTTGCCATGGATGCCACCTTTCGCATTGACGGCATCGAAATAAAGCTGGGCGCCGGCACGCAGGTGATTGCCGGTCGGCGCCAGCGGTCCTGAAAACGGTGCCACCTGTCCGATCACGATGTCGGCCGCGGTTGCGGAAATGGCGATTGACGAGAGCAGTGCGAACAGCGCTCCCCGTTGCTTGATGAACATCCCCTGTCTCCTCCTCGATGCTTTTACGGGAGATGCAATCTAGTACGGGCCGTGCCTCGCGACCATTGCGGTCATCCACTAAGGAGAATCCGCAATTGACCGGAGCTCAGGGATGTGGGCGCGACCAGGGATAGGCCTCGAAGCGGAACAGCGCGGGATCTTCGTCGTCAATGATCACCTTGACCCAGCCGAGCTGCGGGTAGCCGAAAGTTTCGGCGCGGGTGAAGCGGTTGATGCGCTTGCCGGTTTCCGGGTCATGCAGCGGTTGATCGATGCGCTGCCAGTGCGTGTCGCCGTGGACGAGCAGGACCTGCCCGTCGAAAGCGAGCGTCTCGGCGCGCAGCTGGTCGAGCAGCTCGCGGTAGCCGGAATGGCCGAGCCCGGCCCGGTAGTGCCTGAATCCGGGATTGGCCTGCATGGTGACGACGATGCCCTTCATGCCCGTCGCACGCGCCTGCGCGAAACCCTCGCGCAGCCATTCGAGTACCCGGGGCGTTCTTGCCAGCGCCTCGCGGCCGGGCAGGCCGGTCTTCAGCCAGTTGTTGTTCGGCCCCGGCACATTGAGCGTGACGAAGAGTACCGGGCCGTGCTGCCAGCGCTGATGTTCCCGGTACTCACCGGCCTGTCGGGTGAGCGGAAGGCGGGTTCGTCCAAGCGAAACGTCGCCGGCATGGAAGCGCTCCCGAAGCCTTGCAAGACGCTCCTGCGGGTCGTAATGGCCTGCACTGACGCGAGCGCAATCGGTCCATTCGTTGTCGCCGGGGACATAAACGAGGGGCAGGGCGGAAGCCTCGAAAATTTCCCGCCGGTCTTCGAAGAGTGCATCGCTGCAGGCATCCTGGCTGTGCTTGATGTCGCCGGCGTGGATGATGAAATCAACATTCTCATCGGCGATGGCGGAAAGCATTCGCGGCAATTCGTGCCGCTCGTAATCGCTGTATGGCGTGTCACCGATCAGCGCGAAGCGCCAGGTCTCGGCTTCTGCGGCAACGGTGACACAGGCGAGGAACAGGACTGCGAGGTACTTCACACTCATCTCACGTCAATTGCGACTTGAGTGCGTAGAGTGCATCCAGCGCCTGTCGTGGCGTCAGCGAATCGGGGTCGATGTCGGCAAGAGCCGCCAGCGCCGGGTGCTCGGCGGGTGCAGGTGGCTCCGGTTCAGGTGCCGAGCCGCTTGCAAACAGGTCGGGCTGCAACGGATTGATCGAAGCGCGCTGCTCGAATTCGCGCAGCTGCTTCTTCGCCGCGCGAACCACCGAGCCTGGCACGCCGGCCAGCGCTGCCACCTGGATACCATAGCTCTGGCTGGCCGGGCCTTCCTCGACGGCGTGCAGGAAGACGATCTTCTCGCCGTGCTCGACGGCATCGAGATGCACGTTGGCCAGTTCCTTGTACTCGTTGGCGAGCAGCGTCAGCTCGAAGTAGTGCGTCGCAAACAGCGTCAGCGCACGGTTCTTCTCGACCAGATGGCGGCAGATCGAAAAGGCCAGCGCCATGCCGTCGAAGGTCGAGGTGCCGCGGCCGACCTCGTCCATCAGCACCAGGCTGTGCTCGGTCGCGTGGTGCAGGATCGCCGCCGACTCGGTCATCTCGACCATGAAGGTCGAGCGGCCGGAGGCGAGGTCGTCGGAGGCGCCGATGCGGGTGAAGATCTGGTCGAGCGGGCCGAGCACGCAGCGCGTCGCCGGGACGAAGGCACCGATGTGGGCGAGCAGCGCGATCAGTGCCGTCTGCCGCATGTAGGTCGATTTACCGCCCATGTTCGGGCCGGTGATCAGCAGCAGCCTTCTTCCGTCGCCCAGTTTGGTGTCGTTGGCGATGAAGGATTCGCCGTCGGCCTGGATCTGGTTCTCGACCACCGGGTGGCGGCCGCCCTCGATCAGCACGCCCGGTTCGCCGGAAAACTCGGGCTTGCGGTAGTCGCGTTTGGCAGCGACGTCGGCAAATGCAGCGAGCAGGTCGGTCAGCGCGACGGCGCGGGCGATCTCCAGCAGGCGCGGAATCTCCGGCTGCAGCGCCGAGAGGATCTCGTCCCAGAGCAGCTTCTCGCGCGCCAGCGCCCGGTCCTGCGCCGAGAGCGCCTTGTCCTCGAAGGCCTTCAGCTCGGGCGTGATGTAGCGCTCGGCGTTCTTCAGCGTCTGCCGGCGGCGGTAGTCCTCGGGAATCTTGTCGACGTTGGCGTGCGTGACCTCGATGTAGAAGCCATGCACGCGGTTGTACTCGACCTTCAGGCTGGCAATGCCGGTGCGCTCCTTCTCGCGCGCCTCTAGCGCCAGCAGGAACTCGCCGCAGTTGTCCTGGATGCCGCGCAGCTCATCGAGGTCGGCGTCGTAGCCGGGAGCGATGACGCCGCCGTCGCGCAGGTTGGTCGAGGGTTCGACGGCGATGGCGCGGGTGAGCAGCCCGAGCACGTTCTCCGGCGTCGCCAGCTGCGCGTGCAGTTCGGCGAGCAGCGGTGTGTCCAGCCTGGCCAGCGGCGCACGCACTGCATCGAGCCGGGCGAGCGCGTCGCGCAGGCCGGAGAGATCGCGCGGGCGGGCGGAGAAGAGGGCGACGCGGCCGGCGATGCGCTCGATGTCGGCGATACCCTTCAACGCCTCGCGCACCGCCTGTGCGCCAAGGTTGGCGTCGTCCATCAGCGCCTCGACCGCCGCATGGCGCGCGGCAGGGATCGTGCGGTCGCGCAGCGGGTGGTGCAGCGCATGGCGCAGGTAGCGCGAGCCCATCGCCGTGACGCAGGTGTCGAGCAGCGAGCAGAGCGTCGGCTCCGGCTGGCCGCGCAGGGTTTCCGTGAGTTCGAGGTTGCGCCGCGTCGCTGCGTCGAGCCCGATGTAGGCCGATTCGCGCTCGACGACCAGCGCCCGCACATGTTGCAGTGCCCGTGCCTGCGTTGCCTGCGCATAGCGCAGCAGCGCACCGGCAGCGGCCACTTCCGGGCCGGCCTCCTCGATGCCGAAGCCCGCGAGCGAAGCCACCGAAAACTGCTGGCACAGTTCGCGCTCGGCGGCCTCGGTATCGAAATGCCAGTCCGGGCGCCTGGTCAGCGCCGCAGCCGGCGTGAAGGCCAGCACCAGCGAATCGGGAACGATGATCTCGGCCGGGCGGATGCGCTCCAGCGTCGCGGAGAGCTTGGCCGTCGCCACCTCGGTCGCGCGCAGTTCGCCGCTGGCGAGGTTGAGCCAGGCGATGCCCATCGTGTGCTTGGTCGGCGACATGGCCATCAGCAGCGTGTCGCGCTTTTCATCCAACAGCGCCGCGTCGGTCAGCGTGCCCGGTGTGACGATGCGCGCCACCGCCCGCTCGACCGGCCCTTTCGAGGTCGCCGGGTCGCCGATCTGCTCGCAGATGACGACCGACTCACCGAGCTTGACCAGCTTGGCGAGGTAGGGCTCCAGCGAATGGAAGGGCACGCCGGCCATCCTGATCGGCACGCCCGCCGACTGTCCACGCGTGGTCAGCGTGATGTCGAGCAGCCGCGCTGCCTTCTCGGCATCCTCGTAGAACAGCTCGTAGAAATCCCCCATGCGGTAGAAGAGCAGCGTATCCGGATGCTGCGCCTTGAGGCGCAGGTACTGCTGCATCATCGGGGTGTGCTTGGCGAAATCTTTGTCGGACATGAGGTTTTCGGGCGTTGAGTTCAGCTGAGTTGCGCCAGCCGGCGCAGTTTTTCTTCCAGTTCCGGGGCGCGTTCCTGGCTTGCGGCGTCGCCCGGCAGATGCCCGGGCAGCGATTCGATGAAGGCGGGTGACGCGAGCAGCGTGGCGAATCGCTCGCACAGATAGCTGCGCAATTCTGTAGGAGCGCTTGCGCATTCGTCGAGCAGCGATTCACGCCCATCAATCACCGAAACCAGGTCGCCGAGGTCGTGGCTGAACAGGTAATCGTTGTTGCCGCGCCCGGCGAAGGCTTCCAGCTTGGTGGCGATGAAGACCGGCGCCGGCACCAGGCGGATCGGTGTGCCGCTCGGTAGTGTCGCCGGCTGCGCAGTTTGCAGCGCCAGCGGATACCAGCGGTTCGAAAAGCCGAGAATCTTTTCCAGCGTCGGCATCACGTCGACGGCCACGGCGCCGATGCGCCAGCGGCAGATCGGCGCGGCCGGCGTCATGTCCTGGACGAAACCGCGTTCGCGCAGGGCTTTTTCGACGCGGTGATAATCGGCCAGCACGGTGGCGTGCACGATCAGGTCGACGTCCTCGGTCGGGCGGATCACCGGCAGCGCCGGGTCGGTGATCAGCAGGCCGGCGACGGCGCCGCCGACGAAGACGAATTCGTCGCGCAGCCGTTGGCCGAGCCGGTCGGCAACCAGTTCCAGCAGCGCGACGTTCGGATCGTTCGGGTTCATGCCGTCGCCGGCGAGCGCTCGGAAAGTCGCTCGTTCAATCGCTCATTCAACAACTCGATGGCGATGGCGCGTTCGCGCGCGCTGCCGCCGCGCACGGCATCGAACAGCACCAGCAGCTCGTAGAGCGCCGGGTTGCGGGCGGCCGCCTCGGGCACGCTGGGATAGAGCGGGTAGAAGGCCATGCCGCGCACCGTGCCGTGCTTGTGCGGCCAGACCGGCGCCGGTTCGGCCGGCTGTACGATTTTCGTCAACAGCGGCGGCGCGGCATAGCCGGTCGGCATGCCGCGCGTCATCTCGCCGCGCATCGCGGGGAAGGAGTAGCGGGCGCCGTGCAGCAGGTAGAGCCGGAGCGCCTCACGCACGACCGATGCCTTGCCGCCGGCATCCTTGCGCGCGAGTTGGGCGCGCAGCGCGCGTTCGATCCCTGCGTGCACCTCGGAAGCCGTCATGCCGAGTTGGGCACCCAGCTCGGCATAGGTCGGCGGCGGGCCGTCGTCCACGGCCAGCCGGAGCAGGACCACCAGGTCCTGCGGGCGCAGCACCAGCTGCGGGTTCGATTTCGGTCGAGGCATCGGAAAACCTGTATTCGCTATTTGCGAATAGCGAATATATGAAATAAATTCAAATTAGTCAATGTGTTGGGAATAATCTTCGCAATTCGTGAATAGAGAATTTGAGGCTCAGGCCACGCTGCTCCAGCGGCGGCCGCGCGTTGCCGGCGGCACGGCCTCACGCTGCGCGGCGAGGCGCTTGAGCAGCTCGCTGGCCGGCTCGTCGGCCGGGTCTTGCGGCACCAGTTCGCCGCGGAAGGCCTTGGCCAGCAGCGCCGGGGTCAGCTGCTCGACCTGCTTGCGGGCGGTGGCAAGGCGGGCTTCGAGGCGGTCGGCGAAGGCGAACAGGGTGTCGACGCGGCGGACGATTTCGTGTTGTTCTTCGATTGGCGGAAGGGCAACGTGCAATGCCATCATTTCCGGGAAATAGATAGTTGTGTGTGTCGTTCCTTTGCCAAATTTTGGGAGTGCTTCCCCTTCCGCGACAAAAAGCCATTTAAGCCAATCCGGGGCAATCGCTTCGGTACAAACCCAATTTACGAAATCCTGGCTGGTTGCCATGGGTTTGCCCATCTTTACGACATATCCCACCGACGCTGTTCGGCTTACACACACAGTGCCAGCTGGCAATAATCTTGCGGCGGAATTTGCAAGACCAAGCGAGTTCGTTTTCTGTAGCGTTTGGCTGATTGTCCCTGTGTGGAATTGACGGGCATCGGCAATTCCGATCCAGGAGACATCCCCGTTCCAGTACTCGGGGCGGCTACGACTAGGGGTGTGCCCCGACTCCATGCGTGCAATGTCAATAAGAGCGACCCACCGCCAACCCTCCGGTATGGGTGAGGCCGGATTTCCCACGGCAAGAGCATAGTCGCCGGGGATCAAAGCATCGCTCCGCGAATTGAACCTATTTGGACGCGGCACCGGTGCAATGCTTGCAAGCATTGTTGATACATCAGTGACTGTCTCTGAAGTCCGAAAGTCTTTTGTCAGCTTGCCAGTGAAAGCGGCGGCGAGGACGGATTGGCGGAAGCGTTTGAGCTGGGCCGGGAGGCGGTCGAGGCGGTCGCGGCAGGCATCGACCCGCGCCAACACGGTGTCGAGTTTGTCGGCAATGCGTTTTTGTTCAGGCAAGGGGGGGAGCGGAATGGGTACATTCCGTATGTCATCTAGTCCTAGGCCAACCTTTGTCCCACCGCGACCGGAGGCCTTGAGTCTCGCTTTGCCATCGGCTTCCGAGGCGAAATACCAGCCAAGGAACCTCGGTTCCAGACTTCGCTGTGGGCGAGCCAGAGCTATGTGCTGATTGATGTAAGCCTCGCCAAGTCCATGTGGCACTAGCGCCACCATCCCGAGTTCGGCTGTAATGGAAATCAGTAGATCGTTGGGCTGTAGTTTGGTGCGTGCGCCTTCTGCACCGGAAGGTGGGGCTACGTATTGGACCTCACTCAAATCCAGTGAAATCGAATTGTGATTCAGATTCCCAATGCGCACGAACTTCGCCCCTATAGGGGCATAGTATTGCGCCCACCCTCGCGAACCACTGGTCACAAGTTCAAAAGCATCAGTTCCTGTGATCTGGCCCCAGTAGGTGGGTTTGCTCATTCCGCCACCTCACCCAACTCCTGCAGGATCGCCTGCAACTCCGCCAGCGCGCCTTCCAGTTCGCCCGCCGCCTCCCGCGCCAGTACCGCCGGTTCCGGCAGGTCGCCGGCGTCCTCGGCGCTGTCGTCCTTCAGCCAGGCAATGTCGAGGCTGTCGCCGCGTTCGCTGATCCACTCGCGCGAGAAGCAGCGGAAGCGGCCGGTCTCGCCCTGATTCACGCGCGACGCTTGGCCGAGCGGGTCGGCGCCGTAGGCGGCTTCGAAGTCGCGGAAATGCTCGCGGGTGAGCGGCGTGCGCTTGCCGAAGCGCGGCATGTTGGCGCGCAGGTCATAGACCCAGACGTTTTTCGTGGCGCCGGTGGCGTGCTGGCCGGCCTTGCTGAAGAAGAGCACGTTGGTCTTGACGCCCTGCGCGTAGAAGATGCCGGTCGGCAGGCGCAGGATCGTATGCAGCTTGCACTTGTCCATCAGGTCGCGGCGGATGTCGGCGCCGACGCCGGCTTCGAAGAGCACATTGTCGGGCAGCACGACGGCGGCGCGGCCGCTGTCCTTGAGGTGCCGGTAGATGTGCTGCAGGAAGGCGAGCTGCTTGTTGCTGGTGCTGTGCGTCAGGTCGTCGCGGGTCGGGCCACCGCCGCCCTTTGCAGTGCCGAAGGGCGGGTTGCTGAGGATGATGTCGCTCTTCGGCAGGCGCTTGCCGGCGTCGCCGAGCGTGTTGCCGAGGTGGATGACGCCTTGTTCGTCACCCTCCATGCCGTGCAGCAGGCAGTTCATCAGCGCCAGCCGCCGCGTGCCGGGGACCAGTTCCATGCCGAGGAAGGCGTGGTTGCGCTGGAAGCTGCGTTGCTTCTCCTTCAGGTCGTAGAGGTTGTCGGTGCGCGCCTTGATCCAGGCGTCGGCGGCGATCAGGAAGCCGGCGGTGCCGGCGGCCGGGTCCTGCACGGTTTCGCCGGGCTGGGGCTGGATCAGCGCGACGATGCTGTCGATCAGCGGGCGCGGGGTGAAGTACTGGCCGGCGCCGGACTTGGTTTCGGTAGCGTTCTTTTCGAGCAGGCCTTCGTAGAGGTCGCCGAGGCCGTCGCGCTGGGCGGAGAACCAGTCGATGCCGTCGATGCTTTTAATGAGTTGTTCGAGGTGGCGCGGCTCCTTCAGGCGGGTCTGCGCGTCGGCGTAGATGGCGGCGAGCAGTGGGTCGGTGCTTTTCGAGAGGTCAAGCAGCGTGGCGCGGTAGTGGTTGAGCAGGTTGATGCCGGAGAGCTTGGCGATGTCCGGCCAGCGCGCGCCTTCGGGCAGCTTGTGTGCCTGCATGACGCCGCTCTGCGCGTTCTCGTGCTCCATCTTGATGAACAGCAGCAGCACCAGCTCGGTGACGTAGTCGGAGTAGTTGATGCCGTCGTCGCGCAGGACGTCGCAGAGGTTCCAGAGTTTCTGGACGATTTCGTTGTTGCTCATGGGGTGCTTTGGTCTTTCGTGGGCGTTTCCGGGGCGAGCCCGGGAATCTGGTAACGGGTGCTGCGGCCGCCGCCGGGCAGGCGGACGAGGCAGCCCTTGGCGACGAGGTCGGCCAGGTGGCGGGTGGCGGTGGCCTTGCTGACCTTGGCCACCGTCTGGTACTGAGCGGCGCTGATGCCGTTGGGGAAGCCGCTGGCTTGATCCGGCCCACCGTCGAGCAGGCGGTTGAGAACCTTGATCTGTTCGCTGCCGAGCGCGTGCTGGCGGTGCTGTAGCCAGTAGCGGCTCTTGACGAGCACATGGTCGATGCGGGCTTCGGCGCTGGCGATGGCTTGCAGCAGGGTTTTGAGGAACCAGCGCAGCCACGGGGTGAGGTCGATCGGCTGGTCGTCGGCCGCAAGTTTCTGGGCGCTTTCCAGTTCGCGGTAGTAGCCCTTGCGGTCGGCGAGGATGGCGACCGACATGGCGTAGAAGCGGATGCTTTGCGGCTCGCCCTGCGCCAGCGCGAGGTCGGTGAGCGCCCGGGTGATGCGGCCGTTGCCGTCGTCGAAGGGGTGCAGGGTGACGAACCAGAAGTGTGCGATGGCGGCACGCAGCAGCGGGTCGAGCGCGGCATCGTTGCGGCTGGCATTGAACCAGGCGACGAACTCGGTGAGGCGCGGTTCGAGCCCCTCCCGGGGAGGCGCTTCGAAATGCACCGTGGGGCGGTCGACACGGCCGGAGACGACCTGCATCGGTTCGGGGCCACGCCAGTCGCCGATGCGGATGTGCCGGCCGGGAAAACCGCCGTCGCCGGCAAATAGCCAGCCGTGCCACTCCTTGAGGCGGGCTTTGTTGAGCGGTGCGGCGAGGTTGCCGGTGACGTCGCACATGATGCGGGCGAGCCCTTCGCTGCCGGCGTCCGGCCGGGCGTTGCCGGGATCGAGGCCGAGCCGGCGGGCGAGGCTGGAGCGGACGGAGGCAACATTGAGCTGCTCGCCTTCGATGGCGCTGGAATCAACGATGTTGCGCAGCAGGGTGTCGAGGTTGAACGCGTTGAATTCAGCCTTCAGTTCGGCGTCGCTGCCTTGCGTGCGTCCGAGCAGCGCTCCCTGCGCGAGAGCGACCTGGCGCAGCAGCGGGGCCAGTGCTTCCGCTTGCCAGCCGAAGCGGGGCCATTGCGGGTGCTGCCAGATCCAGTTCGGCATTGGGATTCGTAAGAGGTGCAAGGAAGGCGATGAGCCGAATAATAGCACTATTCGGCTCATTTTGTGCGCTGAATAGTGGGCGCATGGCACCCGGTTCGGCTCACTGGGCTACTTCGCAGGATTTATAACTGTTTATATCTCGAACCGGATATACACGGTTATAGGTTGCTGGAAATCGCTATGCGGCGTCCGGCCACAACCCGCCGCCGAGTTCGACCAGCACCGTGTCGAGCCTGCCGCCGAGCAGCTTGTCGAGTTGCCGGGCGCCGCCGTCGTTGGCGAAGGCGCGGTTGACGAAGTCGTTGTCGATGACGACTTCGTGCGTCAGCTGCTTGGCCAGCCGCTCCAGCCATTTGCGCTGCACCGGCGTCCACGCGGTGAGGCCGTAGATGCGCTGCATGGCCTGGCCGACGCGCTGCTCGAAGGGGAGCAGGGCTTCGCCGAGGGCGGCCTGGCGGATGTAGCCGATGATGCTGGCGGCGATTTCCTGGTTGCTGCGGTTGCGCCAGGCCGTCTGCAGCCGGGCTTCGGAATAGCCGTGCTGGTCGAGCAGCAGGCGCACTTCGCGCAGCTGTTCGCGGGTGAGGTCTTTCGGCCGGCGGACGACGACGGCGAGCGCGGCGGACTGGTTGATCTGTTCGCGGATGAAGCGGTTGAAGCTGTCGAGGTAGTCCTCGGGCTTCAGGTAGTCGCCGTAGCTCTGCTCACGGGCGACGAATTCGTCGCGGTGGCCGGAGAGGATCGGCAGGTAGGCGCTGCCGACCAGCGCCTTGATTTCATCGATCTGCTGCAACAAGGCGGCCTGCTGGCGCAGGAATTCGGCGGCCCCCTGCGGGCCGAGCTGGCGCAGGTGCAGGTGCAGTTGCGCCGGGGAAACGCCCCAGTGTTGTTCCAGTTCGGCCAGCCGGGTCTTCACGGCGGGCTTCTTCTCGGCCTGATGCACGGCGTCGCGCAGCACGCGCATCAGTTTCTGGCTGATGGCGTCGAGCACGTCGTGGGCGTGCGTCTGCTCGTCGCGGCTGCCGGGCGCGGCGTGGCTGGCCGGGTTCTGCAGTTCGGCGAAGAGCTGGTCGAGGCCGATGGCCGGGTCCTTGACCAGCGGCCTCATCGTGCTGACCGCCTGCAGGTCGCGGTACAGGTCGACCGGGTCGTAGATCCTGAACACCGTTTTGCCGATCTCGTCGCAGCGGCGCGTGGCGCGGCCGATCATCTGCTCGTAGAGGATGCGCGAGCGGACCTTGCGCAGGAAGACGAGGTGGCAGATCGCCGGCACGTCGATGCCGGTGGTCAGCAGGTCGACGGTGATGGCGATGCTCGGGTAACGCTCGTTCTTGTAGCGCTTGATCAGGGCCTCGACCTTGTCTGACTTGCCGGTGATCTTGCGCACCGCGGCTTCATTGTACTCGTCGCCGTAGAGGGCCTTGAAGGCGGCGTCGAGCAGGCGCTTGACCATGTCGGCGTGCAGGTCGCTGGCGCAGAAGACCATCGTCTTCTCCTCGCCGAAGGGGTCGAGCTCCTGCGCCAGCTGCTCGCAGATGACGCGGTTGAAGTCTTCGTTGATGACGCGGCGGTTGAAGCTCTCCACCTCGAAGCTGAGTTCGTCGTCGAGCTGGTATTGCTCGATCTCGCCGGTGCCGAGGTTCAACGCCTCGACCTGCTCGCCCTTGGCGAATTTGATGCCGTGCTTGCTCAACAGGGTTTCGTAGCGGATCGGCGGCTCGTGGTCGATCAGCCAGTCGTCGGCCACCGCCTCGCGGTAGGAATAGGTGTAGACCGGGCGGCCGAAGATTTCGCTGGTGTGCTTCGCCGGCGTGGCGGTCAGCGCGATGCGGGCGGCGTCGAAGTAGTCGAGCACGCGGCGGTAGGTGGAGAGGTACTGGCTCTGGTCGCGCAGCGCCATCTCGCCCTCGGTCATTTCCTGGTCGAGCGTGTAGCCGCGATGGGCTTCGTCGATGATGATGCAGTCGTAGGCGTCGATGGTCGGCGCCGGGTGGGTCAGTTCGTCCGACTGGAAGATGCGCTTGACCATCGCCTGCACGGTGGCGACCTGGACGCGGGTTTCGGCTTCCGCGGCCGCAGTTGCCAACCTCGCGCCCATCTCGGCGATGTTGTAGAGCTTGGAGAGCGGCAGGTTCTGCTCCAGCGTCGCTTCGGCGAAGTTCTCCAGCGCCTGCGTGCCGAGCGCGCTGCGGTCGACGAGGAAGAGGATGCGGCGGAAGCGTTCGGCCTTGAGGAAGCGGTAGATCAGGCCGATGACGGTGCGCGTCTTGCCGGTGCCGGTGGCCATGGCCAGCAGGCAGTTGCTCTGGCCGGCGGCGAGCGCGGCTTCGACGGCGTGGATGGCCTTGATCTGGTAGTCGCGCAGTTGCAGGTAGGCGAAGCCTTCCTGCTGCAGTTTCGCCTCGGCTTCTGCGCGGCTGCGCGTGAGCTGGTCGAGCAGGCCGGCCGGGGAGTGGAAGTCGACCAGCGGCCGAGCGAGGTTGGCCGGGCGGCGCACGTCGCGGAACCAGATGCCGCTCTGTTCGTCGAGCTGCGGCAGGTAGGGGCGGCTGTTGCCGGAATAGACGAAAGGTATTTCAAAATGCCCGCCCTGGCCGTCGTCCCAGGGGCCCTGGCGGCCTTCGGTCTTCCATGCCGGCTCCCAGCCTTCGCCCTGCCGGAAGCCACGGGAATAGCGCTCGGCCTGCGGGATCTTGCCGGCGACGTTCTCGTTCTCGCGCTTGGCTTCGACGACGGCAACCGGCACCGGGCCGGCGAAAAGCACGTAGTCGGCGGCCTGCCTGCCGGCCGTCGGCCATTCGGCGATGGCCTTGTTGCGCCCCTTCTCGGGGCGGGCGCCTTTGGCGTGCGTGAGCTGCTGAGTGTCGGCTTCCCAGCCGGCGTCGATTAGTTGCTGGTCGATCAGCAGGCGGGTGAGCTCTTCGCTGAGCACCAGCTGCTGGCTGGCGGTCTGCGTCTTTCTGGCAACCTGTTCGGCGGCTTTCCGGCTGTCGTCGAGCTGCTTCTGCAGGGCCTGCAGGCGTTGCTCGAATTCCTGCCTGACGCGGTCCAGCGCTTCGCCCTGTTCCTCGGCCAGGCTCTGGTAGGTGCGGGCCTCGGCGTCCATCTGCTCGGCGAGGACGGCGTATTGTTCCTTCTCGCGGGCGATCAGCGCCGCCAGCTGCTGGTTGCTTTCGAGCGCTTCATGCTGGGTCGAAAGCTCGGCGCGCAGTTGCTCGATTTCGGTCTGCAGCGCGCGCAGCGTCTGGCTGGGGTCCGGCGGCGGTACGAAGGGGCCGGGGCGGAAGGCGGCGCCGGCCTTGCCGAACGACTGGTGGAACCAGATGGCTAGCGCGCGGGCGAGCTTGAGGCCGTCCATCGCTTCCTTGTGCTGCGTGCGGAAGCGGTGTGTGGCCTTGTTGCCCTCGATACGCAGCGTGTGGAACATGTCGCGCACCGTGGGATCGAGCCGGATTTCACGGTGCAGCTTGAACAGCAGGTCGGCCTGCGTGGTCTCGGTGTCGAACTCGATGCCGGCACGGGCGGCGATGTCCTGGGCCAGCGCTTCGCCGAGCTGGCGCAGCTTGATCAGCGTGGTGTTGGGGTCGGCGGCGAAGACCTGCTCGGCGGTGGACGCCAGTTGCAGGAAGATCGGGTCGTGCTCGGCGAGGAAGGAGAAGTTGCTCGACATCGGCTCCGCCAAGCGGGTTTATCGGTTTGCGTTTCGCATATCGCGAATTTAACGCAGATTCGTACCTTCCGGCTATTTGCCTCCGACGTATCGAATCCGGTAAACCGCCCCCGCATGGTCGTCCGACACCAGCAGCGATCCGTCCGGCAGCACCAGCACATCGGCCGGTCGGCCCCATGCGCTTTCGCCTTGCAGCCAGCCGCTGGCGAAGGGTTCGTAGGCAAGGGCGCGATTGCCATCCAGCGTGACCATGCTGATGCGGTAGCCGGTCTTCTGCGAGCGGTTCCACGAGCCGTGTTCGGCGATGAAGATCTGGTTGCGGTACTGCGCCGGGAACTGGCGGCCGGTGTAAAAGCGCATGCCGAGGGAAGCGACGTGCGCACCGAGGTTCTGCGCCGGGGCAGCGAGGTCGCTGCAGGAGCGCTTGTGGCCGTATTCGGGGTCGGCGACCGTGCCGCCGTGACAATAGGGATAGCCGAAATGCATCCCCGGCTTCGGGGCGTGGTTCAGTTCGTCGGGTGGCACTTCGTCGCCCATCAGGTCGCGACCGTTGTCGGTGAACCAGAGTTCGCCGGTGGCCGGGTGCCAGTCGAAGCCGACGCTGTTGCGCACGCCGCGGACGAAGGTCTGCAACTCGCTGCCGTCGGGCCGCATGCGCAGGATGGTGGCGTAGCGGTCGGGGTCGGGCTCACAGATGTTGCACGGTGCGCCGACCGGCACGTAAAGCCAGCCGTCCGGGCCGAAGGCGATGAATTTCCAGCCGTGGTGGGTTTCCGTGGGCAGGTCGGCACGAGCAATGGCGGGGGCCGGCGGGTTCTCCAGCCTGTGGTCGATGTCGTCGAGACGGAGGATGCGGTCGATGGCAGAGACGTACAGGCTGCCGTCGCGCCAGGCGACGCCGACCGGCATCTTCAGCCTGTCGGCGACGACGTACAGCTTGCCAGGCTTGTAATTGGCGTCGAGCGGCAGGGCGTGCACCTTGCCTTCGCGCATCGAGCCGACATAGAGGATGTTGGCCGGCGAGAGTGCCATCTGTCGCGCATTCGGCACCCGGGCCAGCAGTTCGATCGTGAAGCCCGGCGGCAGTTTGATCTGATCGATGGGGAGGGATTGCGCCTGGCCGGCCCGTGGCAGCGTGAGCGCCAGGCCCGCAGCGAGGGTGAGGGCAGCGCCTCGAACGAGCGGGAGCAGGCGGGAGAGAGGTCGTCGAATCATCGCTCGATGATAATCCCGTGGGCGCAAAAGTTGTTGCAGATCAAAGCGATTACCGGCCGGCACCCCTATCCTGCGCGCCGCGTCCGGCTATCGTGCCGCCGCGGTCTTTTGTGGGTGAAGCAAGGTGTTGGGTTTGTTCGAATGGTCGGGATGCCTGCTTGGCATCCTCGGGGCGGTCCTCGTCGCGGTGAAATCGCCGCATGCGCGCTGGGCCTGGGTGTTGTGGCTGATGTCCAACGCGAGCTGGACGATCTACGGGCTGGCGACCGCGAATTATGCGCTGGCGCTGCAGCAGGGGGCGTTCATGATCACCAGTACGATCGGTCTCTGGCACTGGCTGCTGCAGCCGGCGCTGGTGCGCGCCGGGGCAGCATCGGAAGCGACGGAAGCAGTCTCGGCCGCCTAGCAGCTCAGTGCGGGTGTCCTGTGCGACTGGATGACCTGCAGCAGTTGCGCGAAGACCTTCGGGTTGCCGGCGACGAGGTTGCCGGAGTCCAGGTAGCCGGCTTCCCCGGCAAGGTCCGAAACGAGACCGCCGGCTTCGGTGATGATCAGGGCGCCAGCTGCCATGTCCCACGGCGAGAGGCCGAATTCCCAGAAGCCGTCGAGGCGGCCGCAGGCAACCCAGGAGAGGTCGAGCGAGGCCGCACCGGGACGGCGCATGCCGGCCGTCTTCTGGGTCAGGTCCTTGAAGATGGCGAGATAGGTGTCGATGTGGTCGAAGACCCGGTACGGAAAACCGGTGCCGACCAGGGCTTCTTCCAGCTTGGTGCGCTTGCTGACGCGGATGCGGCGCTCGTTGAGGAAGGCGCCACGGCCCTTGCTGGCGGTGAACAGCTCGTTGCGCTCGGGGTCGAAGACGACCGCCTGGGCCAGCTGCCCGTTATGGGCGAGGGCGATCGAAATCGCGTACTGCGGAAAACCGTGGATGAAATTGGTGGTGCCGTCCAGCGGGTCGATGATCCACTGGTATTCAGGCTGCTTGCCGGCAGTGACACCCGACTCTTCTGCTAGAATTCCATGATTCGGATACGCCTCGCGCAGCACCTCGATGATGGCGGCTTCCGCCATCTTGTCGACTTCAGTGACGAAATCGCTCTGCTGTTTGGCGGTGACCTTGAGCAGGTCCACGTCGAGCGACGCACGGTTGATGAGCTGGCCGGCGCGGCGCGCCGCCTTGATGGCGATGTTGAGTGCTGGATGCATGGCGGTATGAAAGAACTTGTCGGGCGGTGACGGCCACGGTGTCAAAGAACACGTGCTGCGCCGCCCGAAGTATTTTGGGAAGCGCGCATTCTATCATGACCCCGCAAGTGATCCTCGATCGCGTTCGTATCGTGCTCTGCCGCACCAGCCATCCCGGAAACATCGGGGCGGCGGCGCGTGCGATGAAAACCATGGGCCTGTCCCGCTTGTATCTGGTGCAGCCCCTCTGTGCGGTCGACGAGGTGGCGACGGCACGGGCTGCGGGCGCCGATGACGTGCTGGCGGCGGCAGCAGTGTGTGGTTCGCTGGCGGAGGCTCTGGCAGGTTGTGTGCACGCGGCAGCGCTTTCGGCGCGCCTGCGCGACCTCGGTCCGGTCGCCGTTGGTGTGCGCGAAGCCGTCGGGCCCATGCTGGTGCAGAGCGCTGTCGGTGATGTGGCCCTTGTCTTCGGCAACGAGACCAGCGGCCTTTCGAATGAGGAACTGCAGTGCTGCCAACAGGCAGTGACGATCCCGAGCAACCCTGCCTACAGCTCGCTGAATCTCGGTGCGGCGGTACAGGTGATGGCCTACGAGCTGCGCATGGCCGCCTATGGTGGCTTGCCGCCCGGGCCGGCAACGCAGGCGACCCCCTTCGTTTCGGTGCCGGCGGCGATCGATGACATCGAGCGCTTCTACGTGCATCTCGAGCGGGTGCTGGCACAGACCGGCTTCCATGATCCGGCGCGTCCGCGTCGGCTGATGCCGAAGTTGCGCCGCCTGTTCGCGCGCGCCGGGCTTGAAAAGGACGAGATCAATATCCTGCGTGGCATCCTCGATTCGATCGAGAAGCCGACCGGGCCGAAGCACCGGTCGTCGGCAGTGGAACCGGAAGAAAAATAGTAGATCAAAACACTCGGGTATTTTAAAATCCGGGGATATTCAGGGAGTGTTCAATGTTCGCCCGTCTGCGAGAAGACATCCGATCCGTTTTCGACCGCGATCCCG
>WBZP01001100.1_pt2 | contig 22098 bp, 19 predicted proteins | sample 5204301 | NCBI WGS metagenome assembly WBZP01 (sample SAMN12412401, study PRJNA552823) | activated sludge metagenome | isolation source: activated sludge from nitrification reactor of wastewater treatment plant... | place: USA: Pennsylvania | collected 2017
CGTAGAGGACATCGTCGAAATCATCCTGGGCAACCTGGCGCTTCGACAGGCGGATGATGACATGGCGGCGCAGGGCGGCGGACAGCGTCGCATCCGTGGTCCCGCGGCCGTCCCACATGTCCACTAGAGAGGGGGCCTCGATCTGCTCGTCCGGCTTGGATACCGCCGTGCCGACGGCGTCGGCCGTGACGGACGCGAACTCCTGGTGGTCTGGCAGTCTCAACCCGAACGGCGACAGGGTGCGCGCGGCGGACTCGCGGACCATCGCCTCGCCCGGCTCAGGTGCGTTGCGGAAACGCTCGTGCGGCAAGCATGCTCCGGTCTCTCCGGCCTGCCAGTTTCCCGGCAGGTGGCGGCCGTCCCAGTACATGCGCACGCGGGTGTGGAAACTGCGGTCCGTGGCAAGCCGCCAGTCCCTGGCCTCGACCGGATCCACGACGAGATCGGGTGTTTCCAGGTCCCCCAGGCCGGCCATGACGGACGACGCCGTGTGAGGGGCGTCGGCGACCATCGCCAGGATTGGGGGACCCCAGTCGGTAAGGAAGTCGTCAGCCTCGAGAGCACCCGCGCCCTGTGCCCACAGCTTGCACATGCGCAACCCAGCGAGGTGGGCATACGCGGCGGCCAGTTCGGGATGCGTTCCGACCCACATGGGCTGGGCCTTGTCCTGTGGGATGCCGTTGATATCGGTGATGCGTCGCCACTCGGGCCTGACCAGGTCCCGCACCGCATGTGCGACGCGGTCCTGGATGTCGGAGGCGGCCAGCAGGCGGTGGACGTGCTCGCCTGCCGCGACCGACGCGAGGATCTCAGCGACCTCGGTACTCGCGGCTTTGAGGTCCGCGATGAGGCTCTCCTGCGTGGCATCGAGCAACTGGCCCACCCGCACCGCGTATGTCCGGGTGGGGGTTCGGCTTACGAGCTCATGGACGAGGGGCATCAGGCACTGCTTCACCAGCCGTGTTGGGCTGGGGGTGTGGCGCGGTCTGGCCCGCAGGCCCGCGGAGTCCCGGACCCACGCGAGCACCACGTCGTAGAGGTCAGGTTCAGGTCTGGCCACAACTCCCCTCCCTACGGTCGCTAAGGCTACCGACCACAAACGCCTGGCGGGGTCGCTGACGTCCCCTGTCCGGCAGCGACCCCGTATTCCCTACCGATCCCACTGCTTCCGGGTAGGTCGACATGGCTGGGGCGGCGGGTGTCCGCTTTCGCTGCGCCACTCGGGCGACTCGCCGGCTCGGCGCACGCATGACGGCGTGCCGTGCTGTTGAGCATCTATCAGCAAGACGAAGCGGACGCGCGGATCGCACCGCTGCTCCACGTGACCGGCCGACTGCAAGCGGGCAGGCGGGGCTGAAGCGCGGACTCGCGACTCCGTGAGGACTGCTCTGGGATCGGTACCCGGGGCAGGAGTGGCTCCCGCGACTCCGTGAGACAGGAAGCAGGTACTCCCCGATGGGATCCCCATTCACGCCCACGCCCCTGGTCGGCAGGCTCCTCGCCGTCATGGCGGCGCTGTTCACCGGGCTGGCGTGGCTGGCGGTGCCCAGTACCGCAGCGGCTGCAGGCCCGTACCTCACGCAGGACGCCAACGTGCGATCGTGCACGAACACGGCGCATGCGAACTGTGCACCGTACGCGCGGATCTCCGCCAGGACACCGGTGAGCATGGTCTGCTGGCGCGACGAGTCCTGGGCCACCGGGGCCTACTCCTCGAACCGCTGGTTCCTGGTCCGCCGAGCCTCGGACGGCCTCGAGGGATTCGTCCACAGTTCGGTGGTCGGGTCGCGGACCTCGACCCCCAACTGCGGCTCGGTGCCGCGGGTGAAGGCCGGCCTCGAGGCGATCGGCCGGATCGGTCAGGTGTTTGCCAACTCCTCCGACGTGGCACTGTTCACCGACTGGGCGCCCGGCCCGTACGACGAGTGGTCCGGCGACTGCAAGAAGCTAGTGAACGTCGCCTGGTACCGGGCCACGGGCACCAAGCTCGTCTCGGGCAACGCCAAGCCGACCTTCGACTACTACTGGGCCCGTCGCTCGTACAAGGGTGGCGGCAACCTCGCCTATGGCAGCCTGGTCGGCTTCAACGTCTACGCCCCCTACGGGCACATCGCAGTCGCAGTCGGCGGCAACCGCATCGCGACCACGCGCGGTGTTGACAACCAGCGCCTAACTGTTCTGTCCAGGGAGGTTGGTCACGGTTGCGGCGTGGTGGCGTGACATGGGTGAGGGTCTCCCGGTGTGGTGTGTAGCGACGAAACCGCACATCACACGAAGGAGACCCTCATGACCCACGCTAATGCCACGTTGACCCCTCTGGGCAGGCTGCAGCTGGCGCAGTACCACGTGGAGGCCGGTGCCACGCTGGCCCAGACCGGGGAACGGTTCCGGGTCTCGACGACCACGGTGCGCCGGTGGGTGGGCCGGTACCGGCAGGTTCTGGCCAGAGGCCGCACGCCGACCACAGCAGACATGGCCGACCAGTCCAGCCGGGCTCACCGCAGCCCGAGCCGGACCCGGGCACCGATCGAACGCAAGATCAAACACGTGCGGGTCAAGAAGCGGCTGGGCCCGGTGCAGATCGGTGGGCGGCTGGGGATACCGGCGTCGACGGTGCATGCGGTGCTCACCCGGCTGGGTCTCAACGACCTGCGCGCGCTGGACCGGGCCACCGGGGCCAAGATCCGCGAGGAAGCCAGGCAACACCGTTACGAACGCTCTGCGCCGGGTTCGCTGCTGCACATCGACGTCAAGAAGCTGGCGGTGGTGCCGCCAGGAGGTGGCTGGCGGGTGCGTGGTGGGCATTCCATGCGGCACCGCTGCCCCCAAGCGCGCAGCGCCAACGCCGCGGCAGCGCGCACCCGCGGTACCGGTATGGCCGGTTACGCCTACGTGCACTGCGCGGTCGATGACCACTCCCGGGTGGCCTACGTGGAGATCCACGACGACGAGACCGGCCCCACCGCCGCCGGGTTCCTGCGCCGAGCCGTGGAGTACTTCGCCGGCCTCGGGGTGGTCATCGCCGAGATCCTGACCGACAACGGGCCCTGCTACCGGTCCAACACCTTCGCCAAAGCCGTCCAGTGGCGCGGTATCAAGCACCGCCGCACCCGCCCCTACCGGCCCCAGACCAACGGCAAAGTCGAACGCTTCAACCGCACCCTTCTCCACGAATGGGCCTACGCCAAGGCCTACGCCACCGAATCAGCCCGCCGCGCCGCCTTGACCCGATGGGTGTGGATCTACAACCATCACAGAGCACACACCGCACTAGGAGGCCGACCACCCATCAGCCGCATCCCCCAAGCCGCGGCCGCGTGACCAACCTCCCTGGACAGAACACCTAACCAAGAGTCTCGGCTTCGGTTCCGCCAACTGGAGCCTGACCGCCTTCGGCTGGGGCATGGCCGTCTTCGTCGGCGCGAGTGTGGCGTGGGAATCCGGAGCCCACCTGAATCCTGCTGTCACAGTGGCGTTGGCATTGACCGGCAACGTCGCGTGGTCGACCGTCCCCTGGTACTTCCTCGGCGAGTTCGCGGGGGCCCTCGTGGGTGGTCTGCTCGTGTACATCGTCTACAAGAAACAGTTCGACGATCATGACGAACTCCACACCACCGGCAGCATCTTCTACACCAAGCCGGGTGTGCGCTCTCTTGGCTGGAACGCCGTGAGCGAGGCGGTGGCCACCTTCGTCCTCGTGTACTGGATCATCCAGCAGGCGCCATGGCAACCGGCGGTCGAGGGACAGGCCCCCAACCTGGGCAACATCGGCCTCGGTTACGCGGGTGTGGCCTTCGCTGTGATCGCGATCGGCGCGGGTCTCGGCGGCGCGACCGGTTACGCAATCAACCCGGCACGCGACCTGGGGCCCCGGATCGCGTATGCGCTCCTGCCGTTGCACGGCAAGGAGAAGATCGACTGGGGTTACGCGTGGGTGCCCATCGTCGGACCCATCGTCGGAGCTGTCGCCGCTGCTCTGCTCTACATCGTCAATTACTGACCGGCGCGGGTACCGGCCGCTTCGGTTCGACGCCGTCGCCCGAACTGCGTCCTGTAAGCCGGCGACCGAGCCACGGCGCGAGGTGCCGACCTGCCCAGTTCACGTCGCGGGCCACGCGCTGGGCCGGTGACGTGGACCGCACGGCGGGCAACGGCTGCCACCACGGTTGCGGACTCGGCCGACCCAACGCCTCGAGGACGGCCAGTGCCACCCGTTGATGCCCGACCGGGTTCAGATGCAGACGGTCCTCGGACCAGAAGCGGGGATCGTCGAAGACCGAGTATTCCCAGAAGTCCACGACACGGCACCCGTACCGGCCGGCAAGTTCGTACGTGACGTCCCGGTACGCGGCCAGTCGCCCCTCAACCGCGCCCATGACGCGGGAGCGGTGGGATGGCCGGCCATATGTCACGATCACGACCTCTGCCCCGGTGCCCGCAAGGAGTGCGAGCCCGTTGTCGAGGATCTCGGCCATCGCTGTGAGATCCCAGTTCCGGCGCAATGCGTCGTTGACCCCGCCGGCGAAAGAGATCAGGTCCGGGCGCAGCGCGACGGCCTGCGGTACCTGCTCCTCGACGATGCCCGCCAGACGCCGGCCTCGGATCGCAAGGTTGGCGTACTCGAAGTCCGCGCTGTCGTGCGCCAGCGTCTCGGCGACCCGATCGGCCCACCCCCGCTCCCTGCCGTGCGGACGTGGGTCACCGATCCCTTCGGTGAAGGAGTCGCCGAGGGCGACATAGCGATTCCACCCCATACGTGAACCTTCCCAGCCAATGCTCACCGCAGGATGTGGCGGTCAGGCTGGCACCCGTCCGCCACATCCCTACACGGTCAGGACAGCTTGGACCACCAACCGGTGATGTCGCACGAGCCCTTGGGGGACGCCGTCGGCGGGTTCTCCTGACCGACGGTGGTGGCGACATAAGTCACGTAGTAGGTGCCGGAGCCATTCGTCACGGTGTAGTTCATCACGCCGATGTTGCGGTTGGCGTCGCCGGCCGTGACGATGACCTGCAGCGTCTGCTGCGACATCGTCGTGACACTGTTGGCGTTGAACGAGCCGTCCTTGCTGTCCCGGAACGGCGCAACGTTGTAGTCGCCCTCCGCGTTGTTCGGATTGTTCAACCAGGATCCCCGCGATGTATAGGTCCCGGCTGTCGGCGAAGTGATCCTGGCCGACGAGCCGACCCCGCCCAGGAAGCTGACGCACTGCAGCGTCAGAGTCGAATCACCCATGGGAAACTCCTCCGACTGGGTGTTTCCGAGCATGTTGGTCGTCGTGAAACTCGCACTGATCGGTGTCGCACCCGGGCCAGGCGCACCCGGTGTACCGATGTCGCCCTTGTCGCCCTTGGGCCCCTGGGTGTTCCAGTTGATCTTCTTCTCGGACTTCTTGCACTTCTTGCTCTTCTTCACGATGCGCAGCGCACCGTTGCTCTTCTTCTGACACGCGTAGAGCGTCTTGGCCGGCGCCACCACGGCGGCCTGCGTCGGTGCGGCAAGCGCCAGTGGGGCAAGGGTGACGGCCGCAGCGGCGGCGAACGAGATCGACTTCTTACTCACGAGGCCCTCCCAGGTCCGTGTCGGGGGTGCTGGGAGTCTGGCACAGTTGATCTCAAGAATCCAGACCCTTGACCCCACGGGTCTCAGAGGCCGACCTTGGTGAACGTGACGTCCACCGGAGTCCGCTTGCCCTTGCGCTTCACGTAGGCCTCGACACCGGAGCGGTCCTTCGGTCCCCACGACGCGTAGTCCACGATGAGGCGGGCGTTGCGCGGCAGAACCGCCGCTGCGCGTGCCCGCACCTCAACCGGAACCCCATCGGCCCCGACGTAGAGCAGGGCGGCGGTGGCCCGTGCACTGCCCCGTCTGCCATCCGGGGTGAAGAGCACCACCTTCTTGCTCCGCTCGTTCAACTGACCGAGCAGGAACGGCCCACCGGACGACTGCGTGCTGGCGCGCACCTCCACCTGCAGTGTGGGCCGACTGTCCACAAAGGTGAGCGATCCGAGATCACTGCCTTTGTTCGCGCCGTAGACGATCAGGCCGCGCTCCGGCACAAGTCCGACAGCCCCGGCGCCACGAGCGGGGATCGTGGCCCCGCGGGTCCCCACCGCGAACTGGCCGGTCACGGCCAGCAGGTTCGTGCGCACAGGTACCTTGCTGCGCCGGGCGTCGATGGTGACGATGAAGTCCTGCTTCTTCGGGACCACATATGTGGGGAACTCCCAGCGCTGTCCGGGCTGCCACGGGTTGGTGGGCTTCTTCACCGTCGCACCCTTGATCCTGTTGCCATCCAGATCCGTCAGGCGGGTCTTGATCGGGACCTGTGACTTCACAGGCTTCAGTTGCACGGTGGTCTCATTGGCTCCTGGGCAGAAGGGGCACTTCTGCCGGTCCGCGATCACGGTGGTCGGCACGAGTCCGATGACGTCGTCGGCGATGTCCGGCGAGCCGTTCGGGTTGGTCATGACGAGGTACTCATAGGTGTTCGCGGTGGTGTCCACACGGATAGCCCGGTCAGCGTCCGGGTAGTTGTTGTCGTACACGCCGATGTCGTACTTCCCGTTCCCCCTGTCAAAGACCGCGTAGGGCGTCAGAGCGTGACCGCCGCCATCCCACAGGATGAACAGCGTGTACGGCACGGAACCGGCGGTGAGTGACTGCTTGAGCAGATTCACCGTCTGCCGCGGCGATGTGCGGTAGTCCAGCACGTCCATCGCGTATTGAGTGGCCATGTTCCGCGCGATCTTGCGGGAGATCGGCGTCCGCAGCGCGAGATCGTAGGTGGATTTCGCGCCGGGCTGGAACTGTCCTGGAGTGAGCATCTTCCCGAACAACTCGGCGGCCGTGCTCGCGAAACCGAAACAGTGCCCGCCCGCCATGGACTCATTGGCGCTGTCCATCCACTGCTGGGCCGCGAGCGTGAGGGTGCACGGGCCTGTCGCCCGCTTCTCCGCACAGACCTTGCGCCCCATCAACGATCGCATCGCCTCAGCGTCGAGGTTCTTCGGCCCGGACAGCGGGCTTCCGAACATCGCGTTGTTGAACTGATCCGGAACACCCGTGTTGAAGAAGCTGAAACCGTCGGGGTGAGCGCGAAACCCGGTGTCGGCGACGATCGTGCCGCGTGGGGACCAGTCGGGCTCCTCGCGGTATCCGTCCACATAGTTGCGCCACACTGTGGGGTCGGCGCCGGAAGGGCGGTGGTCACCGATGTCGGCGAATGCCGGTGACGTCCCGAGGAGCGCCACGACGAGGCACAACATGGCAGACAGACGCTTTCGCATGACCGCAAGTGTGCACCGACCGTCCACCTGACTCCACCGGGCGCGGTCCGATGGTGTTTGATCGTTCGATGAGGATCGACATCTGGTCGGACGTGGTCTGTCCCTGGTGCTACATCGGCAAGACGAATCTGGACGCCGCTCTCGCGCAGATCGACGGGGCTGAGGACGTCGACGTGGTGTTCCGCTCCTTCGTCCTCGACCCCTCGGCGCCCGCCGAGCCGGTGTCGGCCGTCGACCACCTCGCGGCCAAGTACGGCGGCGGCCGGGCCCGGGCGCTCGAGATGATGCGGCAGGTCACCACGGTCGCTGCGGGCGTGGGCCTGGAGTACCACTTGGAGGACTCCCTGACGGGCCAAACCCTCGACGCCCATCGCATGTTGCATCTGGCAAGGCAGGAGGGCATGCAAGCCGAGGTTGCATCCGGTCTGTTCGCTGCGCACTTCACGGAAGGTCGCTCGTTGTTCGATCACGACTCGCTGACACAGATCGGCCATGACGCAGGCCTGCCTGAAGACCAGATCCGAGCGGTGTTGGATTCCGACGCTTTCACCGCCGACGTGGTGGCCGATCTGGAGCAGGCCAGGGCCTACGGGATATCAGGCGTGCCGTTCTTCGTCTTCGACGGAAAATACGCGGTCGCAGGAGCACAGCCGCGCGAGGTCATGGCGCAGGCTCTGCAGAAGGCGTCCCAGCGGGCCTGATCCGCGACATTCGCCCGGATTCAGTTGAAATGCCTCCCTGACAGTCGCGGAAACCGTAGGCTGCGCTTACTTGAGCAACGATTACGTCGAAGGCGATATGTGTGGCTGACCTGACTGAGGCCCCCCTGCGTGAAGATGTGGCGATCCGACTGCGTGGGCTCCGCAAGGAGTTCCCCGGTGGCGTGACGGCGGTGGACGATGTGGATCTCGATGTCCTCGACGGAGAGTTCCTGACGCTGCTTGGCCCGTCCGGATCCGGCAAGACGACTGTTCTGCGGATGATTGCGGGATTCGAACTGCCCACCTCGGGCCGCGTCGAGCTCGGTGGCGTAGACGTGTCGGCGGTCCCGCCGTTCGACCGCGACGTGAACACCGTTTTCCAGGACTACGCGCTGTTCCCGCACATGTCCGTCATGCAGAACATCGAGTACGGCCTGAAGGTCAAGAAGGTCGCCAAGTCCGAACGGCGAGAGCGCGCGACCGAGGCCCTCGCCCGCGTGCGTCTCGCCGAATACGCCGACCGGCGCCCGAAGCAGCTGTCGGGAGGGCAGAGGCAGCGGGTCGCGCTGGCACGGGCCCTTGTGAATCGCCCTCGTGTTCTGCTGCTCGATGAGCCACTCGGGGCGCTCGACCTCAAACTGCGCCAGCAGATGCAGGTGGAGCTCAAGGCGATCCAGCGCGAGGTGGGCATCACCTTCATCTTCGTGACCCACGATCAGGAAGAGGCCCTGACCATGTCGGATCGGGTCGCCGTCTTCAATGCCGGTCGCATCGAGCAGATCGCATCGCCCGCCGAGATCTACGAGCAGCCGGCCACGGAGTTCGTGGCCGGGTTCGTGGGCACCACCAACCTGCTCACGGACGGGCACGCCCAGACCGTCCTCGGCCACGAGGGCACGTTCAGCCTGCGACCGGAGAAGATCCACGTCCGGCCTGCGGCCACACCGGCGGGGCCCGGTGAGATCGCCGCCGACGGGGTGATCGAGACCATCGTGTATCTGGGCTCCGGCACCCGCTACATCGTGGCGCTGGATTCCGGCATCACACTCATGGCTCACGTGCCGAACCGTGAGAACGCCGAAGACGTTGCTGACGTCGGTTCCGCGGTGACCCTGCTGTGGGACACCGGCGCCGCCTTCCCCGTGGCCGGCTCCCAAGACAACCCTTCCGGTGTCGCCGAACCCGGCGGTGCTACGCACACCCTTTAGGAGGACAACAAAGTGCGAACCAGGAAATGGATGAAGATCGGCGCCGGGCTGACCGTCGCCGGACTCGCCCTGGCCGGCTGTAGCTCGGACAGCGGCGGGTCGAGCAGTGAATCGACGCCGGCCCCCTCGGCATCGGCGTACGCCGGGCCGGTCGGCGAGGGCGAGGGTGCGCTGAGCGTACTGGCATGGCCCGGCTACGCGGAGGACGGCTCCACCGATCCTGCCGTCGACTGGGTGACACCGTTCGAGAAGCAGACCGGGTGTCAGGTCGACGTCAAGACGTTCGGCACGTCCAACGAGGCTTTCGACTTGTTCAAGAAGGGCGGCTATGACGTCGTATCCGCATCCGGCGACGCGTCACTTCGCATGGTCTATGGCGACCTCGTGCAGCCGGTCAACACCTCGTTGGTCCCCAACTACGCCGACATCTTCCCCGGTCTGAAGGACAAGGCCTGGAACACCGTCGATGGTGTCAACTACGGCATCCCCCACGGCCGTGGTGCCAACCTGCTGCTGTACAACATGGAGGCTCAGGGCGAGACCCCGACGACATGGGCTGACATGTGGGAAGCGGACTCCCCGCTCGCAGGCAAGATCGCGCCGTATGACGACGCGATCTACATCGCCGACGCGGCCGTGTACCTGATGGCCACCCAGCCCGACCTGGGTATCACCAACCCCTATTCGCTGGACAAGACACAGTTCGACGCCGCCATCGCGCTGCTCGAGCAGCAGAAGCCGCTGGTCGGCGAGTACTGGGCCGACTACGCCAAGCAGGCGAACGGCCTCGCGACGGGTTCGATCGTTCAGGGCCAGGGCTGGCAGCTGACCGCGAACGTCGCGAACGCCGATGCTGAGAAGGTCGGCGCCACGAAGCCGGATCAGGGCACGACGGGCTGGTCGGACACCTGGATGGTGGCCAAGGACACCGCCAACATCAACTGCGCCTACCAGTGGCTGGACTACATCGTCTCGCCCGAGGTGAACGCAGAGATCGCGGAGTACTTCGGTGAGGCACCTGCCAACTCCAAGTCCTGTGAACTGACGCAGAACGAGGACCACTGCGCCCAGTTCCACGCGGACACGGAGGACTACTGGACCAACGTCTGGTACTGGACCACACCCACGGAGAAGTGCCTCGACGGCCGCACCGACGTCACCTGCGTCCCCTACAAGGACTGGGTGTCTGCCTGGACGAGCCTGCGCTCGAGTTGATTCACGGCGGGTGTGCCGGTCCACCACGGGGGCCGGCACACCCGACCATCGGGAAGGAGAACTGGTGAGCAGCGCCACCGCTGTCAGCCCTCTGCGGTCATGGCAGGGCTTCGTCCACCGCCATGCGGGCCTGCGCATCGGCGGGCTCTTGGCGCTGCCCATGACATGGCTGGTCCTGCTGTACATCGTGCCGCTCGCGATGCTGTTCGTGAGCGCGTTCTGGACGACCGACTCGTTCACAGGCGAAGTCGTGCGCGCGTTCACGTTGGAGAACTTCCAGCGTCTCTTCACGGACCCCGCCTACGTCACTGTGGCGCTACGCACGCTGGGAGTCGCCGTCTCAGTGACGGTTCTCTGCCTGCTCCTCGCGGTTCCCATCGGCCTGTTCATGGCACGCGTCGCCACGGCACGTTGGCAGCCACTGCTGGTCGCGCTGATGCTCACGCCGCTCTGGGCGTCCTATCTGGTGAAGGTGTATGCCTGGAGAGTCATCTTCAGCCCTGAGGGCGGCGTCCTCGAATCCACGGTCGGCTTCTCCCCCGGCTTCGGTTGGTTGGCGGTGGTGATCGTGCTCACCTACCTGTGGCTGCCGTACATGATCCTTCCCGTGTACGTCGGGATGCAGAACGTCCCGCAGTCCCTACTCGAGGCCTCCTCGGACCTCGGCGCCTCGACCTCTCTGACCTTCCGCCGGGTCCTGCTCCCGATGGTCTTCCCTTCTCTGGTGGCCGGGTCGATCTTCACGTTCTCCCTGAGCCTCGGCGACTACATCACGGTGCAGTTGGTCGGCGGCAAGGCGCAGATGTTGGGCAACGTGGTCTACCAGAGTTTCTCCACCGACCTTCCGTTCGCCGCGGCGGTGGCGTCCATGACAGTGCTGATCATGATCGGCTACCTGACAGCGGTGCGACGCACCGGCGCACTGGCGAACCTGTGAGGGGGCTGACGGCATGACTCTGACAAAGGGCACCAAGTGGCTGCTTGCAGCGTTCTTCACCTTGGTCAGCGCCATCATCTACATCCCGTTGCTGATCATCCTGATCAACAGTTTCAACACGAGCCTCACATTCACCTGGCCGCCGCCGGGCTTCACGCTTGAGTGGTGGTCGCGCGCGCTGGCCAACGACGGCGTCCGGGAGGCATTCGTCACATCGGTGGTGGTCGCCACCGCGGCAACTCTCATCGCGCTCGTGCTCGGGACGCTGGTCGCCTTCGCCCTGTCGGGGACGACCTTCTTCGGCCACAACACGATCTCGTTGCTCGTCGTTCTGCCGATCGCTCTGCCGGGTATCGTCACTGGTCTGGCCCTGAACACCATGTTCACGTCCTTCTTGGGCGGGCTGACGTTCTTCACACTCGTGGTCGCGCACGCCACATTCTGCATCGTGGTTGTGTTCAACAACACCTCCGCGAGGCTGCGACGGCTGGGCGGCGACGTGGTGGAAGCGTCCATGGATCTCGGCGCCAGCCGGGCATTCACCTTCCGGCATGTGATCCTTCCCAACATGCGAGGCGCCATCATCGCTGGTGCACTGCTGGCATTCGGGCTGTCTTTCGACGAGATCATCGTCACGACTTTCACCGCCGGGCCAGGCATCCAGACTCTGCCCCTGTGGATCTTCAACAACCTGTTCAGACCACAGCAGGCGCCGATCGTGAACGTGGTCGCGGCCGCGCTGGTGGTGCTCTCGATCCTGCCGATCTACATCGCCCAGCGGCTGTCCGAGGACGCAGCCCGCAGCGCGGTCTAAGCCGCAGCACCCTCAGCGGCCTTGTTGCGTCGCACCCGGGAGCGCCACAGCAGGAAGAAGACCCCGCCCACCGGCATCGGGAGGATCCACGTCACCAGCCTGTACAGCAACATCGCCGTGCCGAGGTTGCTGATATCGGTGCTGGACGTCAGACCCAGGACCGCGGCGATCCAGGAGACGGCCAATGCATCCTTCCCAGGGATCGGCAACATGTTGATGGCCATGATCAGTCCCGCCGTGAGGACGACAGCAGCCAGCGGCACGGTCGCGGACGACACTGATGAGAATCGCAGGCACAGCAACATCACCAAGGCGTTCGACAAGCCCCATCCGACGTTGGAGACGACCAGACTGCGCCCGTTGCGATCAACGGTGCTACGAGTGCGTCGGCCGAAATCCACCACGCTGTCCTCGAGGTCGTCCGGCGGCGTGCGGTGGAACCACCGGATCACTCTCGACGCCACCCGCTGCAGCCACCCACCAACTCGATGCGCTGCCGCGTCACTGTGCACAACGCGCAGGATCAGCCACAGCAGGAATGCGAACGCCAGTCCGATGCCCAGGAACCACCAGAGTGCGCTCCACGTGCCGAGTCCGGCGATCAAGACCAATGCCATCCCGATCAGTGGCATCACCACCACCATCGCATAGCGCGCGACCATCGCTATGAGTACGGCAACCGCCGACTGCTCGTCGGAGAACCCGTAAGTCCGGTACATGGCGAATCTGATAGCCATGTCAGCGGGCGGAGGGAAGACGAAGGCGCTCAGTTGGCTGGTCGCCGAGGATTCGGTGCCCTGGTACAGGGACAACCCGGGCAGGGACGCCTTCGACGTCCACCCCAGCGCCAGGATGGCAAGCAGGCCGGAGGCCACGAGGGCCGCGATCTCCCAAGCGGTCAGAGCTTGCAGATCGGCCCACACCGTCGCCCAGTCCAATTCGCTGGGCAGCAGCACGAACAGTGAGTAGTAGAGCAGCGCCAGGACGACGAGCACGCCCACGAACTTCAGGATCCGAGTCCTGGTTCTCTTCGACGGCGGGCTGCTCGGACCGTCGTAATCCTGGCCGGCAGCGTCCTGGTGGTCGCTCACAGGACAAACCTAGGGGCGCCACGCCCCGGTTGGCTCCCCCAGATCGGGTGACCCCGCCCCGGTTGCGGGTACTCTCACCTGCACCGACCCCGGAAGGGAACCACGAACTTGATCTACTGGGCAGCCGCCATCGTCGTGCTCACACTCGTGGCCATGGCTTCCGGCAAGGTGCCTCCGGTGCTCGCCCTGGCCAGCGGACTCGCCGCGGCAGGGGTGACCGGTGTGGTGGAGCCCTCGGCGCTGTTCGGCGGCCTGAGCAACGGTGGGGTCATCACGGTCGCCGCGATGCTTGTCATCGCGAAAGGGGTCATCCACACCGGTGTCGTGAGCCGCGTGGCGTGGCGCCTCTTGCGCACGGTGCGCACGGCAGGACAGACTCTGCGTCGACTCATCGTTCCCGTCGGCGTCATCAGCGCTCTCATCAACACCACCCCGATCGTGGCGATGCTCATCCCGGCGGTCAAGGAACTGCAGCAGACACGAGGGATCCCGGCGCGGCAGGTCCTGCTGCCCATCACCCACGCCACGACGCTGGCCGGGTCCACAACGCTGGTCGGTACGAGTTCCAACCTGCTCATCGCCGGAATCGCCGGCAACGCGGGCGTCGAGGTCGGGATGTACTCCTTCGCGATCGTCGCCCTCCCCGTGTGTCTCGTCGGCTGGGCATGGCTGCTGATCGCCTCCCCGCGCGCCTTCACGGCTGCCGATGAGGCACCCGACACCGATCAGGACTGGCGCGTCGAACTGCCGGTAGCGCCCGGGGCCATCGGGATCGGTCGACGACCGTCCGCCCTTGGGATCGCCAGCACGCAGGAGTACTCGCTGCTGGCCATCCGGCGTGGCGTCGAGGAACTCGAGCCGGACGAACCTCTCGCCGCCGGCGACGTGCTCGTCTTCGAGTCCACAGAAGACGGAGTCGCCGCACTCTGGCGCAGCCCCCGGTTCGGGTTGTCCGAGCAACGCCTGTATGCAGCGTCGATAGCCCCCGGCGAACGGGGAACGCTGGGAGATCTGGAAGCCCACGGTGATGTCGATGTGATCGCGGCCCGCTCTCGCGAGCCGCTTCAGGAGACCGCGGCGGATGCGGGCGACACCGTGTACCTCACGTGTGAGAGCCCACAGGCTCTCCAGGAACACTCGGACATCGGACTGTGGCAGGACGCCGCCGGCAAGGCACCCCAGCCCGCCCGCACGTGGTGGGCGCTCGGAATCCTGGTGGCAGTGATCCTGTCCGCCTCCTTCGGGCTCGCACGTGTGGAGGTCGCCGCGTTCGCGGGAGCGGTGCTCATGGTCCTCAGCGGCGTGCTCACCCCGCGAGCAGCAGTACGGGCCCTGGACTGGAACGTCCTGTTCATCCTGGCCGGATCGGTGGGCCTCGGAGCCATCGTCGTCGAGAGCGGCATCGCGGAAGTGCTGTCGGACGCAATCACCACCGTGTCCGCCGGGAGTCTCACCGCCGTGGTCATCACGCTGGCCGTGAGCACCGCGGTGCTGACGAACATCACCACGAACGCGGCAGCGGCCTCCATTCTCACACCCATCGGACTCACGTTGGCGGCGGCGTTCGACATCGACCCGATCGTTCTGCTGGCACTCATCGGTACGTGTATCTCTTTCACGTTCATCAACCCGTTCAGTCACCAGTCGAACCTGATGGTCATGCAGCCGGGCCGGTACCGCATGGCCTCCTTCGTGAAGTTCGGCATCCCCCTGGTGGTCGTCGGTCTGGCCACCGCCATCGGCGTCTCGTATCTTCTGGTCAGCTGATGTCGGCGTCCGCACACGTGGGCCGCATCGCGCCGATGATCGCCTGGCTCCCCCACTACCGACGGGCATGGTTGGTCCCCGATGCCCTGGCCGGGGTCTCGGTGGCGGCGGTCGCGATTCCGACGGCAATGGGCTACTCCGCGGTGGCACTCGCGCCGGTCCAAGTGGGCCTGTACGCACTGCCTGCGGCCCTGGTGCTCTATGCCGTCTTCGGCTCGTCACGTCATGTCTCGGTCGGGCCGACGTCCACCGTGGCCCTGATGTCGGGAGCCGTGATCGCGGGGATGCCGGGGGTCCAGGATCCGGTGCGGGCAGCTGCCCTGACCGCCGGTGTGGCACTGGCCGCCGGGGTCTGGCTGGCCCTCTTCGGGATCCTTCGCCTGGGCTGGGTGACCGACTTCATCTCCAGGCCGGTGATCGTCGGCTTCAGCTTCGGACTGGGCATCACCGTCATCACCGGCGAGCTGTCGCACATCCTCGGGATCCCGGCGGCGCCGGCACATTTCCTGGATCGGATGTGGAACGTGTTGAGCCACATCTCTCAGACCAATCCTGTGACCGTGGCCTTCGCTGCCGTGGGGTTGGCCATCCTCTTCATCGGAGGAGCCCGCCGACCACGCGTGCCGTGGGCGTTGATCCTCATGGTCGGTGCCATCGCGCTGGCACAGTTCTGGGACGCCAGAGGTCACAACGTGGAAGTGATCGGGACGGTTCCATCGGGGTTGCCCACGTTCGGCTTGCCCGCGATCTCCGGTCCGGATCTGTGGTCCATCGCCCTCGGCGGCTTGGCGGTGGCCGTCGCCGGCGTGGGCGAAGGGCTGTCCGCGGCGCGTATCTTCGCCAGCCGCGGTGACTACCGGATCGACGCCGACTCGGAGTTCCTCGGCGGCGGCATGGCCAACATCGGCGCCGGGCTCAGCGGGGGCATGAGTGTGTGCGGCAGCCTCAGCCGCACGGGTACCGCCGTCACCAGTGGCGCCCGGACCCAGATCACCGGGGTCTGGGCCGCACTCATCGTCATTCTCTTCCTGCTGACCATGACCGGTCTGCTCACGGACGTGCCGCGGGTCGTACTTTCCGTGATCGTCGTGGCCAGTGTCTGGTTCCTGCTCGATGTTCGCGCGCTGCGCCACTACCGCAGGGTCCGCCGCAACGATTACGTGTCGTCCTTGGTGGCGCTGGCCGGCGTGCTCTTCTTCGGACCTCTGTACGGGCTGCTCGCTGCAGTCGCACTGTCACTGCTCGGGGTGCTGTACCGCTCGAGTCGGGTGAACATCGACGCCTTGGGCCGGATACCCGGCGAGAAGGCCGGGTGGGGGGCCTTGGCCGATCATCCCGAACGCACGCACGTGTCGGGGGTCATGGTGCTGCGCCTGGATGCACCCCTGTTCTGGGCGAACTGCGAGACCACGCACATGCACATCCTGGAGGCAGTGGACACTGACGAGGCAGTGCGAGCGCTCGTACTGGACCTCGAAGCGACCGGCCAGATGGACACGACTACAGCGACCATGCTGTCCGACCTGCTCACAGAATTGCGCAGACGTGATGTGGAGTTGTTCATCGCGCGTCTTCACTACCCCGCGCGGGTGGTGCTCGAGAAGGCCGGGTTCACCGACGCGCTGGGATCCGGACATGTCTGGCACAGCATCTCGCAGACCGTCAAGGCGGCGTCGCTGTACATCAACGGCGAGCCTTTGCCTGAAGTGGATGACGCCGTGGCATGGGATCTCGAGTCGGGGCCGCAGGACCCCGGCAGCACAGGCTGACCCGGGCCTCAGCCGTAGACGAAGGCGGTCTTCGTCACAGGGTTGGGATCCACCCAGTCCGTCATCTGGTTCTGAAGCATGCCGAGCACCGCGTACGCATCGCGTGCGACAGAGCCCCGGTAGTCCTCGGCGTCGTCGCCGTACTTGAAACTGAACTCCACCACCACCGGCGTGGTGTCCGTCTCACCTTCGTCGTACCAGACCACCAGTGCGCATTCGCTGAGGATGTCCCGCTTGCCGAGCAGGAGCGAGGCACCCTCCAAGACGATCTCGCGGCCCACGAAGTCCCTGACCAGCAGCAGTGGCGCATCGGTGGGCAGCTCCGACAGGTCGTCGGCGAGCCCCGGGAAGAGGTCCGCCACATCCTGGACCTGCCCGAGAACGGAGCCGGACTGCAGGGGTTGGGTGGTGGAGAAGCTGTACACACTCACGAACGGCGGCTTCACGTCCTCCTCGAATTTTGTCTTCGCGTCCCGGGCATCGGCGGGGTCCATCCTCCGGTCCGCGGCCACGTACCTGTCGGGATGCCGGAACTTCAGGGTGACCTCGCGTTCGCCGGTGTCGAGGTCCTCGCGTTCGCGGACGATGTACTGATCGGCGTTTATCCGGTGTTCGTCGGTGTCGAAGAAGCGGATCAGTCGACGGGCCTTCACCTGCGTGAAGGACCCCTCGCACGGGATGTCCATGGCAGCCAGCGCAGCGGTCAGGTCAGTCCAGAACGCGTCGATCGCGCTGTGCATCCGCTGCTCGTCCCCGTCGAAGAGTCGCGCACGTAGCATGACCTTGTACTCCCTGGACGTGACGTTCTCCCTCTTGGCCATGACGACCTCCTCATCCGGACCATTGCGAGTAGGGGGACCGCGCCAGGTTCACGTTGTAGTAGCGCGGATCATCGGAGACCTCCTGGCCCGCCCACGGAGGCAGTGTGAACTCCTCGTCGTCGGCGGCCAATTCGATCTCGGCCATGACGAGCGGGGCGTTCGCGCCGGCGAAAACGTCGACCTCCCAGGTGTGCCCATCGACTTCGACGAGGTGGCGCGTCTTCGCCACGACCGGCCCCTGCGCGAGTTCGGCCAGCATGGCATCAGCCTCTGTCGCCGGGATCCGATATTCGTATTCACTGCGTGAGATGCCCTCGCTCTTTCCCTTGATGGTCAGGTACCCCTGCTCACCGCGGACTCTGACCCGAACGGTGACCGCACCACCTTCGGTCAGATAGCCCTGCACGATCCGCGTGGACGACGACACAGCGTCACGCCACCCATCCCCGACGACGAGGAATTTCCGTTCGATCTCGACACCCATGAGGACTACTTGAGGTCGTCGTGACCCTCGAACTCCTCCATGGAGTGATAGACCCCGGCCTTGTCGAGCACGAAGTCACGGATCCCCACGGGAAGGATCCCGCTGAGGACCTTGTTCAGCTTCGCGGTCCACGGGATGAGCAGGAACGGCCCACCCCGCAGCATCTCCTTCCAGGTCGCATCGACCACAACCTCCTGCTCGAGCATGGGCGTCATGAGCATCTTCTTGGCCCCATCGAACATCCCGGTGTTGATGTAGGTCGGGCACACGGTCGTGACCCTGATGTGGTCGTGGCCGGCCTGCTCCAATTCGAGTCGCACAGAGTCCGACCAGCCGATCGCCGCCCACTTGGACGCCGCGTACACCGACATGCGTGGGTTGGACACCAAGCCTGCCGACGACGCGATGTTGACGATCCGGCACTCGGTGGTCTTGGCGATCATCCCGGGCAGGAACTCCCGGGCGACCAGCATCGGCGCCACAGAATTGATGGCCATGGTCAACTGGATCTGCGCGACGTCGTCGACCTCCCAGAAGTACGAGTTGCCCCGCACGATGCCTGCGTTGTTGAACAGGACATCGATCTCTCCGATCTCCTCGCGGACGATCGCGGCAGTGGCTTCGATCTCGTCGGCGGAGGAGACGTCCACGATGTACCCGTAGACCGTTCCGCCGGCGGCCTGCAGCGCGTCCGCCGTGTCGACAAGCGCCTGCTCGTTGATGTCCCAGAGGACCACCGCTGCCGCCCCGTCCTCGACCGCCCTCTCGGCGAAGAGCCGCCCAAGACCCATAGCTGCCCCGGTGATCAGGACGGTCTTGCCCTCGACGTTGTGCATATCCAGCCTCCGATGAAATCGAGTCTCTGCCCCGACCCTACCCGCGCCAGGCATGACTTGGCCGGGCGTCAATCGGCGCAGAAGGCGCCCAAGACCTCGTGCCAGCGCGCATAGGCGAGGAAGTGCCCGTCATTGGGCACTGTGCGCAGCGTGGAACCGGGCGTGGCTGAGGCCAATTGCTCGGCCCAGGACATGGGGACCAGAGTGTCCCGCGCGCCCTGCCAGAAGGTCGTGGGGGCCTGCACGTCCGCGGGCGCGAACCCCCACGGCCGGCCCAGTACGCGGTACTCCTCGACCATCCCACTCGGCCGACTCATGGCGGTGGCCATCCAGTCCGCCCAGGCACCGGGTGGCAGGGCGCGCAAAGCTGCCCTGTCAGCGGCACACAGCGATCGTTGCGTGATATCGCCGAGGATCCCCGGGGCGAGTCGGGCCACTGTGCGGATCGTGCCGAAGGCGGTCGCCGCTACCGGAACGGGCCGCTGAGACAGCCGCATGAACAGTCGATCCGTGGGGTTCAGCGCCGCCGGGTGCAGGCCAGGGATACATCCGGCGACGACAACCACCGTCGAGACTCTGTGTGCCAACCGCGCGCCGAGCGCCATCGCGTACTGACCCCCCAAGGACCATCCGAAAGCCCCGAACCGGTCCAGACCCAACGCGTCGGCCATCTGCCCGACATCGTCGGCCCAGTCCCTCGTCGTCCGGCCCGGTCGGGGGGTCGACGCACCGATGCCCGGTCGATCCGGCGATATCAACCTGACGTTCAGCGCCCTGGCGGCCGCGTCGGCCGGGGAGACATCCTGACCGCTCACCAGGCCGCCGTGATTACAGACGACCGGTCGACCCTTGGGGTCCCCGTATTCACGCAATGCCAGGACCCGTCGATCGGGCAGGGTGACCTCGGGCACCGGGGGCGACCTACAGTCGCGGCTCCATCCACGCCAGCACGTCCTCGAACACCTCTTGCTGTTCGGGCTCGTTGTGGGGCTCGTGGTACATCCCGTCGTACTCGATCAGTGTGACGTCACCCGTGACGTTCTCGACGAATGTCTTGCTGGCCGCAGGCACGGTGAGCCGGTCCGACGTGCCGTGGATGATCAGCAGCGGGACGGGGAACGACGTCTGGGCCATCAGCGCATCCATCGCAGCGAAGGTCTGCTTGGCCAGACCGGTGGAGCCCTTGTCGTGGACCAGCGGGTCCGCCTTGTACGCGGCGACGACCTCGGGATCGCGGCTCACGCCGTCGGCGTCCAGACCCGTCGGAAGGATGATGCCGGGGGCGACGCCACCCAGCAGATTGGCCAGCGCGAACTTGAGCCGCTGCTCCCGCAACTCACTGTCGAGCGCGGGCGCGGAGGCGACCTGCCCGGTGATGTCGGGGCGGCGCTGAACGGTGTAGGTCATGGTGATCAGCCCACCGAGGCTGTGGCCGTAGATGAATACCGGCAGTCCGGGGAACGCGGCGGTCGCCTGGTCGAGCAACTCGTCCACGTCCTCCACGGCCTGCGTGATGCGCAGGTCGCCACGGGTACCCGAGGACTTGCCGTGACCGCGCAGGTCCATGCTGAAGACCGCGAAGCCCTGGTCGGTGAACCTCTGCGCGAGGTGGCCGTACCGGCTTGAGTGTTCCCCGAGACCGTGGACGAGGCAGACAACTGCTCGCGGCTCGTCGTCCGGCAGCCACTGCTGGCGGTAGATCTCGGCGCCGTCGGCAGCCTTGTGCATCTCTTCGGTGTGCTTCATTCCGGCATTGTCCCCCCTGCCTGGCCGGCGCGGGACACCGACTCGCGAATCCGCACAGAACGGGTGTACACCCGCTGTCGACATCGGCACCTGCAAGGGGCGCCGACGACCCGCGCAGCGCTACTCGAGCCAGCTCACGTCGGGGCCGAGGTCCAGCACGAGGGCCGCGCTGACCGGGACCTCGGCCGGCAACTCGATGCTCCGCAGGTCACCAGCCGTCCCGAGCGCGACGCCGGCATCGCTGCCCAGTAGTCGGACCTCATCACCGCCGAGCCTGACCCCACGGAAGGCGAACCGGCGCACACCGGGCTGATCGAGCAAGATCGCGTACACCCGACCGTCGCGCTGCGTGAAGCGCACATCGGTCCCTTCCGTGGTGGTGGTAGCGGCCACCGTCCAGGGACGCGTGCCGTAGATGGCCTCACCGTTGACCGCAAGCCATTCGCCGAGACCGCGCAAGGGCCGTTGTTGCTCTTCGGGGATGCTGCCGTCAGGATCCGGCCCAATGCCGATGAGCATGTTCCCGTTCTTGCTCACCACGTCACACAGCATCCTGATCACGCCCGTTGCGGTGATGATGTCCTCCGGCCGCTCGTTGCGATTGGCGCCGAACGAGTGCCCGACTCCCCGGGTCGCCTCCCATTTCTTCTGCTGGATCTCGTCGAAGGACGCGTACTCGGGGGTACGGAAGTCGTAGTGCGTCGACGCCGGGAACGTCAGGTTCTTGAACTTCTCGGGCACCGCGCGCCAGCCTGCCTGCAGCAGCCATCCCATCCCGCGGGCCCCGGCATCCATGACGGCGTTGCGCGGCATGGCGCGCTGCAACCACCGATCGTTGACGACCCCCTCGGCGACGCGGTTGTAGTAGTACGCGAACAGCGCTGCGAGGTCCGCGTCAGGTGGCCAACAGATGTCGTTCCACAGCACCGATGGTGCGTACGCCTCGATGAGCTCACGCACGTGCCCGTCCGCATAGTCCGCATAGTCCTTCCCAGGCGGGACCGCGAGAGCGACGTCGCCGGCATTGGCCAACAGAGCGTTGTTGAACGGCCAGTCGTAACCGCCCGAGTAGTACAGGCCCATCCGAAGACCCTTCGACCGAACAGCCGCGGTGAGGTCGCCGACGAGATCCCGCTGTGCGTGGTAATGCCCCTTGGTCGGATGCGCGAGCGCAGATGGCCACAGCGTGAAACCGTCGTGGTGCTTCGTGGTCAACACCACGTATTGCGCCCCGGCGGAAACACAGACCTCAGCCAGGGCGTCGAGATCCGCCTGCGAGGAGTGCTCATTGAAGATGGACGCGAAACCGTCGTACGGGAAGTCCGGTCCATAGGTCTGACGATGATGCTCCCACGTCGGACTGCCCTGAATACGCATCGTGTTGAGGTACCACTCCGCGTAAGGGTTGTTGCGCAACAT
>WBZP01002309.1_pt1 | contig 22094 bp, 19 predicted proteins | sample 5204301 | NCBI WGS metagenome assembly WBZP01 (sample SAMN12412401, study PRJNA552823) | activated sludge metagenome | isolation source: activated sludge from nitrification reactor of wastewater treatment plant... | place: USA: Pennsylvania | collected 2017
ATAGTTGGCGTAGTTGGAAACAAGATCGTTTTAAAAAGTGATGTCGAAAACAGCCTGCTTGATATGCAGCGCCAGGGAGTAGAATTACCTCCTGACGCACGCTGCCTCACCCTGGAACAGAATATGGGCATTAAGGCTCTTGTGCTGCAGGCTGAGAAAGATTCAATTCCGATAACAGACGAAGAGATTGAAACAGATATCGATAACCAGATCCGCTACTTCATCAGCCAATACGGCTCTAAAGACGAATTGGAAAAAGTTGCAGGAAAATCTGTTTACCAACTGAAAGAAGATTTTAAAGAAGGGTTTCGTGATCGTAAACTGGCGGCTGCCATGCGTAATAAAATTGTAGAAGATGTAAAGATCACCCCGAATGAAGTAAAAGCATACTTTGATAAAATTCCTGTCGACAGCCTTCCATTATATGAAAGTGAAGTAGAAGTTGGCCAGATTGTTTTATATCCTAAGGCCGCCAGGGATGCAGAAGAATATTGCATTGAACAATTACAGGGATATAAGAAACAGATCGAAGGAGGAAAAAGTTTTGCAAGCCTGGCATCTCTGTATTCAGATGATCCCGGAAGCAAGGACAAAGGAGGACAATATGAGATTAACCGTAACCAGAAAGATCTGGATGCTACCTGGCTTAGTAAGGCGTTCACCTTAAAGGAAGGCCAGGTTTCAAATCCGTTTAAAACCAAGTTCGGTTATCATATCATACAATTGGTGAGCCGTGCCGGCGATGATGCTGTTGTTCGGCATATTCTTAAAATACCGCCGGTTACCCAGTTTGAAATGAAAGGAGGTTTTGATAAACTTGATTCGATCAGGGCACGCCTCATTGCAGGCACACTTGATTTTGGTACAGCCGTAAATAAATACAGCGAAGATGACGCCAGCAAGTTTACCGCCGGAATGATACAGGGAAGAGATGGAACCTTTTTAACCATCGACCAACTGGATAAAGACATGGTTGCCATGCTTAAAACCCTGAGAGTAGGAGAATACTCACAACCCGTTGAGTTTACAGATGACCGCGGTAAAAAAGGTGTTCGTGTCGTTTACCTGAAAACACAGACACAACCCCATCGTGAGAACCTGAAAGATGATTACAGCAAAATAGCACAACGGGCATTGGAAGAGAAGAAAGAAAGTGTTCTTGAAAAATGGTTTGCATCAAAAATCCAGACTTACTATATTATGGTTGACGATGAATTTAAGGATTGCAAGTCGATGGAAAAGTGGGTGGAAGCAGCAAAGCTGAACGGGAATACCGGCAAAAGATAATTTTAAACATTAAGCTATAATTTTACAGAGCGGGTGTTGTTAACATCCGCTTTTTTAATTGTTAACTTTGATATTTACCGGAACCAACTTTTGAATACGGTAAACAGAATTATGATAGAAAAGAAAACTAATATAGGCGAAAACGAAAATGCTGTTCTGGTTGGGCTGATACAAAAAGAACAAACCGAAGAACAGGTGAAAGAATACCTTGATGAACTTGCTTTTCTGGCTGAAACTGCAGGAGCCATTACCGTAAAGCGGTTTATGCAGAAAATGCTGCACCCGGATAGCCGCACTTTTGTTGGTAAAGGAAAGCTGGAAGAAATAAAAAACTATATCAGGGCAAAAGGAAATATCAGCATTGTGATTTTTGACGATGAACTTACCGGCTCACAGATCATCAATATAGAAAAAGAACTGGGCACAAAAACAATAGACCGCAGCGATCTTATTCTCGACATATTCGCCAGCAGGGCCAAAACGGCCCAGGCCAAAACACAGGTAGAGCTGGCTCAATACCAATACATATTACCACGATTGAAAGGGATGTGGAAGCACCTGGAAAGGCAGGGAGGAGGAGTTGGAACAAGAGGCCCCGGCGAAACAGAAATCGAAACCGATCGTCGTATTGTAAAAGATAAAATCAGCCTGTTACGGAAACGTCTCGCCGAAATAGACAAGCAATCTTTCACACAACGAAAAGAGCGTGGAGAATTTATCAGGGTTGCATTGGTGGGTTATACCAACGTAGGTAAATCAACCCTGATGAACGTTTTGAGCAAGAGTGAAGTTTTTGCTGAGAATAAACTTTTTGCCACACTCGATACAACAACAAGAAAAGTTGTTTTCGAACAAACTCCTTTTTTGCTGAGCGATACAGTTGGATTCATCCGGAAATTACCCCATCACCTGGTAGAAAGTTTTAAAAGTACCCTTGACGAAGTAAGAGAAGCTGATATATTACTGCACGTGGTTGATATTTCCCATCAACAATACGAAGATCAACTGAATGTGGTAAATAAAACCCTCGCCGAACTTGGCGCTGCAGAAAAACCAACCATCACCATCTTCAATAAAATGGACCTCTACGAAAATCATGTGTTCGACGAGTGGCTCGAGGATGAGGTAAAGCAGGACATACTTCGTGAGCTGAAAGAAAGGTGGCAGACAGAAACAAAAGGAAACTGTGTTTTTGTTTCAGCAACCGAACGAAAGAATCTCGACACTCTCAGGCAAACCATACTCAACAAGGTTAGGGATATGTATCGTGTCCGCTATCCCTACAAAGCAGAATTCTTTTACTGATACTTACACGTAATCCTTAAAATTCAATTCCCTTACGCTTGTGGCATAAGGGAATCATTCGGTGGTTAAAGGTAAGCATCGGCTGTTTTAAGAGGCAATGAAATTTTTAAGGCGTTGAAACTCTCTATCGTCTGTTGAAAAAAACAAACTATGTAAAGCACCGGATACTGCTTTTAAAACAGCTGAAAAACTTAAACCTGTGGGTTCATTTCTTTTCATACTATTGGATTTTAGAGAATAAAAATACTCAGCGGACAACTGTATATCAAGAGAAAATCTGCTGAATTCGGCTTCCAGTAAATTCCGTAAAGGCCTGTTTATTTTACTACTGGAGTTTTCCAGCTTCTGCGATTTCGGTGATTTTTCTTATAGTATTTTATCGGGTACACTTCGGGATTCTGAACCAGCTTGTGGAGAAAACTTTTGATCATATGCACAATGGGGTGCGAATGATTGGTCTTGGTCATATTCATACTGGATTGTTTAATAGGGAAATAACGGAATACCAGCCCGGAATATTGTGTAAATACCGCGGTAGTAATTTGTCGATAAACAGGAGGTAAAATCCCTGACCTGCCTACTACCAGCTTCTCCGCACTGCTTTCTTTTAACCTTAATTAACCATAAACCAAGGCCTTTTAACCTCCTTTCCGGGCTATGGAAAATAGTTTCGCAGTACAACCTTAGCCATGAAAAAATTGTATCTGATCTTCATTTTATGCCTGTTTGCAGTTAAACCGTTTGCCCAGCAAAACGGGAGTATAAAAGCCGTAGTATTCGACTCGGTATTAAAACGACCTGTTCCCTATGCCACGGTAAGCCTGCTTCAAAAATCGGATTCCTCACTGGTTTCTTTTGCGCTTACAGATGAAAACGGAAAATTTGAATTCGGCAAACTCAGGAATGGCGATTACCGGTTACTCATAACACACAACCAGTATCACAACAGCAATACATTTGTTTCAATTTCAGATAGCAGTAAGCATGTAAATCCCGGGAATATTTTTATGCTTGATGCATCGAAAACACTCAGTGAACTGGTGATCAAAAGTGAAGCACCCCCGGTAACACTTATCAATGATACGATCCAGTATAATGCGGGATCTTTTAAAACAGCCCCTAATGCCAATGTAGAGCAGTTACTCAAAAAACTTCCCGGGGTTAAAGTTGAAAAAGATGGAACCATCAAAGCACAGGGTGAAAAAGTGAACAGGGTTTTGGTTGATGGTAAGGAATTCTTCGGCGATGATCCCAAAATGGCAACTAAAAATCTGCCTGCCGATGCTGTTGATAAAGTACAGGTATATGACCGGCAGAGTGAACAGGCGCAACTCACCGGGTTCGATGATGGCAATTATGAAAAAACGATCAACCTGAAACTGAAAAAAGACCGGAAGAAAGGAATGTTCGGTAAGGTAAATGCTGGAGGCGGAACAGCAGGACGTTATGAAGGAAAGTTCAATGTGAACTCGTTCAAAGGAGCAAGGCAGTTATCGGTTATTGGAATGGCAAACAACAGTAATGCAGAAGGATTTTCATTTATGGATATCCTGAACTTTACCGGGGAACTGAGCAGGATGCAGCGAAGTAACGGGAATATCAATATTAATATTTCCAGCCAGGATATGGCAGCTTACGGCGGTGGGCAGGGCAACAATAATAATATCAGAACGATCTGTGGTGGTGGGGTCAATTATAATAATATCATTGGCACCCGGCTCGATCTACAGAGCAATTACTTTTACAATTATTATAACCCGGCTACAGAAAGTAACATACAACAACAGTACTTTCTTCCGGACTCATCTTACTTCTATAATCAACATGCGAACATTAATAATATTGGAAACACCCATCGCCTGAACCTGAATGCCTTGTTTCAACTGGATTCTATGAACTCGATCAGGGTTACCCCGTTATTGTCATACCAGGAGAACCGTAACCGCACAATCAGCGATTACAGTACAATTGATAATAAAAATTCAATCATCAATGAAGGTGCAGGTAACAGCAGAACAAGCAATAAAGGATATAGTTTTCGCAATGAATTGTTATACCGGCTGAAAACTAAAAAGCGGGGAAGAACATTTTCTTTATCATTACTCACTACCTTGAATGAAAGCAATAGTGATGGAAGTATTTCATCCCTGAATAGTTTTTATGACCCTGCCGGACCGCTTGTAAGAAGAGATACAATTGACCAGCAGGGCAAAACCAATGCAGCCCTTCGTGGATACACAGCAAGATTTGCCTATACAGAACCTTTTCTCAGAAGATCATTGCTGGAGTTTAGTATTTCACGGAGTGACTCAAAAAATCAATCAGCCAAAACAACATATGATTACGATAAACAAAGCGGCAAGCACGACATTCTGAATAAACAATTGAGCAATGATTTTGAGAACCGGTATGAATATAACAATGCAGGAATACGCATGCGTACACAAAAAAGAAAATACAACTATACTGTTGGGCTTTCTTTTCAGCAATCAAAACTGAAAGGAAATATTATTAACCGGGCATTAGATTCTGTTATCAGCAAAACTTTTGAAAACCTGCTTCCATCGGCCCGTTTTCAATATGCCTTTTCAAAATTCAAACGGGTGTCTTTTACCTATTCCACTTCAACAAGACAGCCCGATATTTCGCAAATGCAGCCGGTTGCAGATAACAGCAATCCCCTCAATATTAAAATAGGGAACCCGGATCTGAAACAGGAGTATAGCCATAATTTACAATCAAACCTTGAATGGGTAAATCCATACAAAAACAGGAATTTTTTCGTTTTTCTTACTGCTCAATTTATCCGTAGCAGGATAGTGAACAGTGATTCTACAGACAGTGTCGGAATAAAAACCAGCATACCGGTGAATGTAAATGGTTCATATATCACAAATAGCAGGATAAGCTACAGTATGCCATTGAGGTTTTTGAAATCAAGCCTGGAAATAAGCGGGAGTTTTGGTTATAATGAAGGCCGGCAGTATATCAACGGAATAAGGAATAAAACCCGTTCAATCGGATTAACTCCTGAGTTAAGACTTGATATGATCCCAACTCAAAAACTTTCTGTTTCGCTGGGAGCATTATTCAGTTATTCAGAAACAAAGTATTCTATACAGCGAAACTTTGATGCAAAATATTTTCGGCAGGAATATAATATGGAGGTAGACTGGGAAATGCCTCACCGGTTTTTCTTTTCAACAGACTTTACATATACTGTCAATAGCCAACGGGCTTCAGAGTTTAATGTAAAGCAACCTGTATGGAATGCCAGCTTAAGCAGGCAGGTGTTCCGGTTTAACCGGGGAGAGATTAAACTGGCAGTTATGGATCTGCTTAACAGGAACCTCGGCATCAATCGTATTGCTGAGCAAAACTATATTGAAGACAGCCGTGTAAAAACACTTCGCCGGTTCTTCATGCTGAGCTTTACCTACAGCTTGAATAAAACAGGATTGAATAATGCCGGAGGAGTACAGTTCAGATCAAGGTAAATCAAAGAACTTTTATTCTGATTATGGCGGTAAATAAAAAACCTCCGATTAAGGAGGTTTTTTTGTAGAGATTGATTTTAGTTAATTCGGATCTGTCTATTACCTCCACTATTGTTCTGCATTTCTTCCATCATTTTATCTCTTTCTTTCCTGAACTCGGCAGGTGTGTAATGCTTTTTGCCGGTAGGTTCTTTAATGGAAGCCAGGTCGGCTTTTTCAGATATTTCAACCGCTTTATAAACAGTTCTGCCATTGTTTATATCCAGGGCGAGAATGAGGCCGGGCAATTGCCCCTGGTATTCGGCTGGCCCGGCGCTCACAGGCATATCAGTAGCAAACCATGCGGTGATATTTGTAGTGTCCTGGATTTCTTTCCGCTCCATCACTCCATTGTCAATACTCATGGTCATCCTCGGTACAACGGTAACCGCAGTAGCTTTTCGGCAAACATGGTTAAGAATTGTTTTTGTTTCTTCTCCCATTTTCCATTTCAGGGGGCGGATGCTGTCATCAATAATGAATTTTTTATCAAAGAAAACACGCAGCTCTACTGTTCTGGAATTACCGAAATCGTAATAAAGTACATCATCCGAACCAGCAACAATCATCCGGATCTGCATACCACCGTTGTTTATTGTACCATCATCATCGTCTTCTTTTTCGGCCTGTTTCCAGAGCGAATGGTTGTTGCCAAATGTGAGTTCGAATTTATCGGAACGTGTCTGTTCATGTGATTGTTCTCCCCCGCCATTATCCGCAATGTTGAAACGCAACTGCGAAATGCGCTCATAAACTATTTTTCCCTGTTTCATTTGTGCTTGGCTGAATACAGCCGCCAGGCAAATGCCTCCCGTGATCAATATCCTTTTCATGATTTTAGTTTTTTCAAAACTATTCAAGCCCGGCATGAATACAGGTTAAACCACCTTGTATTAAGGTTAATAAAGGTTAAAGCCATTTATTCAGGAGGGCTAATGAATTACATTTGTAAGGCTATGAAAAAAAACAGGCTGCAACTGGCAATGATGGTGATGGCGATCCTCGGGATAGCCGGCTTTCAGCTTTTCTGGCTTGCGGGAACATACAGGCAGGAGAAAAAATCATTGACGGTAAAAACCAATCTTGCATTCAGGAACGTAATACAGGATTTGCAGGCATCCAAAATAAAACTCGACAGTAATCCGGTTTGTGATACGGCCAGGAAGATGAAAGTGAAAATGCTGGTTAATGACACTCTTCATGAAGACATAAGCGTAAGCATGAATAACAGGAAGGGAATTGTATCAACCATCAACGTGATCAGGAAGGGGTTACCGGCATATCATCCCATTGACTCATCATTGAAAGGTGCTGTGTTTATTTCCAAAACCAGTGATATAGAGTCTAAGGAAATTGATCTGCCGGGAATGGAAAGCATCGATTCAGCAGCATTGAAACGCAACGGAATTATACGGTTATTGTACCGGGTAGATTCTTTGCAGGATTCTCTTACGCTCCGCGAAGTGGATTCTGCCTTTGCTGCATCATTATACAAACAGCATCTTGGCATTTCGTACCAGGTTTCAAGGCGCCTGTCTGATGCAGATGAATTCCCTTCTTCCGAAAATGAGATAACGATAGGTTTTGCCAGGCCTGTTACCTATAAAATGGAGTTGAAAAATAATTTCCCTTACCTTTTAAAACAGGTAGCAATGCCTGTTCTTTTCTCTATACTCTTACTTGGCATCACCATAGCATCCTTTGTTCTGCTGTACAGAAATCTTAAGAAACAAAGAAGACTTACAGAGATAAAAAATGAATTTATCGGGAACATAACTCATGAACTTAAAACACCCATAGCAACCGTAAGCGTAGCGGTTGAAGCGATGAAAAATTTTAATGCGCTGAACAACCCGGAACGAACCCGTGAATACCTTGATATTTCAGCCAGTGAGTTGCAGCGGCTTTCATTGCTGGTAGACAAAGTGCTTAGTCTTTCCCGCTTTGAAAAAAAACAGGTAGAGATCCGGAAAGAAAAATTCGATATTGTTGTGCTCATTCGTGAAGTGATGGAATCTATGAAACCCCAGTTTGAAAAATACCAGGCAGCAACATCATTGCAGATGACCGGGTATAATTTTTTGATTGAGGCCGACAGGAAGCATATCAGCAGTGTAGTATACAACCTGCTTGATAATGCCTTAAAATACTCCTCACAACAACCGAAAATTGATGTACTGCTGAATAGTACCGATGAGTTCATCGAATTGCAGGTGGCAGACAATGGCATTGGAATTCCGAAAGAGTATAACCGTAAGATTTTTGAACAGTTTTTCAGGGTGCCCAACGGCGATAAACATAATGTAAAGGGGTATGGGCTTGGCCTGAGTTACGTAAACTTCATCGTATTAAGCCATGGAGGAACTATTGAAGTAAACAGCAGTGAAGGTAAAGGAAGCGTATTCGTTATAAAGTTGCCTTACCACGACAAAATGAATAAGCACGAAGCTTAATGATAAATAAATATGGGACATAAAATACTGTATGCAGAAGACGAACTGTTCCTGGGTAAAATTGTGAAAGAGAGCCTGGAAAGCAGGGGTTATGAGGTATTGATGGAAGCAGACGGGAATAAGGTATTGTCTCATTTCCTGGCTGATAAACCGGCAGTATGTGTACTTGATATAATGCTTCCCAATAAAGACGGATTTGTTATTGCAGAAGAGATCAGGAAGTTTGATGCAGATGTGCCCATTATTTTTCTTACAGCAAAAACACAAACAGAAGACCTGGTGAAAGGATTTAAAACAGGGGGGAATGATTATATCCGGAAACCATTCAGTATGGAAGAACTTATTGTAAGGATTGAAAATGTGCTGAAGAAAAAAAATCAACCGGTACAGGATAATGCAGCAGTAAACATCGGGGAATATATTTTTCAAAGTCATCGCCAGCTGTTGAAGCATGACGCAGAAGAAAAAAAATTATCCTTTCGGGAAACGGAGCTGCTTAAAATTTTATACGATAACCGTGACCGCATCATCGACAGAAAAGATATTCTTAACCTGCTTTGGGGAAACGATAATTTTTTCAATTCCCGTAATCTCGATGTTTACATTACACGGTTGCGGGGATATCTTAAAAAAGATGATAATCTTCAGATCATAACGGTGAAAGGAGTGGGCTATCGTTTTGTGATAAGCTGAGCTTCAAAAGTTATCACTCTTTAATAATCTATAACCTGTTCTTCCATTTGAGGCAATTCACGCCATTCATATTGCTGGTTGCGTAGCTGCGGCTCAAAGCCGGCATCAAGTATGGCTTTCTGAATACTCCTGCTGGTGAAGCGATGCGGAGCCCCAGCAGCGCTTACTACATTTTCTTCAATCATGATACTTCCGAAATCATTGGCGCCGGCATGCAGGCAGAGTTGAGCAACATCTTTTCCAACGGTAAGCCAGCTGGCCTGTATGTTTTTAATATTAGGCAGCATCATGCGGGAAAGCGAAAGCATGCGGATATATTCTTCAGTAGTAGTAAGATTATGAACTCCACGGATTTTTGCCAGCAATGTATCTACATCCTGGAATGTCCACGGAATGAAAGCAAGAAAGCCTTTGGCATCAGCCGGTTTCCTGCTTTGTACTTCCCTGATCTTTGCCAGGTGTTCGAAGCGTTCCTGTATTGTTTCCACGTGCCCGAACATCATTGTTGCAGAAGTGGTAATATTAAGTTTATGTGCTTCATGCATAATATCGAGCCATTCCTGTGCCCCGCATTTGCCTTTACTGATCAGGCGTCTTACTCTATCGGTAAGAATTTCAGCGCCTGCTCCCGGTAAGCTATCCATGCCCGCTTCTTTAAGCGCCATCAACACTTCACGGTGTGTACTCTTTTCAAGTTTGGTAATATGAGCAATCTCTGGTGGACCCAGCGTATGCAGTTTAATATTGGGGTATAGGGATTTAAGTTGTTTGAAAAGGTCGACATAGAATGAAAGCCCAAGTTCCGGGTGATGGCCTCCCTGCAACAGGAGCTGGTCGCCACCAAAACGGATCGTTTCATCTATTTTCTTTTTATAGGTTTCAATGTCGGTGATATATGCTTCGGGGTGACCGGGGATCCTGTAAAAATTACAAAACTTGCAGTTCGCAATGCACACATTTGTAGTGTTAACATTACGGTCTATCTGCCAGGTAACTTTTCCATGAGGGACCTGTTTTTTTCTCAACTCATCAGCAACAAACATGATTTCTGCAAGTGGCGCATGGTGGAATAAAAAGACAGCTTCTTCAACAGAAAGAAATTCAAAATTCAGCGCTTTTTGATAAAGGTCATTCAGTTTCATATTAACCAATAATGTGACTGCAAAATTACGTTCATTTTGCTGCTTTGACGGTATGAAAAAAGAAAGATTGGAAGAAGCTGCCCGGGTTGTTTGGATTTTAGTTGCCTGTGTAAACAGGTCAGAGTTTGTAAATACCGGTTTTGATTGCGTAAATCACAATTCCTGCCGCATTTTTGGCTTTAATTCTTTCCTGTATCCTTTCGCGGTACCCCTCAATGGTTCTTACACTCAGATATAGCCGTGAAGCAATTTCTTTGTTGGAAGCTTCCTGGCAAATAAGTTTAATGATTTCAATTTCCTTTTCAGTGAATTCAGGTTTTACACTATGTGTGTGTGGGTTAAACCTGCTTTGTGCAATCATTTGAACAAGTTTGGTTGAAGTGCTTTTACAATAATAGGTTTCATCTTTATAAACAGCTTTTATAGCCTCAATGATCTCTGTTTTATGAGCGCTTTTCAGTAAATAACCTTTGGCGCCAGCTTCCAGCATATCGATGATCAGGTTTTCATCATCAAACATAGAAAGAGCAATAATATTGATACCGGGAAAAAGGCTTGTGATCTGGCGGGTTGCTTCTATACCATCAATGATGGGCATTTTTATATCTGTGAGAATAACATCGGGCCTGATTTTTCCGGTAAGTTCCAGCAATTCTTTTCCATTGGCCGCTTCTCCTTCCAGTGTTATTGAAGGCTCTTTCCTGAGCATGACGTTGAAGCCATCCCTGAAAATTTCATGGTCATCAGCTAATATGATTCTGATTGGGGCATAATCCTTCATAAACTAGCCAGTTAATGGTATTTCAATTGTATATATAGTTCCCTTTCCTTCTTTTGATTCAATATAAATATAGCCTCCCATTACTTCAGTGCGGCTAACCAGGCTTCGCAGTCCGAGGCCCGATTTTTCTTTGGCTGCTTTTTTATAATTAAATCCAACTCCGTTATCCTCACTTTTCAAAATAAGCATAGTTTGATTGAAATCGAGGTTTATGGTAAGAATGGAAGCTTTTGCATGTTTTATGGTATTATGTATGATTTCATGAACAACACGATATATGTTGGTAGCTGTATCTTTTGGTAAAACAGGAATATTCTGATGAGTAAACCTTATTTCCAGGGAACTTCCCAATCCCTTTTTTTTAGGACCCTCAAGTTTATAAATAAGCTCTTCTATGGCAAAGACCAAGCCCTTTCTGCTCAGCGTGCTGGGCATGAGGTCGTTCGATATTTCCCGCATACGCTGAATGATATCTGCTATGTGGTTGTTGGTTTGCTGTAAAGTTTCTTCATCCTCCGGCAGCGAAGGCTCTATACTGCTGAGCTTGAATTTTACAGCCGATAGCAGTGGCCCCAGCTCATCATGAAGATCATTGGCCACCCTGCTTCTTTCATTCTCCAGGGTAGTTATCTCGGCCAGGATTTTCTCTTTGTACAAATGGGCATTTCTGCGCTGGTGCCTGATGAGAGAAAAAACAAAGTACAGGAGAATGGCCCCAATGATAAATGCTGTCAGGAGGACGGCAGTGTAAATCGAAATTTGGTGGGCATCCATATAATTGCCAGTGTATAAAGAATAAGAGAAATAAAATTAGCTACAATAGTGATATGATAAATACTAACCTGGAATTTTCCCGATGAGTTCGCTCCATAAATGTAAAATGCTTCAGACAAAACAGATATCGAATAAAATAAAATGAATGCTGAGCAGATGATAAAGACGGGGTTCTTTAATAAAGATTTCCTTTCTGTGACAATAAGATAATTGAGGGCATTAATGGCTAAAAAACAGATTAACATTGCCGACCCCATCCGGAAGTAGGAGTCGAAGGTATTTATAGATCCCAATAATGTATTTTCCAAAACCCAAAAAACAGAGGTACAGGTATAAAGCAAAATACTGATCCACTTTTTCTTCGCGGCATATTGCAGATTGAAGAAGAAGTAAATAAGCATGATTGTTTCAAAAAGCATATAAATATTCAGGCAAATAATATTATGATGCCCCGTAATGATTATAAAAAAACTTAACCATTCATTTAAACACCCCCCCCATATATAAAAAATAAAAGGGAGGTAGGACTCATGTATTTTTTTAAATCGGATGAGTCCTACCACGGAAGGAACGGCAATTGATAAGTTTAGCGCTTCTGATGTATAAAAATCCATGCACTAAATTAAGAATTCAACATAGAAGGGGCTGGACAATCTAATGGACATCTGGCTCCGTTCTCAATAACCCTCTCTTCGGGAATGCCCTCCCCGGGTGGAAGAAAAATATCTTTGTTGTTTCTGTCAATACCACAAATAACAAAGCAAATTTCTTTTTTTTCATTCATGCCGCCGTAAATCCGTACGCCAGTACAGTCCGTCAGGGCCAGTAGTTCCTGGAATGCAGCAATGTCAAACGACTCACAAATGGGCAGGATGTTTTGCCCCTCATACAGGGGGTTAATAATTTTTTCCCTTTCTGACCGAAAATAAGCCGTTAATTGAGCTCCTTCACTTAAGGGGATGAGATTCTGTGGCATAGTGGTTGGGGTTTTAGGTAAAAAATGATTGATAATTGTAAAATGGTATTTATTGTGAAACTGCCAATACGTAGTAATACGGTATTTTTTGCGTAGTAAATGCAAAAAAAAGGGGAAAGGCCGAAATTGAAATTTGAAAAATCAGGATCATTTTTACTACACGATTAGTGAAGCTTCCTCTATTTTAATTCGTACCCTATTTCTCTTTTCCCACTTTACCCTATACATCATACATATATGCAACTTGCAGAGATAGGGTGCATCTGCAAAAGCCATTCCCGTCTTTTTGGTCTCCCGGGCTGAATTTATTTGAGTGAGATTAACTCCGGGCAGCTATATCATACCTGCTGTTGTCAATATACAACCGTGGTCATCTGTTTTTTGCCGCCCCTACAACTTACCGGCAGGAAAACAGGGATGTTTGTATTTTTAAACAATAACTGTTATGAGGCATTACCTGGCAATATTATTACTTGCATTATGCAGGTTTCCATGTTTGGGCCAGGAAATTCTTTCTCCCCAGCCTGAAGCAGAATACATTACCAGTTTTCCGTTCAAACAATACAGCGGAGGTGTAATGGTACTCAGGGCTGGTTTCGACAACATAAAAGACTCTCTCAACTTTATTCTTGATACAGGTAGCGGGGGAATTTCCCTGGATTCTACTGTCTGTGCTGAGTTAGGTATTCCAACTGTTCAGACAGACACGATCATAACAGGCATAGCCGGGATGAGAAAAGTTCATTTTGTATTCGATAAAAGTCTCAAACTTCCCGGCCTCACAACCGAACATCTCAACTTTCATGTGAATGATTACAGTATTCTGACAAGCGTTTACGGGGAAAAAATCGATGGAATTGTAGGGTACAGCTTTTTCAGCAGGTACATTGTATCTGTTGATTTTGATAGTTTACGCATTGATGTATACAAGCCCGGAAAATTCGATTATCCAAGGGGAGGAACAATGCTGCATCCAATGTTTACTTCCCTTCCTATACAGTTTATGCAGGTGAAGGATAGGAAAAAATTTCCATTTAACTTTTACCTCGATACCGGCGCCGGCCTCTGCTTTTTAATGAGTGAGAGGTTTGTAGCCGACAGCGCTGTTTTGAAGAAAAAAAGAAAACCCCTTGTAACACAGGCAGAGGGTATGGGCGGGATGCTGAAAATGCGGCTCACCGTTGTACGGGAGGTAAAACTGGGGCCCTATCATTTTAAAATGGTGCCAACTTATTTATATGATGACGAAAACAATCTTACATCCTATCCATTTACAGGAGGATTGATGGGAAATGATATTTTAAGGAGGTTCAATATAATATTCAATTACCCGCAACGGGAAATATACCTGCAGCCGAATTCGCATTTTGATGACCTGTTTGATTATGCTTATACCGGGCTTGGTATATATGCGATCGATAATAAAGTGATGGTAGTGGATGTAATAGAAAAATCACCCGCTGAAAAAGCAGGATTTCGTACAGGTGATGAACTGATCAGTGTTGGTAATAATTTATCAGGGAATATCCAGCAGTACAAAAACCTGCTGCAGACACCCAATACAAGTTTTAAAGTGATTGTAAGGCGCAACTCCCAACTGATAGAACTTAACCTGCATGTTAAAAGCATCCTTTAGTCTTATGCTGAAAGCACCCCTCCCGAACTCTCCCACTGCTTCCTTACATTTGTAATATGATCCATTTTGAAAAATTTACCCTGGGCAACGGGCTTCGCGTATTGGTACACGAAGATAAAAGTACACCCATGGCAGTAGTGAATGTTCTCTACGATGTAGGAGCCAGGGATGAAAACCCGGGTAAAACCGGTTTTGCCCATCTTTTTGAACACCTGATGTTTGGCGGAAGTAAAAATATCCCTGTTTATGATGAGCCATTGCAAATGGCGGGGGGAGAAAACAACGCCTATACCACCAATGATCTCACCAATTATTATTGCCAGTTACCAGCCGAGAATATTGAAACGGCATTCTGGCTTGAAAGCGACCGCATGTTAAGCCTTGCTTTCAGTGAAAAAAGCCTGGATGTGCAGCGTAAAGTGGTATCTGAAGAATTCAAAGAACACTATATCAACAAGCCTTATGGCGATGCCTGGCACAAGTTCAGGGAGCTGATTTATACAACCCATCCTTACCGGTGGATGACCATTGGAAAAGAACTGAAACATGTGGAAGATGCAAAACTCCAGGATGTAAAAGATTTTTTCTTTAAACACTACACCCCACCCAATGCGATACTGGTAGTTGCCGGAAATGTTGAAACCGTCAACATCAAAGCGCTTGCAGAAAAATGGTTTGGCGATATTCCTGCCGGTACAAAATACGAACGGAACTTACCTGAAGAACCTAAGCAGGCTGCTGCCCGTCAGATGGAGGTAAAAGCCAACGTTCCCCTGGATGCATTGTACAAAGCCTGGCATATCTATCCACGAACAGACCAACGCTATTATACAGCAGATCTTATTACCGATATCCTTGGCGGCGGCGGCTCGTCAAGGTTGTACCAAAGCCTGGTAAAAGAAAAGCAGTTGTTCAGCAATATCGACTGTTATCATTTTGGAAGTACAGATGCCGGAATTATTGCCATTGAGGGAAAACTGGTAAAAGGTGTTGATATTAAAGTTGCAGATGCCGCTATTGAAGAAGAACTGAAAAAACTACAGGAGACCGGCATCAGCACATCAGAACTCGAGAAAGTAAAGAACAAAACAGAAAGCGCCATGGCATTTGAAGACATGAGCGTAATGAACCGGGCCTCGAGCATTGCCATGTATGAGTTGCTGGGCGATGCAAATCTCATCAATACAGAATTATCCCGTTACCAGGCTGTAACTGCAGAGCAGATTAAGGAGCAGAGCAGGATCATATTCGACGAGAACAACAGCAATACCATGTACTACCTGGCAAACTAACTATACAATGAATCAAACCAAGCATGCTCCCCAACTTCATCCGAAGCAGGATTTCCAGGTAGAGCGTATCGCTTTTTTCAGTGATGCGGTTTATGCCATAGCTATTACATTGCTTGTAATTGAGTTCAGGCCGCCGCACATGGAAAAGAATTCGACAGCGGCAGAAATATGGAAACAGATAGTAGAAATGCAGTACCTGTTCTATGCCATTATTTTCAGTTTTTTCCTGATCATAACTTACTGGATGCGGCACCATGCTTTGTTCAAGCACATTCACAATTACAACAAACAGATTGTAGTTGCAAACATGGTTAGCCTGTTGCCGATCATTTTCTTTCCGTTCACAACATCGTTCTTTTACGAAAGTACCCATTCCGGAACAGGAGGCCTGCTAATAGCTTTCAGACTTTTCGTGGTAAACAATGTACTGGCCGGGCTGAGTACCTACGTATTTTACTGGGTCGTAACCAAAAAATACAAACAGTTCTCCTATGAAATGGATAAAGAAGAAAGCAGGCTTTTCGAAGGCAGGCTCGGAGTTATGACCGCCAGTTTTGCACTCGTTCTTATCATTTCATTTATTTCACTTGAGTATTCTGTATGGGGCGCATTGCCACTGGCAGCCTACAACCTGTATCAAAAATATATAATAGGAAATAACAAGATCAAACCACCACATGCAAAATAGAACCGTTGCGCCTCCTATCAAGGATGCTGTTGATTATAAACTTGAATTAAAGCCATACGAACATTACCTGCTTGATAACGGGATTCCGGTTTATACAGTAAATGCCGGGGCACAGGAAGTGCTCCAGCTTGAACTTGTATTTTATGCCGGTAATTTTTATGAGAAGCAAAAAGGAATAGCAGCAGCCACTAATTTTTTGTTGAAAAACGGAACGGCTACTCGTACAGCATTCCAGGTAAATGAAGCATTTGAATATTATGGAGCTTATTGCAACCGCAGTTGCTACAATGAAACCTCTGTTGTAACACTGCATACGCTCAGTAAACATCTCGATAAGTTGTTGCCGGTGTTACAGGATATGATCACCAATGCCTCTTTTCCGCAGCAGGAACTGGATATCTATAAACAGAATGCGAGTCAACGACTCAAAGTAAACCTGCAGAAATGCGAATTTGTGGCGGGCAGGCTGATAGATAGTTATCTATACGGGATAAAGCATCCTTATGGAACGTATAGTAATATAGAAGATATCAATGCACTCAGCCTGGAAGAGATCAAAAAATTCTATGCCCGGTATTATCAACAGGGACAGTGCATCATATTTGCTTCAGGAAATATTCCTTCCACGCTTGCCGCTCGGCTCAATGAGTTTTTCGGAAAATTATCCATCAGCAAACCTCCGGCTTTATTGCCTGGTGCACCGGTTGAGCAGGCGACAGAAAAAAAGTTTCGTATCATCAATGATAATGACTCGGTGCAGGGAGCCATAAGAATTGCATCTCCTTTTCCAAACAGGCATCACCCGGATTTTAAAAAAGTGATTGTACTGAACAATGTTTTTGGCGGCTTTTTCGGATCCCGGCTGATGAGTAATATCAGGGAAGACAAGGGTTATACCTATGGCATACACAGCTACCTGCAGAATCATCTGCAGCACAGCGCCTGGATGATTTCAACAGAAGCGGGCAAAGATGTTTGCGAAGCAACCATTCATGAAGTATACGAAGAGATGAAAAAACTCAGGGAAGAAAATATTGATGAAGAAGAACTGATGCTGGTAAGAAATTTCATGATCGGGACCATACTGGGTGATCTTGATGGCCCATTCCAGATCATGGCCAAATGGAAGAATATTATTCTTAATAATTTGGGGGCTGATTATTTTTACGATTCAGTCCGTGAGATCAAAACCATCACAGCAGATGAATTAAGAGCGCTTGCGATTAAATACCTTCAACCCGAAAAATTTTACGAACTTGTAGTGTATTAAATCTAAGCTGCTGACCGGGTTTATATTTTCACACTTTACATTCACAGTATATGAACGTTATCATTCGCCTGCTGATTTCTGCTGCAATAGCTTACGGACTTTCCATGATCCTGAGCGGCGTGCATATTGTTGATTTTAAAACAGCCGTAATTTTTGCCATTGTGCTGGCATTGCTGAACTTCTTTGTAAAGCCATTGCTTATATTGTTTACGCTGCCGATAACCATTTTCACACTGGGGCTTTTCCTTTTTGCAATCAATGCAATCATTATCCTTATTGCCGATAAATTCATTGACGGAATAAAAGTTGACGGGTTCTTATGGGCATTTATTTTCAGTTTTGTGCTTTCTGTTTTTAATTCGGCGTTTGCAAATGTGATGAAGGAGGATAAGAACGGGAAGTAATATGTAAATGTGATAATGTGGAAATGAAGTACGAAACGCTCATTTTCATATCTCCACATTATCACATATTGCGTTATCAGTTATTCGATCACCATCTTAAACCTACCCACCTGTTTCCTGATAATATTTTCTACTTCTGACTTAAGCGTAGCGCTTTGCGCCCCTGTGGCAGATTTCTTTTTCTGTTCGGTTATGTAGGCTTCTCTCCTGCTGTTTGTGGATTCTATTTCACTTTGAATGGCAGCACGTTCCGCAGCTTTCTTGTCAACGATCTCCTGTAATTCTTTCCTGGATTTATTTTTCAGGCTGTCGGGAAGTGTTTTCATGTCTACTTTCTGAACAAATGATTTATCATCCGAAGTAGCATCCACCATATCCCAATGCGAGTTCTTGTAAAGTTCTTTTCGGCCTTTTACAGCCACACGTTTTACAGCTTCCGTTTTGTTGGTAGCATAACTAAGGGCATCAACTTGAACCTGGTTTGCAGAAGCGGCTTCGCCATTATAACCATACCTGAGATAAGTGCCATTTAGTTTTGTATTAAGCGCAAAGATCACGCTGTCGTAAGGTGTAGGAATTTCTTCTATCTTTTCATTTTGATTGATATTGGTAAAACTTCCGTTTCCACATTCAGCATTCAGGTTCCAGTGTTCACGAATACCCTGCATCTTATCGCCACAATAGATCGTATTTACAATAACGCCTTTTCGTTTGGCTTCATCACATGCTTTTGTATATTGAAGATTTCCCTGTAAAAAATCTTCATTACCCGCAATGAAAATCACTTTATAATCGGATGGATTTGTATCCCAGCCAAGATCTTTCAGTGATGTATAAATAACCTGTCCGCAATATTCATCACCTCCGTTGGTTGAGAGGCTGAAGAGTTCCTGTGAAAGTTTATCAAGATCAGTTGTAAATGGACTTACCTGTTTTACATAACCGGCCCTGGCGTCATTGCTGCTGCGGCCATACTCATACAGGGCAATTTCAATTTCGGGTGTAAGGCCATCGCATTTGGCCTTGCCCATTACGCTTACCATATTCCACAACTGTGCTTTGGCCTGGTCTATCAAGCCATCCATGCTGTTGCTTACATCCAGGAGTATAGCCGCCTGGATTTTCTTATCAGATTTACCGGTTGGTTTTGTTGCAAGTGGTTCAGGGGTATTTTTTTCCTTTTCGGCCGGTTGTTGTAAAGCTAATAATGAGATTACAGAAATGGCGGCTGTAAATAATAAAGTTGGTTTTAATAGCAATTTCATAAAAGTTGTTTTCTCCGGGATGCAGGTATGCGCATGTTTACATAATGCATCCGTATAAAAAGCTTAGCTTTTGGATTCTTTTAACAGGTAGCAGGGTAAAGGGTAAGTAAATTTTGGACCTGTATTCCTGTGTAGATAGTGGGAATACAGCTTAACGGTAAGCCTTCAACCCATAACCCTTTCCCAAATAACCCAACAACAATTACCTTTGCGCCAACATAAACATTGCTATGCAGTTCGACCGGAAAAATCTAAGCAACGAAACGATTGTATCTATCTATAAGAACCTGTTGCTGCCCCGAATGATCGAGGAAAAAATGCTCGTATTACTAAGGCAGGGAAAGATATCCAAATGGTTCAGTGGTATCGGGCAGGAAGCGATAGCTGTGGGGGCAACCATGGCCCTGCAGCAGGATGAATGGATCATGCCCCTCCATCGTAATCTTGGGGTGTTCACTTCCCGTAATATGCCTTTGAGCACATTGTTCAAACAGTGGCAGGGAAATAAAGACGGATATAGTAAAGGCCGGGAAAGAAGCTTTCACTTTGGCAACAGGCAACATCATATCTGCGGAATGATATCTCACCTGGGTCCGCAACTGGCCCTTGCAGATGGTGTGGCGCTGGCATATAAACTCAGGAATGAAAATAAAGTTTCACTCACATTTACCGGCGACGGCGGAACCAGTGAAGGCGATTTTCATGAAGCATTGAATACTGCTGCCGTGTGGGACCTGCCGGTAATTTTTATCATTGAAAATAATGGATATGGCCTGAGTACACCAACCAATGAACAATACCGGTGTAAAAGCCTTGTCGACAAAGCGATCGGGTATGGAATAGAAGCGGTGCAGATTGACGGTAATAATGTGCTGACAGTTTACGATACCATTAAAGGGGTAAGGGATTATTGTATTAAGAACCAGAAGCCATATCTCATTGAGTGTATGACTTTCAGGATGAGAGGCCATGAGGAAGCCAGCGGTGTAAAATATGTTCCGAAACATTTGTTTGAAGAATGGGAACAGAAAGACCCGATCAAAAATCTTGAAAACTGGATGCAGCAGGGAAAAATATTGTCAGCTTCCGAAATAACAGGCATTCGTAACAGCACCAAAGATCATATTGAAGAGGAGCTTAAAAAAGGTTTTGAAGGGCAGAAAATTGTTCCTGATACTGCCGAAGAACTGGGAGATATGTATGCAAAGAGAACAGATGCTGTGAGCTATGCTGTTCCTTCCGGGCCATCTTCTGAAAAAAAGTTCATCAATGCCATCAGTGATGCTTTGGAGCAATCAATGAATAAATATCCCAACATGGTGATCATGGGACAGGATATTGCAGAATATGGTGGCGCTTTTAAAGTAACTGAAGGATTTGTTGATAAGTTTGGAAAGGGCAGAATCCGCAATACGCCGTTATGTGAAAGCGCTATTGTGGGAGCTGCGCTGGGTTTGGGACTTGAAGGATATAAATCAGTGATGGAAATGCAGTTTGCAGATTTCGTTACTGTTGGCTTTAACCAGATCATAAACAACCTGGCCAAGATCCATTACCGCTGGGGGCAGCAAGCCGATGTGGTGATCAGGATGCCAACCGGCGGAGGCGTAGGAGCAGGGCCATTTCACAGCCAGAGCAATGAAGCATGGTTTGTGCATACCCCGGGCTTAAAAGTTGTTTATCCATCTACACCGGAAGATGCAAAAGGATTGCTCATCGCCGCTGTTAATGATCCCAACCCGGTGATGTTCTTTGAACATAAAGCACTCTACAGGAGTATTACAGCACAGGTGCCGGATGCATATTATGAAATTGAAATTGGTAAAGCAAAACATGTGAGAAAGGGAGAAGATGTTTCCATCATTACTTACGGGGCTGCTGTTCATTGGGCATTGGAGTATGCTGATAAAAATCCGGGTGTTTCTGTGGATATAACCGACCTCCGTACATTATTACCGCTCGACTATGACGCCATCAAAGCTGCGGTTGCCCGTACCGGTAAGGTATTGATATTGCATGAAGATACCCTTACAGGCGGCGTAGGCGGAGAAATTGCAGCCTGGATTGCAGAGCATTGCTATACTTTGCTGGATGCCCCGGTAATGCGTTGCGCCAGCCTCGATACGCCTGTTCCTTTCAGCATAGAGCTGGAGAAAAACTTTATGGCTTATTCAAGACTGGGAGAAACGATTGAAAAGCTGCAGGCGTTTTGAAGTTTCAATTTCACGCAAAGTAAATCAAGCTTGCAAAGACGCTAAGTCAACAAATCCGAAATCTTAAAAGCAAACTCATGTTCTCTTATCTTCTTGCGTGATGCAAGTCGGGCAGGGAACCTTCGGGAGCAATTAGCTATTGCACAAATTTGAAATGTTGTTGAATATCGAACAAGGAATTAAGACAGTAGAAATAAAAAAGCCTCCGTTGATAAACGAAGGCTTTTTTGTTGCTGTAGGGGAAGGGTTCGAACCTTCACGGGGCAGTTAGCTATTGCACAAATTTGAAGAGAGAGCTACTCTCAACCTACTGGTGGTCAACCCCAGTCGGTGCCGTCGTCACGGCATCGGCGTTATGCAATGTTTATCCTGTGATCCC
>WBZP01001899.1_pt2 | contig 22092 bp, 16 predicted proteins | sample 5204301 | NCBI WGS metagenome assembly WBZP01 (sample SAMN12412401, study PRJNA552823) | activated sludge metagenome | isolation source: activated sludge from nitrification reactor of wastewater treatment plant... | place: USA: Pennsylvania | collected 2017
GAAGGCTCATCAACAACAATCTGGTCTTTATATATAATGAGGGTATTTGCAGTACCCAAATCTATTGCAATATCACTGGTAAGAAAACTGAAAAATCCGGCCATTTAAGCTCTTTTTTTGTCGATTTTGAAATGAAATGCAAATTTAAAACTTATTTTTCAAAAATTGTAGCTATCATATAGTTTATTATTCAGACATAAATATCCTGTATTTATCTATTGATAATAAGCTTTTTCCCGAAAATTATAATACTTAATGAGAATGGTTGCTACAAGACTTTTGGTGCATTTGCCAATTGTTAACATAAGCCCATGCTAATAATAGTGAGCCTGTTACCACAAAAGGTGTTTCGTAATTTTCAGGCAACAGAAAGAATCCTGAAAGTTGAAGTACTGCGGCAATAACCATCAAAATAATGGGTTTTTTATGATGGTGAATTTTATAATCTTTGAAAAGTAAGTTTACGGCAATCAGCAAACTGCCCCCTATCAAAATAATTTCAGTGGTATGACTGATGAAATTTTTAGCAACATATGGAAGCAAGGTTACTATAAAAGGCATGGACAGGCAATGTATCAAACACAAAAACGACAAAAACATGCCTGTTTTGTGTAAAAGATGAGTATGTTTTCTAATTTTTTTTAACATTCTGTTGCAACAACGATGCAAAGATAAGCGAATATTTACCTTATTAGTTCCTTAGACTTTAATTTTTTGAGGTATGCTTGCATAATATTAGGGTAAAGTATAGATTTGCAATTGTTATGCTTGCATACTATTTTTGAACATCAACCAAATATTTTATCATAAAGGTTTTATGAAAAAAGCCATAAAAAAAGTAGCGGTATTAGGAGCAGGAATTATGGGTAGTCGCATTGCCCTGCACTTTGCCAACATTGGGTGTGAGGTACTCCTGCTCGACATGGTACCAGCCGAACCCAATGACGCCGAAAAAGCCAAAGGCTTGGATATCACTCATCCAGCGGTCAGGAGCCGTATCGTGAATGAGCTGTTTCAGGCAGCCGTAAAAGCCAGTCCTTCACCGGTTTACAATCAAAGTTCGGTGGCAAGAGTGAAACTTGGCAACTTTGATGACGATATGCCGAAAATCAAAGATGTGGATTGGATCATTGAAGTGGTAGTAGAAAAGCTTCCGATTAAAAAACTTATCTATGATAAAGTAGAAGCTCATCGCAAACCCGGTACTTTGGTTACTTCCAATACTTCGGGTATTCCTATTCATCTTATGTCGGAAGGTAGAAGCGAAGACTTCCAGCAACATTTTTGCGGAACACACTTTTTCAATCCGCCCCGGTATCTGAGGTTGCTGGAAATAATCCCCGGCCCTAAAACCAATCCGGAAATCATTGATTTTCTGATGAGTTATGGCGATTTGTATCTCGGAAAACAAACCGTTTTGTGTAAAGATACCCCTGCATTTATTGCCAACAGACTAGGCATATATGCCATGGTGCAGACCATCAGAGCTACAGAAGAATTAGGCTTGACTATTGAGCAAGTTGATAAATTGACAGGCTCAATTGTGGGTCGTCCAAAGTCAGGCTCATTCAGACTTTCAGATGTTGTAGGACTTGACACCACAGTTAATGTATGCAATAACCTCTTAGCAGGTTTGCAAAATGATGAGTCGATAGAGGCTTTCAAATTGCCCCCCATCATGCAAAAACTGTTTGACAATAAATGGCTCGGAGATAAGACAGGCCAGGGTTTTTACAAAAAAACCAAAGACGAAAACGGCAAGACAGTAATACTCGGTATCGACTTTAATACACTGGAGTATCGTCAGGCTGAGAAAGTAAAATTTGCTACGCTCGAAACCACCAAAGGAATTGACACAGTGGCAGGCAGAATTCCGGTTTTATTAAATGGAACCGATAAGGCCGGACAGTTTTACAGAAAAACTTTTGCCGATGCTTTCAAATATGCTACCATGCGAATTCCCGAAATAGCAGATGAACTATACAAAGTTGATGATGCTATTTGTGCGGGTTTTGGCTGGCAGCTTGGACTTTTTGCCACAGCGGATGCTGTAGGTGTGAAGGCATTTGTAAAAATGATGGAGGCCGAAAATAAAAAGCCTTCCCAATGGGTTTATGATATGTTGGCAGCAGGTTGCGAGTCTTTCTATAAACTCGAAAATGGCAAAAAGCTATATTATGATATCAATTCTAAAAGCTATAAAACCATCCCGGGTACTGAGTCATTCATCATTTTGGATAATATAAGAAAGACCAATGTAGTTTGGAAAAATGCCGGGGCGTCAATATTTGACCTGGGCGACGGTATATTGGGTGTTGAGTTTCAGTCAAAAATGAACACATTGGGTGCCGAACCCATTGAGGCCCTCAACAAAGGTTTCGCTCTGGCTGAAAAAGACTTCAGAGGTCTGGTGATAGGAAATGACAGCCAGGAGGCGTTCTCGGCAGGTGCCAACCTGGCCATGCTGTTTATGTTTGCAGTCGAGCAGGAATATGATGAAATTGACCTCATGATTGCTCAGTTTCAGGAAACTATGATGAGGGCACGTTATTCTTCTATTCCAGTTGTGACGGCTGTGCATACACTTGCCCTGGGTGGTGGATGTGAAATGAACCTCCATGCCGACAAAGTGGTGGCTGCAGCCGAAACCTACATGGGTTTGGTAGAATTGGGTGTGGGTCTTATTCCTGCCGGTGGCGGTACTAAAGAGATGGCACTAAGAGCGTCAGACATGTATCAACCAGGTGATGCCGAGCTAAATATTTTGCAAAATGCCTTCATGAATATTGCTCAGGCTAAAGTTTCGACTTCAGCCAAAGAGGCTTTTGATATGAATTATATGAAAACCGGTCGCGACCAGATCGTGTTAAACCGCAGCCGTTTAATAGCAGAAGCCAAGCAAGCAGCTATTGATTTGGCCGAAAATGGTTATACACAGCCTACCCGCAGAACCGATGTGAAGGTTCAGGGAAAAACAGGAATAGCACTTTTTAAAGCAGGTATAAAATCAATGCGGATGGCCAATTATATTACCGACCACGACGCACTGATTGCTGAAAAACTCGCATACGTGATTTGCGGTGGTGACCTAAGTTATCCGCAACTGGTTAGCGAGAAATATTTGCTCGAACTGGAAAGAGAAGCATTTCTATCGCTTTGTGGCGAACGTAAAACTATGGAGCGTATGCAGGGACTTTTATCAGGTGGAAAACCTCCAAGAAATTGATTTATTTTATTGTTTTTCAACAAATTATATTAGAAATTAGGAAATGAATGCATATATAATAGACGGATATCGCTCAGCAGTAGGAAAGGCTCCTAAAGGCGTTTTCAGATTTACCAGACCTGACGACCTCGCCGCCGAAGTCATAAAACATTTGCTTAGCAAAGTGCCTACACTCGACCCAGCCAGAGTGGACGATATCATTGTGGGAAATGCCGTACCTGAAGCCGAACAAGGCATGCAAATGGCCAGATATATTTCGCTATTGGTATTGGGAAAAACCGTACCGGGTATCACCATTAACCGCTATTGTGGATCGGGTGTGGAGGCAATAGCCATGGCGGCCGGAAAAATAGCAGCCGGAATGGCGGACTGTATCATTGCCGGTGGTACAGAATCTATGTCGATGGTACCCACTACAGGTTTTAAAACTGCCCTTAATTACAATATTGCCAGTAATAATCCCGACTATTATATCGGGATGGGTTTAACAGCTGAACAAGTGGCTCAAAAATATCAGATTGGTCGGGAAGAGCAGGACGAGTTTGCCTATCAGTCTCATCAAAAAGCATTGAATGCACAAAAAGAAGGGTATTTTGACAGTGGAATAGTTCCTATTACGGTAAAAGAAACTTATTTTGATGCAGAATCCGGTAAAAAGAAAACCCGTGAATATACTGTAGCAAAAGATGAGGGCCCCAGAGCCGACACCAGTCGTGAGGCGTTGGCAAAACTGAAACCCGTTTTTTCAGCAGGCGGAAGTGTAACGGCAGGGAATTCATCGCAAACTTCCGACGGAGCGGCTTTTGTGATTGTGATGTCGGAGAGATTAATGAAAGAACTTGGACTCAATCCCATCGCACGCATGATGGCTTATGCGGTAGCTGGTTGCGAACCCAGCCTGATGGGCATCGGGCCGGTATTTGCGGTGCCAAAAGCTTTGACTCAAGCAGGCATAAAACTTGCGGATATTGATCAGATTGAACTCAACGAAGCTTTCGCTTCACAATCATTGGCGGTTGTAAAAGAACTGGGAATAGACCCAACAAAACTAAATCCTAATGGTGGTGCTATTGCACTTGGCCATGCATTGGGCTCAACCGGAGCAAGGCTTTCGGTGCAGCTGTTCAACGAGATGCGTCGCCGAAACCAAAAATACGGTATGGTGACAGCCTGTGTGGGCGGTGGCCAGGGTGTAGCCGGAATCTACGAATTGTTATAAGGTCGAATAAATAAATTTTGGTGAAACGTTATAAGCACCCTCAGTTTTGGGGGTGTTTTTTTGTTTTAAAGAAATAATTGCCCTTGTTTTATTACAAAATTTTCAAAAAAATGCCTTTGTTTTGTTACAAACAAATATACAATTTGCTGAATATCAACAAAAAAGGAGAAACCAACGAGTCTCTCCTTTTTTAGAATAATATTTAGAATTTCAATGCTTTAATTTATCCTTGAATACCTTCTGGAATTTCTCGATTTTGGGTCTTACTACCAACTGGCAATAAGGGTTTTTGTCGGCATTTTGATTGAAATAATCCTGATGATAGTCCTCTGCTTTGTAAAATACCTCAAAAGGCTCCAGCTTGGTCACGATTTTTGAATCATACGCACCGGCCTCATCCAGATCTTTGATGATTTTTTCTGCAATTGCCTTTTGTTCGGGGTTATGATAGAATATAGCCGAGCGATATTGCGTGCCCACATCTGCTCCTTGTCTGTTGAGCGTAGTAGGATCATGGGTTTTGAAAAACACCTCCAATATCTCAGTAAACGAGGTTTTGGTGGTATCATAAGTAATCTGAATCACCTCTGCATGGCCAGTATTTCCGGTACAAACTTCTTTATAGGTAGGGTCTTTTACAGAACCTCCTGAGTACCCCGAGGCTACGGTTTCTACTCCGTCTAATTGCTGATATATCGCCTCTACACACCAAAAGCACCCTGCTGCGAGGGTGGCGGTGGCTGTTCCTGCTTTGTTTTCCATTTTTATTGATTCTTTCTTTTTAGTTTTTTGGGCACAAGAATTTAACCCTAAAAACATCAACACGATTAAAATTGAAAAGTTTCTCACTACTTTGAAAATTTGTTTACTAATAAACGAGAATTCCCGAAAATAGTTTAAAACAGTGTACTGATATCTGAATTTTGTTTGTCTTTTCTGAAAAAGTATTTGTGAAGGTTGACCACATCACCTTCTGGTTTTACCTTGAGATACTCTCCATTCTGCTGTAACTCGTATGAATTGGTGTTGTCTTCGAGGTTAATTTTCAAAATATGTATCAGCTGATTTTTGATGTCCTGATTGATAAATTCAAAAATCGATTCAATACGTTTATCAAAACTCCTTACCATTAAATCTGCTGAGCCGCCGAAAATATGAGGCCTGCCCCCATTATGAAAATATAGGATTCTCGCATGTTCAAGGAAATTGCCCACAATTGACCTCACTGTGATATTTTCGCTCAAACCCGGCCTTCCAGGCCTCAAACAACAAATTCCTCTGACAATCAGGTTGACTTTTACGCCTGCTTGTGAAGCAGCATAAAGTTCATCAATGATTTCCCGGTCTTCTAAAGAGTTAACTTTAAAGCAAATTCCGGCCGGATAGCCATTTTGGGCATTTTCGGCTTCTTGTCTTATTTTTTGAATCAGGGCATTCCGCATATCTTTAGGCGAAGTGATAAGGTTTTTGTATCCTGAAGGTTGGGAGTGACCCGTAATAACATTAAAAAACTCCGCTATGTCTTTGGTATAATCCTGATTGGCTGTTAATAATCCTACGTCGGTATAAAGTTTTGAAGTGTCTTCGTTATAATTACCGCTGGCAAGATGTGCATATTGTACTACTTTTTGGCCTTCCTTTCTGACAATAAGCATCAGTTTGGTGTGGGTTTTCAGCCAGCCGATTCCATAAATAACAAAACAACCTGCTTTTTGTAGTTTCTCGGCTTCCCTTATATTGTTTTCTTCGTCAAACCGGGCTTTGATTTCAAACAAAGCCGAGATATGTTTTCCATTTTCGGCTGCTTTCAAAAGGGCTGCGGTTATTCTGGAGTTTTTTGCTAACCGATATATCGTTAGTTTAATAGATAATACATTTGGATCTTCAGCTGCTTTTTCGAGCAAATGCAATACGGGATCGAAGCTGTTGTAAGGATGATGAAGGAGTATGTCGTTTTCTTTTATAGCATCGAAAATGTTGATTTCTCTATTGAAATTAAAAGGTAATACAGCGGAAGGAGACCCAGGGAGGAGTGGTCTGAATTCCTGATGATTAACGATTTGCCATAGACGTGTATAGTCCATGAGTTCGTTGTTGACGTGTATGTTATATTTGTCAATATCCCATTTTTTCTTCAGAATCGACAATACGTATTGCGAAGGATTATTTTCCACAATCAAACTCACCACCCTGCCAGCTTGTCTGCCACGGATTTTCTCCCTGATCTCATCCACAAAATCAGCATCAGCATCATCATTTTCATCGATGGTAAAATCTCCGTTTCTGATAATCCTGAATAAATCTATGGACTCTATGGTAACGTTTTTGTAGAGTTTAGATATTTCGTTTTTTACTATTTCTTCAATTGGCAGAAACGCATACCATTCGTCATTGTCAAATTCATAAAATTTGGGCAAGTTTCCCGGAATCTGCACAAAAGACAACTTTTTATTATCCTCCGTCTCGGGGAAAAGCGTAGTTTGATGGTCGATAGAAACTACCCCAAAAATCAGGTTTCTCGGTAATAGAACAGGAAAAACGTGGGTGTTATCGCACACCATTGGGGTAAGCATCGGATATATCGTATTGTCAAAATATTCCGCTACTTCTTCTTTTTGTTTCTCCGTCAGGTCTTCATATTTTATTATTCTGAAACCATTTTCTTCAAATTGTGGCTTCAAATTCTGTCTGAAGAGCCGGTTTCTTTCGTCAATAAATCTTTTGATGTTATTAAGTAAAGCTTTTCTGAATGGCCCCTCTCTCAGTCCGGAGTAGTCAATTCTTTCTTTGTCATAATCAATATAATTATAAAGGCTTCCCAGCCGCACGGTCATAAATTCATCCAGATTGGAGGCTGTTATCGCCAGAAACTTAAGTTTTTCAAAGATATTTAAATCTTCGCGGTTTACCTGATCAAGTACCCTTTCATTAAACTTCATCCAGCTGAGGTCACGGCTAATGATATCTGATTTTTCAATATCAATGTCCGATTTTTGATCTTTTATGCTTGGATTGTAGGTAAACTCGCTCTCGAGCGGACTAAAGTCGAGCAAGTTTTTGAAAAAAGTCTTTACGCCGTCTGATACACTACCCATCTTTTGTTCTTTTTCTACCTTATTTTAAAGCTCAAATATCCGAATTAAATACCTTTGATATATAAAATTAAGATTAAATTCATAATACCACCCTGAATGTGGTTCCTGAGTTAGGGCTTGATTCTTTCACAAATATTTCGCCACTATGGTAAACCTCTATGATTCTTTTAGCAAGAGTAAGGCCCAATCCCCAACCCCGTTTTTTGGTCGAAAATCCCGGATTAAATATCTTTCGTTGCACTTTTGCACTCATACCTTTTCCGGTATCCTTGATATCAATAAAGATTCCATTTTTGGGATTGGGGGTTAGTGTTATTTTCAGGCTCCCAACGCCCCCCATTGCATCTACAGCGTTTTTGCATAGGTTTTCAATTACCCATTCTATCAGATTTCTGTTTACACTTTTTATGTATGGTTGACTAAGATTGTTTTCAAACCTCCAGTTTATTTTGGTTGAAATCCTCACTTTGAGATATTCTACGGTACTTTCAACCAATTCACCAAGGTCTTCTTCCTTCATGCTTGGCTCTGACCCAATGTTAGAAAAGCGATTGGTGATAGTTTCGAGCCTTTTGATGTCTTTTAGCATCTCGTCTCCTATGGTTTTATCAAATTCCGGGTTGATTTTTAATACCTCAACCCAGCCCATCAAACCGGAAATTGGCGTACCCAACTGGTGAGCGGTTTCTTTGGCCAAACCCACCCAAACCCGGTTTTGTTCGGCTTTTCTTGAAGAAGAATAGGCAATAAATGCCAGCAAACTAAAGACAAAAAATGTGGTCAACAAGATATAGGGAAAATATCGCAATTGTTTCACAATATTTGAATTACTGTAATAAACATAACCCCTGCTACCTTCAATTTTGAACTCAATGGGCGTGTGCTCTTCGCCCATTTGGGCTATTTTCGAATACAGGAAGTTCTCTTTTTCTTTGCCTGACCATTTGTGGGTACTATCTTCCAGTTCCGGGATATTCCGGTAATCCATAGGGCTTCCGTCAGTTACTAAAATGGTGGGTACGGTTTCGTTTGCTTCCAAAACCTCCTGCACAAACGTATAGTCGCAAGTGCTGTTAACTGCCTTTTCCAGATAAAACCGGATACTTTCAGCATAAAGCCTGGTGTACCTTTCTTCCCGGTCTTCCAGATTTTTTCTTACTTCATTAAAGTAAAACAGGATTCCAATAACTATTACCAATAGTGTTACTACCGTAATAATACGCCTTGTCGATATATTGACATATATGTCATGAAACAGTCTGTTGCTTTTCATAAGTATTTGATTGCCTTTACATTAAATAAATATTAGTTAAAAGCGTATTTCAAAATTAAGAAGAATCGGTGATTAAAAAATTTAAAGCATGTAGGTTATTCTATTTTTATTCAATCTATTTTCCCCAAACTAACGTAAATAAATCCTGAATAAATATAAGATTAAAGTGTAAGAATTGAATCTAAAGCTTATTAATAGCTCAAACCAAATTTTCATAGTAGTATTTGATTGCAAGTTTTTAATATTTACACCTTTTCAAAATTTAAAGTTTGTGTCAGGAATTAAGAATTGTTATTTTTTGTTAAGAATAGTCCTGAAACATGATTTTTTTCATAAAACGTTCTTTGTTTAGAAAAAATCTAAATTAGAAAAACTGCAAAATATCATGCATTTTGAAAATAAATGAGCGGTAATTTTGCAAAACGTTTTTTAAACAATTGTTGGAATCGATGGCGGAGATTTTTAGGGTAATATCATTATCATACAAAAAGGCACCTTTAGAGGTAAGAGAAAGTTTGACTCTGGACGAGGCACAAACTAAAGCTTTTTATCTCAAAATGAGAGATGTGCTTGGTTTAAATGAGGCTCTGGTATTATCAACCTGCAACCGTACGGAGGTTTATTATAAATCAGAAAACAATCTTTCCGAGGCGTTAATTGGGATCCTGGCTGCTGAAAAAAGCGTTTCTTCTGTTGATATTTTACCTTATTTTGACCAAATAAATGAGGAATCAGATGCCTCCAGATACCTTTTTGAGGTATCCCTTGGTTTGGAATCCCAGGTATTGGGCGATCAGCAGATTATCAATCAGGTCAAAAATGCCTATCAATGGTCGGCAGATATGCAAATGGCCGGACCTTTTGTACACCGCATATTACATGCTGTATTTTTTGCCAATAAAAGGTTAGTTCAGGAGACATCATTCAGAGATGGCACAGCCTCTACTTCTTACGCAACGGTTGACTTGATGGAGAGTTTCCTGCCTATGATGAATAACCCTAAGGTATTGGTTATAGGGCTTGGGGAAATAGGTGAAGATGTAGCTAAAACGCTTTTCGAAAAAGGGCACAAGAATATAACTCTTTGTAATCGTACTGAGGAAAAAGCCACCAAAATGGCTTTGGATTTTGGTTTTGAAGCTATAGCATTTGAGGCATTGGGTGCAGTTTGTGGTAATTTTGATGTGGTAATTTCTACCGTTAGATCTGAAAAATATATTCTTACCGAAAAGTGCCTTACCAACAGGAAGTCAGTAACTTATCTCTTTGACCTTTCGGTTCCGCGAAGTATAGATCCTAAGGTCGAAACCCTGCCTGGGGTAGTATTATATGAGCTGGATGAAATTCAGAAAAAAACCGAACTGGCCATTCAGACCCGCCGTGAGGCAATTCCTCAGGTAAAAGCCATCATTTCGGAGATGGTATCTGACTTAAGTGACTGGTCGAAAGAGCTTCAGGTATCACCTACTATACAGAAACTCAAAAGTGCTTTGGAGCAAATCAGAAAGGAAGAAGTTGCCCGTTATGTAAAAGGAATGACTGATGCTGAAGCTGAAAAGGTTGAAAAAATAACTTCAGGTATGATGCAGAAAATCATCAAATTGCCTGTGCTACAACTTAAGGCCGCGTGCAAAAGAGGTGAAGCTGATACTTTAATTGATGTTCTCAATGACCTTTTTGATTTAGAAAAGGTTAATGTTTGATTCTTCTGATTGCCTTTAAAGGTTACAGTTTAATTTCATTTACACCATAGATTTCTGCGTCTTCGGGATTTAGTCCTTCGAATATTTCGAAATAATATTCATGACTAAGTTTAGAATATTGATTAACAGACCCTGTCAGGTTTTGTCGGAATGATTGAATGGGAGGTAGCAAAAAATGTAAAGCTTTTTTACCGTTTTTCAGATTAAATCTAATCAGGTAATAATTGTATTTTGGGAAATTACCAAAAGCTTCAATCCTGCTTAGTGGGGTTTCGGTTTTAGCCCAATCGCCCATCGCCATAGGATCTGCAACATTTTTTGTATAATCTATTTTTGAAAAAGGCAACAAATTTTCGGGTTTTAAAAGAGATTCAATTTGTTCTTCTTTTTCATAAAAATCAAAAGCACCTTTTTCTTTCAAAAATTTTGCATGTGTATCGGTTGTTAGGAATGTGTTTGCATAAGTTTGATTTACACATCCGTTTCCCACATTATAAGCATCGGTTATTTGTGTAAGTTGTTGATCTTTAAGCATAAATATTGCTTTATATATCCCGGCAAACAATAACAGGATGCTTACAAACAGAATGAAAAAATTACCTGATTTTGAAGAAAATTTATCGTAATAGATCGACAGCACAATCAAAATTATAGTGATGCCATATAATTTATACCTGGACTCAAAAACACTTAGATACCCCGGAAGCCAATAGTTATATCTTAGCCCAACAATAGCAGCCAATGATAAAGCTGAAAACAAAAAGACCATGCTTTTGAAGTTAACAAAATCTTTTGTTTTTATAAATAAATGATAAAACGCTATTGAAAAAAACGACAACCCTAAAATGCCACTAAGAATCTGAAAAAAAGAGGATTGGTTTAAAAAAAAGACCCCTCCGAGACTCATAAAATAGGCAAATACCAACTCATAATTATACCGCAGCAGGTTTTCTGTAATTCCAATCGATTTTCCGTTGCCTCTGCCCAAATACAATAATATCAATTGAATTGTAAATATTGTAGAAACTATTATTAGTATTTTCTTTTCTTTTTTTAGGAAGAAATACAAAATGATAATCACACTGGAAAAAATGCCATTTATGCTTCCTGTGATAATAAAAACATAAGAAATAATAAAAAATATTTTAAAAAGGACTGTTGATTTTTTGTATTCGGTGGCAGCATACATGGCAAAAACAGAAAATCCAAAGGCTACGAGTTGGTAAGTGGCCACATCTGGTCTATAGAAGAAGTCATAATTTAGAGGATTTAATAACCATAAGCCGAAAACTGTGGCAAAGTCTTTCGATGTTGAGAGTTTTTTCCAGTATACCAGCCATATCGCCAGTATAAATAACCAGCAAAAAAGAAGGATATGCCGAAAATTCATAATACCATCGAGGTGGTATTGCCCAATCATAATCAAACGCATGAAAATTGGGTAGCTTTCATTTTCTGGTAAAAAAACTGCCCGAATTTTCTCAGGAATGCTTGTAGCGTTAAGGTATATTTTCTGAAAAGTGATAAAAATCCTGTAATCGTCTCTTAAGGGAAGGTTAAGTGTAAATTTGAAAAACAAATAAAATAATACAAGCCAGGGTGTTATTAATCCAAAAATTAAAAGCAATCTGGAGGGTTTTATTTGATTTTTGCTCATTCTATGGAAGAAATTACAGGCTATCTAAATTAATTGAGGAAGTTATTTTTCTATTCTGCTCGCAATTTAAGGGGTTTCATTTAAAATTCTTACCAGTTTATTTTAGTTTTGTAAAAAAACCTAACTAATGTCAACTATCGCCTGGGAAACCGCCAAAGTTTACGAAGATATTACTTATAAAAAATGTAACGGAGTAGCACGAATTGCTTTTAACCGACCTGAAATCAGGAATGCATTCAGGCCTAAAACTACTTTTGAGCTGCTCGATGCTTTCGAAGATGCTACACATGATTCTAAAATCGGAGTCGTGCTTCTTTCGGGGGAAGGGCCTTCTCCTAAAGATGGTGGTTGGGCATTTTGCTCCGGAGGCGACCAAAACGCAAGACAAAAGGGAGGCTACAGGGCAGAAGACGGTCGTGATCGACTCAATATTTTGGAGGTCCAACGGCAGATTCGATTCATGACCAAACCTGTGATTGCAGTTGTTACGGGTTGGGCTGTAGGGGGAGGCCATAGCCTTCATGTAGTGTGCGATCTTTCCCTCGCGAGTAAAGAACACGCGATTTTTAAGCAAACCGACGCCAATGTAGCCAGTTACGATGCAGGTTATGGATCGGCATATTTAGCCCGCCAGGTTGGGCAAAAGCGTGCGAGAGAAATTTTCTTTTTGGGTAGAAATTACTCTGCTCAGGAAGCTTTTGAGATGGGAATGGTCAATGCAGTGGTGCCCCATGCCGAGCTTGAAGATACAGCCTATCAATGGGCTCAGGAGATTTTGCAGAAAAGCCCAATGGCTATCAGAATGCTCAAATTTGCCTTTAATCTTATTGATGACGGCCTGGTGGGTCAGCAAATCTTTGCCGGTGAGGCCACCCGCCTGGGTTATATGACTGCTGAGGCGGAAGAAGGCCGCAATGCTTTTCTTGAAAAACGCCCACCTAACTGGGATCAGTTTGAGAGATATTCTTAACAATTTGAGTCTGTTGTCAAGTTGGGTTTTTTGCTATTATTTGTGTCTGCTGCCATAGGTTATGCCCGCTCCGCAATTTAAAGAGTATAGTTTGAGTCTGCCATTGTTTGTGTCCGCCATTGTTGGTGTCCTCACAAACAATTTTCAAGGAATGAAATAATTATATTCACATTTCGTTTTTCATTTTGCACTACAATCACTGTATTTTTGCACCTGAAAATGTTATTACTGTTAAATTAAAATGAAAAACTTCGTCGCCATCCTGGCACTTTCGCTTTTCGCTTTTTCCTGCGGAAATAAGGATACCCAAACCACACAGAGACCCGAAAAAAACAATCATATTTTTGTCTTTTTTGACAAAACACAAAGCGTGGATACCGACAATACTTTTGTAAGAAATAAGTATCAGTCAGCATTGAAAGATTTGATTGACAATTATATACAAAAAGAAGGCGACAGGCTTGACGTATATTATATTCATGAAAATACATCTAAGGCTAAAGTGCTTTCTGTTACCTCTCGTACTACTAAAGAAAACACGGAAGGACTAAATGCCACAGATTTGGAGGCGGCAAATACTACATATCAGATGAGCATTGTCCGTGAGCGAAAAATGATTTTGGATGCCGCACTTCAGAAGATGCTTGAAAAAAACACAGGGGCCTCCAACGCCGAAACCAACATTACTGCCAGTGTACCACTGCTTTCTACAGCACTTGATGGAGGAAAAAATGTACTGGCATTTTATTTTTCTGACATGGTTGAAAGCATGAAAGCAGGGCGTGATTTCCATAAAGTGGCCCCGATAAGCCATGACCAGGCCGAAGAGTGGGCCAAAGCCGATGCAGGAAAACAAACAGGAGCCAATCTTGCTGGCTCCGCCGTTAAGATAGTTTTGCCTTTTGAACCGACCAGCTCTACTAAAGAAAACAATCCCAATGTGAGCGACTATTGGAAGGTTTATTTTGAAGCTTTGGGTGTTAATTCTGTAGAAGAGATATAATTGTATTCATTTTTTCTTTTAAAATGAGAATTTTACCGTAAAATCATTTTTTTAGATGAATTGTTGAAATTTTTTGCCATTTAAGGCTTTTAATTTTTACATTTGACTTTAAGTCCTTTTTATAAAATGGGTTTCCACCGGGTATTTTTTTTATTTCTTATTTTATCACAAAACTTGTTTGCTCAGGCAACAGATTCAACCCAAAAAGCGGGATTTTTTCACAAATTGTATTGGGATCCTTTAAGTTTATTTTCGAAATATAAAAACCAGGAGCCCAGAAATATTATTTCTGGTCAGATTTTGGGGAACACGCCTTATTTAGGAATGGCCTATTCCAGAATATTTCCACTGAATGCCAAATTTAAAATAGAAAGTGGCCTGGGTATTGGGCTTACACCACATTTGTTTGTTTACAACAAAAATTCTCAAGCTCTGAGTTATTCTCACCATCTGCTCCTTTATAAAAAAATCAATCATTCTTTTGGTTTATATACCGGTTATTCCGGAATTTTTTATAATGGTTTTAACTATCGGGAAAAGATTTATAATTACTTGCCTTCACCCCAATTGGGTATAAGATTTGGCAACTCCAAACCCATTTCGATGAATTTCAACTGGACATTTTATTTTGCAAAAGAAGACTTTGTCAGATTCAAAGAGCCTGACATCGTAATGAAAGGGGTTACTTCAAAAATGTTGGGTTCAATTGGTGTTGGTTTGAATTATTCATTTTAAAATCCATAAAAGATGAAATATTTATACTTTTTGTTATTGATTTTTGTTTTTAGTTCATGCAATGAATGGATCCTCAATGAAGACATAATTTCTGAGAAAAAACTCGAGGCTTTGATAAACTATCAGGTAGGGGTAATCGCTTCAGACGAGGAACGAGTAAGTCTAAATGTTGTTAAAGAGTATTTTGATAAATCTCAACTTGGGACTAATTGTGTTTCGCCATTAAAATCTGAAAGTCAATATCTTACAGTTTCTTTTAAAGATTCAATCATTACTCAATATCCTAACATTCCTGCAAACTTCAAAGAATTTACTTATTTTTCCAACAACACAATTTTTAATTATTCTTCAGAAACATTTTCAAATGTGAATCGTCAGATTATCAATACATATGATGAAAAATTTACATGGGACCATCAGAATATATTTGATTTAACAGCATTTTTTACACAAAAATTCGAATACATTAATTACAATAGTCCAAACCCATCGTCAGATGGAAACTTCTTTATTATTGGCAATTCTAACAATTATCAAAAAGAAAATGATGCAGAGCTGGTGGTAGCAAAAACCTTAGGAGGTGGTATTCAATACACAGGGAATTATGTTTTTAAGGGGATAAAGAACTTTGGAGTTTGGAAAACAATTGAGGATAAGGAAGGCAATCTTTTTATTGTCACGGCATACAGTGAAAAGGAGTCTAACCTTATCAGCATTCTTAAATTTGATGTAATACAAAGAAAACTAATCCTTCAAAAACAAATAACTTTACAAAATTACTTTACATCAAGAGTTAAGTTTGATACAGAAGGGAATCTTATGCTTATTCCCACTAACTTAGACTTTTCTAAACCGGAAATTGTTGTATATCAACCTTCTAAGAAGGAATTCATTACAAAAAACCTGAATTTTGATTCCAACGAAAATTGGAAAACAGGATACAATTTTGATACAAGGATGCTTGATCATAGTATTATTATGGTTTATGATGACAAAGGGAATAATACAATAGCCGAGATAGGAAATGATTATTTAATTAAAGGAATATTTAAACCATTTTTTGATAATAGTGAAAAATTTTTCCCAGCGACCGTCAACCAACCTGTCATCATGTATGAACTAAAATATCCTGGATTTGAAAAGTCAAAAGAAGTTAGTATTTTCCAACATAAATCTATGACTGCCAGAAAAAAGATGCTTCTTTATAATGATCATGCCAATGTTAGGAGATGTTTTAGGTTTGACTAATTGAAAAAAAATGGAAGAAATTTTGATAGGATAATTACTACATTAATTAATCCGAAATATTTCAATTAACTTTGTACCAGCGACTATTATTACCCCTAAAACAATGCTTTATTATCTTTTCAACTATCTTGATCACGTATTTGATTTTCCTGGAGCAGGTGTGTTCAAATACATCTCTTTCAGGGCGTCTGCTGCGACAATTTTGTCACTAATGATTGCCGCCATTTATGGGAAGCCCATCATTTACAAACTTCAGAAACTTCAGATAGGGGAAAGCATCAGAGACCTCGGACTTCATGGCCAATTGGAGAAAAAAGGTACTCCTACCATGGGTGGTTTTATCATCATTGCATCATTACTCATCCCGGTCGTTTTGTTTGCAAGGCTCGATAACGTCTATATTTTACTTCTCATTATCGCCACTATCTGGACCACCATGATTGGGTTTGCCGATGACTACATAAAAGTTTTCAAAAAAGATAAGCAGGGGTTAAAAGGTATTTTTAAGGTAATCGGGCAGATAGGTCTGGGATTAATCGTGGGCCTTACACTATATTATAATCAGCATGTCGTGGTCAGGGAGTTTCTGGGTGGAGGAAAGTATGTTGACAAGCATTCGCTTATTACCACAGTGCCTTTTCTGAAAAACAACTTACTTGATTATGATATACTTTCAAGTTATTTGCCGGCAAGTTTGGGATGGCTGCCTTATGTTTTTATCTGTATTTTTATCATTACCGCCGTTTCCAATGCCGCTAATATTACTGACGGAATCGATGGATTGGCAGCTGGGACTTCTGCAATAATTGGTCTTACACTTGCGATTTTTGCTTATTTGTCCGGCAATAAAATTTTCGCCGAATACCTTAATATCATGCTCATTCCCAATTCAGGCGAAATGGTAATTTTTGCCGCTGCTTTTCTGGGGGCATGTATTGGGTTTCTATGGTACAATGCCTTCCCCGCTCAGGTGTTTATGGGTGATACGGGAAGTCTCATGTTGGGAAGTGTAATCGCAACTATGGCCTTGATTTTAAGAAAAGAACTGATGATTCCGCTTTTATGTGGAATATTCCTCGTCGAAAATATTTCTGTTATTCTTCAGGTGGCCTATTTCAAATATCAAAAAAGAAAAAATGGAATAGAATATGCTCGTGAAAACAGACTATTTAAAATGGCCCCATTACACCATCATTATCAGAAAAAAGGATATCATGAGGCAAAAATCGTAACGCGTTTCTGGATTGTGGCTATTGTGTTGTCGGTAGTAACTCTCGTAATATTGAAATTGCAATAATATTTTTGTTCTTAAAATTGCTGTTATTCAGTAGTTTACAGCAAATCTAGGTTTTGGATAACCCAATTATATTAGTAATACAGGGGAAGCTTTTGAAAGAAATGCTTCCCTTTTATTTTGTATTTATTTTTGCTAAATTTGACAACCTTTAAAATTAAAAAATTCAAAAAAGATATCTCTTTTCGAAAACCTACCATGAAAAAAATACTGTTTTTATGTCTGCTTCTCACACAATTAACATTTGCTCAGAAAAGACCTCTCAACCATAACGATTACGATGGCTGGAACTCAATCAAGGAGACTAAAATAAGTGAAAATGGCCAATGGGCGGCATATATATTAGCACCACAGGATGGTGATTCACGGTTGGTATTTTATCCTTTACGGGGCAACGCCATCGATACGATAGATCGTGCATCAGACCTTTGGCTGAGCAAGGATTCGCAATGGGCGGCATTCAAAATTTCACCTTTTAAAAAAGAAGTTAAAGAGGCAAAAATCAGAAAAGTAAAAAAGGATGATATGCCCAAAGACAGCGTGGGATTTCACAACCTCAATACCCATGAAACCGTGAAATTTGGCAATATCAAAAGTTTTAATTTCCCAGAAAAATCAAGCGATTGGGTTGCTTTCCTGAACAACCCTGTCAACAAAACCGACTCGGCATCCAAAGCTAAAAAAAGTAAAAAAGAATCTGATATCAATGGGTCAGTTTTGAATATTTATAGCTTGAAAAACAATACTTTACATAAGTTTTCCTATGTTAATGCCTACAATTTTGATCCTGAAGCAAAAACATTGATTTTCTATTCAACCGGGAAAGACAGCACATTTGAATCGGGCTTATATTCTTTTTCAACTGAAACTCAAAAATATAACCTGATTAACAAAGAAAAAGGTACCTATAAACATTTGGTTTCTGATGAATCAGGAAGTCAGTTTGCCGCAATTTTTGATCCTGATACCACCCAAAAAGCTTTGGTAAAGAACTACCAATTATTGCAATGGCAAATCAATGAAACCCCTAAAACAATAGCAGACACCAATTTATTGACAGGGGTAAGAAATCTGCTCGTAAGTGCTGATTTTAAACCTGAATTTTCAAAAAATGGGCAAAGGCTTTTTCTTGGAACGCTCCCGAGATATTTGGTAAAAGATACAACCAGAATTGAAGAGGATGTAGTGAGCGTAGATGTTTGGAACTGGAAAGATAAACGAAATATGCCTCAACAATTGGCCAATTTATCAAAAGATCAAAAGGCAAGCTATCTGGCTGTTTATGATATTAAGTCGCAAAAAATAAGTCAAATAGCTGCGGAAGAATATATGGTGCCGTATTTCACCAAAGAAAAAAATGAGGAAAATATCTTATTGGTATCACCTTATGCACATGGCGACCAACACTGGTTTTTTAACCCTCCGATAGATGTATTTTTGGTAGATACTGAAAACCCTAAAAAGAATAGGATAATAGAAAACAAAAGGATTAGTGATTTAAAAATGTCTCCGGATGGCAAAACAGTTTTGTATTTTTCTCTGCAAGATACCGCCTGGTTTTGCTATCATTTAAAAAATCAAAAGACTTACAAAATTACCGAAAGTAAAGATTTCTCTGATGTGGCTGATGATGATCACCCCGATGAGCCCGGAAGTTACGGAGTTGCCGGATTTTTGAAAGATCAGGAAAAAATTTGGCTTTACGATAAGTTTGATATTTGGGAAGCAAACCTCGGAAAATCAAAAGAATTGAAGAGACTCACCAAAGGAAGAGAGAAAGGAATCACTTACAGATATATTGTTTTAGATGAAAAAGCTTCGGTAATTGAACCAGAAATGCCGGTACTTTTACACCAGTTCAATCATAAAACCAAAGCCTCAGGCTATGCCAGACTTACCCCTGCAGATAGTACCGGAGTTTCAGAGCTTATTTGGGATAATATGCATTTTTCGGAAAAAGTATGGAAGGCGAGAAACTCGGATGACTTGATTTTTTCGGTTGAGAGCTTTGAGGTTTTCCCTGACCTTCAGCACACTCAAATGACTGACTTTAAGGAAATCCAAAAGATAAGTACGGCAAACCCACAACAGGAAAGTATTAACTGGGGTAGGGTGGAACTGGTTGATTACCAGTCTCAAAGCGGAAAAAACCTTCAGGGTATGCTGTACCGTCCGGCTGATTTTGATCCTACCAAAAAATATCCGATGATTACCTATTTTTATGAAAAAATGTCGGACGAAATACATAGTTACGTAGTTCCTCAACCAGTAAGATCCAGCATTAATTTTTCCTATTATACGAGTAATGGCTATTTTGTTTTTGTTCCTGATATTGTTTATAAAATTGGCTACCCTGGTCAAAGTGCTATGGACTGTATAATTCCCGGGGTAAAAAAAGTAATAGAAATGGGGTTTGTTGATAGCACAAAACTAGGTATTCAAGGACATAGTTGGGGGGGGTATCAAACGGCCTATATAATTACCCAAACGCCGTTGTTTGCCGCCGCCGAGGCCGGTGCTCCTGTGGCCAATATGACCAGTGCATATGGGGGTATCAGATGGGAGACCGGACTTTCGCGTCAGGCCCAATATGAAAGAACCCAGTCGAGATTGGGAGTTACACTTTGGGAAGATAGCCAGAAGTACCTTGAAAACAGCCCCTTGTTTTATTTACCTTCAGTAAAAACCCCGCTCCTGATGATGCATAACGACGATGACGGTGCCGTGCCCTGGTATCAGGGTATCGAGATGTTTATGGGCTTAAAAAGACTCAGTAAGCCCGTTTGGATGATTAATTACAATGGAGAAAAACATGGTCTGACCCAAAGAAAGAACCGTAAAGATTGGACCATCAGGATGGCTCAGTTTTTTGATTATTATCTGAAAGGGCAAGCAGCTCCCAAATGGATGATTAAAGGGGTACCAGCTACCGAAAAGACTTTAAATTATGGACTCGAAAAATAGAAATGCGGAATTCCCAAAAATCACTTTCAGAAGGAGAATCTGGAGTGCCCTCAATATCAGGTACACCGAAAAAAAAGGACTGAGCTTTGTGGTCAATATTTCACTTTCTGTATTGATTTTTCTAAATACAATTGCCATAATTTTGAACACCATACCAAGCTTATCAGAAACTTACCATCATATTTTTTGGGATTTTGAAGTGTTCTCTGTCGTCATTTTTTCAGTGGAATATCTGCTTCGGCTGTGGTCTTGTGTCGAAGGCCGACATTATTCTCATCAGTTTTGGGGAAGATTAAAATTCTTATTTTCATTTTGGGGTATAGTTGACCTGCTCGCTATTGCTCCTTTTTTCCTTTCTGCTTTTGTTACCGATTTTGGTGTTATAAGGATGCTGAGACTGCTACGAATCCTTAGGTTATTCCGAATGAGTAAATATTTCCATGCATTCAGAATCATTAAAAATGTACTTACCAGCAAAAGAGAGGAACTGATTCTCGCTTTTTCATTTATCATTTTTCTGATTTTATTTTCAAGCTCGTTGATGTATTTTCTGGAGCATCCGGTGCAACCACAAAATTTTTCAAGTATTCCTGCTTCACTCTGGTGGGGAGTAAACACCATGACAACAGTAGGTTATGGCGATATTTATCCCATGACTCTTGCGGGGAAAATACTGGGTTCTCTGGTAGCCATTTCCGGAATTTCTCTTTTTGCTTTGCCGGCGGGTATTATTGCATCAGGATTTAATGAACATATAAGAGGCTATAAAAACGAGCAGGGAAAAGTGAAATGCCCTTACTGTCAGGCAGAATATTACCTGGCCGAAAAGAATAAACACCAGCATTGATTTTTTTAGAAATGAAAAGGATCCATGTCATTTAGAAAAGGGAATTTTTTTCTGAAATTTTGGAGATCCTGGTGATTGAGTTGGGCCGAAATGATGTTTTCTGTTTCCCCACCTTCGGTTATTATTTCCCCCTGAAAATCAACCACCATACTCTGTCCGTTATATTCCAGTCCGTTGCCATCGGTACCTATTCGGTTTACCCCGATCACAAAGCATTGATTTTCAATTGCTCTGGCTATCAGCAAATTTCGCCAGGCATTTATCCTTTGTTTTGGCCAGGAAGCCACAAAAATCAGTACATCATAGTATGGAAAAACATTCCGGCACCAACCAGGGAATCTCAGGTCGTAGCATATCAAAGGTTTGATTTTCCACCCTTTTTCGTAGATGGTCACATTGTCGTCACCAGGTGTAAAAGTTTCGGTTTCTTTTCCGTATCCAAAAAGGTGTTTTTTGTCATATTTGTAGGTTTTCCCCTCGGGGTTGATCAAAAGTGCCCTATTGTATTTGTGGTCTCCTTCTTTTACAGCTAATGAGCCAAGCATATAGCTTTGGTGCTTTGAAGCCATGTTTTTCATCCATTTGTGGGTGGTAAAATTCATGGGTTCAGACACTTCCATACTGAAACCGGTATTAAACATTTCCGGAAATATTACCAGGTCAGTTTCAGAGGGTATTTTCTCCAGAGTTTCTTCATAATGAGAAAGATTGGCATCGGTATTTTCCCAATATATATCAGATTGAATGAGGCTTACATTCAGATTAGGTACCATATCATGAAAATTTCATTCGGTAGTCGGCATCCACAATTCCCTTCTGAATATTGCCAAGTTTTTTCTTCAGCATTTGCTTTTTAAG
>WBZP01002310.1_pt1 | contig 22091 bp, 26 predicted proteins | sample 5204301 | NCBI WGS metagenome assembly WBZP01 (sample SAMN12412401, study PRJNA552823) | activated sludge metagenome | isolation source: activated sludge from nitrification reactor of wastewater treatment plant... | place: USA: Pennsylvania | collected 2017
GCCGCCGGAGAATTCGGCGACCGGGCGGGCCATGTCGGCGTCGGAGAAGCCGAGGCCGTGCAGCAGTTCGGCGGCACGTGCCTTTGCAGCATAGCCGCCGATTTCGGACAGCCGTGCGTGCAGCGCACCGATTTTCTCGCCCTCATGGGCAGCCTCTGCGGCGGCGAGCGCACGCTCGATCTCGCGCAGCTCGACGTCGCCGTCGAGCACGAACTCCAGTGCCGGATCGGGCAGCGCCGGCGTCTCCTGCGCGACGTGGCCGATGACCCACGAGGCCGGCACGTCGAGGTCGCCCTTCTCGGCATGCAGCGTGCCGGTGAGCAGGGCGAAGAACGAGGATTTGCCGCTGCCGTTGCCGCCGGTGAGGCCGATCTTCCAGCCGGGGCCGAGTTGCAGCGAGGCGTTGTCGACGAGGGTTTTCGCGGCGCGCGCGAAGGTGAGGTTGCGCAGGACGATCATGGACGGGGAGGCGGCAAAGGCGCGCGAAGCGCGTAAAATCGCCATTCTACCGGCTGGACAACCTGAACCCTCGGATCGCCATGTTTTACAGACCCAGATATGCTGCCCTGATGTTTGCACTTGTCGCGCCGTTCGCCGTCGCCCAGGTGGATTCGCGTCCGCTCACCGATGCGGAGAAGTCTTCCCGGCTCGAGCGGGCGCGGGTGCTGAAGGATGCCGCCAACCAGGCACAGAAGGCGGCCGATGCCGAACTGAAGGCGGAGAACGAGGCCTGCTACAAGAAATTCCAGGTGAGCAGTTGTCTGGAGGATGCGAAGCGGAAACATACGACTGCCACACGGGAGGCAAAGCGCAAGGAGCAGGAGGGCGGCGAGATCGAGCGCGACGTGAAGCGGCGCGATGTGGCGGCGAGGGACGCCAAGAAGGCCGCGGAGGCACCGGTCCGCGAGGCGAAGCAGAAGGAACAGGGGGAAGCCTACCGCGCCGACGAGGCTGCGAAGGCGGACCAGCGGGCGGCGAAAATCGCCAAGAAGGAACAGAAGGCTGCGGCGGGTCGGCAAAAGCATGCCGAGGAGCAGGTGAAGCGGCAGAAGAAACTGGAAGCGCAGGCGCAGAAAGAGGCCAAAGCCGCCGAGAAACGCAAGGCGCGCGAGGCGAAGCAGGCGGCGAAGGATGCCGCGAAGGCCAAGGCCGCCGGTTCGACCGGGCAACCCGTCGCTAATCCCTGAAGCGGATTTCTCCGGCCCGTTCGGGCCGGTAGCCGCGCTTGTCGGCGTAAAAGGCGCGGATGCGCTCAAGATCGGCGTCGCGGTCGCCGCTCAGCACGATCCAGTCGGCGATACCAAGCCGCTTTTTTTCGTAATCAAGGAAGCCCAGGCCGAGCGGCACATTCGCCGCGACGGCGATGCGGTGAAAGCCGGTTTTCCAGTGGTCCGTCCGCTTGCGGGTGCCCTCCGGCGCAATGGCGAGATGAAAGACATCCCGCTTGTCGAACTCGGCGCAGACCTGTTCGATGAAGCCCTCCGGTTTGCTGCGATCGAGCGGGACACCGCCCCAGCGCTGGAACAGGCCGCCCAGCGGATTCTGGAACATTTCCTTCTTGGCGACCCAGAGCATCGGGAAGCCGGTGGCGAAGCGCCACAGCATGGCAACCGGGAAATCCCAGTTCGAGGTATGCGGGTAGCCGATGATCACCGTCTTCGGCGACGGCGGCGGCACGAAGACGAGCCGCCAGCCGAACAGCCGGAGCAGGAATCTGCAGAGCCGGCTGATCATGGTGCTCATGGTGTTTACGCCACGCCCTGCGAGGCGAGGTATTCCTCGTAGTTGCCGCGATAGTCGATGACGCGGCCGTCCCTGATTTCCCAGATGCGGGTGGCGAGCGAGGAGACGAACTCGCGGTCATGCGAGACGAAGACCAGCGTGCCCTTGAATTTCTCGAGCGCGGTGTTGAGCGACTCGATCGATTCCATGTCGAGGTGGTTGGTCGGTTCGTCCATCAGCAGCACGTTCGGCTTCATCAGCATCAGGCTGCCGAACAGCATGCGCCCCTGCTCGCCGCCGGAGATGACGCGTACCGCCTTCTTCACCTCGTCGCCGGAGAAGAGCAGGCGGCCGAGCGTGCCGCGGATCAGCGTCTCGACGTCCTCGCCCTCGTAGCCGCCCATGCGCACGTACTCGGCGATCCAGTCGGTGAGCGGGGTGTCGGCGTCGAACAGTGCCGCGTGGTCCTGCGCGAAGTAGCCGGGCTTGGCCTTCTCCGCCCACTTGATGGTGCCCTTGCTCGCCGTCAGATCGCCGGCCAGGCAGCGCAGCAGCGTCGTCTTGCCGACGCCGTTCTCGCCGATGATGGCGATGCGGTCGCCGGCATCCACCGTCGCCGTGAAGTCGGCGAAGAGCTGGCTGCCGCCGGCGAAGGCGTGGCTGACACCGTCGAGTTCGACGGCCTGGCGGTGCAGCTTTTCCTTGTCGTCGTACTCGAAGCGGATCCACGGATACTGGCGCGACGAAGGCTTGATGTCCTCCGGCCGGATCTTTTCGATCAGCTTCAGGCGGCTGGTCGCCTGCTTGGCCTTCGAGGCGTTGGCCGAGAAGCGGCGGACGAAGGTCTGCAGCTCGGCGATGCGTTCCTTGGCCTTGGCGTTGGCGTTGGACTGACGTTCGCGCGCCTGCGTCGAGGCTTCCATGAAGTCGTCGTAATTGCCGGGGTAGACCGTGACCTTGCCGTAGTCGAGGTCGGCCATGTGCGTGCACACCTGGTTCAGGAAGTGGCGGTCGTGCGAGATGATGATCATCGTCGACTCGCGGTTGTTGAGCACGTCTTCCAGCCAGCGGATGGTGTTGATGTCGAGGTTGTTGGTCGGTTCGTCGAGCAGCAGGATGTCCGGATTCGCGAAGAGCGCCTGCACCAGCAGCACGCGCAGCTTCCAGCCCGGCGCCACTTCGCTCATCGGGCCGTTGTGGCGCTCGATCGGGATGCCGACACCGAGCAGCAGCTCGCCGGCCCGCGCTTCCGCCGTATAGCCGTCGTACTCGGCGAATTTCGCCTCGAGTTCGGCGGCGTGCATGTAGTCGTCTTCAGTGGCGTCGGGATTGGCGTAGATCGCGTCGCGCTCGCTCATGCAGGCCCACATCTCGGCGTGCCCCATCAGCACCACGTCGAGCACACGCTGGTCCTCGTAGGCGAACTGGTCCTGGCGCAGGTAGGCCATGCGCTCGTGCTTTTCCTTCGAGACATTGCCCGAGGTCGGCTCCAGCGCGCCGCAGAGGATCTTCATCAGCGTCGACTTGCCGGCGCCGTTGGCGCCGATCAGGCCGTAGCGGTTGCCCTCGCCGAACTTGGCGTTGACGTTTTCGAAGAGGGGCTTGGCCCCGAACTGCTGGGTGATGTTGGCGGCGACGAGCACGATGTGGCCTGCGAGAAAGGAATGTGGGTACTACAGAAGCGACAAGGGCGGCATCCGCCGCCCCCGCTGCATTTCCGGCGCGCCGGAATTACTTGCTGGCGCCCAGCTGCGGCTTGCCGCGCTGGTGGCATTCGGCCGCGTAGATGGCCTTGCGCACGCCCTTCGAGTTGTTGCGGAACAGGCGCTTGGCGGCCTTGGAAAGGCAGCGGCGCTCGATGGCGGAGCGGCGGTCGCGGTTGGAAGTGGAAGCCATGTTCAAACTCCAGTATTCGGTTGAAAACAGGGGGTGGAAAATTCAGAACCGTGAATTTTAACGGTTTTTTGGCATTTTGCGTAAGTTTTCGGTGCCCGGCAGCAGCGCGGTGCTGTTTCCGCGATCAGCAAAGCCCGCTATTCTCCGCCCCCATGCCGCCTTCCATCGCTCCCGCCCTCGATGTCGCCCGCCTCGGTCAGGTCTTCACGCCCGAAGCCGTCGTTGGCCGCATGCTGGATCTGCGCCGCTATGCCGGACGGGTGCTCGAGCCGTCCTGTGGTGACGGCGCCTTTGTGCGCCGCCTGCCCGGTTGCACGGCGATCGAGGTGGATGCCCGCCATTGCCCGCCGGGGGCGCTGAATCAGGACTTCTTCGCCTATCCCGAGAGCGAGAAGTTCGCGACCATCATCGGCAATCCGCCCTATGTGCGCTACCAGGACATCGCCGAGACGACGCGCGCCTGGCTGCCGGGCGAGCATTTCGACGGGCGTTCGAACCTCTACCTCTTCTTCATCGAGAAGTGCCTGCGCCACCTCGAGCCCGGCGGGGAGCTGATCTTCATCACGCCGCGCGACTTTCTCAAGGCGACCTCGGCGGTGAACCTGAACCGCCTGCTTCATGAGGCCGGCACGATCACCGATTTCATCGAGCTGGGCGACGCGCGCATCTTCGACGGCGCGACGCCGAACTGTGCGATCTGGCGTTTCGAGCAGGGCAACTTCTCCCGTCGTACGCGCTACGAGGCCGGGGGTAGCACGGATGAGCGCCACTTCCTCTATGCCGGCGGCCACCTCGCGTTCACGCATGCCGACTACACGGTGCCGCTGGCGGAGCTGTTTTCGGTCAAGGTCGGTGCGGTTTCGGGCGCTGACGCCATCTTCGCCAGCGACCGGCACGGCACGATGGACTTCGTCTGCTCGCACACGGCGAAGACCGGGCAAACGAAGCGAATGATCTTCCAGACGCCGCACCCGGCGCTGAAGCGGCACAAGAAGGCGCTGCTGGCGCGGCGCATCCGCCGCTTCGACGAGCAGAGCTGGTGGCAATGGGGGCGCCTGCATCCGATCTCGGAACGGCCGCGCATCTACGTGAACTGCAAGACGCGCAGCCCGCAGCCGTTCTTCCTGCATCCGTGCAACAACTTCGACGGGGCCGTACTGGCCCTTTTCCCGCACGACCCGGCGGCCGACCTTGAAAAACTGTGCGCCATGCTCAATCTTGTCGATTGGGCGGAACTCGGCTTCGTCTGCGACGGTCGGTATCTCTTTGCGCAGCGCAGCCTGCAGCAGGCGCTGCTGCCGGAAACCTTCCATCACCTCCCTGCCTGACGCCCGATATCCCGGCGCGGTGTAAGATTCTGCTGATAAAACAAGCGATTCCCTCGAATCGCATGGAGAACGTCCGACCATGGTTCCGCACCTGACCACCGCCCTCAACGGGCCGCTGCTCGACCTCGAGCGCCGCTTCCTCGACGCCACGCCGCAGATCGAGCGCTGGCTGCGTGCGCAATGGAACGAGCACACCCCGCCGTTCTACTCCTCGACCGACCTGCGCAACGCCGGCTTCAAGCTGGCGCCGGTGGATACCAACCTCTTCCCCGGCGGCTTCAACAACCTGAATCCGGCCTTTCACCCGCTCTGCGTGCAGGCGGCGATGACGGCGATCGAGAAGTTCTGCCCCGAGGCCTGCGGCCTGCTGCTGATTCCGGAGAACCACACGCGCAACCTGTTCTACCTGCAGAACGTCGCGCAGCTCGTCTTCATCCTGCGCCAGACCGGGCTGGACGTGCGCGTCGGCTCGCTGCTGCCGGAGATCACGGCGCCGACGCCGATCGCACTGCCGAACGGCACGACGCTGACGCTGGAGCCGCTGGTGCGCAAGGGTGACCGGCTCGGGCTGGCCGATTTCAACCCGTGCACCGTCCTGCTCAACAACGACCTTTCGGCCGGCGTGCCCGACATTCTCAAGGGGCTGGACAGCCAGTTCGTGCTGCCGCCGCTGCATGCCGGCTGGGCGACGCGCCGGAAGTCGAACCACTTTGCCGCCTACGAACAGGTGGCGACCGAGTTCGGCGAGATGCTGGGCATCGACCCGTGGCGTATCAACCCCTACTTCTCCGTCTGCCGCAGCATCAACTTCCACGAGCGACAGGGCGAGGAATGCCTCGCCGCCAATGTCGATGCCGTGCTCGGCATGATCCGCGAGAAGTATCGCGAATACGGTATCGACGAGACGCCTTTCGTCATCGTCAAGGCCGACGCCGGTACCTACGGCATGGGCGTGATGACGGTGAAGGATGCCTCCGAAGTCACCGGGTTGAACCGCAAGCAGCGCAACAAGATGAGCGTGGTCAAGGAAGGCATGGAGGTCTCCGAGGTCATCATCCAGGAAGGCGTGCATACGCAGGAGCGGGTCAAGGAGGGTGTCGCCGAGCCCGTGGTCTACATGATCGACCGCTATGTCGTCGGCGGCTTCTATCGCGTCAATGCGGCACGCGGCGTCGACGAGAACCTCAACGCGCCGGGCATGAGCTTCGAGCCGCTGGCCTTCGAGACCAGTTGCCTGTGCCCGGATGCGACGCAGAACCCGGATGCGCCGCCCAACCGCTTCTACGCCTATGGCGTCGTCGCCCGCCTCGCCGCGCTGGCAGCGGCGATCGAGATCGAGCGCATGGAACCCGCGCTCGAGGAGGCCGTGGCGGCCTGATGCGCTTCCTGTTCATCGTCGATCCGCTACCCTCGCTCAAGGCCTCCAAGGATTCGAGCATCGCCATGATGCGGGCCGCGCAGGCGCGCCGACACGAGGTGTGGGCGACGACGGTCGATGCGCTGGCGTGGATGACTGATGCCGGCGTACAGGCGGACGCCCTGCGTCTGCAAGTGGCCGATGACGATCAGCCGTGGTTTGCGGAGGTGGCACGCGCTACGTTGCGCCTCGCCGACGTCGATGCGGTGCTGATGCGCAAGGATCCGCCCTTCGACATCGAGTACGTGACGGCGACCTGGCTGCTCGAGCAGGCCGAACGTGAGGGGGCGCGCGTCTTCAACCGGCCGGCGGCGCTCCGCGACCATTCCGAGAAGGTTTCCCTGGCCGAGTTCGCCCGCTTCGTGCCGAAGACGCTGGTGACGCGTGATGCGCGGCAGCTGGCTGCCTTCATCGACGCCGGGCGCGACACCATCCTCAAGCCGATCGATGGCATGGGCGGCAGCGGCGTCTTCCGCGTGCGTGCCGACGACCCGAACCGCAACGTGATCATCGAGACGCTGACCGGGGACGGTGCGCGCACGGTGATGGCGCAGGCCTATTTGCCGGCGATTGCCGAGGGCGACAAGCGCATCCTGATCGTCGGTGGTGATGTCGTGCCCTACGCCCTGGCGCGCCTTGCCCGGCCGGGCGAGACGCGCGCCAACCTTGCGGCAGGCGGGACCGGCGTTGCCCGCCCGCTGACGCCGCGCGACCGCGAGATTGCAGAGGCTCTGGCGCCGGTGCTGGCGGCGCGCGGCCTGCTGCTGGTCGGGCTCGACGTGATCGGCGAGCACCTCACCGAGATCAACGTGACCAGCCCCACCTGCATGGTGGAAATCCGGACGCAGACGGGGTTCGACGTGGCAGCGATGTTCATCACCGCGCTGGAGCGCGCATGCGCGTCCTGATCGGGACGCTGCTGGTCCTGCTGCTCGCGGCCTGCGGGAAACCGCCGGTACAGATGCAGGAAGCCTTCGTTTTCGGCACGCGGGTCGAGGTGCTGGTCGCCGATGCCGACGTTGCGAAGGCGAAGGCGGCTACCGCGACGGTGCTGCGCGAGTTCGATCGTCTGCATCGGACCTACCACGCCTGGCAGCCTTCCGAGCTGACCGCTCTCAATGCTGCGATTGCCGGCGGCAAGACGCATGCTGTCACGCCGGAGCTGGCCGGCTTCATCGTCGATGCGCAGGCGGTGGCGACAGCGGGAGAGCGGCTTTTCGACCCCGGCATCGGTGAACTGGTCCGGCTGTGGGGGTTCCACTCCGAGGAGTTCCGTGCCGTCCTGCCCGACCCGGCGGCCCTTGCGGCATGGCTGGCAGCCACGCCCTCGATCCTGGACCTGCGGGTCGAGGATGGCCGGGTGTCCAGCGCCAGGCGTGCCGTCGCCCTCGATTTCGGTGGCTACCTCAAGGGCGTGGCGCTGGATCATGCAGCGGCGGCGCTGCGCGACGCCGGCGTGCAGAACGCGCTGATCAACATCGGCGGCAATGTCATGGCGCTTGGCACGAAGCACGGTGAACCCTGGCGCGTCGGCATCCAGCATCCACGCCAGCCGGGGGCGCTGGCGACGCTGCCCCTCCACGACGGCGAGGCGATCGGCACCTCGGGCGACTACCAGCGTTTCTTCGAGCTCGACGGCAAGCGCTACTGCCACCTGCTCGACCCGCGCAGCGCTGCGCCAGTGACGCATACGCAATCGCTGACGGTACTGATCCGCGGGGGCGGCCAGACCGGCATGCGTTCCGACGCGGGCTCGAAACCGCTTTTCGTCGGCGGCAGGGAGGCGTGGCGGCACCTGGCCCGGAAGCTGGAGGTGGCGGATGTGCTGCGTGTCGATGCCGACGGCAGCATCCAGGTAACCCGTTCGCTTGCGGGCCGTCTCAAATTCGAGGCAGGCGTGCCGTCGCCGGAAATCATCGAATAGAATGCAGGCATGATCGGAATCCTCCTTGTGACCCACGGCACCTATGGCGAGGCGCTCATCCAGAACGTCTGTCATGTGCTCAACAAGCGCCCGTCGCGCATCGCCCAGCTCGGCGTTGCCGCGCAGGACGATCCGCTGGACCTGCTGCCGCTGGCGAAGCTGCTGCTCAACGAGGTCGACGGCGGCGAAGGGGTGCTGGTGATGACCGACATCTACGGTGCGTCGCCGTCCAACCTGGCGATGAAGCTGCTCGAGGCCGGGCGGATCGAGGGTGTGGCGGGGGTCAATCTGCCGATGCTGCTGCGGGCGATCACCTATCGCGAGAAGGGCATGGAGACGATGCTGTCGAAGGCGATCAGCGGTGGCCGCGACGGCGTGATGAACATGAAGGATCACTGATGCTGCGCCAGGAAACGGAAATCGTGAACAAGCTCGGCCTGCATGCGCGGGCCTCAGCGAAACTGACTCAGCTCGCCGGCAGCTTCAAGTGCGAGGTCTGGATGGAGAAGGGGCCGCGCCGGATCAACGCCAAGAGCATCATGGGCGTGATGATGCTGGCGGCCGGCAAGGGTTCGCAGGTGGTCGTCGAAACCGACGGGGCCGACGAGCAGGAGGCGATGACGGCGCTGCTGGCGCTGATCGCCGACAAGTTCGGCGAGGGGGAGTGAATGGTACGGCCCCCACGCTCATCGCTCGCGGAGGGCATGCCGTCCCGGCAAGCCCGTTCGGTTGGCGCGGCGCAGTGCGCCGCGAATTCCCAACCTCACCCCCCCGAGGGGGCTCAGCCTCCCCTTGGGGCGGCCCGGCGGGAGGCTTGACGTGAGCTTTACCCTCCACGGCCTGGGCGTTTCCGGTGGCATCGCCATCGGGACGGCCCACCTGATCTCGCATGCAACGCTGGAAGTTGCCCACCTGACCATTGCGCCGCGCATGGTGGACAAGGAGGTGGCCCGCTTCGAGGCTGCGCTCGAGCAGGTGAAGTGCGAGCTGGCGGCGATGAAGGAAAGCACCGAACATGCACCGGCCGAGTTCGGCGCCTTTCTCGACCTGCACCGCATGATCCTCGATGATCCCGAGCTGTGCGAGGTGCCGAAGGCGCTGATCCGTGAGCGCCGCTGCAATGCCGAATGGGCGCTGGTGCAGCAGATGGAGCAGCTGGTCGCGCAGTTCGACGAATTCGAGGACCCCTATCTGCGCGAGCGCGGGCAGGACGTCCGGCAGGTGGTCGAGCGCGTCATCAAGGAGCTGGCCGGCCATGTCGGCCGGACGCCGCTGCGCTCCGCGAAGGGGGTCAAGGAAGAGAATCTGATCGTCGTTGCCCACGATCTCTCGCCGGCTGACGTCATCGCCTTCAAGGAGCATCATTTCGCGTCGTTCATCACCGATGTCGGCGGTGCCACGTCGCACACCGCGATCCTCGGCCGCAGCATGGCCATTCCGGCAGTGCTCGGCCTGCACAACGCGCGGCAGCTGATCCGTGACAAGGAAACGCTGATCATCGATGGCACGCGGGGCGTCGTCATCGTCAATCCCGACCCGCGCGTGCTCGAGGAATACCAGCTGCGCAAATCGCAGCTCGAGCTCGAGCGGACCAAGCTGAAGCGCCTGAAGAGTGCAAAGACGGCGTCGATCGATGGCGTCGAGGTGCATCTGCAGGCGAATATCGAGCTGCCGTCGGATGTGCCGGCGGCCCTGGAAGGCGGCGCCGAAGGCGTCGGCCTGTTCCGCACGGAATTCCTCTTCCTCGATCGCGGCGAGCTGCCGTCCGAGGACGAGCAGTTCGAGGCCTACCGCAAGGTGGTCAAGGGCATGGACGGGAGACCGGTCGTCATCCGTACCTTCGATCTCGGCGCCGACAAGGATCTCAACCCGGAAGGCACGCTGGGCGATCGCGTCAAGACGAATCCGGCGCTCGGCATGCGGGCCATCCGTGTCTCGCTGGCCGAGCCGAAGATGTTCCGGACGCAGTTGCGGGCCATCCTGCGGGCGTCGAAGTACGGCAAGGTGAAGCTGCTGATCCCGATGCTGGCGCACGCCCACGAGATCGATGCGACGCTCGCGGCGGTCGAGCAGGCCAAATCCAGCCTGCGTGGCGAGAAGGTGGGCTTCGATCCGAGCATCGAGATTGGCGGCATGATCGAGATTCCCGCTGCGGCGCTGGGTATCGGCCTTTTCCTGCGCCGCCTCGATTTCCTCTCGATCGGTACCAACGACCTGATCCAGTACACGCTGGCGATCGACCGCAGCGACGAGCAGGTCGCCCACCTTTACGATCCCTTGCACCCCGCGGTGCTGATGCTGATCGCCCACACGCTGCACAGCGGCGAGAAGGCCGGCATCCCGGTTTCGGTGTGCGGCGAACTGGCCGGCGACCCCAACCTGACCCGCCTGCTGCTCGGGATGGGGCTGCGCACCTTCTCGATGCATCCGGCGCAGATCCTCGAAGTGAAGAGCCGCGTCCTGAAGAGCGATGTTTCGGAGATCGCACCGCAGGTGCGCAAGATGTTGCGCCTGGAAGAGCCGGCAAAAATCCGCGAGCAGCTGGAGCGACTCAACGGCGCCGCGGTTTGACAATCCATCCGGGCTGCGGTTAACTACGCACTCACAGCGCCGATTTGATCCGATCAGCTTGCGGGCGCTCAATAAATACGGCTAAAGCGGGGCAGCCCAGTCCGCACCCGTGCCGGCTGGGTTTTTTGTTTCTGAAAGGCAGATAGCGATGAATTCCGTAGGGACCGTGACGCCACAGCGCGCGGCCTTCGACACCCCGATCCTCCTGCAGGGCGGCGTCTCGCTGCCGGCCTTCGAGCTCGTCTACGAAACCTACGGCGAGCTCAACGCGGAGCGCAGCAACGCCGTTCTCGTCTGTCACGCGCTCTCGGGCAGCCATCACGTGGCAGGTATCTACGCCGATCAGCCGGATAACATCGGCTGGTGGGATAACCTGGTGGGGCCAGGCAAGCCGCTCGACACCAACCGTTTCTTCGTCGTCGGCGTGAACAATCTTGGCGGCTGCTACGGCTCGACCGGGCCGATGAGCCTGAATCCGGTGACCGGCAAACGCTATGGTGCCGACTTTCCGGTCGTGACGGTCGAGGATTGGGTCGCCGCGCAGGCGCGTCTGGCCGACCGGCTCGGCATCGCTTCGTGGGCCGCGGTCGTCGGCGGTTCCGTCGGCGGCATGCAGGCCCTCGAGTGGACGCTGCAGTATCCCGAGCGTGTCCGGCATGCGCTGGTGATCGCCTCGACGCCGAAACTGACGACGCAGAACATCGCCTTCAACGAGGTTGCACGGCAGGCCATCCTGACCGACCCCGATTTCCATGGCGGCCATTTCTATGAGCATGGCGTCGTGCCGGCGCGCGGCTTGCGGCTTGCCCGCATGCTTGGCCACATCACCTATCTCTCGGGTAACCAGATGGCGGAGAAGTTCGGCCGCGAGTTGCGCCACGGCAAGCTTTCGTACGGCTACAGCACCGATTTCCAGGTCGAGTCCTACCTGCGCTACCAGGGCGACAAGTTCACCACCTATTTCGATGCCAACACCTACCTGATCACGACCAAGGCGCTGGATTACTTCGACCCCGCCCGCGGCTATGGCGGCGACCTGCAGGCGGCGCTGGCGCGCGCGAAGGCGAGCTTCTTCGTCGCCAGCTTCACCACCGACTGGCGCTTCGCGCCGGAGCGCAGCCGCGAGCTGGTCTATGCCCTGCTGCACAACGGCCGCGACGTCTGCTACGCAGAGGTCGACTGCGATGCGGGCCACGATTCATTCCTGCTCGACGACGCGCAGTACCATGCCGACGTCGCGGCGTACCTCGACAGGATCGAGACATGACGGAAATTTTCGGCCGCTTCGATTTCGACGTCATTGCCCGCTGGATCCGGGAGGGCGAGCGCGTCCTCGACCTCGGCTGCGGTGATGGTTCGCTGCTCAAGTTCCTGCAGGCGGAAAAGGGCATCCGCGGCTACGGCGTCGAGAACGATCCCGGCAACGTGCTCGCTGCGATCAGGAATGGCGTCAACGTCCTGCAGTTCGACCTTGAACAGGGATTGCAGGGCTTCGACGACGATTCCTTCGACCACGTCATCATGTCGCTGTCGCTGCAGACGGTGCGCCATACCGTGCCACTGGTGCAGGAGATGCTGCGCGTCGGCCACGAGGCGGTGGTCTCCTTCCCCAACTTCGGCCATCGCAGCCACCGCGAGGCGATCGCCCGCGGCCGCATGCCGGTGTCGGAGGCGCTGCCCTATCAGTGGTACAACTCGCCGAACGTACGCTTCTTCACGATTGCCGATTTCGAGGCGCTCTGTGCCGACAACGGCATCGTCGTGCACGAGGGGCTGTTCTTCGACGAAGGGCGGGCAGTGAGCGACGACCCCAACCTCAACGCCGACGTCGCACTCTATCGCCTCGGGCGTCAGCCCTGATAGCAGACGAGGTCGACGGCAGCTGCTTCGTTGCGTAGCGGCAGCAGCGCCTGATAGGCGGGGGAGTTGAACCAGCCCTGGGCCGCAGCGATATCGGGGAAGCGCAGCACGACGATGTCGGTGTGTGCATGCGTTCCGGACAGCACTTGCGCCGCACCGGCGCGCATCACGATTTCGGCCCGCCACGGCGCCAGCGTCGCCGGCACCTGCGCGCGATATTCCGCCCAGCGATCGGGGTTGTGAACGGTGATGTTGCCGACAACGTAGGCGCAAGCGTCCATGTGAGTTTCCTTTGCAATGCGTGAAGGTGGCTAGAATAGCGCCTTCCTCCTGTTCCAGTGCAGCCATGCCGCCTCCCAGCCAGCCTTCCACCGCCGACCGTCTCGTCGAAGCCGCCCGCACGCTGTCGGCGCAACTTGCCCGGCAGTCGTTCGCACCCCCGGTCAGTCACGTCTATAACCCGCTCGAATATGCCCAAACGCCCCATGAAGCCTATCTGCGTCGCTATGGTACCGGTCGCCGGCGGGTCGTCTTCCTCGGCATGAATCCGGGGCCGTTCGGCATGGTGCAGACCGGTGTCCCTTTCGGGGAGATCGCGGCGGTCCGCGACTGGATGGGTATCGAGGCGACGGTGGAGAAGCCGGCGACGGAAAATCCGAAGCGCCCGATCGAGGGTTTTGCCTGCGCGCGTTCCGAGGTCAGCGGCCGGCGCCTGTGGGGGCTATTCGCCGAACGTTTCGAGACCGCTGAGGCGTTCTTTGCCGACCATTTTGTCGCCAATTACTGTCCGCTCGCCTTCTTCGATCATGGGCGCAACCTGACGCCCGACAAGCTGCCTGCTGCCGAAACGGTGCCGCTGGAAGCGGCCTGCGACGCGCACCTGCGGGCGCTGGTCGAGGCACTGGAGCCGGAATGGCTGATCGGGGTGGGTGGCTTCGCTGAAGCGCGGGCCGCAGAGGCCCTGCGCGGCTACGACATCAGGATCGGCCGCGTGCTGCATCCGAGTCCGGCGAGCCCGGCGGCCAACCGCGGCTGGGCGGCGGCAGCGGAGAAACAGCTACTGGCGCTGGGAGTCTGGTAAGGGCAGCGCGCCGCGTTCCGCGTCCGGGCGGCGGTCACGGCGGCGATCCAGCCACCAGGCGTAGGCCGGCAAGAGCAGGGCAGAGCCCGGCAGCAACAGGAACAGCAGGTAGGGCGAGAGGCGCGACAGGCGGCGGAGCTGGCCGAGCAGTTCCGCCTTTTCCTCGGTGCTCCACTGGCTGCCGTTGCGCGGCTTCATCAGCAGCGGCATCAGGCCGCGCACGGCCAGCAGTTCCGAGATGACGTGACGGGCTTCGCGCTTCTGCGAATCGACGAAGCGCCGGAACGGTTTGCGCGAATCCGTCATGCGCTGCCGGATGGCCGCCGACCGAGGGCGCCGGTCGCTTCGATGCGGGCGCGCAGCTTCTGCCAGGCCCCCCAGGCGACGAAGGCGCGGCGGCTCCAGCGCCAGACGCGGCGCGGGCGCAGGATCGCCAGCAGCGCGAAGGCGGCGCCGACCTGCAGCGGATGCGTTCTGATGTAGGCCATGCCGGAGCGGCCGAGGGCGACTGCCCGGTCCGCCGTCGCCAGCGCGCCGGCGATCGGGACCACCTGGGCCGCCAGCGTCGCGCGTTGCGCGGCGATGCGCTCCTGCAGGCGGCCGCGCTTCAGCGCGAGCTCAACTTCCTTTTTGAGCATTGTCGGCGGCGGCACGCAACTGGCGGAGATCCTCCTCCAGTTCGGCGATGGTGGCGGCGAACGCCTGCCGGCGGCTATTGGCGCGCTTCATTGCCGCGTAGAGGACGGCACCAGCGGCGATGAACCCCCCACCGAAGGCCGCCAGAACGACGACACGGCTTTCCCAGTTGAGGATCAGTACCAGCCCGATCAGCATGAGGAGACCGACGCCGAAACAGAATAGCGCCGATAGGCCGAAGATCAGCGCGCGGACAAGACGCAGGCGTTCGAGCTCGAGGTCGTTGCCGGCCAGCTCGACGCGCGTACGCGCCGTGGCGACGAGCGTTGTCGCCACGTTGCGCAAGGCCGCGAAGAGACCGGCGTTGCCGGCCGCCTCGTTCCCCGCTCCCGGGGTGGCACTGCTCATGGACGGATCAGCGACGGCCGATCAGGACGCCCAGCGCGAGACCGATCGCGGCGGCGACGCCGACGGCCTGCCAGGGATGCTCGTGCACGAAATCGTCGGTGGCGCGTGCTGCCGCCTTGGTCTTGTCGACCAGCGCAGCTTCGGCATCCTGCAGGCGGACCTTGGCGTCGCGCAGACGCTCCTGGATGCGCTCGCGCAGTTCGCCGACTTTCTCGCCAGCCTGATTTGCCGTGGCGCGCAGGATTTCTTCTGCGTCGGCAATGACGATCTTCATGTCGGTGACCAGCTTGTCCTTGGAGACGTTCGCGACATCGGTGTTATCAGCCATGATGATTCCTTTATTGACGGTGTTGAATATCGGTACTGCGGGACTGATTAGCGTAGCGCGTCGGGCGCCGTAAGGCAATCAAGCAGCATAGTCGTAGTCGATGATCAGCGGCGCATGATCCGAAAAGCGGGTTTCCTTCCAGATCGTCGCCGTTCTTGCAGTGGCCGCGATGCCCGGCGTAGCGAGCTGGTAGTCGAGTCGCCAGCCGACATTCTTGGCCCAGGCCTGTCCCCGGTTCGACCACCACGTGTAGCACGCATCGGTGGCCTCGGGATGGAGCCGGCGATAGACGTCGACCCAGCCGGCCTCGGTCAGGACGCGCGTCATCCATTCCCGTTCCTCGGGCAGGAAGCCGGAGTTCTTCTGGTTCGATTTCCAGTTCCTGAGGTCGATTTCCTTGTGCGCGATGTTCCAGTCGCCGCAGACGATGACTTCGCGCCCCTCCTTCGCCATTTCGGCCAGCAACGGCAGAAAACAGGCCATGAAACGAAACTTGGCTTCCTGCCGTTCCGGAGAACTCGAGCCCGAGGGCAGGTAGAGTGATACGACCGACAGGGTGCCGAAGTCGGCCCGGATGAAGCGCCCTTCGGCGTCGAATTCGCCGTGGCCGAGACCCTCGACGACACGATCCGGCTGCTTCCTGCACCAAAGGCCGACACCGCTGTAGCCCTTCTTTTCGGCGCAGTGGTAGTAGGCTGCAAGGTCATCCGGTGCCAGCATTTCCGGCGTGAGATCGCCTCTCTGTGCCTTGATTTCCTGCAGGCAGACGACATCCGCCTGCTGGGCTTCGAGCCACGGGAGAAGCCCCTTGTTCCATGCCGAACGGATGCCGTTGAGGTTGAGCGAAATGATGCGCATGAAGAAAACTCTTTTGGTCGAAGGTCGAAAATGCCAACGATTCCCGTTGTCGCCAAGGCCCGGGATGCGTAAGATTGACAGTTCGGGAACCGCCGTTCGGCAGGAACGGCTTATGCGAGGATCATGGACTTTCGTCAGGAATTCATCGAGTTCGCCGTCGGCCAGAATGTGCTGCGCTTCGGCGAGTTCAAGACCAAGGCCGGTCGGCTGTCGCCGTACTTCTTCAATGCCGGCCTGTTCAATGACGGCGATTCACTGAACCGTCTGGCGCAATTCTACGCCAAGGCCATCCGTGCCAGCGGCCTTTCCATCGACGTGCTGTTCGGACCCGCCTACAAGGGTATTCCGCTGGTCGCTGCGACCGCGATGGCCCTGGCCCAGCAGGGGACCAACCTGCCCTATGCCTACAACCGCAAGGAAGCCAAGGATCATGGTGAGGGCGGTACGCTGGTCGGGGCGCCGCTGCAGGGCCGGGTCCTGATCGTCGACGATGTGATTTCGGCTGGAACGTCGGTGCGTGAATCGGTGGAGATGATCCGTGCTGCCGGTGCTACGCCGTGCGGCGTGGTGATTGCGCTGGATCGCATGGAGCGTGGAACCGGAAGTCTTTCGGCGGTACAGGAAGTCGAGCGCGACTACGGCATCCCCGTGGTCGCCGTCGCAACGCTGGAGGACCTGCTCGCTTTCCTCGGCGGGCGGGCCGACCTCAGTGCCAATGAAGCGGCGGTGGCCGCCTATCGCAAGGAGTATGGCGTTGCACGCGGCTAGACATCTGTTGCTGCTTTCGCTTGCCCTGCCGATACCCGTCATGGCGGCGGGGGCCAACATATTCTGCTGCAACGACGAGCGTGGCAAGCAGGTCTGCGGCGACATCCTGCCGATGGCTTGCGTCGGGCGCGCCTATCGCGAGATCAATCAGGTCGGCATGGTCGTGCGCATCGTCGAGGCGCCGTTGTCGCCCGAGATGAAGGCCCTGCGCGCCCAGGAAGAGCGCAAGAAGCAGGAGGTCGAGGAGGCCGCCAGGGAACAGCGGCGGATGGACGCCGCGCTGGCCCAGACGTATGGCAACGAGGCCGATATCGATCTCATGCGCCAGCGGGCGGAAGCCGATGTCCACAAGTCGATTGCTGCCGCCAACGAAAAGATTGCCGAGGCGAAGAGGCGCCGCAAGAAGTTCGAGAACGAAGCGGAGTTCTACAAGAAGAAGCAGGTGCCGCCTGAGGTCGAGAAAGGTCTCAAGGAGGAGGACTACGAGATTCGGGCGCAGGAGGAGCTGATCGAAGCCAAGAAGCGCGAATTCGACCTGATCAAGGCGAAGTTCGACGAGGACAAGCGACGCTTCCGCGAGATGAAGGCCCGTAGCCGGACGCAATGATCCCGTCTGTGCTGACGAAAACGCCGCCCGCGGGCGGCGTTTTCATTTCCGGAGACCTGCGCTTCAGGAAAGCTTCTTCTTCAGCAGTTCATTGACCTGCTGCGGGTTGGCCTTGCCCTTGGTCGCCTTCATCGCCTGACCGACCAGGGCATTGAAGGCCTTCTCCTTGCCAGCCTTGAATTCGGCGACCATCGCCGCGTTGGCGGCGAGCACTTCGTCGATCAGGGCCTCGATGGCACCCGTGTCGGTGATCTGCTTGAGGCCCTGCTTCTCGATGATCTCGTCGGCGGACTGACCCTCGCCGTTCCACAGCGCCTCGAACACCTTCTTGGCGATGTTGTTGGAGATCGTGTTGTCGGCGATGCGTGCGACCAGTCCGCCGAGCTGGGCGGCGGAAACCGGCGAATCGGCGAGTTCCTTCTCGTCCTTGTTGAGGCGTGCGGCGAGGTCGACCATGACCCAGTTGGCGCAGGGCTTGGCTGCAGATTTTCCGGCGATGGCCACCGTCGCTTCGTAGTAGTCGGCGATCTCCAGCGAGGCCGTCAGCGCCGTTGCGTCATAGGCGGAGAGGCCGTAGTCGGCGACGAAGCGTTGCTTCTTGGCTTCCGGCAGTTCCGGCATGCCGGCGCGGGTGCGCTCGACCCAGTCGCGCGAGATGATCAGCGGCAACAGGTCGGGGTCGGGGAAATAGCGGTAATCGTGCGCGTCTTCCTTCGAGCGCATCATGCGCGTCTCGCCGGTATCCGGGTCGAAGAGCACGGTCGCCTGCTGGATCTTGCGGCCTTCCTCGATCTCGTTGATCTGCCACTGCACCTCGTAGTCGATGGCCTGCTGCAGGAAGCGGAAGGAGTTCAGGTTCTTGACCTCGCGACGGGTCCCGAACGGTTCGCCGGGACGGCGCACCGAGACGTTGGCGTCGCAGCGGAAGGAACCTTCCTGCATGTTGCCGTCACAGATACCGATCCAGCGCACCAGCGCGTGCAGGGCCTTGGCATAGGCTACGGCCTCGGCCGACGAGCGCATGTCCGGCTCGGTGACGATTTCGAGCAGCGGCGTGCCGGCCCGGTTGAGGTCGATGCCCGACTTGCCGTGGAAGTCCTCGTGCAGCGACTTGCCGGCGTCTTCCTCGAGGTGGGCACGGGTCAGCTGCACCCGCTTCTCGTAGGCCTTGTCGCCCTGCCCGACCTGGATCGTGACATGGCCGCCGACGACAACCGGCAGTTCGAACTGGCTGATCTGGTAGCCCTTGGGAAGATCCGGGTAGAAGTAGTTCTTGCGCGCGAACACCGATTTCGGCGCGACCTCGGCATCGATGGCGAGACCGAACCTGATCGCGCATTCGACGGCGCCGCGGTTGAGCACCGGCAATACGCCGGGCAGCGCCAGATCGACGGCGCAGGCCTGCGTGTTGGGTTCGGCGCCAAAGGCGATCGAAGCGCCGGAAAAGATCTTGGATTGGGTCGAGAGCTGTGCGTGCGTCTCGATGCCAATGACGACTTCCCAGTTATTCATCGTATTCCTTGGTTCAGGTGCAGCGGCCGGTCTTGCCGTCGATCAGGATGGGCCAGAGATATTCGAAGGCATTGCCTTCGCAGCGGGCCGAACATTCATTGAAGGCCACCGTGTAACGGGTGCCCTGCTCCCACATGCGGACGGCGCAGGCGTTGCCATTGCGGCTGTTGAGCGTGACCGGATGCTGCGACTTCACCTGCCCGAAATCCTTGATGTCGAAACGACAGATGCCGCGCTTCGGGATATTCACCTCGGCGGCAAAACGCTTGACCTCGTCGTCCGAGACCTGCAGGTCCAGCTTGCCGCGGGTGCCCGTCACTTCGTCGCGGAAGGTGCAGCGTGTCTTCACGTTCAAAGGCTTGATCGGCATCGGCTTCAGGTCGCGGTTGGCGAGATGCTTGAGCGGCTGCGATTCGATGCGCGGGGCTTCGACCTTCTTCGGCGGAGGGGGTGGCGCGGGAGGGGGCGGCGGGGGCGGTTCGGGCTCGAACAAGGCGCACCCGCCGAGCGTGACGAGCATGATCAATGTGGCAATGCGAGCGAGCATGTGCTTACTCCTTGGGGGTTTTCAGGTGCCAGTCGGTTGCCTGCTGGTAGCGGTGCGCCACATTGAGCAGGCGCGCTTCCGCAAAATAGTCGCCGATCAACTGCAGGCCGACCGGCAAACCGGCCGAAAAGCCGCAGGGAACCGACATGCCGGGCAGGCCGGCGAGGTTGACGGCGATGGTGTAGATGTCCGAGAGGTACATCTGGACCGGGTCCGCCGACTTCTCGCCGAGACCGAAGGCGGTGCATGGGCTGGTCGGCCCCATGATCACGTCGCAGTGCCTGAAGGCATCGACGAAATCCTGCGCGATCAGGCGGCGGATACGTTGCGCCTGCAGGTAGTAGGCGTCGTAGTAGCCGTGCGAGAGTACGTAGGTGCCGATCAGGATGCGCCGTTTCACTTCGGCGCCGAAGCCCTGGGCGCGGCTCTTCTGGTACATGTCGGCGAGGTCGCCGTACTCGGGGGCGCGATAGCCGTAGCGCACGCCGTCGAAGCGCGACAGGTTCGAGCTGGCTTCGGCCGGGGCGATCACGTAGTAGGCTGCGACACCGTGCTGCATGTTCGGCAGGGATATTTCGACCGTCTCGGCGCCGAGCTTGCGGTATTCGGCGATGGCGTCCTGAACGCAGGCCATGACGCCGGCGTCGCACCCTTCGCCGAAGAATTCCTTGGGCAGGCCGATCTTCAGGCCGGCCAGCGGCTTTTCCAGATCACGCAGGTAATCCTCGGCGCTGCGTTCGAGCGAGGTCGAATCCTTCTCGTCGAAGCCGGCCATGGCATTCAGCATCAGGCCGCAATCCTCGGCGGTGCGGGCCATCGGGCCGGCCTGGTCGAGCGACGATGCGAAGGCGATCATGCCCCAGCGGCTGACCACGCCGTAGGTCGGCTTGAGACCGGTGAGGTTGCACAGCGCAGCAGGCTGGCGGATCGAGCCACCGGTATCGGTACCGGTGGCGGCCGGAGCCATGAGCGAGGCGACAGCGGCGGCCGAGCCGCCGGACGAACCGCCGGGAACGCGTTTCGTGTCCCACGGATTCTTCACGGCACCGAAATACGAAGTCTCGTTCGACGAGCCCATGGCGAACTCGTCCATGTTCGTCTTGCCGAGGTTGACGGCGCCGGCGGCATCGAATTTCGAGATCACCGTTGCGTCGTAAGGGCTGACGAAGTTGCCGAGCATCCTCGAGCCGCAGGTGGTCAGCCAGCCCCGGGCACAGAAGATGTCCTTCTGGGCAATGGGAATCCCGGTCAGCGGCCCGGCATTGCCGGCAGCGAGGCGGGCATCGGCAGCGCGTGCCTGTGCGAGGCTCTTTTCCGCGTCGACGGTGATGAAGGCGTTGATTTCCGGGTTCAGCCGGGTGATGCGGTCGAGGTGGAGCTGCGTCAGCTCGACCGACGAAATCTGCTTTTCCGTCAGTGCCTTGCCAAGTTCCTTGAGCGTCTTGCCGATCATTCGATCACCTTCGGCACGAGGTAGAGGCCCGCTTCCGTTTCCGGTGCGATGGCCTGCATGGCCTCACGGCAGTTGTCCTCGCTGACGCGGTCGTCCCGGAGGCGCTGGGCGACATCCTGAGCGTGCGCCATCGGTTCGATACCCTGCGTGTCGACGGCCTGCATGGCCTCGATCAGGGTGAAAATGCCATTCAGATGGCCGAGCGTGGTTTCGGCCTCGGCATCGCTGATCTCGATGCGTGCCAGCTGGGCGACGCGCCGAACCTGTGGGAGCGTGAGCGACATGGGGAAATGAACCTGAAGTCTTATGTCGGAAAGCCTTATAAGGTATCATAAACCCTTTAACTGCCGCATCCCGACCGTCGGGTCCGGCAGGCTCCATCGGCACGATTAAACCCGGAATTTCAAGAACATGTTCGGCTTCCTCAGCAAATACTTCTCCAACGACCTCGCGATCGACCTCGGTACCGCCAACACGCTGATCTACGTGCGCGGCCAGGGCATCGTCCTCGACGAGCCCTCCGTCGTCGCCATCCGCCTCGAAGGTGGCCCGAATGCCAAGAAGACCATTCAGGCAGTCGGCAAGGAAGCGAAGGAGATGCTCGGCAAGGCGCCGGGCGCGATCACCGTGATCCGCCCGATGAAGGATGGCGTCATCGCCGACTTCACCGTCACCGAGCAGATGCTCAAGCAATTCATCAAGAAGGTGCACGACTCGCGCCTCTTCTCGCCGTCCCCGCGCATCATCATCTGCGTTCCGTCGGGTTCGACCCAGGTCGAGCGGCGCGCCATCCGCGAATCGGCGATCGGCGCCGGTGCCTCGCAGGTCTTCCTGATCGAGGAGCCGATGGCTGCGGCGATCGGTGCCGGCCTGCCGGTGGCCGAGCCGACCGGCTCGATGGTTGTCGATATCGGCGGCGGTACGACCGAAGTGGGCGTCATCTCGCTCGGCGGCATGGTCTATGCCGGTTCGGTACGCGTCGGCGGCGACAAGCTCGACGAAGCGATCATCAACTACATCAGCCGCAACTACGGCATGCTGATCGGCGAGAACACCGCCGAGAACATCAAGAAGACCATCGGTTCCGCCTTCCCGGGCACCGAGGTGCGCGAGATGGAAGTCTCGGGCATCAACAAGGCCGAGGGCATCCCGCGCAAGTTCACGATCTCCTCGAA
>WBZP01002311.1_pt1 | contig 22091 bp, 17 predicted proteins | sample 5204301 | NCBI WGS metagenome assembly WBZP01 (sample SAMN12412401, study PRJNA552823) | activated sludge metagenome | isolation source: activated sludge from nitrification reactor of wastewater treatment plant... | place: USA: Pennsylvania | collected 2017
CCACGACATCGAGCATCCGCTTGAGCGGCGAGACCGTCACCTTGCCTTCGGCCAGACCGATATAGGCCCCCGTCGCCGACCCGCGCTCCAATTCGCCGGTCAGGAAATCGATGCAGTGCGCCGCCAGCCGGGTCGCCAGCACGCGGTCGAAGGGCGTGGGGTTGCCGCCCTGCTGGATGTGGCCGAGGATGGACTGGCGCACGTCGAACAGGCCGTGGCCTTCCTCCTCGAACAGCCGGCGCATGAAATCGGTGGTGTACTGAGGATTGGCGCGCTCGTTGCGGATCGTCAGGTAGAAGCGCCGGCCCCCGAGAAAGCCCTCGATCATGCGTTCGACATCGTTTTGCAGGTCCTTCAGCGCGACCCCTTCTTCGGGCAGGTAGATGCGCTCGGCGCCGCTGGCAAGGCCGCTCATCAGCGCCAGATAGCCGCAGTTGCGGCCCATCACCTCGACCACGAAGCAGCGCCGCGCCGCCATCGCCGACTGCTTGATGCGGTCGAGCGCCTCGACGATGGCGTTGAGTGCGGTGTCGGCGCCGATGCTGAGTTCCGAACCGGGCAGGTTGTTGTCGATGCTCGCCGGCAGGCAGATCATCGGTATCTTGAAGGCCGGATAGCGTTCGCGTTCGGTGTGCAGCAGGTGGGCCGCCTTGTAGGCCGTCCAGCCGCCGATGATCAGCAGCCCGTCGATGCGCTGGGTTTCAAGGGCTCGTGCCACGCCATAGAGCTGTTCGACCGCCGGCACATAGCGGGTGGTGCCCAGCTCGGCGCCGCCGGCCGCCGTCCAGCCCTCGACATCGCCCCAGCTCAACTCCGCAATGCGGCCGTCGAGCAGCCCCTCGAAGCTGCCGCGCACGCCCAGCATGGTGTGGCCGCGGTCGAGGCCCAGCCGCACCGCGGCGCGCGCCGCGGTGTTCATCCCCGGCGCCAACCCACCGCCGTGCAGCACCGCCAGCCGGCGCGGACGACCGGCCGGCATCACGCTGGGCAGCGCGCTGGCCATGGCCTTGAAGGTCTCGAACATCTCGGTGAAGCTGCCGCCGCGCAACTCCATCGCCTTGGCATAGTTCTTTTCGGCGATCATGCGGGCCACGGCCTGGGTTTGCTCGACGCATCTCATCAGCGGCGCGCGCCCGACCCGGTTGTAGCGCATGCCGATCATCTGCGGTTCGCTGTCCGCGGTCGCCGCCAGCAGGTCCTGCACGGCGGCGTGGCCGACCAGCGTGCTCATGCAGCGGTCGAAGGCACTCGGCGTGCCGCCGCGCTGGACGTGGCCGAGGATCGTCACGCGGGTGTCTTCGCCGAGCCGGTCCTGCAGCACCTGCCGCACGTAGTCGCTGGTGATCGGCTTGCCGTCGCGGTCGGCCGCCCCCTCGGCGACCACCACGATGCTGTCGCGCCGGCCGGCGGCGCGGCCGTCGCGCAGCTGATCGCACATCTCCTGTTCCCAGTTGTCCGGCGGCGGGCTTTCCGGAATCAGCACGTAGTCGGTCCCGCCGGCGATCGCGCTCATCAACGCCAGATAGCCGCAATGGCGGCCCATCACTTCGATCACGAAGGTGCGCTGGTGGCTGGCCGCGGTACTGGTGATGGCGTCGATCGCCTCGACGATTCGGTGCAGCGCCGAATCGGCGCCGATGGTCATGTCCGTGCCGACCATGTCGTTGTCGATCGACCCCACCAGGCCGGCGATCATCAACGCCGGGTGCTGCTGCGCCGTGTGCTCGGCGATCTCGCCGCGCTGCACGAGCTCCGCGAGCAAGCCCGGCCACTCATGGCGGAACAGGTTGGCGCCGGTCAGGCTGCCGTCGCCGCCGATCACCACCAACCGGTCGATGCCGTGTTGCAGCAGGTTGCGGGCGGCAGTCAGGCGGCCCTCCCGCTCGCGAAACGCCGGGCAGCGGGCGGTGCCGATTACCGTGCCGCCCCGGTGCAGGATGCTTCCCACATCTTCCCAGGACAACGCGCGGATCCGTTCGCCGCCGTCCACCATGCCCTGGTAACCCTCGTAAATGGCGTGCACCGCGGCGCCCTGGCGCAGCGCGGAACGGACCACCGCGCGCACCGCCGCGTTCATGCCCTGGGCATCACCGCCGCTGGTCAGGACGCCTATGCTGGTTGGGGTTTTGCTGGTCATGGGTACGATCGTTCCTTGACGGGTGATTTGAGATCAGGTGGAGTTTAGCGCGGCTTGATGATCGGCGGCTTGAGGCCGCCGGCTGCCGCTGGTCCTTTCGGCGAAGGTCGGTCGAATCCGCCTCGACTCGCGGCTTCTTCCGCTGTTCTGCCGGCGCCGCGGGACCTTCGCAACACATATCAGCAGCGATCCCGAAGGGCTGCTCGACGGAGGCACCGGAGTCAGGGAAACCCGGCCACCTCGGCCGGAAACGCCCGATGTTCAGTGCAGGGTCTTGGAGACAATAAGATGAACAAGGCGCTCGCGGTTGCAGTATCGGCAGTCATGACTTGCGGATTTGCATAGGCCCAGCCGCCCACCGAGAACCATCCTCGGTTCGAGATGAAGGGTTACGCGGGAAACACTCCGGCGGATGAGAAGGACGAGGCACTCGAGCTCACAGGCCGAATCGACGCCGGCCGGAAGGCCTGCCAGGCATATTGCGAATCCTGTCACCTGGCGAACGGTGAGGGCCTAAGGGCAATGGGCTATCCGGTGCTGGCAGGCCAACCCTACGGTTACCTGCTGCGCCAGATGACGGAGGTCCGTGACGGAAAGCGCCTCAACGTGGCCGCGGAGCTGTTCTCGGCCATCACCAAGTACAACGATGCGCAACAGGTCGCCATCTCTGCTTCTCAGGCGAGCCTGACCACGCCCAGGTCGATGCTGGTCTCAACGCGGGGCATGATTCCTGCTGAAATGGGATCTAAGGACCCCGAGGCCTCGATTCGCCGCGTGGCGGGCGGCGCCAATCACCCTGCATTGGGTGCGCTCGCGAATCGCGCACACCACCGCGCCCTGGGTTGCGAAAGGGACGCTGCGCGGTGGCCATCGACTTGCGACCGGGGTATATTCTCCGGCAGTCCTTGCCACTGCTCCAAGCTCATGGATTTGCTCAAGATTCGCGGCGCACGCCGGCACATTGTGACGAACAGTGGCCAAAGTCTGCCCGCTCCAACAGCGACTGCCGAACATTCCCTTCCTCGAAAATGCCGGCGTGCGCTGCTCCGGGACACCATCCACCTCATGCTGCTGGCTTGTGCGCTGCTGGCCGGCGCCGTCCAGGCGGCCTCGCTCCGAGTCTCGTGCTCCGGCGTCGGCGCTGAGGCGCAGTTCTGCAGGGGCGCCGCCATGGACTGGGCGGCAAAGACCGGCAACCAGGTGCAGATCCTCACGCCACCCAACGATGCCAGCGAGCGCCTCGCGCTGTACCAGCAACTGCTGTTCGCCCGCTCCGACAAGATCGACGTGCTGCAGATCGATGTGATCTGGCCGGGCCTGCTGGGCAGCCACTTGCTCGACCTCGGACCCTACGCCAAGGACGCGCCGCAGCAGCATTTCGCCGGTTTCATCGCCAACAACACGATCAACCGCCGCCTGGTGGCGATGCCCTGGTTCGCGAACGCGGGCCTCTTGTTCTACCGCACCGATCTGCTGCAAAAGTACGGCCGCAAGGTGCCGGCGACCTGGGCGGAGCTGACCGTCTCCGCCAAGCTGATCCAGGATGGCGAACGAGCCGCCGGCAATCGCAACATGTGGGGCTATGTCTGGCAGGGTCGCGCCTACGAGGGCCTGAGCTGCAACGCGCTGGAATGGGTGGCGAGCCACGGCGGCGGCGCCATCGTCGAAGCCGACGGCAGGATCAGCATCCGCAATCCGCGCGCGGCGCAGGCCCTGACGACCGCGGCGGCGTGGGTCGGCACGATCTCGCCGACCGCGGTGCTGAATTACGCGGAAGAGGAAGCGCGCGGCGTGTTCCAGGCCGGCAATGCGGTGTTCATGCGCAACTGGCCCTATGCCTGGGCGTTGGCACAGGGTGGCGACAGCGTGATCCGCGGCAAGGTCGGCGTTGCTCCACTGCCCAGCGGTGGCAAGGACGGGCGCCACGTCGCGACGCTCGGCGGCGAATCGCTCGCGGTGTCCATGTATTCGAAGCATCCGGCCGAAGCCGCCGAGCTGGTGATGTACCTGACGGGCGAAGCAGTGCAGAAGGATCGCGCGCTGCGCGGCTCCTTCAACCCGACGCTGACCGCGCTGTACGCGGACCCGGAGATCCTCCGCGCCAATCCGTTCATGAGCGAACTTGCCGCCAGCTTCAGCGGTGCGCTGGCGCGGCCGAGCACGGTGACGGGTGCACGCTACAACCAGGTCAGCCACCAGTTCTGGAACGCCGCGCATGACGTGCTGTCGGGCAAGGCCGCGCCCGACCAGGCACTGGGCCGGCTGGAGCAGTCCCTCAAACGCCTGAGCCGCGGCGGCAAGTGGAAATGAGGCATGCCCGCAAGCGCTGAAAGTCGCGGGTGAAGCTCAGCAAGGCGTTGTCGTCGCGCGGCGGCTTCGCGACGCAGCAGGTGCGCCGCGCATGGCTGATGGCGGCACCGATGCTGCTGGTGCTGGCGCTGGTCGCCGGCTGGCCGCTGGGACGCACGATCTGGTTCAGCCTGACCGACGCCGAGTTGTCGCAATTCGGCCAACACGGCTTTGTTGGCCTCGACAACTACATCGGCGAGTACGGGCTGCTGCGGAGCGGCGACTGGTGGCAGTCGGTGCGCAACACGCTGGTCTTCGCCGGGCTTTCGGTAACGCTGGAGACGGTGCTTGGCCTCGGCGTCGCGCAGCTGCTCAACCGGCCTTCGCGCATCCGCACCGCGCTGCGCGCGGCAATGCTGGTACCGTGGGCGATTCCGACCGTGGTCTCGGCCAAGATGTGGAGCTGGATGCTGCACGACCAGTTCGGCATCGTGAACCACTACCTGCTGGCGCTCGGCCTGATCGCGGCGCCGCTGGCGTGGACCGCCGATCCGCGATTGTCGCTGCTGAGCATCGTGCTGGTCGACGTCTGGAAGGCGACACCCTACATGGCGCTGCTTATTCTGGCCGCTCTGCAGATGGTGCCGGCGGACTGTTACGAGGCCGCCCGGGTCGACGGCGTTCCGCGATGGGCCGTGTTTCGGCGCGTGACGCTGCCGCTGATCATGCCCGGCATCGTGGTCGCCATCGTGTTCCGCACGCTCGACGCGCTGCGCGTCTTCGACCTGATCTATGTGATGACCTCCAACAGCAGCGACACGCGCAGCATGTCGGTGTTCGTCCGCGAGCAGTTGATCGACTTCGGGCTGGTCGGCTACGGCTCGGCGGCGGCCACCTGCCTGTTCTTCATCATCGCGATGGTGACCATCATCTCGCTCGGCGCGATGCGCAACGCGGTCGACAAGGCATCGGCATGAAGCCGGCTGCGCCACACGCCATGACGATTCCGCGCCACGGCATGCCCTGGGGCCCGATCGGCTACTACGCCGCGGCGCTGCTGTTCATCTTCGTCTCGGTGTTCCCGCTGGTCTATGCGTTGTCGAGTTCGCTGAAGCGCGGCGAGGGCCTGTTCTCGCCCACGCTGTGGCCCAAGGCGCCGAGCTTCGCGAACTATGCAAGCGTGTTCGCCGACCAGCCGTTCGCCGGCAACCTGCTCAACTCGCTGGTCGTCGCGGGCAGCGTGGTCGCGCTGTCGCTGGGCCTGAGCCTGATGGCGGCCTGGGCGCTGGGGCGGGTGCAGTTCCGCGGCCGCGGCACACTGCTGCTGGTGATCCTCTGCGCGTCGATGTTTCCACAGGTCGCGGTGCTTTCGGGCATGTTCGAGCTGGTGCGTTTCTTCGGCCTCTACGACACGCTGGGCGCGCTGCTGATCGCCGATCTGCTGCTCACGCTGCCCTTCACCGTCTGGGTGCTGGTGACCTTCATGCGCCAAGTGCCGAAGGAACTGGAGGAGGCGGCGGCGCTGGACGGCGTCGGCGTATTCGCGTTGGTCTTCCGCGTCTTCCTGCCCCTGCTGTGGCCGGCGATGGCCGCCACCGGGCTGCTCGCCTTCATCGCCGCGTGGAACGAATTCCTCTTCGCGCTGACCTTCACGCTGTCCCCCGACGCACGCACCGTACCGGTGGCGATCGCGCTGATCAGCACGGCCAGCGGCTACGAACTGCCCTGGGGCCGGATCATGGCGGCGTCGGTGATCGTCACGCTGCCGCTGGTGGCGCTGGTGGTCTTCTTCCAGCGCCTGATCGTTTCCGGCCTGTCGGCCGGCGCGGTCAAGGGCTGACGAATGAATCGCATCGAACTGCGCGGCATCGGCAAGAGCTTCGGCGACACGCCGGTGCTGAACGACATCAGCCTTGGCATCGCGCCGGGCGAGTTCTGTGTCTTCGTCGGACCGTCGGGCTGCGGCAAGTCGACGTTGCTGCGGCTGATCGCCGGCCTCGAAGAGCGGACCGCGGGCGAGATCTTGATCGACGGCGCCGTCGTCAATCACCTGCCGCCCGCGCAACGCGACGTGGCGATGGTGTTCCAGAGCTATGCGCTGTATCCACACATGACGGCCTGGGAGAACATGGCGTTCGGCTTGCGGCACAGGAAACTGCCGGCCGGCGAGATCGAGCGCCGCATCGCCGAGGCGGTACGCATTCTGCACCTCGACGGCCTGCTGCAGCGCCGGCCCAGGGAGCTGTCGGGCGGCCAGCGCCAGCGGGTGGCGATCGGCCGTGCGATCGTTCGGCAACCCCGGGGGTTTCTGTTCGACGAGCCGCTGTCGAATCTCGATGCGGCGCTGCGGGTTCGCACCCGCGTCGAGATCGCCAGGCTGCACCGCAGCCTGGGCTCGGCCAGCATGGTCTACGTGACCCACGACCAGGCCGAGGCGATGACCCTGGCTGACACGATCGTGTTGCTGCGGCCGCTGGACGGAAGGCAGGATGGTGTCAGCGTGGCGCAGGCAGGGCCACCGCTTGAGCTCTACCACCATCCGGCGAACCGCTTCGTCGCCGGCTTCATCGGCTCGCCGGCAATGAATTTCATCGAGGCCCGCGTCGCGTCGCTCGCCGACGGCCGGGTCGGCCTCACGGCGCGGGGCATGGCCTTCACCGCCGCCGTGTCGGCACAAGGACTCAGGGCCGACGAGCCGGTGACGCTCGGCATTCGGCCCGAGCATGTCATCATCGGCCAGGGGCCGCATCGAGCACCTGTCGGCCACCTCGAGCGGCTGGGTGACGCCAGCCACGTGTATCTCGACCTGCCGGGCGCCACCGGGCCGCTGCTGGCGAAGACGCCGCGCGATGACATCAGGATCGGCGATGAGCTGTCCTTCGATCTTCCGGCCCGGGAAGTCCACGTGTTCCGCGCCGCCGGCGTCGCGCAACCGCGACCGCCGAGGTAGGCCGGGGCGGCCCGCGTTCAGGCTTCGTCGATCGGCACCGCGCGGAAGGCCGGCGTGGCCTCAAGCCTTTCAGCCAGCTCCTCGACCCGCCGGAAGCGGCCCGTCGGCCATTCATCGGGAATGGTGAAGCGAATGAAGCCGACGCCGACCGCGGCCATGACGTCGGCGTGGCTCATCCGCTCACCGGCCAGCCACTCACCGGAAAGTTGGGCTTCGAGCAAGCCGAACCCTGTGCGCAACTGGTCGCGCAGTCGATCAAGCCATTCCGTCCAGCGCAGCGATTCGGGCCGACGAAACTCGTAGACGATTGCCACCGCCTTGTCGACGGCGGCTTGCGCCAGGCCGGTTGCCTGCCAGATCTGTCTTCGCAACGGGCCGTCTTCCGGCACCAGCGCCGCGCGCCCGGCCGCCCTGGCCAGTTCATCGAGGTAGTCGAGGATGAACGCCGATTCATGCAGTTGCATGCCGTCCGGGGTTGTCAGCTGCGGCACGCGCAACAGCGGATTCTTCGGCCGCATCGCGTCGACGTGGCGGAACACTGACAGGGACTCGTGCGTAAACGCAATGTCGTAGTGCTTCATCGCGATCGCGACCCTGCGGACATAGGGTGAGTCGTACAGGCCGAGCAGATGGTGGCAAATCGGGTCGCTCATCGAATTTCTCCAAGATTCTGTCGAACCCGGAGGTCCCGCTTGAAGCGCGGCCCCGGTGCCAGCCGGACGGCCGCCGCCCGAGACATGGACTAAAACGCCGCCTTTCAAGCGGCGGCACAATTTTCGTTCCCGCTACCGGGATCCCCGGACTTCCCCGGACCTGCTACTCAAAAACCATGGCCCGCACCCGCTCCAGCGTGGTCAGTTGCGACCACCACGCCTGCGCCTTTTCCAGCGCCTCGCGGCCCAGGTCATTCAGGAAGAAGAAACGCAGATTCGGCACCCAGTGCGGCTGGTCGCTCGGCGCACACCAGCCAGACCGAATCATTATCCGACCGATAACCCAGGGACAGGCGGTGCCCGGCACAAGCACGGGCTCCACGTCGTCGTGCCCGCGCCAACTGGCGGCGCTTCGCAACGACCTGAAGAAGGATTCCCGTGCGTTCGAGTGGTCAACATCCTGCCGCACGTCGGGAATTTTGTGCGCAACCACCATGAAGTGGCCCCTTGCCATGGCGCGCAACGCGCGCAGAACCTGATAGCGCGTCCCCTTTGGGATCTCGAGCAGGACCGGATCAGCCGACGAAATGTGTGCAGGCCCCGGCGTCGGGCGCGGAATCACCGCCTCGGGCGGCGCTTTCGGGCGAACGAGGCCACGTAACTGCTCGGCGGCGAAAAAAATGAATAGCATCAAGCCCCCCTTTAGCTAATCCTAGACCTCGCGCCGGCAAAATCAAGTGGCGGCCCAAACTTCTCGTAGTTAGAGTCTATTTCGCTCGGAATCGTTCCCCTTTCCGTCGTGCGGACAGACCAGGCATGGGCGAGCCGTCTCCGGGCCAAGCACGTTTGGAAAGTCGGCGCCGACGGAACGCCAATCCTTGCTCGTTCGGCACTGGCTGTCGCCCTGAAGGGCTGCCTGACTTGCTGCGCCGCCGCATCCGGCATTTCTGCGTGCCGCATGCAATACGAGCTATATTGATGACGGTTGCCCTCGATTGGTGGTTGCCGCAATCGATTTTTGCTTTCCATTGCTTATGCCAATGGCACAGCGAGAATCGGGCGCGAGCATCGCTGAAGATCACCAAGAAGAGGTACTCATGAGCCAAGGACTTTCGCAGGACACGCAATCCGTCGCGCGCCGCAAATGTGTTGTCGGCAGGTTGAAGCGCGGAGGCGTGTAGAAGCAAGAGCAGTGCGGCTGGCCGGAAGCAACCGGCCTCTATTAGAAAAGTCCAAAGTAGGAGGAGAAGTCATGAAAGAGATCAAGCAGCAGCAAGAACAGATGGTTTCGCAGCCGGAGCGGCGACGCCTTATCAAGACAGCCGCCGTGGCGGCTGCGGGGGTTGCGACCGGTCTCAGCGGGCCGTTCATCCGCAACGCAGCCGCGGCAACGACGACGACATGGAAGGTGCAGACCTCGTGGCCCGCGGGGGTCGGCTTGAAGACGTTCAAGGACTGGTGCGCAACCATCAAGGAGAAGACCGGCGGCGAACTGGAATTCAAGGGATTTGCCGCCAAGGAGGTCGTCGGTGACTTCGAGTTGCTCGATGGCGTGAAAAACGGCGTGCTGGAGGCGATGAATTCCTTCACCCTTTATTGGGCGGGGAAGTTGCCGGCGACGGCATTCCTGAGTTCCTACCTGATGGGCTTGCGCTACCCCCATGAGTGGGACATCTTTTTCTACAGCAAGGGCGGGCTGAAGATCGCGCGCGAAATTTTCGCCAAGCAAGGCCTGTACTACGTAAACCGGATCCACCACGGGCCCAACATCATTCACTCGAAGAAGCCCATCCGTACCGCCGAGGACTTCAAGGGTCTGAAACTGCGGGTGCCGGGAGGAATGATCGCCGAGGGCTTCGCCGCAATCGGGGCTCGCACCACGCTGCTGCCGGGCAGCGAAGTCTTTGCCGCGCTGGAGAAGGGCACGGTAGACGCCGCCGACTACGTCGGCCCGGCGGTCAATTGGGATCTCGGCTTCCAGCAGGTCACCAAATACATCTGGACCGGACCGGCCGGACTGGAATCCATTTACCAGCCGGTCGACCTGATGGATTTCTGCGTGCGCATGGACGTCTGGAACAAGCTGTCGCCGAAGATGAAGGCGTGGCTGGAAGACGAGATTCAGGTGTACTCGAACGAGCATTTTTCGGCCATACAGAAGGCGGACATGGAAGCCTGGCCCAAGTTCGAGAAAGCCGGGACGACGATCAACCGGCTGCCGGCCGAGGACCTGCCCAAGTTCCAGCACGTTGCCGTGCCGATCTGGTTCAAATGGGCGAACAAGGACGCGGACGCGGCGCGGCTGTTCAAGCTTCAACTCGAGGTCATGGAGTCACCGACGGTCGGCTACGTGACCCCGGACATGTACAAGGGCCTCAAGGTCAACGCCTAGCCGGCAAGCGGTCAACGCCTAGCCGGCAAGCCGGTCCGCGGCAGCGCAGCGCAGCGGACCGGCGCCGACGCGTGACGAGGCGCCGCAAGGCGCCCCCGGCGCGACCCGTTACCCAACATCGAACCATGCCGAATCTCAATTTCGTCCTCCCGCTCTGGCTTTATTGGACGGGCCTTCTGGTCTTCCCGCTGGTCGCCATGTACCTGGTCCGCCGCCAGCGGCGGCGACCGCTCCCGCGCGGACCCTCGCTGTTCATCGCCTACCTGTTCTGGCTGTGCTCCGGCTTCTTGGGCATACATCGCTTTTACTTGCGCAGCGCCTGGGGCTGGTTGTTCATTCCGCTGTTTCTCGGCATTCTTTACTGCAACGTCCAGGTTCGTGACGTGCGCGAGGACGATTCGCGCACCTTCGCCGCGCTCCAGCAAGCGCAGACCGATCTGGACCAGGCGCGGGCGCGGGCCAACGGCGGGGCACCCGCGAACGGCGATGCGCTGGTCGCTGACGTGACGCAACGCCAGGCCGAATATGCCGAGTCCAAGGCCGTTTCCGACCGCTGGCACAACATCACGCGCGGCGTCGCCATCACGCTGGCTTTGCTGCTGCTGGTCGACGCCGCCTTGCTGCCGGGACTGGTGCGGCGGCGCGCCACGCTCGAGGCGGCGCAGCCTGCGGTCGAGATCGAACATCCGCAGGCCCCGCCGGTAACCGTTGCCGGCACCGGGGAAGATCCGACCCTGGGCGTGCACAGCAAGTTCACCGACGCCATCGAGTGGGCCGATACGTGGGTCGGAGAATTCGTGGCTTATTGGTCTGTCATTGCGGTATTCGCCTATTACTACGAAGTGCTGGCGCGCTATGTGTTCAATTCGCCGACCAACTGGGTGCATGAAAGCATGTTCCTGATGTTCGGCATGCAATACCTGCTGTCCGGTGCCTTCGCCTATCGCGAGGACCAGCACGTCCGGGTCGATGTCGTCTACGCCAAGTTCTCGCCACGCGGCAAGGCCATCGCCGACATCATCACGTCGGCGTTCTTCTTCACCTTCATCGGCACCATGCTGTGGACGGGCACGCGGTTCGCCTGGGATGCCATCAGCGTGGGCGAGCATTCGTTTACCGAATGGGGCGTCCAGTACTGGCCGGTCAAGCTGACGATAGCGATCGGGGCGGTGCTCATGTTGTTGCAAGGGCTCTCCAAACTGCTGAAAGACATCCTCATCGTCACGCGCACAGGCGCGCGCACGGGCAACTGAGCCATGGGACTCGAGATCGGCATTCAATGGTTGAGCCTGCTGCTGTTCGGCGGACTGGCGCTGCTGCTGGTGCTGGGTCTGCCGATGGCGTTTTGCACTGGCAGTCTGGCGGTGGTCTTCCTGTATGTCTTCGGCAACGGCGCCATCCTCAACATGCTGCCGGCGCGAATCTTCCCCTTCATGACGGATTACCAGCTTTCGGCGGTGCCGTTGTTCATCTTCATGGCCGCGATGTTGGAGAAGGCGGGGATCATCGAGGAACTGTTCGACGTCATCTACAAGTGGCTCGGCTCGCTCAAGGGGGGCCTGGCCGCCGCCACCGTGCTCGCCTGCACGGCGCTGGCTGCGATGGTGGGCGTCGTCGGCGCGACCGAGGTCACGATGGGCATGATCGCACTGCCGGCGATGCTCAAGCGCGGCTACGAGCCCAAGCTGGCCTGCGGTTCATTGCTTGCCGGCGGTACCCTCGGCATCCTGATCCCACCGTCGGTCATGGCCATCGTGTATGCAGTCGTCGCGCAGCAATCGCTGGGCGAACTGCTGATCGGCTCGATCTTCCCCGGATTCATGCTGGCGGGGCTCTATGTCGCCTACGTCTTGCTGCGCTGTTACATCAGCCCCGAACTCGGGCCGCCGCTGCCGATCGAGGAACGGGTGGACATGAAGGAGAAGATCCGCCTGCTGGGCAACACGGTCACGCCGCTGTTGCTGATCATCCTGGTTCTCGGCGTGATCTTTCTGGGTATCGCGACCCCGGTTGAAGCCGCCGGAATCGGCAGCTTCGGCGCCTTTGCGGTATGTGCGCTCCACCGCCGCCTGACCTGGACCTCGATTCACGAAGCGGCGATCGCCACGCTCAAGGCCACGGCGATGGTGATGTGGATCTTCTTCGGCGCGACGATGTTCGTCGGTTTCTTCATCGTCAAAGGCGGACAGGATTTCGTCACCGGCCTGCTCGTCGGCACCGGTCTGCCGGCCTACGGCATTCTGCTGCTGATGATGCTGGTGCTGTTCGTGCTGGGGATGTTTCTCGACTGGGTCGGCATTCTGCTGCTGACGGTGCCGATCTTCCTTCCGATCCTGAAGACCTTGAGCTTCGACGGCGTATTCGGCATTCCCGGCGTGAGCCCCGAACAGATGCCCTTATGGTACGGCGTGATCTTCATGGTCAACATGCAGGTTGCATTCCTGAGTCCGCCCTTCGGCTATTCGCTGTTCTACCTGAAGAGCGTCGCCCCGCCGGAGATCACGATGGCGATGATCTTCCGCGCCGCGTTCCCGTTCATCTGCTTGCAGTTGCTTGGGCTCGCGCTGTGCATCGTGTTCCCCGACATCATTCTCTGGTTGCCGAGCATCCTGTATCAGGGTGCAAGGTAGAGACATCGCTCACGATTGGGGCCGAGTCGACGTGGGCACCGCCAATACGGCCGACCGCCCGACGCCGTCCATCGTCACGACAGGACTTCGCTAGCGCCCTGCTGGCGTTTGCCAGCGCCAAGAACACGGCGTTGTCGCTGTGCTCCGGGAGTCGGCGCTGACAACACGGCCGCCGCCGCTGGGACAGACCTCTGTGCACGGTGGCTATCGCAACCCCGGCGCGGTATATTCCCCGGTTGCCCCGACACCCATCCCGCCCATGGACTTCCTCAAGATTCGCGGCGCGCGAACCCACAACCTCAAGAACATCAGCCTCGACCTGCCGCGCAACCGCCTGACGGTGATTACCGGCCTGTCCGGTTCCGGCAAGTCCTCGCTGGCCTTCGACACGCTATATGCCGAGGGCCAGCGCCGCTATGTCGAGTCGCTGTCGGCTTACGCGCGGCAATTCCTGCAGTTGATGGAGAAGCCCGACGTGGACCTGATCGAGGGGCTCTCGCCGGCGATCTCGATCGAGCAGAAGGCCACCAGCCACAATCCGCGCTCGACCGTCGGCACGGTCACCGAGATCCACGACTACCTGCGCCTGCTCTATGCCCGCGCCGGCACGCCGCATTGCCCCGACCACGACCTGCCGCTGGAAGCCAACAGCGTCTCGCAGATGGTCGACCATGTGCTGGCCTTGCCCGAGGAGACCAAGCTGATGATCCTGGCCCCGGTGGTGGCCGAGCGCAAGGGCGAGCAACTGGACCTGTTCGGCGAACTGCGCGCCCAGGGCTTCGTGCGCCTGCGCATCGACGGCACGGTACATGACATCGACGCGCTGCCGAAGCTGGCGAAGAGCCGCAAGCACACGGTCGACATCGTGGTGGACCGGATCAAGGTACGCCCCGACCTGCGCCAGCGCCTGGCGGAGAGCTTCGAAACCGCGCTGACCCATGCCGAGGGCCGCGCCCTGGCGGTGGAGATGGACACCGGCCGCGAATACCTGTTCTCGTCGAAGTTCGCCTGCCCGGTGTGCAGCTATGCCTTGCAGGAGCTGGAGCCGCGGCTGTTCTCCTTCAACAATCCGATGGGCGCCTGTCCGGAGTGCGACGGCCTCGGCCAGATCCAGTTCTTCGACCCGGCGCGGGTGGTCGCCTATCCGCATCTGAGTCTGGCCGCCGGCGCCATCAAAGGCTGGGACCGGCGCAACCAGTTCTACTTCCAGATGCTGGAATCCCTCGCCGCGCACTACGCGATCGACACCGATGTCCCGTTCGAGAAGCTCCCGGCCGAGCTGTCGAACATCGTGCTTTACGGTTCGGGCAAGGAGCAGATCCGCTTCAAGTACCTCAACGAGAAAGGCACGCGCTTCGACCGCAGCCACGCTTTCGAGGGCATCATTCCCAGCCTGCAACGGCGCTACCGCGAAACCGATTCGGCGATGGTGCGCGAGGAATTGTCGAAGTACCTGAACAGCAAGCCCTGCCCCGAATGCGGCGGCATGCGCCTGCGCCGCGAGGCGCGCCATGTCTTCGTCGGCGGCAGGACGATCGCCGACATCAGCCGGCTGTCGCTGATCAATTGTCGAGACTTCCTCAACATGCTGAGCCTGGCCGGGCAGAAGGCCCAGGTCGGGGAGAAGATCCTCAAGGAGATCACCGCGCGGCTCTCCTTCCTGATCAATGTCGGGCTCGATTACCTGTCGCTCGACCGTTCGGCGGAGACCCTCTCCGGCGGCGAGGCGCAGCGCATCCGGCTGGCCTCGCAGATCGGCTCGGGGCTGACCGGCGTCATGTATGTGCTGGATGAACCTTCGATCGGCCTTCACCAGCGCGACAATGCCCGCCTGCTGCAAACCCTGACCCATCTGCGCGACCTGGGCAACACGGTGATCGTCGTCGAGCACGACCTCGAAGCCATCGAGTCGGCGGACTATGTCGTGGACATGGGACCGGGCGCCGGCGAGCACGGCGGCCATGTCGTCGCCGAGGGCACGCCGGCACAGGTGGCGGCCAGCAGCGCCTCGATGACCGGCGCCTTTCTTTCCGGCCGGCGCGAGATTGCCATGCCGGCCCGGCGCACGCCGCCCAACGCGCTGCGCGAATTGAAGATTCTCGATGCCAGCGGCAACAACCTGAAGCGCGTCGACGCGCGGATTCCCGTGGGCTTGCTGACCTGCATCACCGGCGTATCCGGCTCCGGCAAGTCGACGCTGATCAACGACACCCTGTATGCCGCGGCCGCGCGCCACCTTTATGGCTCGGCGCTGGAGCCGGCCCCGCACCGTGCGATCGACGGTCTGGAATTTTTCGACAAGGTGATCAGTGTCGATCAGTCGCCGATCGGCCGCACGCCACGCTCCAACCCGGCCACCTACACCGGGCTGCTGACGCCGATCCGCGAGCTGTTCGCCGGCGTGCCGGCTTCGCGCGAGCGTGGCTACCAACCCGGGCGTTTCAGCTTCAACGTAAAGGGCGGCCGTTGCGAAGCCTGTCAGGGCGATGGCATGATCAAGGTGGAAATGCATTTTCTGCCCGACATCTTCGTCCCCTGCGATGTCTGTCACGGCAAGCGCTACAACCGCGAAACCCTGGAAGTCCGCTACAAGGGCAAGACCATCCACGAAGTGCTCAACATGACCGTGGAACAGGCGCATGAATTCTTTGCTGCGGTGCCGGTCGTCGCGCGCAAACTGCAAACGCTGGTGGATGTCGGCCTGTCCTATATCCAGCTCGGGCAGTCGGCGACCACGCTGTCGGGCGGCGAGGCGCAGCGCGTCAAGCTGGCGCTGGAACTATCGAAGCGGGACACCGGTCGGACGCTCTACATTCTCGACGAACCCACGACCGGCCTGCACTTCCAGGATATTGAAATGCTGCTCTCGGTGCTGCACCGGTTGCGCGACCACGGCAACACCGTGGTGGTGATCGAGCACAATCTCGATGTGATCAAGACCGCCGACTGGGTGATCGATCTCGGCCCGGAAGGCGGCGACGGCGGCGGCCGCATCATCGCGACCGGCACGCCCGAGGACGTGGCGCGGGTCAAAGGCAGTTATACCGGGCGCTATCTCGAACGTTTTCTCGCGGCTCGAACAGCGCCGCGCAAACCCCCTGCAGCCACCCCAACGAGGAAATCCCGTTCATGAGCGCCTTTGAAAACTACTCGCGCGAAGCGCAACAACTCGAACACGAAATCGAACGCAAGGCGGCGATTCTGGGCATCGACTGGAACGACGCCGCGCAAGTGCGCGACCTGGCGCGGCAGGCGCTGGACTGCAAGCTTGGCCAGGTGACCTGCGAGTCGGGCAATCTGCGGGATCGCGCCCGTATCGAGCTCTTCGGCTTGGCGCAGCTGATGCTGACCGTGATGCGCGAGAGCGCCAACGACAACATGCTGACCCACGGCGGTGCGGTCTGGAAGGTCTTCGCCCACGCCTTGTGGGCAGAGCACCAATTGCGTCTCGGCAATGCCTGATGACGCCTGCCGCCGCGCGCGCCTTGGTCGGGCCTTGCGGTCCATCGGCGCCCGTGCTCAAATGACCTTGGTTTCATGCTTGGGAGCTACCGGTTTGGAGTCGCGCGGCTCCCGGGGACTGAACTGTTTATTGAATAAGCGAGCATAGGCCATGAAGAAATCACTAGCCGTCCTTGCGACCTTGGTCGCGCTGTCAGCATCGGTCAAGGCGCAGGAATCCGCCGAATCGGTGCGCACCAGCGGTTCCGCCGAACTCAGGCGGGCGTCGGAAGCGATGATCGCTCCAACCGGCAGGAGCCTGTCCGTCCGGCTGCCTGAAACCGTAAGCAAGGGCGCTACCATTTCGATTCAGTACGCGTCCGGCGGCGGGTCGATTTCGGACAGTTTTGTGGTGACCGGAATCACCGTCACGGATGGCGCCTGTTCAATCGAAAGCAAACGCGACATGGCGCCCGGGTCGGCTCTGAGCGACATGATTTATGCTCGCCCGTGCAGCAAAATCAGATAGCCCTCTGCACGATCGTCGGGTCGGATTGACCGGATCTGCCTCTTGCGCCGGCGCCCACATATGCAGCCAGGCGAACCGGAAATGACCGAGCTCTACGAGCCGGCTTCACGCCCGCGCGACGTCTCCGGCGACCGGATCTCCTGGGAACCCTCGCTGGCGTTTCTCAAGTTCGCGATCGGTGCTCTGCTGACCGGCGCCGCCGCAAGTTATGTTGCGTTGCGCATTTTCGCGCCGGACCAGCCGGTGCGCGCCGTCGGGCCCATACTGACATCGCTGGTGGCGCTGGCCGGTTGGTTCTTTCTTGCGCGCGGCAGGGTTCAGGTCGCAGTAAGGGTACTGTCGATCGGGACCTGGCTCGCCGTAGCCGGAATCGCGCTGCTGACGGGTGGTGTCCGCGCGCCGATAGTCATCGCCTACCCGGCGATCATAATCATGATTGGCTGGGTGATCGGTTCGCGCGCCGCGCTGGCGGTGGCCGCACTGACCGGCGTGACGATTATCGGCTTCGTGGTCGCCGACGCGTCGGGCCTACTGCCAAAACCACCGCCCGACCTTCCCGTGCTCCATGGGATCGTGCAAGTCATCGTCCTTGTTGTGTCGACCACGCTGGTGGTGCTTCTGGCGCGGTCCTATCAAAACCGGCTCAATGAACTGCGCACCGCCGGCAGCGATCTCGCCCGGCGCAGCGCCGAGCTGGAGACGAGCCGCGCGGACTTGCATCGAGCCCAGGCGGTGGCCAAAGTCGGCAGTTGGGTATTCGACTTCGCCAGCGGAAGGACGCATCTGTCCGCCGAAACCTGTCGCATCCTGGGCCTGCCCGAAGGCACACCGGGGAGCCGCAAGGCCTACCTGGCGCGTGTTCACGCCGATGATCGCGACGCAGTCGATCGCGCCTGGCAGGAGGCGCTCGGCGGCGGCGTGTTCGATCATGAACACCGCATCGTGGCCGGTGACTCGATCCGCTGGGTGCGTCAGGTGGCAGAACTCGAACGCGCCGCGGACGGCACGCCGTTGCGCGCCGTGGGCGTCGCACAGGACATCACGCAGCGCAAGGCGGCAGAGGAGGCCATCAATTACCTGGCCTACTACGATCCGCTGACCAAATTGCCCAACCGTCGACTGCTGATGGACCGGCTGAATCACGCCGTGGCCTCCTGTTGCCGCAACAAGCGCGGCGCGGCCTTGTTCTTTATCGACCTCGACAATTTCAAGATTCTCAATGACACCTGCGGACATCACATCGGCGACTTGCTGCTGGAGCAGGTCGGCCGCCGTTTGAGCACCTGCGTGCGCCAGGTGGATACGGTGGCGCGCCTGGGCGGCGACGAATTCGTCGTGGTGCTGACCGACTTGAGCCCTGAGCCCGTCGAGGCCGAGGCCCAGGCCAAAGCCGTCGGCGAGAAGGTGCTGGCTGTCCTCGGCCAACCGTATGCGCTCGCGGAACACACCCATTTCACCACCTCGAGTATCGGCATCACGCTGTTCGGCCCGCGTCAGGTCAGCGTCAATGAATTGCTGAAACAGGCCGACATCGCGATGTACCAGGCCAAGGCCGCGGGTCGCAACACCTTGTCCTGCTTCGAACCGGATGCGCCGGGCGTGGCGGAAACCCAGCGCGTGAAGGGTGAGCGGCCCTACCGCGGCGCGGACGCGTAGCAGGCAGGCAAACCGGCGACGGCTTCCGAACGGCGCTGCATTTTCAGGCGCTGATCAACTTGAGGTTGAACGCCCGCTCGACCAGCCAGATCAGGGCGATCGCGAAGGTCATCACGGAACCGCCGACGAAGACGCCACGGCGATAGAAGGCGGTGCCGCGCAGGGCGTAGGCGGCAGGCAGGAATACCGCGACGATGGCAAGCTGCCCGGTCTCGACACCTAGGTTGAAACCCAGCAGGGACAACACCAGCGTCTCGCGCGGCAGGCCAAGCTCGGTCAGCACGCTGGCGAAGCCGAAACCATGGATCAGGCCGAAAGCGAAAGCCACCATCCAGCGCCGGTGCTCGACCAGAGGTTTGAGGTTGTTGGCGGCAGCAAGCACCACCGAGGCCGCAATCGCCGATTCGACCAGCCGCGAGGGCAGCTCGACGATGTCCAGGGCCGCCAGCGACAGTGTGATCGAATGCGCCACCGTGAAGGCCGTCACCACCCAGAGTACCTCGCGCAGGGCTTCGCCGAAACGGCCGACGCCGCGCCAGCGCCCGGCCTCATGCACCAGCACTGCCGGCAGCAGCAGCGAGAGCAGGAACAGGATGTGGTCGAAGCCGATCCAGATGTGCCAGACACCTTCCACCAGGTATTGCCCGAACTGGGCCAAGCGCGAGACCTTCCCCGCGGCGAAGCGCTGCTGCGCGCGGTCCGGCGCAAAAACCGCGGTTTGCGACTTGCCGTCGAGGCTCAGCCGCAACAGGCCGCGATGCAGTGCGTCGAGCTCGAACAGCAGGCGATAACCCAGCGTCAACTCGCCGTGCGCGGCCGGGCAGGTGCCGGCCAGGCGCAATACGGCATAGGCCCCGTCGCTATGGCTGTCGACCAGATGATCGGCAACCTCCAGGCGGCAGGGCCCGCCCCGCTGCACGGAAAGACGGTCGAGCGCCCAGGCGGCGATTTCGGCCTGCCGCGAACGCACTTCGCCCCAGGTGATTTCGCCATTGCCGTCGAGATCGAGTCCGAGGGCGAAGTCGATGTCGCGCAGGGCGATGTCCCATTGCCCCGATATCTTGCTGCCCGCGATATCGAGTACCAGATAGCTGTCGCTGGCCTTGTGCGCCAGCGCCGGCAGCGACAGGCAGATCAACAGGCAAGACAGGCAGTGGCGCCAGCTCATCGCCGTGTCGCCAGCGCCGACTCCTGGCCCAGGCGTCGCAGCCTTTCGTCCTCGAAGCCGCTCTTGGCCAGCCAGTCGCGCACGGGCTGCGCCGCCGCCGGGTCGCGCGCGGCGATCGCGGTTTCGAGCAGAACGCGGGCATCACGCGGCTCGCGCTGCACGCGGTAGTTTTCCGCCGCCAGACGCAGCGCGGCGGCGGCGGCGCCGCGCAAGTGCAATTGGTAGCGCGCTTCCTCGGCCCGGTGCGTCGTATCGCCGCGCTGACGCGCCGCGGCAAAGCGGTCGTCCAGAGCCTGCGCCAGTCGCGCGGCATCCGCCAGTTTCAGCGCGGCACTGGCTTCGGCCAGACGCAGCAGCAGAACGTCCGAAGCCTCCCAGCCGGCGAGTTGCTTCACCACTTCGGCCGGGCGCCCGGCATCGAGCAGAAAATCGCTCCAGGCGGCGAGCAAGTAGCCGTCGTCGCGCCCCAGGCTCAGCGCCTCGCGGTAATGCTTTTCGGCTTGCGCGACTTGCCCGCGCCAGGCAGCGACTTCGCCCAGGCGGGTCAGCAGCCACAGACGATTGTCGGCATCGCTCGTCGTCGCCAGGGCCAGTTGCAGGGACCGGTAGCCGGCCTCGAGCTGACCGCTGTAGGCCTGCACCAGCCCGCGACAACCGCCAAACAACGTTGCTCGGTCAAGACGGCGGAGCGCGTCGCACTCTTTTTGCGCTGACACATAGTCCGCCTGGACCAGATAGATCGCCGCGCGCCAGGCATGGGCCGCCGCCATGTCGGGATCGAGCGCCAATGCGCCGGCGAAGTCTTCCAGCGCTCCTTCGAAGTCATGGCGATACTGCCGCAGCAGCCCGCGTATGGTGCGCAACGACGCCGGCAAGGGATCGGCAAAACGAGTGACCACTGCTTCGGCATAGCCCACGTAGCGGGGATCGCCACGCGCCATTGCAAGGTCAAAATAGCGTCGCGCCAAGCGCGCCGCCGGCACCGGGTCGCTGGTTGCAGCCGTCACTGCGCGGCGCAGGGCCGCCAGCTCCCGCGCACTGCTGTCACCGGCACGCAGTGGCAAGCGTTCCAGCACCTCGCCATCTGCTGTCGGTTTGTGCGGCGCAGCATACGCGGACCAGGAAAGCGCGACCAACCCGGCAAGCCGTGCAATGCGCCAGAACCGGTTACACCCCGTCAACCCGCCAACAGTCATAAGCGTTGTACCTGCTACGTGCGCCATTGTGGCAGTCACGATTTCCGAGAAAACCCAAGGAGTTTACATGAGCAAGCTACTGTCCCTTCTGATCGCGGCCACCTTCGCCACTGTTTCGGTGGGTTCCTTCGCAGCGTCGCACGGCGGCGCCATGAAGGACGACACGAAGATGGAAAAGAAGGAAGAAAAGAAAGACGAGATGAAGGCCGAGAAGAAAGTCGCCAAGAAGAAGCATGCCAAGAAGGCGGCCAAGAAGGACGAAATGAAGGACGAGATGAAGAAGTAATTCCGGTTTCCGGAAATCGAAAAAGCGGGCTGCGGCCCGCTTTTTTGTTCCGACCGGAGTGGCGCGCGTGGCGATCGCCCCCTTGGGCGTCACGAACGGCCGTCGCGACGCCAGACGCCAATTTCGTGCGAAGCCCGTCAACCTGCCCATGGTCATGAGCGTTGTGAATGTTCGTGCGCGCCACTTTGGCCCCCACGGTCCAGTCAAAATTTGAGGAGCTTATATGAGCAAGCTACTGTCCGTTCTGATCGCCGCCGTTTTCGCCACCGTTACAGTCGCTTCCTTCGCTGCCTCCCATGGCGGCGCGATGAAGGACGACAAGAAGATGGAAGAAAAGAAAGAGGAAATGAAGGAAGAGAAGAAGGACGAGAAGAAGATGGAAAAGAAGGAGCACACCAAGAAGGCTGCCAAGAAAGAAGAAATGAAGGACGACCAGAAGCCGGAAAAAAAGATGTACTAAAGCTTCCCGAAGTCGAAGAAGCGGGCTGCGGCCCGCTTTTTTTTTCGCCAAACCCAGGCAGCGCGCGGCCGAAAGTGTCGGGACTCTCAGTAGTGCTCTTCCCTGCGCCAGACAGTAGCGAGCCAGGGCTGCTGCTCGCGGGGTAATCCCGCCGGCCGGTAGTAGTGTTCCAGTTCGACGAAACCGGCAGCCGCGAGGTAAGCGCGCCAGGCGGCCAGATCGTAATACGCGCCATAGCGCTCTCCGTTCAGGCTCTCTTCGTTGTTGCCGCGCGGATTCGAGCTGAACAACACGCCGCCGGCAT